>Ga0335073_10002713_pt1 | contig 24290 bp, 24 predicted proteins | sample Lox_Sample_22_FD_207093 | JGI IMG/M metagenome (GOLD analysis project Ga0335073, IMG submission 207093) | Soil microbial communities from Loxahatchee National Wildlife Refuge, Florida, United States - Lox_Sample_2.2 | ecosystem: Environmental > Terrestrial > Soil > Wetlands | place: USA... | reverse complement strand
CGCAGGGGAGGGTGCGATCGCCGATGTGGGCTGCGGCCCTGGGCATGTGACCCGGTTCCTGGCCGCGCAGAATGCGCGCGTGATCGGCATCGACATCTCGGCCGGAATGCTCGCCGTGGCCCGCGAGCACGCACCGGCGCTGCCGTTCGCGGCGGGATCCATGCTTCAGCTGCCGGCTGCCGGCGGTGCCTTGTCGGGGATCATCGCCCTGTACTCGATCATCCACCTGGCTGCCAGTGACAGAGCGCGTGCCTGCCGGGAGTTCGCTCGCGCAGTGCGGCCGGGCGGGTGGCTGCTGGCGGCCTTCCACGTCGACAGCCCAGACTTCGCCGCCGGCGAGGTAAACCACCTGACCTCATGGTTCGGCCAGGCCGTCGAGCTGGATGGGTACTTCATCGAGCCTGGCGACGTGATAGCCGACTTGCAGACCGCGGGATTTACGGTCATTGCCACAACGATCCGCTCGCCGCGGCCCGACGTGGAATACCCAAGCAGGCGCTGCTACCTGCTCGCGCAGCGCCTTCCGGGCGGCTGATGCCCGGGGTTGGATGACCCTTCCTGCTGGATGCTGCCGGTACGCTCTTGGCGCATGGCCCTCCCCGTCGCCCCCGGCGACCTTGGCATCGTCTTCCAGGCTGACAGCGTGGACCTCGTCCGTGACGGTCAGCTCCTGCTGGACGAGGTCAGCGTCACGATCCGAGCCGGGGAGCACTGGGCGCTACTGGGGCCGAACGGCGCCGGCAAGAGCACCTTGCTGCAGATCATGGCGACGTATGCCTATCCGACGAGGGGGAACGTCGACGTCCTAGGCCACCGCCTTGGCCGGGTGAATGTCTTCACGCTTCGGCCCAGGATCGGGCATGTCAGCCCGCACCACCGGGTGGATCCCCAGCGCACGGTCCGCGAGGTGGTGCTGACGGGCGTAACTGGCACCATCCAGCTCGTGCAGCGGCGGGATACTAGCGCGGCTGAGCTGGCACGTGCGTCGGTGCTGATGGAGCTGATGGGCCTGGCTGGCCGGACTGACACACCGTGGCAGGTACTGTCGCAGGGAGAGCGCAGCCGGGCTCTCATCGCGCGAGCGCTGATGGCGCAGCCGCAGCTGCTCCTGCTGGACGAGCCCGCGGCCGGTCTCGACGTAGCAGGCCGCGAGCAGTTGCTCGCCAGCGTCGACGAGCTGCGGCAGCGGCAACCCGGCCTTGCCACCGTGCTCGTGACCCATCATCTGGAGGAGCTGCCCGCCAGCACGACTCACGCCCTGCTGCTGCGAGGCGGGCGGATGCTGGCGGCCGGCACCGTCGGCCATGTGCTCACGTCTGAGCTGGCCAGCACATGCTTCGACCATCCAATCGCGATCACCAGGCAGGCCGGCCGCTGGGCCGCGATCACCGTGCACTGACGGGGTTCCTGCGGACCAGTTTTACGACTGCTTCTGGAAGTAGTGACCCTCGCCGAGGTCGTCGAGCAGTCCGGCATGCTCCGGCTGCCAGCCGAGCAGTTCACGGGTCAGCGCGCTGGAGGCGGGGTTGTCGAGGGAGACGAACATGGCGAGGAACCCGAAGTAGCCCTCTGCTTCCGCGGGCGAAATGCTGACGGTCGGAATGCCCAGGTGCCCGCCGATAGCCCCGGCGATCTCCCGGAACGGCACGCCGTCGTCGGCCACGGCATGCAGTCGCGACCCGGCCGACGCCTGCTCGACGGCCAGCCGGAACAGATGCGCTGCGTCCAGCGTGTGAACCGCGGGCCAGCGATTCGACCCGTCGCCGACGTAACCGGCCCTGCCCTGCGCGCGCGCAATGTCGATTAGGGCCGGCACGTAGCCGCGGTGATCGAGTGAGCTGTGCACGGTCGGCGGAAGTCGCACGACCGACGAGCGGATCCCGTGGCCCGCGAGGGCGATGACCGCGTTCTCCCCGTCGGCTTGCGGTCCGGTCCCGGGCGCGTCCGACTCGGTCCCGGTGCCCTGGTGCCCGCCGAGCACGAGCGCTAGGGTGCCCGAGACCCCGACGAACGGCTTGCCGGTCCCGGCAAGCGCCTCGCCCATCGCCTCCTTGGCGCGCAGGTCGGCCGCGATCGCCGCCCCGAAATTGCCGAGGTGCATCTCGTCGTGCTTGAACGCCAGGTGAATGACGCCGTCCGACGCTGCGGCCGCCTCCCGCAGGCTGTCGACGTCGTCGAGGGAGCCGCGCTGCACCTTGGCCCCGAGGTCCTCCACTGCCGCGGCGGCCGCGTCAGAACGGGCAAGACCCACGACCTCGTGCCCCGCGCCCAAGAGCTCGGGAATGACAGCGGAAGCGATATGGCCGGACGCCCCGGTGATGAATACCTGCATGGGAATTACCTCCTGCTACCAGGTCGGTGTCGAAGTAGGCACTGACAACAATGTATACGTCGACTACTATGATGTCAACGGCAACATCAGTCGGTATGCTGTGGGGCATGGATGGGCGCCCCTACCACCACGGCAACCTGAGGGCAGAACTGCTGGCGGAGGCCGAGCGCACGTTGCGGGACCAGGGCATCGACCAGCTGTCGCTGCGCGACCTGGCGCGCCAGGCGGGAGTCAGCCATGCCGCGCCGCGCCGCCACTTCGCCGACCGCCAGGCGCTTCTGGAAGCCCTCGCTGAAGTGGGGTTCCTGCGCCTAGGGGACGAGCTGCTCGCGGCGGTTGGCACAGCGGCGGACGACTACCAGGCGCGGCTGAGAGCGGCCGCGACCGCCTACGTGCGTTTCGCGACGCAGGATGCCGCCCTCCTCGACCTGATGTTTGTCGTCAAGCGCGGCCAGCACTCCGCGGCGCTGGACGACGCGTTCGGCCGCCTGTTCACCGCGTTCGACGACCTGATCCGCCAGGGGCAGCAGGCAGGCGAGCTACAGCCAGGCGACCCTGGCCGGGTACGCCTGCTGCTTCTCGCCGCCGTCCTTGGCATCGCCGCACTCGTCGCCTCGGGCAGCATCGACGCCGGGCAGACCGACGCGCTCATCACTGACGCAGTTGCATTCTTCGCCCACGGCCCGCGCTGAAGACTCCGCCCGCTTAGCGGATGCGGGTTGGAAAGTACTTGCCTGCTCGGAAAGTAGTGTGCTACTTTCCTTTTAGGAAAGTAGTTTCCCGTTGGGAGAAGCTCATGGGTGGGACGCAGCAGCCCCAGCCGGCCGGAACCGGGGACTCCGCTGTTGAGGCGGCAGCCGAACTGGCCGAGATCGAGCGAACGCAAGAACACGTCATCAGGGCCGCGCTCGTACCAGGCTGGTACTGGTGGGTGATGGCGGCCGCGATCGTGGCCATCGGCGCCGCCAGAGACAGCCACGACCAGGTCGTGCTGGCGATCACGATCCCGCTCGCCATACTCGTCATCGCGGTGCTGATCATCGCGACGATCCCTGGCGTGCGCCGCCGCGTCCGGGTACACGGTGCGGTGAAACCCGCCACCCAGGCAGCCGTCGCGATACCCGGGCTGATCCTGCTGGTCGACGGGGTCACCATAGCCGCCTCGGCCAGCCTGGCCCATTACCGCGTCCCCCATCCCCTCACCATCGGCTACGGCGCCGGGGCTGCCGCGCTGGTGATCGCCGGGCCGCTGCTGAACCGGTACTTCGGCAGGCTCATGTTGCGCAACGCCCGGCAGCACATGATCGAGGCGCCTGGGCTTCGCGGTCCGTGGCGCGGTCTCCTCTACAGCGATCCTGGCGATCGTTCCCCTGACCGCGCAGGGAGCACCCACTACGGGGGCGGCCGGTGAGCACGGCTGGTTTCGATGAGCTGATTCACGCGCCGACGCGGCTGGAAATCGTCTCGCTGCTCGCGGCAGCTCAATGGGCCGAGTTCAAGTACATCCGCGACGAGCTCGGCTTGTCCGATTCCGCGCTATCCAAGCAGCTGTCCACCCTCGAGTCGGCTGGCTACGTCGAGATCCGCAAAAGCTTCGTGGGCAAGCGCCCGCGCACCTCAGCCAGTCTCAGCAGAGCCGGCCGCCGGGCATTCGAGCAGCACGTGGCGGCCCTGCAGCAAATCATCGCCAGGTCGCAACAAGATGGCGACTCAAGGCCGGTAGCTGAGGCCGACAGCGGGATCGTCGGGCGCTGAGAAGCCCGACCTGCGCCGACGGCCGCGCCCGGCTGAACCTGTAGGCGCGCCGGTTACCAGCGTCCCCACGGCAGCAGTGCGGTCACCGCGACGGTGGCGAACAGCATAGTGAGGTAGCCAATGGACAGGTGGAACAGCCGCATCGGGGCCAGCACACCGCCTGCCGCGACCCGCGCACGCAGGTGATGCGCACCGGCGAGGAACCAGGCTCCGAGGACCGCGGCACTGCAGCCGTACAGCCATCCCGCGTCAGGGGAAAGAGCCAGCGTTGCGGCAACCATCGCATATGAGTACATGAGGATCTTGCGGGCTACGGTCGACGCCGATGCCACTACGGGCAGCATTGGCACCTTCGCTGCCGCGTAGTCATCCTTGAATTTCATCGCAAGCGCCCAGAAGTGCGGCGGCGTCCAGAGGAAGATCACGGCGAAAAGCACTATCGCAGGCCAGCTCACGCTGCCCGTCACGGCGGCCCAGCCGACCAGCACCGGGAAACACCCGGCCGCGCCGCCGATCACGATGTTGGACGCCGTCCGGCGTTTCAGCCCGAGAGTGTAGACGAAGACATAGAACAAGATCGCCCCGTCGGCGAGCGCGGCCGCCAGCCAGTTGACGAGCAGCCCGAGCAGGAGAGTGGCACCAGCACCGAGCACGATGCCCGCGATCAGGGCTTCGCCCGGCTTGATGGCCGCTGTGCCCTCTCTGGCTACGAGCGGTCGCCGCGATGTGCGCTTCATCAGCGCGTCGATGTCCCGGTCGAGATAGCAGTTCAGGGTGTTGGCGCTGGCTGCCGCCAGTGCGCCGCCGACCAGCGTGACCGTCAGCAGCCCTGCGCTGGGGAGGCCGCGCTGGGCGAGCAGCATCGTGGGAAGAGTGGTAACCAGTAGGAGTTCGATGATCCGCGGTTTCGTCAGCGCGAACAGAGACCGGGCAACCATCCCGATAGGACGGCGCTCACCCGCGGTGAGCAGGGTAGTCGCCTGAGTTGTCATTCGGCGTTGTCGCTAGGCGGGCTGCCCGCGGTGGTCGCCCCGTCATCCGGGCCGACTGTCTCAGTGCTCATGGTTTCCCTGGCGGACTGGTTCGTCCCCGGGCCCGCGGTGGAGGCTGCCAGGCCTTGGTGGCCGGGAATCTTGTGCGGTCGGCCGAACTGCAGGTACAGGAGGGCGGCGATGACGATGAAAAGCCCGATGGGAAAGTAGAACGTCAGGATGGATCCGCCCGCGTTCCAGTTGGCGTTTGCTGCGGCAAGCACTGCAGGCACTCTGGTCTCCTTCAGGCCGCGAGGTAGAACAGCACCCAGAACAGGACAGCGATGACGGCGAGGTAGTTCCAGACGAGGGTGAACGAGCTGAGCGAGGCCTGGAACCGCTGCACGCGGAATGCCTCGGCGTAGGTCGGCGGCTGCTCGACGAACGAGATCGCTGGGATCCTGCGCGCCTTGGCGATCAGGATCTCCAGCCAGATCATCGCGCAGAAGACAACGAGCACGAACACAGGCGTGGCGCCGGTGAAAACGCTCGCGTACCCAGCGCTGCCCGGGAAGAAGGGCAGGTTCAGCAGCTGCCAGACCTGCAGCCCGATCGCGCCCAGGCCCAGGATTATCGCAATCACGGCGCCGGCTAGCCAGGTGGCCTTGTGCCCGGCCTTGATCCGCTGCAGGACCAGCGTCTGCAGGGCGGCGCTGAGCACGATCAGGCCCATGATGACGGCCCCGGCCCAAGGCTGCGGGCCCTTGAAGCCGGCCGGGTGCCACATCCCGTGCGAGTTGAGCGAGCGCAGGTAGAAGTAGGCGAACACGAACGCGCCGAAACCGAAGGACAGGGCTCCCAGAGCCAGCCGCGACCCCGTCCAGGCGGCGTTGAGAGTGGTCTCGTGGTAGAAAAGGGCCTCTTCCTCGGCCGGGCTGATTCCCGCCGGCGGCCCTGCTGACATCTGCGCCACGTCACACCTCCGCGCTGGCCGTGCTGCCCTGAGTGATCGCTGCGGTCAGCACCCCGGCCGGCGGGTGCAGGTCCGCGACCGGAGGGGCGTCCTTGAAGCCGTACAGGTACGGCCCGGATAGGACGACCGGGACCTGATCGAAGTTATCCGCGGGCGGCGGCGAGGCAATCTGCCACTCCAGCCCGCGCGAGTTCCACGGGTTGCCTACCTCGCGTTCCCGCGCGAATACGGTCGACCAGACGAAGTTGATCACGAACAGCAGGATCGACCCGCCGAGGAAGAAGGACGAGATCGAGACCCAGTCGTTGAGGCCGGTCAGGTTCGTGGCGTACTCGAACACGCGGCGGGGCTGCCCGGCCATGCCGACCGCGAACAACGGCAGGAACGTGGAGTTAAAGAAGATGAACATGGTCCAGAACTGCCACTTGCCGAGCGTCAGATTCAGCTTGATGCCCATCATCTTGGGCAGCCAGTAGTACAGGCCGGCCATGAAGGCGAAGATCAGGCCGCCCATGATCGTGTAGTGGAAGTGCGCCATCACAAAGAAGCTGCCATGCTCGGTGGTGTCGGCGGGAACGTCGGACAGGAACACCCCGGAGATCCCGCCGATCAGGAAGTTGAACAGCATTCCCAGCGCAAACAGCATCGGCACAGTGAACTTGAATCTCGCCTTCCAGAACGTGCCCAGGGCCACCAGGTAAATGAACCCGGTCGGGATCGAGATCAGCTCTGTCGTGAGCATGAACAGCGGCCGCATGTCGGGATTGATGCCGCTATCGAACAGGTGATGCTGCCAGACAAAGAAGCTGAGCAGGCCGACGCCGATCATGCCGGCCGCCGATACCTTGTAGCCGAACAACGGCTTGCGGCACATCACCGGCAGGATCTCCATCACGATCCCGAAGCCGGGCAGGGCCAGGATGTACACCTCGGGGTGACCGAAGAACCAGAACAGGTTCTCATACAGGTAACTGCTGCCGCCCAGGTCCGGGACGAAGAACGCGGTCTGCGCCGTCCGGTCAGTGAGCATCATGTACATCCCGCCGACCAGCACGGGCGCTGCCAGCACCATCAGGAACGAGGTTGTCATCATCGCCCAGACGAAGATCGGCAGCCTGCTCCACCGCATGCCAGGCGCCCGGCAGCAGATGACGGTGGCGATGATGTTGAACCCGGCCAGGATGATCGAGAGTCCCATCAGCCCGAAGGCAAAGGCGTACGAGTCGGCGCCCTCAGTGGCCTGGATAGACAGCGGCGCATAGCCCGTCCAGCCGAACGGGAAGCCGCCCATCAGCAGGCCGGAAAGCAGGATGAGGAACGCCACCGGCGTCAGCCAGAAGGACAGTGCCTCGACCCGCGGGAACGCGACCCGCTTGGAGCCGATCATCAGCGGGACCAGGTAATTGCCGAACGGGCCCAGGATGACCGAGGACATCAGCATCATCATCATGGTCCCGTGCTCGCCGACGATCTCGATGTACGTGCCCGCGTTAAACAGGTGGTAAGTGGGCGAGAGTAGCTCGGCCCTGATCGCCATCGCGAACAAGCCGGCCGTGCAGAAGTAGATGATCATCCCGACCAGGTACTGCAGGCCGACGACCTTGTGATCCAGCGAGTACCGGAAGTACTTGGCCAGCCCGACTTGCCGCGCATCCCCCCCTTCCCTGGACGGCGCATCGCGGCCAGTCATCTGGACCAGCAGGTCGTTGAACACGCCCAGCCCAGCAAGCCACCCGATCGTGCCGAACGCATAGCCGAGCACGATGGCCAGGTCGTTCAGGTCACCCTCCTTGACCTGCTGGTAGGTGCCCGCGATGACGTGGCCCAGCCAGTGCCCGAACAGGTAACCGATGACCGCGCCGATGACAGCCGTGTGGATAGCTGGCCGCATCCACCATGGTCGCCTGCTGGTCCCTACTGCCGGCTCACCGCCGCCGGAACCCTGCGCCCGCTCCGGCTGTGTCTCGATGGCCATCCGTCACCTCTTCACTGGATGAAGGTACGTGCGCGAGAGCCCTCCACGGCGAGCCTGCTCACGGCTCATCGGGGTAGTACTGGTTGCCGTAGAACCCGCCGCCTGCGCCGGGCAGACCGGCCTCGTAGTAGAACTTCGCCAGCCCCTTGATCTCGTTCGGGTAGTAGACCAGCGAGTAGGCCGGGAGCGTCTTGGTGATCTTCGCCATCTTGATCTTCGTCGCCTGCGCCCAGGATTTGAAGGCGGGCACGGATACCACACGGCCGTAATCGAACATCGCTCCGTGCCACAGCCCGCATAGTTCGGCGCACCGCACCGTGACTCCGCCGGTGTGCAGGGGCTTGGTGAAGGCCACATTGTTGACCTGAGGGTTGGCATCAGCCTTCACGCCAAGCTGGTAGGCCCAGAAGCTGTGGATCACGTCCAGCGATGTCACGTTGAACTGGACCTCCTGGCCGACTGGCAGCACCAGGGCGGTGGTCTCGAATCCGCCGTACTGGGGGTAGCGGTAGGTAAACAGCCACTGCTGGGCGATCACCTGAACCACCAGCGGCTTCCCGCCCGGCGCCCAGATCGGGCTCGGTCCCTCGCCCGCGCCGGCGCCGGCCGGGGTCACAAGCTCGTAGAAGCCGAACCCGAAGAGCGAAAGTACCAGGATCGTGGTCACCGTGATCCAGGAGATCTGGACTCGGGTGTTCCCCTCGATGGGCGGTCCGTCCTCCTGGTCCCCTTCGGCGGTCCGCCAGCTGATAAACGAGTACCCAGCGAACGTGAGGACGAACAGCATCACCGGGGCGCCCATGACCGACATCACCCTGATGTCGAACTGCTGGCTTGCGGCCGAGGTCGACATCCGGCCGGGCGGCATGTGCGGCCCGTACACGAACCAGAGCAGCAGGTCGGCGGCCAGGGCCAGCGGCAGCCAGATCAGGAAGATTCGCAGCCCGTGGTTTGGCTCAGTCCGGCCCGCCGCGGGAGCGGCGGCCTCCTGCGCGGCCGCCATCAGGACACCACGTCCAGGTAGCCGGTCATGAACCCGATCGTCGACATAGCGTGCCCGTTCCCGTCCACCGATGCAAGGCCGCACGGTATGAAGCATTGCCAGCGGTAATCGCCCGGCCCGGGAGTGATGAAGCTGAACGTGGTCGTCGTGTGAGTCGTCGACATCGCGCACGGTCCCTGGGTGCACTGGTTCTTCGCGGTGTACAGCACGCCCTCAAACGGAACATTGAGGTTCAGCTCAGGCGCGCTGAACGTGTGCGCCACGCCGCACGTGGTATCCGAGTTCACGACCGAGATCCCCTTCCCGTTAACCCCGGCCGCTTCGCCGCTGACCGACATCACGTTGCCGACCGTGCCGGAGACCCGCCCGTTGAACTGGTTGCGCAGCGGGTCGCAGGTATCGAACTCGTAGTTGGTCACGTTGATCCGCGTATGCGCAGGCAGCTGCCAGATCGTCGAATGGACCCACTTGCCGGTCTTCGGGCTCTTCACGAAATAGGAGACCCAGTCCGGGTGATTGGACACGTCATTCACCGGATCAGTCATGATCGTCATGCTCACCGGCTGCCCCGTCACGTGGTCCGCGGTGAAGCTCACCGTCGGCGGCTCAGCCAGCAAGATATGAACCACGACGAAGACAATCAGGGCAACCACTGCGACGAACGCCACCAGCAGGGTCACCGCTCGCGCCGCCACGGACACTAGTCACCACCTCGCTCCTGCCGCTCGCAGCGCAAGCCTGAGGGCTTCGCTGAAGCCAGCGCACAGAGGAAAGCCCGTTTTTGTGATGTCAGGTCAGCGTCAACCGAAGACCGCAATGATCTGCGAGCTGTAAAATTTCGCAGGCATTTAATCCCTCGTGTCGCAGATGCCAGAGCAGATTTCAGCGCCAGTTAAGCGCCGTGGGCAGCGAAAGCGCGCCAAATCTGACAGGACTTTCATGTAAAGAGTTGGTCACGTCGCTGGGCACTCGGTCGCTCCGGGACGCAAGGTGCAAGCATGCATCGGATGCCAGCTCTGGCGGACCTACGAGTTCTGCGTCGAGCGCACGGTGCCCGTTTGGCTACCCTCACGCTGTCCTGGGGGAACGTGCCGTGACCGGCCCGGATGTCGCCCGCCGCAGTAAAGCGCACAGCCGTGTGCTGGTGGTGGACGACGAGGATCGACTTCGGCAGGTCCTTGTCCGCATCCTGCGCGCCCGCAACATCGAGACAGACGCTGCCGCCGACGGCAGCGCTGCCGTTGCCCTGACCGTGACCGGGTCCTATGACCTGGTGATCCTGGACTTGGTAATGCCCGGGCAGGACGGCTTCAGCGCCCTCAGGGAAATCATGCGCCGTAAGCCCGAACAGGCCGTACTGGTTCTCTCTTGCCTGACCGACCCCGAATCGAAGATGGCCAGCTTCGGCCTGGGCGCCGATGACTATGTGGCCAAGCCCTTCCACGTCGGCGAGCTCGTGGCCCGGGTGGAGGCCAGGTTGCGCGCTGCTGCGAGACCGGGTCCGCCGGTTCTGGCATGCGGGCGGCTGACACTAGATGTGCTCCGCCGGTACGCCGACTCCGGGGCCGGACCGGTGGCTCTGACTAGCCGTGAATTTCAGCTGTTGTGGGAACTCATGCACCGACCCGGCGCGGTGGTTTCAAAGGACGACTTGCTTGCGCACGTCTGGGGCGGCGCGCCGGATACCAGTTCCAACGTGGTCGACGTGTACGTCCGCAGGCTGCGGTCACGGCTCGGCGCTGAGGTAATCACGACCGTGCGCGGGGAGGGCTACAGTGTCCGCCCCGGCTGAAGGTCGCTCGTTGGCCAGACGACTGTGGGAATCGCGGTGGCCTGAGATCGCCTGGGCGGTGTTCGCGACCGGCAACCTGGTCTGGATGGTGCTGATGCCGTCCTGGTCCATGCTGCCTTATCACTTCACCTGGATCAGCTTGCTGCTGCTCTATGGCCTTGGATACCGGACCGCCACGCGCGCGCTGACGTGGTGGCTACTGGTGCCCGTGATGGCGGGGGCTGCCCTGCTCTTCGTCGATGCCCAGATACGGGTGCTGGCTCCCTACGACGAGCTGGTAGAGCTTCCGGTAATGGTTGTACTGATCTTCGCGATCACGCGGTCGACCAATCGCCGAACAGCAGCCATGGCCGCTCTGGATGAGGTTTCCAGGCGTAACTCAGACCTGCTCGAGCGCCAGCGAGCTTTTGTGCAGAGCGCCTCTCACGAACTGCGCACCCCGATCACGGTGGCGCTAGCTCATGCTGAGCTGCTACCCAGATCCGCGGCGGAGGCCGCCAGCGCGCAAGCTGCCGCCGACGCGGTGGTCGTGGTAGACGAGCTGGGGAGGCTCCGCAGACTGGTGGACAGGTTGCTGCTGTTGGCGACTGCTGAACGGCACGACCTGGCCCGGCCAGCGCCAACCCGGCTGCTTCCGGTTATCGACGAGTCAATGCGTCGTTGGGAGGCAGTGCCACGGCGGTGGCTCCGCGGTCGCTGTGACGACGTGGTCGTGCTGGCCGACTCCGGACGACTGGAAGTCGCGCTCGACGCAGTGCTCGATAACGCCGTGAGATTCACCGACGAGGGCGACTCAATAGAACTGTCCGTGCACGGCGACGGTCATGGGGTGGCGTTGACAGTCGCTGACTCCGGGCCCGGAATCCCCGACGACCAGCTTGAGTCGGTGTTCGACCGGTTTGAAAGCGGCGGCTCGGTGCGCCACGGCCACAACTTCGGCCTGGGCCTATCTATAGTGCGCGCGATAGCTGAAGCACAGGGCGGCAAAGTCACCGCTGCACGCCGCCCGGCGGGAGGGGCGGCAGTGACCATCTGGCTGCCGCTGCCGCTGCAGCAGCCGGCAGCCGCGCCGCCGGATATCTCGCCGAGCATGGCGGCCACCGGCACAAGCGCCTGAGGCGGCAAGAGGAAGTGGCGTCATGCCTGGCTGCCGCACGCCAGCTAGCCGAGCTCGATCGCTTGTAAAATGCGGTACCGGCTACCGGGCTGGTAGGTGGCCCACATGAGGATGTGGCGCAGTCTCATCCAAGCTGTCGGCCGCAGGCGTGAGGTAGCCCACCCGAACTGCCTGCTCGACCTGATGGACCAGCTGCAGGTAGGTCGGGACTCCTCATGCCGGGTCCAGCCGAAAGCCGATCGGCGAGGCGGCCGCTGGCGGATCCGCCGTCGCCCCCGTAGGCGACGCTTGGTTAGACCCTTTATCCGTAGTCATAGTTTGAAGGCAGATCTGTCTCGTCCTTGACGTCAACGCAGGGCCGTCGCCTAGCGACTATGCCGGGCCGATAGTCAACGATGGGGAGGCCTCCCCTTGCCGCCGGGTGCGCGCGAATGCCAGCATTTGCGCCGGGTCTCGGCCCCCCGCGCGGACTCAGGAAATACTCAGGCAAGTCTTAAAGGGGGCACTCGGATGTCTCAGGGCGGCTGGCTTACCGTCGTGCACAATGACCGGTGACCTCGTGACGCCCCGAACTGGGTACGGCGCGCCCGAAGACGGCGAGCCGTTACACCTCGGCGAAGTCCAGCTCGAGGCGCTCTACCTAGCGCATTACCGGCAGATGGTCGGGCTGGCACTGCTGATACTCGGCGGGAACGCGGCGGCCGAGGACATCGTGCAGGAGGCCTTCATCCGGGTGTACGGCTCGTGGTCGAAGATCCGCGATCCGGATCGGGCTGCTAGTTACCTGCGGAGCACCACCATCAACCTGGCGCGCAGCGTCCTGCGGCGGCAGCAGACCGCGCTGCGGTACGCACCCGATCCGCCCGCCGAGCCTGCAGGGCCTGAAGAGCAGGTGCTGGCGAAGGTAAGGAACGCGGGCGTGATGGACGCGCTGCGGCTGCTGCCGTGGCGCCAGCAGCAGGTGATCATGCTGCGTTATTACGCCGACCTGTCAGTGCTCGAGACTGCGCAGACGTTGCAGATCAGCGCCGGAACGGTCAAGAGGCACGGGTTTCGAGCGCTGGCCACCCTAGCCGAAACGCTGCAAGGCCTCAGATGACCACCCAGCGCAAGCGGTGCCCAAGCTGGGGATTCTGGCAATCGACATCCAGGACCACAACTGAGGACGCGTCAGCTTAATCCTGCGGGTCATGGTGGCGGAAGCATGAGCTGCGCTGCCCTCAATCTCTCTCGTGCCAGTTCAGGTCATCCACTGGTGGCCGTCGATGAGCTCGCGGGCCGCGTCGAGGTGACCAGCGTGACAGGCGGTCTCGGTGATGACGTGCAGAATGACTGCACGAAGGTTGGGCAGCCTCCAGTTGGGCCAGATCTCGGTCAGCCAGATTGCTGGCGGCTGGTCCAGCGGGGTCGCTGCGACGACGGCGTCAGCGAGCTCGATCTCCTGCCGGTAGGCCCTTAGCACGGCCGCAGCCGGCGCGTCCGGGGCAACCTGCCAGACGGCTTCGGCTTTGGCTTCGTCGGCAGAAGCGCTGACGCACGCGGAGTCGCCGCCGACGATGCCGCGGAACCAGAACCGCTCGTCGCTGATTGTCAGGTGCTGAACCATGCCCAGGCAACTCCAGCCTGATGGCAGGACCGGTCGGCGAAGCTGGTCGTCGGTGAGGCCCTCGAGGATGCCCAGCACGTGGTTGCGCTGGATGGTCAGCGAGGCGAGCAGGGCGCTGGTCTCCGGCTGGATGTCCTGGGTGATCATTGCGGGCCTCCCTGGCTCAGCTGTGGTGTTCGTGATTGTCGTACCTGGTCTTCACTGCCACGACGAACACGGTGGCCAGACATGGACACCAGACCATCCGCGAGCCGCCGCCACCCTCAAGCCATCTTCCAGGCGGCAGGACAGCACGTCCAGGCCGAGTCCTACCAGGTCACGTTTCTGAGATCGTGCTGATGCAAGTTCAAGGAATGGGTCGCGTGCTCTTCGGGACGTAGTCAAAGAACCGGTGGACGTGGCCGTCGGCGGTCCATTCTGCCCGCAGGCGGGTCTTCTTTTCTGCCCGCCGCAAGGCCGACAGCAGTCGGCGGTTGACGTCTCGGGCGTCTGTGCCGTCCATGATGCCCTCGGCGTGCAGACCGTCCGCGGTGCTGGTAACCGCGGCACCTTCGATCATGTGGAGTAGGACGGGCCGGACCGCCGCGAGGCTGTCTGAGCTCACATCGGCGATGACGCTGAACCGGGTCATGAGTTCAGCGTGCCACGATTACATCGGCCGGGCAGGTCCACGCTCACTGTCGGCGGCAAGAGCGGATCTTGGCTTGTCCAATTCGCCGCGGTTGGCTCTGACGCTCAGGTCGGGCAGACTTGTCGCGCCGACCGAAAAGGAACGCCATCACGTGTCGGACGTTGACCGGTACCCAACCTGGGCTCTGCTCCTTGCGGCCATCGCGCTCGCGGGTGCGGTCGTCCTGCGCTACATGATCCTGGATCGTGGATCTAATCCGCGGCGGCTCTGGCTGATGCTGCTGGCGATATGGCTGGCCGTCGCAGGGCTTGCAGCTACCGGCGTAGTCCGGACGCACAGCGGCGAGAACATCACGCCGAACGAGGGCCTGCTCGTCCTCTCTGACCTGATGGCCGGCCTGCTGGTGATATCGGTTCCGGCCGGCCGGGCCCTGAGCCGTCTCACCGACACCCAGCTGCGGCAGCTTCGAGTCCGCAACGCGATGCAGGTCGCCCTGGGCAGGCGCCAGACCATCGTGGCTATGGCGCTCATGCTCGGCACAGTGGCCGCTCTGCTGGCCGGAGAGAGCGTCCTAGCAGCGAAACTGCCCGGCCCGCCCGCCGTGGTTGCCTGCCAGGACTACAGGACCTGGATCCTGGCTCCCGGGAATGGAACCATGCCGCCAGATGCCGATCAAGCGATGCTCGCCCAGGCGACCCACATTGCGCCGCCCGGACGGCTACGGCTCGACCTTGCGGCGCTCGCGGCTGCCGTACAGTCGGCGATCTCTGACGGCGGCACTGCGCAGGGCATCCTGGACTATTCGCCAATCCTGTCTGAAGAGAGCAACGTGAACCTGGACTGCGAGTCAGTGCCGGTAGTCGGCTGAGCCAACGGGACGTCACTGTCTTCGCGCGGCTAGCGGTACCCCCGACTCTCCCACATGCCCGCCGACTCGCTCACATGCCTGAATTGAATGCGTGGCGCGTCGCGCTCGGCAACTGTAGTCGCCCGCCGCGCGAGACCGGCCGTCATGGGAGTGCACGAGTCGACATGCCGGAACGCGCGCTGGCCGCATCTGAGCGCATTCCCCGCCTGAGACCGGTTGCCGGTCAATGTCAGCTTGTACCTGCAAAGGCAGCACGCATCTATCTAGCGATGTGGTGGTGTGAGTGTCTGGTTCTGCTCCGGCAGGCGAGCAGTGCTTTCGGGCGGCAGTGACCGGAATCCCTAGCCACCGCCGGGCAGCTCCGCCGCGGCCCGCCCAGCTTCCGCTGCTGGGGTAAGGGGCCTCGCGGAGCCTCGCGGTGCCGCGGTCTGAGCGATCGACTGCCTGGCGTGGCCGTTGGCGATGCCGGGGTCGTGGTCCGGGCCGGCGGGCGGGAAGCTCACCTCTATTCTCAGTCCGCCGTGCGGCTGGGGGTGCGCGGTGATGGTTGCCTGGTGCGCGTCGGCGATCGCCTTGACGATGGACAGCCCGAGGCCGGTCCCGTCGGCGTGGCTGCCTCGGTTCGGGGTGAGCCGCTGGAAGGGCTGGAAGAGCCGGTCGATGTCGGCGGGCGGGATCGGCGGGCCGGTGTTGGTGACGGCCAGGACGGCACGGCCGTTCCGAGTGCCGGCGGTGATGCCGACGCGCCCGTGTGGCTGGTTGTAGCGGATGGCGTTGTCGACCAGGTTGCGAACCAGCCGCTCGGCCAGGCGCGGGTCGCCGCTGATCTGTGCCGGGCCGATCGCCGTCCGGATCTGCAGTTCCTGGCTTGCGGCGTGGAGTTCGGGGCTGAGCAGCACGGTGTCGATGGCCGCGGCCAGCTCGAAGGACTCGTTCCTGGCGACTCCCGCTTCGCTGCGGGCCAGGGTGAGCAGCGCCTGGATCAGCCGGTCTTGCTGCTGGCTGGAGACCAGCAGCCGTTCGCAGGTGGTCCGCCACAGGGCCTGGGTCGGCTCGGGGTGGCGCAGCGCGCGTTCGAGCAGGGCGCGGTCGAGGGTGAGCGGGGTCCGCAGCTCGTGGGAGGCGCTGGCCACGAAGCGGCGCTGGGAGTCGAAGGAGGCCTGCAGCCGCGCCAGCAGGCCGTTGAGGGTGGCGGCCAGTTCCCCGAACTCGTCGCCGGGACCGTCGAGGCGCAGCCGCTGGTTCAGGTTGCTGGCGCCGATCTGGCGGGCGGTTGCGCTGATCTTCCGCACCGGCCGCAGAACCCGGCCGGCGACCAGCCAGCCCAGCGCCACCGACAGCACTGCCACCAGGCCGAGCGCGACCGCTGACCAGACCCGCAGCTCGTGCAGTTCGAACGCGCGCAGCTGAGCATCCTGTACCTCCCGTGCCAGCAGCCGCGCCGCCTGGCACGCGCCCTTTATTGGGTCACAGGTAGCTGGGTTGTCGCCGATGAAGGATCTGAAGACGCCCAGCGGGAGGGTGTCGGTTGCCTTGTCGACCAGCAGGTTGGTGGCGGTGAGCAGGACGGCTCCCGAGGTTAGGAACAGCGCGCTGTAGAGCATGGTCAGGCGCAGGCGGGCTGTCGGCCGGAGGGCGCGCAGCCAGCCTCGCAACCCGAGCCGGGCCACCAGGCCGGCCATCACGATCCGCCGATCCGGTAGCCGGCTTCGCGGACCGTCTCGATCAGCGGCGGATCGCCGAGCTTGGCCCGCAGCCTGCCGATGGTGACCTTGACCGTAGCGGTGAACGGGTCGGCGGCCTCGTCCCAGACCCGCTCCAGCAGTTCCTCGGCCGGCACGATCCGTCCCGCGGCGGCCATCAGGTACTCCAGGACCGCGAGCTCCTTGGGGCTAAGCGCCAGCCGCCGGCCAGCCCGGATCGCTGTGCGCCGGGCCGGGTCCAGGCGCAGATCGCCGCAGCTAAGGATTGCTGGGAGCGCCGGCCCGCGGCGCCGGCACAGGGCCCGGATGCGGGCGGTCAGCTCGGTGAACGCGAACGGCTTGGGCAGGTAGTCGTCGGCGCCAAGCTCGAGCCCGTCGACCCGGTCCTCGACGCTGCCCGCAGCGGTGAGCATCAGCACCCGGCTCGGGCTGCCTCCGGCGGCCAGGGCGCGGCAGACCTCGTCGCCTTGCACGACGGGCAGGTCGCGGTCCAGCACTATCACGTCGTAGCCGTTGACCGCGGCGCGGTCCAGGGCGGCCTGGCCGTCCAGCGCCACGTCGACGGCCATCCCTTCGCTGCGCAGCACGTCGGCGACCGTCTCGGCCAGCTCCTGGTGATCTTCGACGAGCAGGACTCTCATCGCTGCCTCGCCAGGCGGGCGATTGGCCGCCGTCGTCGTTCACGGATGCCGGACATGCTGGTCAGCGCCATGTAGACAGGATGCCCGGTCGTAGGTAACTGCCAGGTAACAGTGACGCTTACCGGGCTGTTACCGGCCGGGCCATATAACCGGAACTGACCAGGCGGTGAGCGACCACGGCACCGCCGCGGCCCGCCCTAGCCGCCTTCTCTGGGACCGTTCAGCGCAGGTACATCCGTCGCCGATAGGAGCACTCGATGTTCTTCGTGACATATCTGCAGCGCGAGCTGCGCCGCCGCGTGCGGCAGGCGGTCTTGGTCGCGCTGGGCCTGGCGCTGGGAGTTGGCCTGGTCGTCACGGTGGCCGCCGCGTCGGCGGGGGTTAGCAAGGCCGAGGTCGGCGTGCTCAGCGGCCTGTACGGGGTGGGCACCGACATCACCGTGACCGGCCCGTCGGCTCTGGCGGCGATGGCGCGCGCGTGTACGCCTACCCCGACAGTTCCGTGCTTTGACGGACGGCCATACAGGGGAAAGGGGACACCCGTCCCGAAGCCGTCAAAGAGCAACGGGCAGATCCTCTTCCCGCCGTTGTTTAACCAGGTCAGCGCGTCGGCGGTGGCGGCCGTAGCGAGGCTGCACGACGTGGCGGCGGCGGCCGGCGTACTCACGCTCGTCGGTCAGTCGCATCAGTCGGGCACATACACCGTCGACGGCGTGGACACCGGGCACACCTCCGTCGGCCCGCTCAGTACCGCCACGATCAGCTCCGGCCACTTCTTCACCGCGGCCGACTCCGACGCCGACGTCGCCCTCGTGGACTCCTCGTACGCCACCAGCAACAACCTGAAGGTCGGCTCGGCGATCACCATCAAGCAGGTCCGCTTCACGGTCATCGGGATCGTCAGCCCGCAGCCGGGCACCAGCCCGCCCGACGTATACATTCCCCTGGCCCGCGCCCAGGCCGTAGGGACCGGCGACAAGGACGGCGCGGGCAGCCTGGCGAACGACGTGAACCTGATCTACGTGGCCGCGGCCAGCGCCGCCGACATCCCCGCCGTGCAAGGCGAGCTCTCCCGGCTGCTGCCCGGCGACACCGTGACCGCCGCCAGCAGCCTGGCCAGCGAAGTGACCGGCTCGCTGTCGGACGCCGCCAAGCTGACGGGCGACCTCGGCAGGTGGGTGTCGGCGCTGGCGCTGATCGCCGCGTTCGCGGTGGCCTGCCTGCTGACCCTGGCGGGGGTTTCCCGCCGGTCCGCCGAGTTCGGCGCACTCAAGTCGCTCGGCTGGCGGACCCGGCGGATCGTCGCCCAGGTGCTCGGTGAGTCGCTGGTCATGGGCATCGCGGGGGGCGCGGCCGGGGTCGGCGTCGGTTTCGCCGGGGCGGCGATCATCGCCGACATCGCGCCGAAGGTATCAGGCACCGACTCCTCGGCCATCGGGTCGATGCAGCAGGTGATCCAGAACGGCAGCCCCGCCCCGGTCGTCTGGCGCGCGGTCTCGGTGCCGCTGTCACCATCGGTCACCGCCGGCGTGATCGTGCTGGCGGTGGTCCTGGCTATGGCGGGCGGCCTGCTAGCCGGCGCACTCGGAGCCTGGCGGATCGCCCGGCTTCGGCCCGCCAGCGCGCTGACACTGGTGGCCTGACCCGCCCCAGGCACGACCTTGCATGACAGGAGGAGACTGTTGTACCAGCTGACCGGACTTACCAGGCTCTACCACAAGGACCGGCGCCCCGTTCCGGCAGTCACCGGGGTGGATCTCGTGATCGGCGACGGCGAGTGGCTGGCCGTCCAGGGCCGCACCGGGTCCGGCAAGTCCACCTTGCTGAACCTGCTGGGCGCGCTCGACCGGCCGACGGAGGGGACTGTCGAGCTGGACGGCACCGACCTCGGCGTGCTGCGCGAGACCCAGCTCACCCGGCTGCGCGCGCAATCGATCGGGTTCATCTTCCAGACCTTCAACCTGATCCCTACCCTGTCGGCCGCCGAGAACGTCGAAGCGGCCCTGATCCCGCTAGGCGTCAGCCAGGCGGGCCGTCGCCAGCGGGTGACCGCCGCGCTGGACGCCGTCGGCCTGCCCGACCGCGCGAAGCATCTGCCCACCGAGCTGTCCGGCGGCCAGCAGCAGCGCGTGGCGATCGCCCGTGCTCTGGTGAAAGACCCCACGGTCGTGCTGGCCGACGAGCCCACCGGCAACCTCGACGAGGACACCCGCGACGACATCATCGCCCTGCTGGAACACCTGTGGCGCGAGCGCGGCCTCACCCTCGTCCTGGTGACCCACGACAGCGCCATCGCCCGCCGAGCCCAGCGCACCGCCGTCATGAGCAATGGCCGCCTCACGATCAGGCAGGATTCCGCGAACCGTTAAGACCCTGGCGGCCATTGACAGAGGCCGAGTCGGCGATCTGCAGCAGAGTGTTCGGATAGAACGGCAGCTCGTTGTGATCGGCAGCTGCGCATCCCTCGTTGCCGTCAGGAAGGGTCGAGGGAGCCGCTCACGGGTCACGAGGGGCAACAACGGGCGGCGGTCGCATGAGGGGGGCCGCCGCGCTCGCTCTGCGGGCCAGCGCATCCACTCCGGAACGGTCGGCCGGGTTGTCGCAGGTCAGCCGCTTCAACGGTAAACGTTGGGCTGAGGCTCGCTCCCAATTGCGGGCCACAGCGGATCCTGGTAGCCGAAACTAACTACGAAAACTAGGGCTCAACATGCAATTCCTTTGGGGTGAGCGATGGGATTCGAACCCACGACATCCAGGACCACAACCTGGCGCTCTAACCAACTGAGCTACGCCCACCATCGCCGTCAAGCACCGCAGTGCTAAGTGGCTTACGAAGCATACCGGGCACGGGTCACTGCGTAGAACTGGATTGGCCGTTGGCCTCCGCCTCGGCTGTCAGGCGAGCGGCGAGCGCCCGTGCGGTAGCAGTGTCGGGGCCGGGCTGGGGTACGAAGACGGCCGCCCGGTAGTACCTCAGCTCGCGGATGCTGTCCTTGATATCGGCGAGCGCCCGGTGACCGCCGTGCTTCTCCGGGCTGGCGAAGTACGTCCTCGGGTACCAGCGCCTGGCCAGCTCCTTGATGCTCGACACATCGACCATCCGGTAGTGGAGGAAGCCCTCCAGCTCCGGCATGTCCCTGGCCAGGAACGCCCGGTCGGTGGCGATCGAGTTGCCACAGAGCGGTGCCTTGCGCGACTCGGGCACATGCTGGCGGATGTAGCCGAGCACGGCGTCCTGAGCTTCCGCCAAGGTCAGCCCAGAGGGGAGCTCGGTCAGCAGGCCAGAGGTCGTGTGCATCTCCCGCACCACCTCGCGCATGCCATCCAGAGCCTCAGCCGGGGGCTTGATCAGTACGTCAACTCCGCCATCCAGGGCATTGAGCTCACCGTCGGTGACAACGCAAGCGATCTCTACGAGTGCGTCATTGGTGAGATCAAGCCCGGTCATCTCGCAGTCGATCCAGACGAGCCGGTCAGTCATTGACCCAGCCTAGGTGATCACGGCCAGGGGCCGCACCAGGCGCGGCCGAGGCCTCGCCGATCGGCATCAGTGTTCGGGAGCTCTCGCAGGCGGTGCGCCGCGACTATGCCCGGCCAGGGCAGCGATGTGCTCAGGTACGGGTACCTCACCGGTCAGCGCCGGGTCGGGCTGGGCAGGGCCGAAGGTCAGAGCAGCCGGCAGCACCCCAGCCCAGATGCCAGAGTCGTAGTCTTCTTCATCGTCCTTAGGCCCGCCCGTCCGTACTTTCACCGATGCCTCGTCCAGCGCCAGTGCCAGCACGGCCGTGGCCGCCAGCTCCTTGCGGGTTGGCTCCCTGGCGTGCTCCCACCGGCCGGGCACTAGGTGGTCGGTGACGGCGCGCAACGCCGCTAGCTTCTCGTCGGCGTCGGTCACCAGCCGGGCCTCGCCGAATACGACCGCGCTGCGGTAGTTCATCGAGTGGTGGAACACTGCCCGGGCACAGACCAGGCCATCCAGCAACGTGATAGTGACGCATATCTGCTGGCCGGCCGCGCTGAGCAGGGATCGGTTGGCCGATGAGCCGTGCAGGTAGAGAGTGTCGCCGATCCGTCCGTATCCGGTCGGAAGCACCACGGGAACGCCGCCGATGACGACGCCGAGGTGGCAGATCAGCCCGGCTTCGATTACGGCATCGAGGTCCGCGCGCTCGGTTCGGCCTCGTTCCCGCAGCCTATGCAATGTGGTGCGGGGGGTGGGAGATAGGGTCTGATCGGCGCTCATGGTGCATACCGTATCGGTGACAGGCCACGGTAGGGGGCGGCTGCCGGTCCACTTTGGACGAGGATCACGCCGCGCCCCTCTGTGCGCGAGGCCGCCGATAAGGGATCATTACCGCAGGCGGTGCGGCCGCGGCTGGCGTGGCCTGGAACCGGCGACGGTGGCCCGCAAGGCAAGATGGGGTGAGTGGTGGCAGGCGGCATTGAGGTTCCCGGCGGTATCCAGCGCGTTCCCGGCGTTCCCGGCGTGGAAGACCCGGTACGCCTTGCTAAGTGGATGGCTGGGGCTGGGCTTGCCGACCTGGGCGAGCTGCGCGGGGTGACACTGATAGCAGGCGGCCGCTCCAACCTCACCTACCGCCTAGACCTCGATGGCGGCCAGATCGTGCTGCGTCGCCCTCCGCTGGGTCACGTACTGCCCACTGCGCACGACATGAGCCGGGAGTACCGGGTGCTATCGGCGCTGTCAGGAAGCGCCGTGCCGGTACCCGAGGCACTCGCGATCTGCCAGGATGCCGAGGTCGTGGGCGCGCCGTTCTACCTCATGCGGTACGTGGAAGGCCTGGTGCTGCGCACGATGCAGGATGGCGAGCTGCTGTCGCCCGCGCAGGCCGCCGAGCTGTCTGACCTGCTGGCACGGATGCTGGCCACGATCCACGGGGTGGATCTCGCGGCCACGGGCCTGGATACCTTCGGCCGTCCTGAGGGATACCTGGCCCGCCAGCTATCGCGCTGGCAGCGGCAGTGGGAGATGTCCAACACCAGGGAGATGCCCGGCTACGACGAGCTTGTGGCCAGGCTCGCTGCCGGGCTGCCCGACCCGGCCACGGCCGAGGGCACGCTCGTGCACGGTGACTTCCGGCTGGACAACACGCTGGTCCAGCTGACCACCCCGGCTAAGATCGCGGCGGTGGTCGACTGGGAGATGTCTACCCTGGGGGACCCGCTGGCTGACCTCGGGCTCACGCTCTCGTACTGGGCCGACGCCGGCGAGGCTTTCCCCGACCTCAACGTGGGCGCGACCGTCACCGCGCTGCCCGGCTTCTTTAGCCGGGACGAGTTCGCGGCCAGATACGCCGAGCTGACCGGCCGGGACGTCAGCGGGATCGGCTACTACATCGCCTTCGGCTACTTCAAGCTGGCGGTGGTTCTCGAGGGCATCCACGCCCGATACCTGCTGCACCAGACCGTTGGTGAGGGATTCGAGCGGGAAGGCCCTGCGGTGCCGATCCTGATCGCGCGTGCGCATCACATGCTGGACACCGTCGGCTGAACCTGACGCTGGCTCAGCTCGAATCCGTGGGGCTTGAAGTGAGGCCCGGCGCCCCGCTCTCGCCGGGCCTCATGCAAGTGTGACGCGCTGACTTCCTGAGTGGTTCACACAACTGGGCGAACGTTTTTCGCCAGATTCTCGTCCGCTGGGATTACGGCGCCGCGCAGCCTTGCGTGCACAGCCGCTGCGAGACCGCCTCGATGAAGATCTTGCCGATCTCCAGGGGGTTAGTGATCTGGTAGGCCGCCCCGTCTGTCGCACTGGCGATCTGCTGCATTGCACTCAGATTGCCCTGTGTCCCCACCATGAGGACGACGATCTCAACCTTCTTGCCAGGGTTGTACAGGCTGTGCAGCTCGGACACCAGCGAGGAGAGCGACATGTCGCCTCGGGCGCTGTCCACGCCGGAAGTGAGTACCAGCACCGCATTCGAATAGTTCGGTGTGTAGGTATCGGTCATCTGCTTGTAGGCGGCCAGAATCGCGTCGTGCAGTGCCAGAACCCCGTTGCCGGCCTTGAGGGTATAGGTCAGCTGCTCTAGCTGCGTGCGGCGGGTGACGACCCCGTAGTCGGCTGGCAGCGGGCCGATCGACACGAGCTGCTTGTAGGGCGTGCCGGCTGAGCCGGATTGGCCCATCTCCCACAGGCCCATGTTGGTGGAGTCGGGGAACAGGCCCAGCCCGCGCGAATCCGTCTGAGAGAGCTCCTGCTCCAGGGTGAGCGAGGTGCCGGGGGCTGCCAGCTGCTTCATCGCCCGCGAGACGTCGACGAGGGCCAGATCCCGTGAGCCTAGCCCGAGCTTCTCCCAGGCCTCGAGGTTAGAAGCCGCCTCACTGGCGCTCGGGGCACTGGCAAGCTGCAGTGCCTGTGAACTGAGCCCGGCCGCGGCTGGCATGGCATCCGGAACTCCGTTCGGTGACCGGAAGCCGTAGTACCGGACCGTTGACTTCACATAGTTCGTCTGCAGGAAGTTCCCGAACGCAGTCGCCCCTTGCAGCCTCGCGGAGTTGGCGGTCGTCAGCACATACGGATAGTCCAGCTCCGGGCTGCCGAGTGCGGCGCTGCCGCCGCCTGGGTACCGGGCCACCAGCGGCGCCTTGGGATTGGCCTTGTCGTAGGCAATCACGGCCTGCTCGCTGGCAATCGTCACTGCGTCCCGGTCGACCGGTGGTTCCGTAGTCTGGGCGAACTCCTCCAGCGCCCCCGCCGAGTCGAAGTTCTCGGTCGACTCGGCGTTGAAGACGAATTTGGTGATCGCGGTCCGGGCCGCCGCGCTGTCACCGAGCACCCGAGTGAGTTCGATCAGCGTGGCGAGCCCTGAGGCGCTGTCGGTCGGATCGGGCAGGTCCACCGCCAGGCCCAGGTTGGCCGGCGGTCCGCCGTAAGACGGCGGCAGCAAAACGCTCCAGCT
>Ga0335073_10002712_pt1 | contig 24292 bp, 14 predicted proteins | sample Lox_Sample_22_FD_207093 | JGI IMG/M metagenome (GOLD analysis project Ga0335073, IMG submission 207093) | Soil microbial communities from Loxahatchee National Wildlife Refuge, Florida, United States - Lox_Sample_2.2 | ecosystem: Environmental > Terrestrial > Soil > Wetlands | place: USA... | reverse complement strand
GCGGTCCGTACGGGTTCGGAATCGAGGTGATGGTCTTGCCGAAATTCACGCTGGCGGGGTTATTGTCGACCAGATAAGGCGAGTTCGTCTGCGAGGCGCTGGCCCAGGCGGCCGAAGCGGTGAAGGTAAGGCCGTGGGTCACGCGCGCGATGATGCTCGGCTCGACACCTCTCACGCGGTAGCTCGGACCGTTGGTCGCGAAGGCGAGGTTCCCAAGGCCGCCCTGCGGATCGAAGAAGCCGGTCTGGGCGTTGCTCCAGACTTCCTGATAGACGTCGCCGTTGAACTGGATGGTGTGATCCAGCCATTCGGTTTTCCACCCGATCTCGTTGTTGGTCACGTTGTCAGGGACCGTGAAGGCCGGCACGCAGTACTGATCCTTCCCGTCCGGACCCGGGAGATGGCACGAGGTCGAGCGATTGAACTGGCCGGCGCGAAAGCCCTGCGACCAGGTGTAATAGACCATGATGTCGGGCGTGATGTGCCAGCTGAGGTTTCCGCGCGCCCTGTTGCCCGAGGGGGTGGTTCGATTCGGCGCGCGCGCACCTACGTTGGTTCCGTACGGATTCTGGCAGTACCCGAAATAGGTCGTCGGGGTGAACTGCTTGCAGTAGAAGCTCCCCACATCGCCGCCCGGTCCCTCGCTGTCATCGTACTTGAAATGTCGGATGGCGCCGGTGATGACCAGGGTGTGCGGGATCACGTCGAAATCGACGGACGCGAACTCGGCCAGCTGCTTGTAGCCTCGTTCCACGTCGTCGAAGAACCCCGTGGGAGGGCTCGGCGTGAATGCGGGCGAGCCCGGCCACGGCTGGATCGGCAGGTAGCAGTTGACGTTGAGCCCGGTCGGGGAGCAGGTCGGAACGGTCACGTAGCGCCACTGGGTGGCGTCGTCGATGACGTATTTCTCCCAGTACACGCCCACGAGACCGCGTATGCGCAAGTCGTCCGGCGTGCTGAAACGCATCTCCTGGCTGTTGTGCGTGATTCTCTCGGCCTCGGTCCAGGTCGTGCTCGGCGTGTAGCACTGTCCCGCGGCCGCGCTGGTTTTCGAGTAACCGGCGCACTGGTAGTAGTACGCGAACACGCCACGCGCGTAATTGGTGTAATCCTGCAGCTGCTCGACGTTGCGCACCAGGTAGGCGCCGCTGTAGATCAGCTTGAAGTCGTTGATGTTGCCGTTGACGACCAGCGAGGTGTTCTCGAACTTGTCCTTGTTGTAGGAGGGGTTGAACAGGTTCACCGACAACGGCGGCAGCGGTTGTCCGCCTTGCGGCGTGCCGTTCGCGGTGAGAGAGGCGCCCTCGGTGCCGCGCGGCATTTCGTAGAACACTCCCTGGGCGTCGATGTTCTGGTACGACTGGGTCAGCAAGGCGCTCCAGTCATGGTTGACCTGGTACAACCCTTCGACGCGGATGCCGGTGTAGGTCAGGGGGTTGATCGCGTTGCCGACGGTGCTGGCATTGTTGATCGATACGCTGTTGGTCGGTACCACTCCGCCGTTGTAGCGGGCGATGCCCAGGTCCGTGCTCGACCGCGTGAAAGTGGCCGGGACGTTATTGATGTAGCCGCCCTGGCGATCCGTGTAGATCACGCCGCGCACCGCCAAGGTGTCCTCGATCAGGGGGACGTTGAGCACCGCGGTCGCGTTGCTGTTCGGATCGCCGTGGGCGGTGACGCCATAGCCCGCATCGATGCTGCCCTCGGTGACATTGAGCTTCGGCTTGTTGGTGATATATCGCAGCACGCCGGAGAGTGCACCGCCGCCGAACAACGTGCCCTGCGGCCCCTCCAGGACCTCCACGCGCTCGAGGTCGGCGGCATAGATGTCGAGGTTGCGCCCGGGAACCTGGCCCGATTGCTCGTCGAGGTAGATGGCGACCGCCGGGAATGCGCCCGTGGTGCCGCCGCCCTGACCGCCGCCACCGCCGACCGAGAGGCCGCGCATGAAGATATCGCCTTGCGCCGGGCCGTTGGTGGCCTGAGTCACGCTCGGCAGGTACTTGATCATCTGGTCGAAGTTCGTGACGTTCAGCTCGGTGAGCGTCTCGGCGGTGAGCGCCTGGACCTGGATGGGAACGTTCTGCAGGTTCTCCGTCCGGCGCTGAGCGGTGACGACGATCTCACCCAGTGCGTCCGAGGAGCCTTCCGATGAGGCGTCCGCCGCAAGGGCGGCCGAGGTACCGAGTCCGAGAATCGAACATATCGCGCACGACAGCTTCTGGTTGGGCGTCACCGGTGTCTCCCTTACTTATTGTCGCAGTACATCCGTCGCGTAGCCGAAACAGACCGCGGCCGAGGATCCCGTACCGCTGGGCAGCGCATCGCTGTTTCGGCACCCGAGCAAGAATGCATCCCGCCGGCTCAATCTTGTAACGATAAACGCCGGCGCGTCATGTATATCATGTGCTTCGGCGCAATCTCAAATATTCTTGAGGGGGGGTGCGCACCCGGATCGCGAGCGGGAGTCGCGCAATGCGGCCGCGGATTTTTGGGCGCAATTGGGCTGTGCAAGTCAGGCGTTCCCAGCCCACTCGTTTCTGTTCGCACCGGGATCGATCCGCTGCACCATGGGCGATAGAGTCGTAAGATCAATTCCCATGAGAAACCCGCAACCAACCGCGCAGAGCGCTCCGTCCTCGCAGATCGAGACCGAGGTGCAGCGCATACGCGAGCTTTTGGGGCGCAACCAGTTCGGCCCGGCACTGGCCGCGGCCGAGGCGCTGCGCGCGCGGGTTCCCGAGAACCGCGATGCGCTCTACCTGGTCGCGGTGAGCCTGCGCTATCTGCAGCGCATACCGGAGGCGCTGGCGATGCTCGATGAGCTGGAAATGCGCCATCCCAACTACAGCCGGACCTTCCAGGAGCGCGGCCATTGCCACGTGGCGATGCGTGCCGCGGAGCCCGCCATCGAGGCATTCGTGCGCGCGGTGAACATGAACCCCTCGCTTCCCGCGAGCTGGCACGCGCTGCAGGTGCTGTTCCGCATGACCGGTCGCCCCGTGGACGCGAACAATGCCGCGCGGGAGGCTGCGCGGCTCGCGGCATTGCCCGCGGAGATCCTGGCCGCGTCCAACCTGTTCGCGGACGATGAGATCTCGGCGGCCGAGCAGATGGTGCGCCAGTACCTCTTGGCCCATGGCAATCACATCGAGGGCATGCGGCTCTTGGCGCAGATCGGCATGAAGCTCGACGTCGTGGACGACGCCGAGTTCCTGCTCGAGCAGGTGCTGGTGCTCGCGCCGGATTATCACGCCGCCCGCTACGACTATGCCCGGGCCCTGCTGAACCGCCACAAGCATGTGCGCGCGCGCGAGGAGATGGAAAAGCTTCTGGCGATCGATCCGAACAACAGGGCCTACCGCACCACCCACGCGACGGTGTGCACCGGGTTCGGCGACTACAGTCAGGCATTGCCGCTGTATCGCGAGATCGTGGCCGAGACGCCGAATGATCCGGAGCTGCATCTGTCGATCGGACATGCGCTCAAGACGCTCGGCCAGACGCAAGAGGCGATCGAGGCGTATCGTGCCGCGACCGCTGCGCGACCGCAGTACGGCGAGGCGTACTGGAGCCTCGCGAATCTCAAGACCTATCGGTTCACGGATGCCGAAATCGCCGACATGCGTACCCGGGAGGCGGCGGCGAACGTTCAACCGGCCGACCGCTATCACTTGTGTTTTGCGCTCGGCAAGGCGCTCGAGGACCGGCAGGAGTACGCGGAATCCTTCGCGTTCTATGAGCGCGGCAATGCGCTCAAGAAGATCGAGTGCCGCTATCGGCCCGAGCCGCTCGAGCGCAACGCCCGGCTGCAGGCGGCCGTGTGCACGCGCGAGTTCTTCGCCGCGCGGCAGGGTTTCGGCTGTCCCGATCGGTCGCCCATTTTCATCGTCGGGTTGCCGCGATCGGGCTCGACGCTCATCGAGCAGATCCTCTCCTCGCACTCGCGGGTGGAGGGCACGATGGAGCTCGCCGACATCCCGCGGCTGGTACAGGATCTGCGCGGGAGGGAGCAGACGGATTCCGATCCGCGCTATCCCGCGATCCTCGCCGAGCTGGGCGCCGAGGAGTTCGACCGCCTCGGGCGCAAGTACCTCGAGGACACGCGGGTGTACCGCAAGGGCAAACCCTTCTTCGTCGACAAGATGCCGAACAATTTCAGGCATCTCGGCTTGATTCACTTGATCTTGCCCAACGCCAAGATCATCGATGCGCGCCGCGACCCCATCGCTTGCTGCTTCAGCAACTACAAGCAGCTGTTCGCCTCCGGACAGCAATTCACCTACAGCATCGAGGACATCGCGCGCTACTATCGAATGTACGAGACGCTCATGGCGCACTGGGACCAGGCGCTTCCGGGGCGGATCCTGCGCATCCAGCACGAGGAGGTGGTCGACGATCTCGAGGGCAACGTGCGCCGCATTCTCGACTTCTGCGAGCTCGAGTTCGAGCCGGGGTGCATCGAGTTCTACAAGACCGAGCGCACGGTGCACAGCGCGAGCTCGGAGCAGGTGCGCCGGCCCATCTATCGCGAAGGCGTCGACCAGTGGCGCCGCTACGAGCCGTGGCTCGGCCCGTTGAAGGAGGCGTTGGGTCCACTGGCGTCAAGGCCGTGACTCCCGGTGTCAAGGCAGTGACGAGACGATGATCGCCTTGCCGGGCTCCACCAGGATCTTGCGGATATCGTTGGGCGCATCGGTCCGGTAAAGATCGCGCGTCGGTGCCCCGGTGCGCACGAAGCTGTCGATGTCCGCAGCGAGCTGGCGGGGCGCCTCCCACGAGAGATTATGACCGATGTCGTCGGCGTCATGCTTGTCGCCGGAACGGGGCGGTGGACGAACGCCGTATTGCTTCCAGTAGAAATACATTCCGGGAGTGAGGCTCGCCCGTCGCAACAGGGCAATCAGCCGGTCCTGCGACGCCCGGTCGAGACCTGCGTCCTCGCTCCCCCAGAGAACCAGCGTCGGCACCGACAGCCTGTCCAGTGCCTCCGGCGCCTCCGGCGGCGGGCGCGTCGGATCGATCACGCCCCAGCTCGCCAGCGACTCACCGGCGGTTTGCGCGGCGATGGTCTCGACCACCTCGGGGGCGGCGATAACCGAGATGTCCCAGTGTCGCGTGATATTGCGAACGGCGTCGGGATCGATGTCGAGCGGCCGCATGTGCAGCGCTTGCTGCGGCCACTTCACACCTTTGGATTCGAGCATCTTCTGCCAGCCGAGCGGGCCGAGAGGGTCGGAGCGGGCGCCCGGCGGCGGTGCTGCCCCCGCCGCTTGTGCGAGACTCGCTCGCTTCCCGGCTGGGGCGGTTTGGGCGGCCGGGGCTCCGGTTCCGGAGAGGATCAACCGGACCACTCGATGGGGAGACGCGAGCGCCACGCTGCGCGCCGCTCCCGCGCCCATCGCATGGCCCACCAGCGTCGCCCTTGCAATCCCTTTCGCATCCATGAAGGCCAGAACGTCCGCTGCGAGCTCCGCCCGCGTGATGCACAAGTTGGGCTTGGTCCAGCACCGCGGCGTGTCGGGAAGATCGGTGGCGCCCGCGCCGCGCTGATCGAGCGCATAGATCCGAAGCGCCGGGTCCCTGTTGTGCAGGGCCGCAGCGGTCCATGCCCACTCGACCGCGGCGGTCGTGTCCGTGTGCAAAAGGATCAACGGCTCGCCGCCCTCCGGACCGAGCTCGAAGTAGCTCATGTGCACGCCGGTCGCGAGATTCACGAGGCAATGCTGGCCGAAGAGATTGTCGCACTCGGAAGCGGCTGCCCGCGCGGCGCCCACGGCGGCGATGAGCAAGGCGAGGGTCGCGAGCATGGTTTTCAAAGGGAAGCTCCTCTCGAATTTCCAGCCGGTCAATGCTGCTTCGCAACCGCCGCGGCGTCGACCGGGCCGGCCTGATTGCCCCAGCTCGAGCGCAAATAACTACACAGCGCTGCGATCGCCTCATCGTCGAGTCCGACGCTGAGCTCGAAGCCGCTCATCTTGGGCCATGCGCTTTCCCCGGCCGCGCTGCCTTCGTGTGCACCATACAAGATGACGTTGATGAGGGTCGCGGGGTCAGGCGCCTGCAACGCGGCGTTGCCGGCGAGCGGCGGCGCGGTCTTGGACGGGTCGACATTGGCGGCGCGCGGCATTCCGAGGCCGCTGGGCAAATGGCAGTCGCCGCATCGCGTCGTATAGACGATCTCGCCGGCCTTGACTCTCGTCTCCTCGAGCCGGGCCGGTGCCTCGGGCACGGTAGGCGGCAGGCTCTTCAAGTAGACCGCGATGGCGCGAATGTCCGCATCGCTGAGATGGCTGGTGCCGTTCAGGATCACCTTGCTCATCGGGCCGAAGGCGGCAGCACGCGCGTTGTGCCCGCGCTTCAAGTAGGCGGCGATGTCATCGAGCGACCAGGCGGCGAGGCCGCCCCGTGCCGGCGTGAGGTTCGCCGCCGACCACGGCCGTACGGTCCGCTCATCCATCGGCGTTATCCTGCCGTCGACCACTTCGTCGACGACCTCGTCAAGGTACACGCCGCCGCTCAACATCCGGGCGCTGCGCTCGCCGCCGAGCACATTGCGCGGAGTATGGCACGCCCCGCAATGGCCGAGCCCCTGGGTGAGATAGGCGCCGCGGTTCCACTCGGCGGAGCGCGAGGCGTCGTGAAGGTACCGGCCCGGCTCGAAGAACAGCAGGTTCCACCCCGCCAGCAAGGAACGCAGACCGAACGGAAACTGCATTCTGTTATGCGGCGGCGTGTAGCTCACCGGGGCCAGTGACTCGAGATAGAGATAGATCGCGTGCACGTCCTCATCGCTCACCTTGGTGTAGGCGGTGTAGGGAAAGGCGGGGTACAGATGGGTCCCGTCAGCGGCGATTCCCTCCCGCAGCGCGCGCGCGAACTGCTGCTCCGACCAGGCACCGATTCCAGTGCGCGCATCAGGGGTGATGTTCGCCGAAAAGATCACACCGAATGGCGTGTCGAGGGGCAGTCCTCCGGAGAACGCTTTGCCGTCGGGCCGCGTGTGGCAGGAAACGCAATCGCCGGCTGCGGCGAGATAGCGCCCCTGTTCGATGAGGTCGGCACGCGTGTCGGCTGCGCGAGTCGGCCCGATGCCCATGGTCATGAGCGCGAGCAGAGGTGCGCAGACCTTGGAGGCGATCGTCCTTGCGGCGGGGCGCAACTACGGCACCACCGCATGCCAGAACATCGCGCCCACGCCGATGCCGCTTATATCGCCGCCGGCCGGCACGAACTGCCCCGTCCCGGCGCCCGTGCCGGCGCCCGTGCCCGCCACGCCCGCGCCCACCGCCCGCGCGCCGCCCTCCGCATCGGCGCTCGTGCCCTCGCTCACCTGCGCGAGATCGTAGATCTCATTGCCCCGAATCTCGCCGGGCCCCTCGGAGGCGTAGGTATACAGTGCATAGCCCTTGTAAACCCACTGTCGCCTCCCATCCGCACGCCGCGCAACGTCCCAGTAGCCGCAAGGCATTGCCTCCGCCGGCGCGGTGAAAGGCGGCCAGCTCCTCGTGCACTGCTGATCGCAAGTCGCGGTGCCGAAGGAGCGTCCGAGCGCCGGCGGCCCATGGCTTTCGCGAAAGATGTGGATTTCATCCGACACTGGCCGGTCTCGCTCGTACAGAGTCGCCCCGCCGGCCGTCGCCAGAATGGTGCCGAGCTCGACGCTGCGATGGATCACCGCATCCGCGGGCATGAAGTAGCGCACGATGAGGGCCACGCGGAATCGCGCGTCGACTCCGATGCCGTTGGCATCGCCGGCGCGTTGATCGCCGTCGAATCGGTAGAGCGGCTTGTTCCGGTAAGCCCACTGAGTGATGCCGTCAGCGCGCGCGATCAAGGAGAAATCCCCGCCGGCGTTGGCGATCTGTGCTGCCCTGAGTGGAGTCCAGTGGCGCCCGCAATCGCTGCCGTCGGCGCAAGATGCCGCGGCGCGCCCCGCCTCGCCGTCGAAGGCGTAGAGCGTCATTCCTGCCGAATCGGCGAGCCCGGCCCCGCCGGCGTCGGGAATCTCGCGGATCTCGATGGCGTCCGGCAAGGCCATTCCGGCCTCGGGGCGAAAGACCGCGACGTGCCAGCCCGGAGTGCCGTCGCCGCTGGCCTCGCCTATGCCTTGGTCATGCGCGAACCTGTAGAGAGGAGCGCCGCGATAGACCCATTGCCTCGTTCCATCGGCGCGCGGCGCGACCGACCAAGCGCCGTTCGGGACAGCGTCCCGTGGCGCGAGAGCCGGTGCCCAGAGGGCCGCGCACTCGCCCCCGCAGGTCGACTTGCCCGGCGCGACATCCTGATCCGAGAAGTAGAGCGTCTTGCCCTCTGCGTCCGCATAGACGGTCTGCGGGTTGGCCACGCGTCCCGGCCGGCCTGCCGTCGTGCGCAGCTGCAGCGTGATCCCGGGCGGCGTCGCGAGCGGGATTGGCGGCTCCTCGGCCGCAAGCTTGTCGCGATGCGCCAGCCAGTGGACGCCGCCCGCCGCCAGCAACGCGGCACAGGCCACACCGGCCAGCAGGGCCGCGCCCGACTTCATCGACCTACGGCGCAACGGTTAGACCATCGCCTCGGTGATGGTCTTCGAGGTGTTGTTCGCCCCGGTGCCGAAGCTCGAGATCGGAACGCCGAACGCCTGCTGGATGGTCAAGGAAAGCCGCGTCACCGAGTCGCCCTTGGCGGCGGCGAAATGCAGCCCGGTCCTCATCCGGCCGCCGGCGCTGCCCGCCGTGAGCATCGGGATATTGTCGGTCGTATGGTTCTTGGCGTAGCCCGAATCGGTGTAGTTGAAGATCAGCATGCGGTCGAGCAGCGTCTTGTCGCCCTCGCGGATGCTGTCCATTTCAACGAGCAGCGAGGCGAACATGCCGAGAATCGTCGGATAGAACTTCGCGACATTGGGCTGATAGCCGAGCTTCACGTCGATCGGGTCCTCATGCGTGAACAGGTGATGGGTATTGGCCTCGCCGGCGAAGCGCAGCTGCGACAGGCCGTCGGTCGCCATGACGTTGAACACCCGCGTCTGATCGCAGGCGAGCGCATGAGCGAGGATCCGGGCAAACAGCCTGTGATTGGTCGTTACCTCCGCGACTTCCGTGCCGATCGGCGTGTCGTCGGGCTTCGGGGGTACCGAGCACGCCGCCAGCGGCGCGGGCTTTTGCAATTGCAGATCGAGCTGCTGCTCGAGCTCGCGCAAGGAGGTGAAGTACTGATCGAGGTGCGCCCGATCGGCGGCGCCGAGCTGATTCATCAGGCCCTTGGCCTGCTCGCCGACCGCGGTCAGCACGCTACGGCGCGCCATGATGGCGGGATCCGGCTTGAAATCTGCGGCGTTGGGATCCTTGAAGCCGGGTCCGAAGAGCCGGCTGTAGAGCGCCAGGGGTGAGATCTCCGAGGGATTGGTCGCGTAGCCGGCGCGCTTGCTGTGGCTGCTCTCCGGCCGGCCGGTACAGGAGACTTCGAGCGAGCGAAATCGCGTCCGGGTCCCGATCACATCGCCGATCAGCACATCGATGCTGGGCTCCGGATTCATCGGGTGCTCCAGGGTCGGAGGCGTGGTTCCCTGGACGATCACCGCGGGGCCGACCGTATGGGCTCCCGGTGGACGGCCGTCGAGCAGCGCCGTCATCTGGCTGTAGACGTTGAGCTTGTGCTTGAGCGGCGAGAGCGGGCTCATTTCGACGCCGAACTCGTAGTTCGGCCCTACGGTCTTGGGTTCCCAGCGTCCGGGATTGAATCCGCAGCCGTAGAACCAGGTCCCGAAACAGGCCGGCAATCGGGCGCCGCCAGCCGCCAGGGCGGTGCCGTTCGAATCGAGGAAGCAATCGAGGAACGGCAGCGCGACACTGACCGCCGCGCCGCCCATCATCCCGCGCAGCAGACGTCGACGGCTGAGGTTCGATGCGGAGCTCATGGCGCAATCCTCTTCGTTCGGTCGTCGAGTGATGCCAGCGTCGCGGAGGCCCCGCCGGTCGCGGAGGGCTCCGCGACACGGTAGAGATTCTCGCTGGACGCGATTTGCCGCATCAGATCGGGCACTCGATAGCCGTCTGCGGCGAAAGTCTTCTCGAGCGACCTTATCCATGGCATATCGCGCCGTGCGGGCGCGCGGCCGGTCGCGTAGGAGTAAAGCCGGCGCGCAAGACAGGCGCCGGTCGCGGGATTGTCGTGGATCGCGCGCCCCAGTCCCGCGGCGTCGGTGAATGCCACGCCGTCGAGCTCGCCGCTCGTGTCGATGCGTTGGCCGTTCTCGGTCGTGCGATACCCGGCATCCGAATCGAAGTTCTCGAGCGCGAGCCCGATCGGATCCATCAGCTTGTGGCAGCCGGCGCAGGTGGGGTCCGTGCGGTGCGCCGTCAGACGATCGCGCATCGTCTTGAAGTTCGGATTATGCGTGTCTTGGGCGACCGCAAAGTTGACGTTGCCGGGCGGCGGGGGAATGGGCTCGCACAGGAGGAGCTCGCGCAGCGCCTTGCCGCGCAGCGTGGGTGAGCTCAGTCCTTCATGAGAATGCAGCGCCACGAAGCTCGCCTGCGATTGGATCCCTTGGCGCGGATCGCCCGCTGGAAACTCGTAGGGCAGCCACGAGCCGGAGTTCTGAGGGACCGGCACGCGGTACACCGAACCGAGGAGGGGCGTCAAAAAGGTCTTGCGCGTGGTGAACAGGTCGCGATAGTCGCCGTGCTGGGTCAACAGGAGATCGACGACCGTGCGCAGCGTCTGCTCCTCGGCGTCGCTCGCAACCTTGAAGGTCCATTTCGGATAGATCTTCGAGTCCTTGGCGAGCGAGTCGAAGAGATCGAACTGCAGCATGTCGGCGAAGAAGGCGCGCAATCCTGCTTCGAGCCGGGGCGATTCGATCATCCGATCGACTTCATCGGCCAAGCCTCGCGGCGTGCCGAGCTTGCCGCTGCGCGCTGCGGCCATCAGCCGGGAATCGGGTGCGGCATTCCAGAGAAAGAAGCTAAGTTGCGCCGCCGTGCTGTAGGCGTCCAGGCGGTAGGCGCCTGCATGTTGCGGATCGGATTCGGCGATTTGCGCGCGAAACAGGAATTGCGGCGATTCCAGCATCCCCGCGAGACTCATGGCGAGGCCTGAATAGAAACTCTCGAGCGTCTGCGCCGCGAGATGCGCGACCTCGACGGCTGCTTGGCTCTCGGCCGGCCGCAACGGCCGCCGGTAGAGCAGGGTGCCGGCCGCGGCGAAGAAGCGGGCGGCACAAACATCGTCCGCGGCATTCGCGGATCGTGGTGTGCACGGAATGAGCGTGCCCCGGTGCTGCTCGCTCACGACCTGGGCCGCAATCGCCCGAGCCATGGAGTCGTACTGCTCCATGCCGCTTCCCGTCACACCGACCTTGCCGGCGCCGACCGCGAACAGGCCGCTGTCGCGCAGCTCCGGCTCGAATCGGCCCTCGATCTTGATCGCCGGGCCGAACACATCGGCAATGATCTGGCGGTACTGATCGGGGCTGAGACGGCGCGCGATGGCCGGCGCTCCCGGCGATTCCGGCTCGGTGTTCCACAGCGCTCGAATCAACGCCGACGGGGGTGCGCGCTCCGGCGCGCTGCGTGCCACGGCGGCCGTCGCGGCGGTAGTCACGGTCGGGCGTGCGAGGCCATTCCCTTCGGCCTCCAAAGCGACGAAGGCCGGAACCGCCTCGATCCTATAGGCAGCCGAAATGGCGGTGTTCTGTCCGGTCTTCGGGTCGGGATAGGCGTCCGCCTCCCGCCGCAGCGCATAGTAGAGCGCGGGCGCATCGACGCCGAACCCGCGCTCGTCGATGTAACCGACGTTGGCGTGGCTCCAGTAGAGGGGGTACCAGGGCTGGTAGCCGCCGAGCACGCCTTCCAGCGTGCCGTCCGGTTTCACCTCGAGGCGCATGCGGGCGTTCAGGAATTCGTAGAGCGGCTGGATATAAGCATCGCATCTCATCGCGATCGTCGCCGGGTCGGTGATGATGACGCCATCCTTGATGCGGCCATGGAGCACGTTGCGCGAGGCGGGATGGGCGGTGACGCGATACGTCATATCGCTCTGCAGATGTGCGTTGGCGTCCTGCGCGGTGACGGGATCGATCGAGGTCTCGAGCGTTACCGTGACATCGCCGTCCCGCGTGAGGTCGGGCGCGCTGATCGTGATCAGCCAGGCGCCCATGGCTGCGCGCGAGTAGTCCCATCGATACTCGGCCTCGAGGGGTGGCTGCGGCGGCGGATAGCCCTTGTAGGCCTGCACACAACCGAGCACGCGAAACAGCTGGTTGTTCACGCCCTTCTCATGGGTCTCGGGGTCCTCATAGGAATTGGGCGAGGCCTCTCCCCGTCCGTCCAGATTGAAGCCATAGCCGAATCGGCCGACCGCGGGCATCAAGTGGGCGTCGGGCACCGTGGTCGGATGCAGATAGACGCTGTCCCGGCCGTTGCCCCGCGTTGCCACGACCGATACCCATCGGGTCGTGGTCTTGCCGTTCTGGACGCTGTAGTCCTTGTTGAACATCGCGTCGATCTCGGCCTGCGGTATGCCGAGGAGTCTGAGGTCGCGCTTGAAGAACACGTCCGCCAGGGGGTTGAGCCCGTGGGGGCAGGTGTCCTCGCCATAGTAATTGGCCGGGTAGAAGTAGCTGAGCACGAAGCTCTGGGTCGCAGCGCCGCTGGTGCACGGTGTGAGCCAGGCGGCCATCGACACCAGCGCTGCGAGGGTGTGCCAGAGCGAGCCGTGAATTGCGCCCTCCTGGGTGTCCCCTCTGCGGATGACGCGTCTCATGAGTCAGATTCTAGCGCGCGCGGTCTGTACGTTGCAGGTCCCGACCGGCTTCGGCCTGCCGAGACGCAGGCGGGTCGATGCGCTCGACGGATGCGTACAGCAGATCACGGAAGTCCGGGTCGGTACGCTGCGCAGACTGGCTGCCGCGCGGGTCCACTTGCGTCAGCAGGACGGCCACGATGCCGCTCCTCGGACTCGCGATCCAGTGCGTGTCCCACAGCCCTCCCCACGAGTAATCGCCGTTGAAGCCGGCCTGGGGGGAGGTCACGGCATCGATGATCACGCCGACTCCCAGGCCGTAACCGAGGCCTCTCGATCCAGCGCCCCAAAATTTGAACATCGCATCCTCAGGAACGTGATTCGCGGTCATGAGCGCGACCGTCACCGGGGAGAGAATTTGTCTCCCCTGCAGAGAGCCTCCATTCTCCAGCATCTGGGCAAACCGCAGGTAGTCGCCGGCGGTCGATATCAGACCTCCGCCTCCCGACGGCCAGCGGTTGGGGTCCGTCGGGGAGCCGAGCGTGGATGGGTCGGTCGGCTCGAGCTCGCCGCTCGGCCCCTGCTTGTACAGGGTTGCGAGCAGCGGCAATTCGGACTCGGCCAGATGAAAGCCGGTGTGCGCCATTCCGAGCGGCTCGAACAGCCGCGTCTTCAAGAAGCGCTCGAACGGCATCCCCGAGACGACCTCGACCAGCCTGCCCAGCACGTCGTCCGCGTAGCTGTAGCGCCAGCCGCCGCCCGGCTGAAAGTAGAGCGGAGCGCCCGCGATCGCGCGCACCACGTCCGCGAGGGTGCTGTCGGCTTTGATCGGCAGGGCGTCGTAGGCTTTGCCCAGAGGAGTCGAGGGGTCGAACAGATACCCGAGGCCCGAGGTGTGCGTCAGCAGCTGGCGAATCGTGATCGGGTCCTTCGCCGGTTCCGTGGTCAGCGCTCCCTGGGCGTCGATGCCGCTGAATACGCGCTCGTTGGCGAATTCGGGTAGAAAGCGCGCAACCGGATCGTCGAGCTGGAAGCGCCCCTCCTCGTAGAGCATCAGCACCGCGACCGAGGTGATCGGCTTGCTCATGCTGGCGATCCTGAAGCGCGTGTCGAGCGTCATCGGGATCTGTCGGGCGCGGTCCCGCATGCCGATCGCGGCCGAATAGACGAGCTTGCCGCCGCGCGCCACCAGCAGCACGTAGCCGGCCGCGCTGTTCTTGCCCACCTCATCCCGGAAGAAATCGCGCATGTGATCCAGCCGCTCGATCGACATGCCTGTCGCCGCGGGCGTCGATACCGGCAACGGAGGCGGCGTCTGTGCGCCCACGCACGAGGCCGCGAGTGCGAACAGCCACAGCCAGCGGGCCGCGCCCGGTGTCACGGATGAATCTCTCATGGCATCTCCAGTCGATGAGCTTTTTGCATTACATTACGCCGCTCGATCGGCATTTGCAGCGAACGGGCGGGGCGACGATGACGATTCCGCGATGAGCGAACCGGCAACACGGCGCGAGCTGCGGCTCATTACTCCGATGGCGCGGGCGATTCTCGGTGAAGGCCCGGTGTGGGACGAGCGCACCCAGACCCTGTACTGGGTGGACATCGATCGCGGTGAGCTCAATCAGTGCCGAGCCGACGGATCGGGCCACGCCTCGACCCGCATCGGCCAGCCTGTCACCTGCATTGCCTTGCGGCGCACGCAGCCCGGATTCATCGCGGGGCTCGAACGATCCCTTGCCCTGCTCGCCTTGAACCCGGTGGCCCTGCGCGCGCTGGCGCCGGTCGAGGCCCATCCTTCGAATCATCGCTGCAACGACGGCAAATGCGATTCCGCCGGCCGCTTCTGGGTCGGGACCTACACCGCGGGGGCGACCCGCCCAGCCGATTGGCTGTTTCGCATCGACGCGGGCGGCGCGCTCGAGCGCGCCGCCGGTCCGTTCAATTGTGCGAACGGGCCTGCCTTCTCGCCGAGCGGCGAGATCGCCTACTGCGTCGACAGTTACGGCAAGGTCGTCTACCGATACGACCTGGCTTCCACGGGGGAGCTGTCCGGACAAAGAGTCTTCCGGCGCTTCGACGCGCCAGGGTGCGGCTTTCCGGACGGTCTGACCTGCGATGTTTCGGGTTGCGTATGGATCGCAGAGTGGGGCGCGGCGCGAGTCTCGCGCTTCAGCCCGCAGGGCGAGTTGCTGGAAATCATCCACCTGCCCGTCGCCCAGCCGACCAGCTGTACTTTCGGCGGCCCGCAACTCACACGCCTGTTCATCACCACGGCATCGCAAGGGCTCGGGGCCGGCGCGAACGCGAACGGGCTGGCGGGTGCGGTCTTCGCGGTCGATCTCGAGGTCGGCGGCCTTCCGGCCGCCCGCTTCGGCGGTTGAGGCCTACGCGGCCCGGCCTACGCGGCGCGGCCTACGCGGCGCGGCCTACGCGGCCCGGCGTGACCACACGGTCGATACCGCGCGGTCGAATTGCTCGAGGGTGAAGCGAATATCGTCGGCCGTGTGCGCCGCGGAGATCGAGCACTGCTTGGTGGCAATCGGCACCAGAAACACGCCGAGATCGATGAGCGCGCGGCGCAGCGCCACGTCGCGCTCGAAATCGTGGTGCTCGATGATGTCGTGGAAGTCGACCGGCGCCTTGGGCATCAAGTAGTAGGAGAAGGCCGAGCCCTGGCGCGCGACCGAGGCGGTCACGCGGTGCGCGGCGAAGATGGCCCTGAGTCCCTCCTCCATCTGCCGTCCCAGGGCCTCGACGTGTCGGTAGACCTCGGGTCCATGGGCGAGCAGGTACTCGATGGTTCGAATGGCCGCGGAAACCGCCACGGGATGCCCATTGTAGGTCCCGCTGACCAGCGGGCGCTTTGCGGCATCCGGATGGATGATCGTGTCCATGTGCTCGCGCTTGCCGCCGAGCACGGCCAGCGGGAAGCCGTTGGCCACCGCCTTGCCATAGGTGACCAGATCGGGCCTCACCCGGGAAATCTCGCTGTAACCGCCGAGGGCATGCCGGAATCCGGTCTTGACCTCGTCGAAGATCAAGAGGAAGCCGAGCTCATCGGCCAGAGCCCGCAGGCCCGCGAGATAGCCCTCGCGCGGCAGCACCACGCCGATATTCTGCAATACGGGCTCGGTGATCATTGCCGCGACCGGATAGCGCCGGCATACGTAGCGAACCGACTCGAGGTCGTTGAAGTTCACCGGATGAACGAAGCGGGTTGCCTCGATGGTCGTGCCGGCGCCCAGCGGGCGCAGGGGATACTCCCCCGGCGAGACACGAGGCCCGATCTCCGCGAGGCTGTTGAACACGTTGCAGGCGAGCTCGTCGTGATTGCCGTTGTAGCCTCCCTGCACCACGATGAAATGCTGGCGGCCGGTGATCGCGCGGCTCAGGCGGACCGCCAGCGCGGTGGCCTCGCTGCCCGTGTTCTGCAGACATACCTTGTCGACCGCCGCGACGTTCTTGCAGAGCAGCTCGGCGAGGCGCCCCTCGAGCTCCGAGGGCCCGGCCCCGAAAAGGCTGGCGCCGCCGCGCAACGCGTCGATGACGGCCTCGTTGACCGGAGCGAAGTTGTGGCCGAGAAAGTACGGCGCGAAGGCCGCGTGATAGTCGACGTAGCGCTTGCCGTCGGTGTCCCACAGATACGCGCCCTCACCCTTCGAGAAGCTGATGGGCGGATCGATGATCCGATTGGTGGAGCTGACACCGCCCGGTATGTAGGCGCCGTTGCGCGCCAGGAGAGAGGCAAGTCCTTCGCTCACTCGCGGGGCCATGGGGACCTCGATCGGCTGGTCGGGTGGCGGCGTGAAGCTTGTAACGTTACATGACGGAAGGCCGCGCCGTCTATAGCCGGCGGATCCTGAGGACAAATCGACCCGGGCGCCGGTAGACTATGGCGATAGGCGGCGCGGAGCGGACACGAAGCCGCAGCACTCGGGGGGCTCGAACCGATGATTCTCCCTATGGTCGTGTGCCGTGCGGCGATCGCCTCGGCGGCGAGCCTGTCGCTCGCCGCCGCAGCCGCGGCGCAGGACACCTACGTCAACGCGCAGGTGCCCTGGCACGGCGTCGTGCTCGATTCCCAGGGCAAGCTCCTCGCCTGGCACCAGCCGCAAAGCAATCTGGGCTACGACCAGGTGCTGCGCCTGGGCTGGGACTTCATCGAGCACAAGGTGCCTCTGGACGCTGTGCACGGAACGCATCTGCCGATCTACCTCATCAACTCCGTGTACGACGGCAAGACCCTGCAGGGAACCTACTGGCAGCACAATCCCGCCATGGTGTATGCGGCGTTCGTGGATTCGCTGGTGGGCTGGTACGGCTACTCTGGGGATGAGGACGCGGTGCGCGCGGTGCGCGGCATGCTCGATCACCAGCTCGCGCATGGCACTACGCCGTCCGACTGGGAATGGCCCGGCGTTCCTTTTGCAACCAGCTGCGGCAATCAGCCCGACTACGGCCGGTGCATCGAGAACATGCCGCACGAATTCTACGGCGGGATCGAGACCGACAAGGTGGGCGAGCTCGGCACCGGCTACGCGCTGTTCTACGAGCTCACCGGCGAGCGCAAGTACCTCGAGGCGGCCGTGCGCTGCGCCGAGGCGCTCGCCCGGCACGTGCGCGCCGGCGATGCCGAGCACACGCCCTGGCCCTTTCGCGTCGATGCGCGCACCGGTGTCACCCTCGCGCTCGAGGAATACGGCGGCGATGTGAGCGGCTCGCTGCGCCTGTTCGATCAGCTGATTCGCCTCAACGCGGGCGATGTCGCCACCTTTCGCCAGGCTCGGGAAACCGCGCTGAAGTGGCTCATTGCCAACCCGCTCAACCACGACAGCCGCGCCTGGAACAAGTGGATGGGCTATTTCGAGGACATTCCGCGCCAGACCGATGATGTCAATCAGCTCCTGCCGATGATGACGGCCTATTACCTGCTATCGCAGGAGGATCCCGCCCAGGTGGACCCGCAATGGATGAGTCACGTGGGTCGCTTGCTCGACTGGGTGCGGGTCAAGCTGGGCCGCGGTCCGTTCTTCGGCGCGCAGGCGATCGATGAGCAGACGACGCCGGATGCGAGCTTCGGCTGCTGCTCGCGCGCGGGTCAGGGAGATCATACGGCGCGCTGGGCCGCGATCAACGCGATGTTCTTCGAGAAGACACGCGATGGGCAGGCGCGTGAGGACGCGTTCCGTTCCTTGAACTATGCCACCTATTTTGCCGGCAGCGACGGGCGCATCGCCTGCTGCGGCGTCGATTACCACGATCCTTACTGGTTCAGCGACGGTTACGCCGACTACCTGCGCCATTTCCAGTGGGCCATGGGCGCGGTGCCCGAGTTCGCGCCGCTGGGAGTCAACCATCTGCTGCGCTCGAGCTCGGTCGTGCAAAAGGTGAGCTATTCCGCGCACGGCGTCGAGTACCGCACCTTCGATGCCGCCGGCGTCGAAGTGCTGCGCTTGAATTTCAAGCCTCAGCGCGTGAGCGCCGGCGGAGCCGCGCTGCGCGAGCGAGGCGACACGCTCGAGCCGGGCTACACGCTCCAGCCGGCATCGGGCGGCGACTTCATCGTGCGCGTGCGGCATGCGAGCTCGGGTGATGTCCGCCTTGCGGACTGACTCGCCACGCGGCGTCCGCGTCTCCCGCAGGAGCGCGGGCAGATTGGCGTCGGGCGCGGAGATCGTCGAATGCCGGCTCGCCAACGAGCGCGGGACCGAGGCCGCCATCCTCACGCTCGGAGCGACGCTCAAGAGCCTGAGAGTCCCCGATGCGCGTGGGTGTTACGCAGACGTGGTTCTCGGCTACGACAGTGCGCTCGAGTATCTGCATGGACGCGAGTACTTCGGTGCCACGGTCGGCCGCTTCGCCAATCGGATCGCCGAGGGGCGATTTGCGCTGGGCGGCAAGTGCTACCAGCTCGAGCGCAACGCTCCGCCCAATGCCGAGCACGGCGGCGCACAGGGCTTCGACCGCAAGCTCTGGACCATCGTCGAGGCAACGAGTACCGCCGATGGGGCGACCTTGAGGCTTGCGCTGCTGAGCCCGGACGGTGATCAAGGCTACCCGGGCGAGCTCGAGGTGAAGCTCACGTACACGCTGACCAACGACGATGAGCTCAAGCTCGAGTATGCGGCCACCACTTCGGCCGCGACCGTGCTCAACCTGACCAACCACAGCTACTGGTGTCTCGCGGGAGCCGCGGCGGATGATGCTCTGTCGGCGCGTCTCTCCATCGAGTCGGACGCCTATACCCCGGTCGATGAGCAACTGATCCCGACCGGCGAATTGCGCCCGGTCGAGGGCACCGTATTCGATTTTCGCGCGCCGCGGGTCATTGCCGAGCGAATCCGCGACGGGTCCGACCCGCAGCTCGGGATCGCGCGCGGCTACGATCACAATTTCGTGCTGCGCGGACCTGCGGGACAATTGCGCCCGGCGGCGCGCCTCGAGGACCCAAGATCCGGCCGTGTGCTCGAGATCCTGACGACCGAGCCCGGAGTTCAGCTCTACACCGGCAACTTTCTCTCCGGCGGCGTCGTCGGCAAGGGGCGGCGGCTGTATCGGCAAGGGGACGGCATCGCGCTCGAGACACAGCATTTCCCGGACTCTCCGAACCATCCGCAGTTTCCCAGCACCACTCTCGAGGCCGGGCGCACCTGGTCCTCGACCACCGTGTATCGCTTCTCCACGACACCCATCGAACCTGGGACACCCATCGAACCTGGCCAACTCGGCAGGATGAACGCCACATGAAAATCACCGCGATCAAGGCCCTGGTTTGCAACGCCAGGATGCGCAACTGGGTGTTCGTCAAGGTGGAGACCGATCAGCCGGGGCTCGTGGGCTGGGGCGAGGCGACCCTCGAGTGGCACACGCGCTCGGTCGTCGGCGCGCTCGAGGATCTCGCGACGCTCCTGGTGGGCGAGGATCCGCGGCGCATCGAGCATCTCTGGCAGATGATGTTCAGACAGCACTTCTGGCACAGCTCGGGTATCGTTCGAGCCACGGCGATGTCCGGGATCGACATCGCGCTCTGGGATATCGCGGGCAAGGATCTGGGTGTGCCGTGCCACCGACTGTGGGGCGGGCCGGTGCGCGACTACGTGCGCCTCTATTGCCACCTGGGCGGCGGCCGCATGGAGGACTTCTACGAGACCCCGGTGGCCAACGCGGACCGGTTCGCGGATCTCGCGCGCGAGGCGGTGGCCAAAGGTTACTCGGCGTTCAAGTCGATGGCGGTGCCGCCGACCGCCGCGCTCGAAGGAACCCGGCCCGTGCTGGCCGCCGAGCAGGCGGTCGCGCGCATGCGCGAGGCCGTCGGCCCGGCAATCGACATCATGGTCGACTGTCATGCGCGACCCTCCCCGGCGATGGGATTGTTGTTCGCCAAGGCGCTCGAGCCCTACCGATTGTTCTTTCTGGAGGAGCCATGCTGGCCCGAGGAATTCCAGGCGCTCGGTCACATCAATGCCTCGGTATCCACTCCGATCGCGACCGGCGAGCGATTGACCAATCTCACCCAGTTCAGGGATCTGTTCGCGGCTCGCGGATGCGAGATCGTCCAGGCGGACATCACGCACTGCGGCGGGCTGTCGGCCGCGCGCAAGATCGCGGCGCTCGCCGAAGCGCATCGCATTGGACTCGCGCCTCACAACCCGCAGGGTCCGGTGAGCACCGCGGCGTCCTTCGAGCTGGGATTCGCCCAAGCGGACTACGTGATCTGCGAAACGGTGAGCGAGGACGTGCCGTGGCGCACGGAGGTCGTGCGCGATGCTCACCCGATGCGCACTCAGGGCCGCACCGTCACGCCGGCCGACAAGCCGGGGCTCGGAGTCGAGGTCGACGAGTCGGCGATCGCCAGGTATCCCTTCAAGCAAGAGCTGCTGCAGCGCGTCTTCTACGCCGACGGATCGGTCGGCGACTGGTAGCGAGGCAGTCCTTCAGGTTCACATCACGGGAGTTTGCACCATGTGGGTTCGTACTCTGCGGCCACCGGCCGCGTTCCTGGCAACGTTCGCGATGATTTCTTGGGCCGCGAGCGCAAGCGGCGCCCAACCGCTGCCGGTGCAAGCGTTCGAGACCGGCCGTGCCTTGGATGCGCCGGTTGCCAATGCGGCGTTCGCTCCCGGCGAAGGGGCGTCGTCGGCGCCCGAATTCGCCGGCGTCCTCAAGATCAAGGCCACGCCGATGCAGACGCTGCCGGCCCTCACGCAGCCGATCATCCAGGGCCGCGACACGCGCATCTTCCCGGGCATCGAGCTCGAGTTCTTCACCCTGGGCGATATCCTGGTGCCGGTTGAGCGCGGCGAAATGGTGCGCGAGAGCGCTGCGGGTGCAACGCCGAGCTACTGGCGCATCATTCCACAGCTCGGCAGAGTGTGGCGCGAGCCTCAGGACGGGGATTGGTCGCGCGCCGCCTTTCCGGTGATGCTGGTCAACGACACCGAGAACCACGCGCATCAAGGCCTGGCGACGTTCCTCTACCGGCCCGGAGAGGTATCCCGGGTGATGCTGCAGTTCATCCAGCAGACCGGACCTTACTTGATCAAGCAGTATTTCGTAGCCTGGGGGTTCGCGCCCGCGCAGTACGCGCCCGGCGATGCGGCCAAGCTGGCTGCGCGCCGCACGCAGGTGCAAGCCGAGCTCGCCGATCGATTGCCGGCCAAGCCCTTCAGCGAGCTGGTCAAGACCGTGCCGCCCGGAACGCTCGACAATTTCGGCGGCCCTCTGTATCCGAAGTGGCGAGTGGCGGGTGCGCTCGTCATGGGTGGCACGCTCTACTATCAGGAAGCTGACACTCCCTATGGTCCTTATCCCTATCCGCTCGAGATGCGCTTCGGGGTGCGCTCGGTCACGAAGAGCGTGTTCGCGCCGCTCGCCCTGCTGCGCCTTGCGGAGGTGTACGGGCCGTGGGTGCTCACGCTCAAGGTCGGGGACTACGTGCAGGGCCTCGATCCCAAATGGCGTCGCGTTCGCTTCGTCGATGCCGCGAACATGTCCACCGGCTTCGGCGGCACCGGCAGCACCAAGACCCATCCGAACGACATATTCGACGGTTACCTCGGGGGCGACTACGACGCGTGGTACACGGCCCCCTCTTTCGCCGACAAGATCAAGCAGATCGCCGCGAATCTGCATCCCTATCCATGGGAGCCGGGGACGGTGATGCGTTACCGTGACCAGGATTATTTCCTGCTGGGCGCCGCCATCCAGGGTTTTCTCAAGTCGCTTCGCGGGACGCAGGCGGACCTCGGCGAGATGGTGCAGAACGAGGTTTTCACGCCCATCGGCATCCACCAGGCGCCGGTGGTGAGGACGCGCGAGGCCCAGGGGCGCGACGGATTGGTCTGGTGCAATGCCGGGTACTATCCGACGCTCGACGATCTTGCCAAGATCGCGCTGCTCTACCAGTCGCTCGGGGCGCATGACGGCGTGCAGATTCTCAATCGTGAGCTGACGGCCGATCTGATGGCGGGGCGCGATGCCATCGTCAAGAACGCGGATGCCTCGATCGGGCCCGTGGCGCAGCCGCTCTCCACCTCGACCGAGGATGGAAAATACAAGATGGGATTTCACTTCCTGCGCTACGTGAATCCGGTCGGCACGGTCGAGTATCTGCCGAGCATGCACGGCTCGGGCGACAACGAGGTGATCCTGTATCCGAATCGCATGGTCTCGATCGTCATGGCGAAGGCATCGCTCGAGGTGCTCGGACCGGCGGAGAAGACCCGATCCGACGACGGGCCGGTGACGATCCGCGACGTCGAGCGGCTGGCGCCGTTTTGAGCGCGCGCGCCTCGAGCAAGCTCACGGATTGGGCGCTGCTGTTGCTCTGCAATCTGATATGGGCCAGCCAGTTCGTGCTCGCCAAGCTCGTCCAGGAAGAGATGGGGCCGATCTTCGCGACGCTCCTGCCGATGGCGATCGCAACCGTGTGCCTGATGCCGCTGGTTCGACGGCAGCGCCGGGCGCGCGCTGTTACCGTCAAGACGCCAGTATCCGACATCGTCAGCTTCGGCGTGATCGGTGTATTCGGGCAGGTGGCTGCGCAACTCGGGGTGACGTGGGGAGTGGGCCTCGCGCCGGCATCGAATGCGGCGTTGCTGTCGCTCAGCTTGCCGATCGGGACGGCACTGATGGCGTACCTGCTGCTCGGCGAGCGCATGACCGCCGTGCGCTGGGTGAGCTTCGCGCTCGCGGTCGCGGGCGTGCTGCAGTGCTCGGGCGTCGACTGGAACGATCTCAAGTTCGCCGGTGGGCGCGTGGTGACCGGGAATCTGTTGATCGTGGTCGGCGTGCTCGGCAGCGCCTTCTACAACGTCTATAGCAAGAAGCTGCTGCATCGCTACACGCCCCTCGAAGTACTCCTCTACAGCTACTACGCCGTGCTCGTGTGCCTCATCCCGCTGAACTTGTCTCTGGAGCCCGGATCGATTGCCGCCATGGTCTCGTTCGGGCCCAGCGTTTGGCTCGGGATCGCGCTGCTCGCGGCGCTCCAGTACTTTCTATCGATGATCTTGTTCCTCACCGTGCTCACGCGGCTCGATGCCGTGCAAGCGGGCTTGTCGAATTACCTCATCCCCGTGTTCGGCGTGGTCATCGCCGCCGGCGTCCTCGGCGAGCGCCTCACGGCACGCATGGCCATCGGGGGTGTCGTCGTGCTGGCGAGCACGTTGCTCGTGACCGTGTATGAGGAGCACTACGTGCCGCGCGCGCGAGCTGCCGCCGCGCGCCGATGAGCACGCCACCGCGTGCGCCACCGCGTGCGCCACTGCGTACGCCACTGCGTGCGCCACTGCGTACGCCACTTGAGGAGTGATCGATGACACAGCAGTTCGACGGCAAGCACGCATTCGTCACCGGAGGCGCGCGCGGGATCGGATACGAAATCGCCGGCGCGCTCGCGCGCGCGGGCGCCGCGCTCACGATCATCGATTGCCACGCCGATAATCTCGAGCTCGCGGTGCGCGCGCTGCGCGAAGCCGGCGCGGCCGCTCATGGGCGGCTCGTCGACGTGACCGAAGCGGACGGCGTGGCTGCGGCGGTGGATGAGGCGGAGCGCCGGGCGCCCATCGACATCCTGATCAACAACGCCGGCATCGCGTTCGAGACTGCGTTTCTCGACATCTCCCCGCAGGAGTGGCGGCGGGTGCTCGATGTGAACTTGACCGGAATGTTCGTGGTGGCGCAAGCCGTCTCGCGGCGCATGGTGGCGCGCCGCCGCGGGACCATCGTCAACATGTCGAGCAAGAACGGCATCGACGGCGAGGCCGGCTATGCGCACTACAACGCGAGCAAGGGCGGCGTGATCATGCTGACCAAGACGATGGCCATCGAGCTCGCGCAGTTCGGCATCCGCGTCAACGCCGTCGCTCCGGGATACCTGCAGACGCCGATGTCCGAGGCCATCGACAGTCCGGCATTCGTGCGCGATTTCGTCGATCGATACATCCCGATCGGCCGTTATGGCAAGGTGCAGGATGTCGCGCCGCTGTTCCTGTTTCTTGCGGGCGAGGGCGCGTCCTTCGTCACCGGCCAGGTCTTCGTCGTCGACGGCGGCCAGCTCGCCGGG
>Ga0335073_10002711_pt1 | contig 24295 bp, 27 predicted proteins | sample Lox_Sample_22_FD_207093 | JGI IMG/M metagenome (GOLD analysis project Ga0335073, IMG submission 207093) | Soil microbial communities from Loxahatchee National Wildlife Refuge, Florida, United States - Lox_Sample_2.2 | ecosystem: Environmental > Terrestrial > Soil > Wetlands | place: USA... | reverse complement strand
CGCGGCGGGCCCGGCGGGCCGCGGTGGCGGGCGTGGCGGTGCTCTGCTTCCTGGTCGGCCTGGCCCTGGTCTGGTGTGACTTCCACTGGTTCACCGACGTGGTCGCGGGCTGGACGCTGACCGCGCTGATCGTCATGACCGCGCTCCGGCTGACCCGCCCGGCCGGCCGGGACGGGAACAGCGGGTCAGGACGTGCTGTTGGCGGTGGAGTGACCGCCGTGAACAAGGAGCAGGCCGATGACTCAGCGCGTGCGTGATCACCTGGGCCGGTTCGGCATCTGGCGCGGCTCGAGCCAGGTGACACCGGAACTCGCCGTGGACCTGGAACGGCTCGGCTTCGGCACACTGTGGCTGGGCGGCTCGCCGAGCGGCGAGCTCACGGCGCCCGAGCAGCTCCTCGACGCCACGACCACCCTGACCGTGGCCACCAGCATCGTGAACATCTGGCAGGACGACGCGCACCTGGTCGCCGCGTCGTTTGCGCGGGTCGAGGCCCGCCACCCGGGCCGGTTCCTGCTGGGCGTGGGCGCGGGCCACCGCGAGGCCACGCAGCAGTACGCGCAGCCGTACGAGACGCTCGCGACCTACGTCGACGTGCTGCTCGGCGACGGGGTCCCGGCCGACAGCCTCGTGCTGGCCGCGCTGGGCCCGCGGGTGCTGCGCCTGGCCGCGGAGCGGACCGCGGGCGCGATTCCGTACCTGGTCACGCCCGAGCACACCCGCCGGGCGCGCGACATCCTCGGCTCCGGCCCGCTGCTGGCCCCGGAACAGAAGGCGGTGCTGGAAGCCGACCCGGGGCGGGCGCGCGCGATCGGGCGTCCGAGAGTGCAGAACCCTTACCTCGGCCTGGTCAACTACACCAGCAACCTGCGCCGCCTGGGCTGGAGCGACGAGGACCTGAGCGATGGCGGCAGCGACGCTCTCATCGACGCGCTGGTGGCCCACGGCAGCGGCGAGCAGGTGGCGGCCCAGCTGGCCGAGCACTTCGACGCGGGCGCCGACCACGTGTGCGTCCAGCTGCTGACCGCGCCCGGTGCCGACCTCCTCGACGGCTACCGGAAGCTGGCCCAGGCCCTGGGCCTGTGACGGCCGTCAGCCGGCCCGACAGATACGCGCCACTCTCCGCATCGTCGCCCGGTTAAGCCGCCGCCGGCGGCCGGGCCGGGTGCCCGGCCGCTGCGTAACCCAGCCCGTATGGCGGTGCCCCGCGCCCGCCGTCCGCCGCTCGACTTTGCGTCATAAAGTTCTGAGCCAAAACCCTTGACTTTGCGCCATAAAGCAGCGTCTACTTTATGGCATAGAGTAGATCGAGGGAGACACCATGAACCACACATCCGACAGCACCGCCGCCGACAACGGCGGCACCTTCGACCCCCAGCAAGCCGCCACCCTGCTGGGCCAGACCACCGGCCAGGCCCGCCGCAAGTTCCAGCCCTCCCCGCCGTGGCTGCTGGCCACCCGGGGGATCGCGGTCCTGGCCGCCCTCGGCGCGATCTGGCTGACGGTGCGCGGGCAGCACCCCTACCGGGGCCCGACCGCCGCCGACGTTCCCGTGCTGATCGGGTTCATCGTCCTCAACTTCGCCGCCACGGTCGCGGTGCGCGAGCGCGCGATGGCCGGGGTAAGCGGGCGATCCCGGTTCAGCCAGGGCGAGATCGCCGTCCTAGCGGCGTCCTGGGTCGCCGCGGCCGTGCTCATCGCGGCGCTGGCCGCCGCCAAGGTGAGCTACGCGCACTACCCGACCACGGTGCTGATCATCCCCGGCCTGGCCTGGGCGGCCGTCGAGGCGGTACGGGCAGAGTGGCGCGAGTGCGTCATCGGGCTCGCGGTCACCGCCGTCGGCGTGGCCGGCTTGTTCGCCGGGTCGGCCGGCTCGTGGCTGGTCGCCGGCGTGGGCCTGTGCGTGGTCCTCGTGGGCCACGCCGCGGTCACCGCCTGGCGGCCGCGCGCATGACGGTGCTGCCATGAACGACGACGGACTTGACCCGCTGATCCACGTCCCCACCCGGCTGAAGATCGTCGCGACGCTGGCGGCCCTGCCCGACGGCGACACGCTCTCCTTCACCCGGCTGCAGGACATGATCGGGCTCACCCCCGGCAACCTGATCATCCACCTACGCAAACTCGAAGACGCCGACTACCTCACCAGCGAGAAGACCAAGAACGGGACCGTGTCCATCACCACGGTCGCCCTGACCGGCCAGGGCCGGGCCGCGCTCGACGCCTACACCAAGGCCCTGCGCGACCTGCTCGGCGGCCTGTGAATGGCCCGGCCGCCCGGTCTTCCGGGACAGCCCCTCCACGAGGGGCTGTCCGCCGTTGCCCGGGGCTCCTGCACCAGGGTCAGGAGCGGGCCGGGCGATCCTTCTTCGGCAGCTTGCTGACCACCGTGTCGTAGGACGCGTCCACCGCCTCGATCAGCTCGTCGTCGCCGATGGCACCGCTGATGCGCAGGCTGTTCCACCCGGACCGGCCGATGTAGGCCATGACCGTCGCATCGTCGGGGTAGCGCAGTAGCCACTCGTCGGCCGCGTCCCGGGACGGTCCGCACTTCAGCCCGACCGCGGACGCCGAGTCCGATCCGAGGAACGCGAAGATCTTGCCGCCGACCTTGACCACGACGTCGTCCTCCCAGGGCTCGTCCTGCCACGCGCCGGGCTTGGCCAGGCAGTAGGCGAGCAGTTCCGCGCGGGTCATCGAAACCCTCCTTCGCTCCGGACGGTGGCCGGCGGCGGCCCGGACGGCCGCCAGCAGCCCTCGGCGACCGCCGCCACGACCGCGTAGGGCAGGTGGCGCGGATGCACCAGCAGCGCCCGGGCCACCTCGCGGATCGCCAGCCGCAGCGGGGTCAGCAGCTGCTCGCTATACCGCCAGGCGCCGCATTCGTCGGCGCCGCGGCGCTCGCGCACCGCCCGGCGGAAGCGCCGCGCGTCCCCGCCGTCGCTCTTCCAGGTCGGCAGCCAGGCGCGCAGCTCGTCGTCGCGCTCGAGCATGGTCCAGTTCCGCAGCCGCTGCGCGATCTGGCCGCCCGCGTCGATGACGAACGCTAGGTCGGTGCCGCCGGTGATGCCGTGGACCCGGCCTTCCTGGCCGCAGGCGTGGCGGATGCTGGCCGAGCTGAAGCGCGCCCCGACCGCCAGCGCGGCCACGGCGTGACCGGCCTCGTGCCAGGCGGTCTCGACGCTGATGGCCCGGGCCCCGGCCAGGCGGGGAAAGCAGCCGCAGTCGTAGCGCTGCCGGAGCCACACGTCGTTCACGATCGACTCGTCGTCGTAACGGACGACCCGGTTCAGCTCGGCCCGGATCCCGGCCAGGACGCGTTGCTCGGCGGGCTTCATCGTCACTTGGGCGGCTTGCCCTCGGGCGGCCGGAACGGGGAGATGTAGGGACGGGGGTGGCGGCGCGGGCCGGACCAGAGCGCGGGCACGGCGTCGACCGCGTATGCCACCGCGTAGGCGGCCTGCTCGTAGTTCACCCGCCAGCCCACGAAGTCCGGCCACGCCTCCTCGGGCTCGCGCTCGATCGGGAACTGCACCTTGCGCATCCGCTCCACCGCGTCCAGGAACTCCTGGTAGGTGAGGCTGATCCCCGCGCTCGGGTCGGGCTCCGCCGGCACCTTGAGGTCCATGGCCTTGGCGACGTCGCCGAAGCACAGGAACCCGCTGCGCAGGCACAGCCGAGCCGGGACCACGGGGGCGGCCTTCGGGGAAAGGACCAGGATCAGCGCGGCCGAGTCGAGGACCGCCAGCAGCGCGGTCACCCACGACGACATCGGCTTGGGCGAGCGGAACCGGACCAGCGGCAGGTAGGTGGTGTGACTCTCCGCCACGTCGGCGGACCAGCGTTCCCACCGTTCGTAGAGATCGGGCAGGGTGTCGATGCTCGATACTCCCGATCCCAGCGCGTAGTAGGTGCGCGCGAGCAGTTCCGGGCCCCAGGACGGGACGCCGGCCCGCGCGTTCAGCAGCGACACCTCGTTCTCGCGCCGGTTGAACTCCGAGTACAAGGTGGGCAGGTAGGCGATCTGCAGCGTGATCGTGATGATGCCGACCAGCGACGCGATGTCCAGGATGACCCGTTCCGGGGCCCCGCTCACCCGCTCCGACCCGATCTCGAACAGCGCCGGGCCGGCCGTGGTGAACGCGGTCGTTACCGGGAAGAACGGCCACATCAGCAGCGAGAACCCGATGAAGAAGATCGCCAGCCAGGCGATCAGCTGCAGCAGCAGGATCGCGGCCGCCTGCCCGGCCAGCACCCGGTCGCGCCGGTGGTCGTCGCTGATCCTGTCCGTCGCCACGCGGTAGGTGATGGCCACGAGCTTGTCGACCGACCGGGTCAGCCAGCTGCCGACCGGCCTCGGCACGATCACCGTGCCGATGACGCTGCGGGCCGCGGTGAACACCAGCAGCACACCGACGAAGGCCGCGATGAGCCGGACGGCCAGCGGCACCACCATGGCTCTCCTCAACGCTTTTCCTTGCACCGGACCGGCGGCCCGCCGGCGGTCAGCGGCATGACCGGTATTTCCCGGTGGCTTGCATGGAGTCTCGCCGGCAGGGTAGCTGAGCGCGGGCAGGCTTCCTAAACCCCCTCCGCCTGCAGAGGGAGATGTGATCCACATGAACGGGATGCTGCGGGTTCCCCGGAGCCGCGGCGTGCTCAGCGGCCTGCTGCTGGTCCTGCTGGGCGCTTGGGGAGCTCTTGTTCCCTTTATCGGCCCCTATTTCCACTACGCCTACACCCCCGACCAGGCCTGGGCCTACACCACGGGCCGGCTCTGGCTCGAGCTCCTGCCCGGCGCCGCCACGGTGCTCGGCGGCCTGATCGTGCTGGTCAGCGCCTACCGCCCGGTGGCGCACCTCGGCGCGTGGCTGGCCGCGCTGGCCGGCGCGTGGTTCGCGCTGGGCAGCGTGATCGCCTCGGCCTGGATCGGGATGAACATGACCACCGGGACGCCGGTGGGCGGATCCTCGGCCCGCGCGCTCGAGCAGATCGGCTTCTTCACCGGCCTGGGGGTCGTCATCGTGCTCGTGGCGGGAATGGCGCTCGGCCGCTTCTCCGTGATCGGCGTCCGGGACGCGCGGCTGGCCGCGCCCGCCGCACCGGCCACGTCCGACGCGGCGACCGAGCCGGTCGCGTCGGCCACGCCTGCCACGTCCGACGCGCAGGACGTCCCCGCGCGTACCGGCAGCGGCAGGCTCCCGTTCCGGCGCAAGGTGATGACCACCGGCGAGACCACGGAGCCCGCCACGGAGCGCATCGGCTCCCCGCAGGTGTGACAAGCGCGGGCGCGCCGGCCCCCGTCCCGCTCCCGCCGGCGCGTCCGCCCGCGCCTCCGGCTAGGAGCGCAAGTAGGAGGCGCCGTTGAGGTCGAGGATGGCGCCGCTGGCCCATTCGGCCTGCGGCGAGGCCAGGTACAGGACCGCGGCCGCGATCTCGTCGGCCTCGGCCACCCGCCGGAACGGGCTCTGGGCCCGGATCTCCTCCCCGGCCGGGCCGTCGAGATGGTCCGCGGCCATGTCGGTATCGACGTAGCCGGGTGCCACGGTGGCGACCGCGATGCCGTGCGGGGCCAGCGCGCGGGCCAGCGACTGGCCGAAGGCGTTCAGGCCGGCCTTGCTGGCCCCGTAGGCCGGCTGGCCGGGCTCGCCGCGGAACGCCCCGCGCGAGGACACGTTGATGATGCGCCCGGATCCCTGGCGGGCCATGTGCTGGACCGCGCACCAGGCCGCGTTCGCGGCGCCGACGAGGTTGACGCCGAGCGTCTGGCGCCAGGCGTCCTGCCACTGTTCGTAGGAGACCTCCGTGATCGGGTGCGGGGTGAAGACGCCGGCGTTGTTGACCAGGACGTCCAGGCCTCCCAGGGCGTCGTGCGCGCCGTCCACCATGTGCCGGGTCGCCTCCGGGTCGGTCAGGTCGGCCTGCACTACCGCGTGCCCACGGCCGGGCAGCCCGGCCAGCACGTCGGCGGCGAGCCCGGCCGAGTCCCGGTGGTGCACCGCGACCCGGTCACCCTGGCCGGCGAAGGCCCGGGCAATGGCCCGGCCGATGCCCCGTGATGCCCCGGTTACCAATATCGCTCGGTCCGCCACCCATCGACCTTACGCGGCCCGGGCGCGGCCGGGCCGGGCGTGACGCGCCCGCGGCGGGAATCTGTCGGCGCCGCGCCTTGCTGTCACGCAAAGGGGGTGACCGGCGCGAAGGAGCTGGCGATGGCGGGCAGTGTGGCCGAGGGCACGGGCTCGATCGGGACGGCGGAGTCGCACCCGCTGCAGATCGAGACCAACGGCATCAACGTGATCACCGACGCGGAGCGCAAGGGACGCCCGCGCGACCTGTTCTGGCCGTGGTTCGCCGCCAACGTGTCGGTGCTCGGCCTGAGCTACGGCTCGTTCGTGCTGGGCTTCGGCATCTCGTTCTGGCAGGCGGTCATCGTGGGAGTGGTCGGCATCGTCGTCTCCTTCCTGCTCTGCGGGTTCATCGCGGTCGCGGGCAAGCGGGGGTCGGCGCCCACGATGGTGCTCAGCCGGGCCGCGTTCGGGGTGCGCGGGAACAAGCTGCCGTCGGTGGTCTCCTGGCTGCTCACGGTGGGCTGGGAGACGGTGCTGATCATCCTGGCCACGCTGGCCACGGCCACGGTGTTCCAGCGCCTCGGGGTGGGCGGTGGCACCGGGACAGAGATCATCGCGCTGATCGTGGTGGCCGGGCTGACCGTTATCGGCGGGGTCATGGGCTTCGACCTGATCATGCGGATGCAGACGGTGATCACGGTCGTGACCGCGGTGCTGACCGTGGCGTTCATGGCCCTGGTGGCCAGCCACATCCACTGGCACACCGTGTCCGCGATCCCGTCCGGGGACGCGGAGAAGGTGATCGGCGCGCTGGTGTTCGTGATGACCGGGTTCGGCCTCGGCTGGGTCAACGCCGCCGCCGACTACTCGCGCTACCTGCCGAGAAACTCTTCGAGCCGGGGCGTGATCGGCTGGACCACCTTCGGCTCGGCGGTGGCGCCGATCGTCCTGCTCATCTTCGGGCTGCTGCTGGCCGGCTCCTCGGCCAGCCTGTCCGCCGCGATCGGCGCGAACCCGATCGGGGCGCTGACCACCCTGCTGCCCACCTGGTTCCTGGTCCCGTTCGCGATCGTCGCGGTGCTCGGGCTGGTCGGCGGGTCCGTGCTGGACATCTACTCCTCCGGCCTGGCGCTGCTCACGGCCGGGCTGCGCGTGCCGCGGTTCGTCGCCGCCCTCATCGACGGGACGGTCATGATCGCCGGGACGGTTTACGTCGTGTTCTTCGCGAAGAACTTCGTGGGCCAGTTCGAGGGCTTCCTGATCACGCTCGGGGTCCCCATCGCCGCCTGGTGCGGCATCATGCTGGCCGACATCGCGCTGCGGCGGCGCGACTATGCCGAGCCCGAGCTCTACGATCGGGCCGGCCGCTACGGCGACGTCCGGCCGTTCCCGATCGCGGTCGTCGTGGTGGCCACCGTGCTGGGCTGGGGCCTGGTCACCAACACCGGCGCGTCGTGGCTGACCTGGCAGGGCTACCTGCTCGGCCCGTTCGGGCTCGGCGGCAAGACCGGCGCCTGGGCGTACGCCAACCTCGGCGTGCTGGTCGCGCTGGCGCTGGGGTTCGTCGCGACGCTGGCGTTCGAGCGCTCCACCGTGCGGGCCCAGGAGTCCGCGCCGGCCCGGCAGCTTGCTTCGGCATGACCCCAGAGCCGCCGCCCTGGCTGGCGGTCATCGACATGCAGCGGGTGTTCGCCGATCCGCAGAGCGGATGGTTCACCCCGCGGCTGGCCGAGATCACCGGCCCGGTCACCGAGCTGGTCGCGGCGTTCGCGCCGCGCGTGGTGTTCACCCGGTTCGTCGCGCCCGCCGCGCCCGCCGGGGCGTGGCGGCGGTATTACGAGCAGTGGCCGTTCGCGCTGCAGCCGCCGGACGCGCCGATCTACCAGCTGATCGACGGCCTGCCCGCCGGGCCCGGCCGCACGCTGGACGCGACCACGTTCAGCAAGTGGGGCCCGGAGCTGTCGGCGCGGGTCGGCCCCGGCGGGCGGCTGGTGCTCGCGGGCGTGTCTACCGACTGCTGCGTGCTGTCCACCGCGGTGGCCGCGGCCGACGCGGGCGTCGCGGTGCAGGTCGTGGCCGACGCGTGCGCGGGCGTCAACGACGCCAGCCACGAGCAGGCGCTGGCCGTGTTGCGGCTGTACGGGCCGCTGATCGAGGTGACCACCGTGGCCGACGTCCTGGAGGCCGGTGACCGGGCATGACCCGCGCGGGGCGGCCGGGCCGGATGCGAGCCTCCCGTTGTGAATGAGGGCTTGTCCCGCGCGGCCGGGACGCTGTACGGGCTCGCCGTGGGTGACGCGCTGGGCATGCCGACGCAGTCGCTGCCCCGGTCGCAGATCGTGGCCAGGTACGGCGCGCTGCTCACGACCTTCGAGCCGGCGCCGCCGGGCCATCCGCTCGCCGCCGGGCTGCCCGCCGGCGCGGTCACCGACGACACCGGGCAGGCCCTGCTGCTCGCCGGGCTGCTCATCGAGCGGGGCGGCCGGGTCGACCCGGCCGAGCTGGCCAGCCGGCTGCTCGCGTGGGAGGAGTCCATGCGCGAGCGCGGCTCGGCCGACCTGCTCGGGCCGTCCACGCAGCGGGCCCTGGCCGCGGTGGCGGCCGGGGCGGACCTCGGCCAGGCCGGGCGGCACGGGGTCACAAACGGCGCGGCCATGCGGATCGCGCCGGTTGGCGTGGCCACGCCCAGCGCGGACCTGGACGTCCTGGTCGACCGGGTGGTCGAGGCCAGCCGGATCACGCACAACACCGGCGTCGCCCTGGCCGGGGCGGCGGCGGTCGCGGCCGCGGTCAGCGCCGGCGTCGACGGGGCCACGGTGCCCGAGGCCACGGCCCTGGCCGTGGCCGCCGCGCGGCGCGCCGCCGGCCGCGGGCACTGGGTGGCCGCCGCCGACGTCTCCGCCCGGATCGGCTGGGCCGCCGGGCTGGCCGCCGGGCGCTCGCCGGAGGCGACCGCATCCGCGGTGTACGACCTCGTGGGCACCAGCCTGGCCACCCAGGAGTCGGTCCCCGCCGCGTTCGCCGTGCTGGCGGCCAGCCCGGATGACCCCTGGCTGGCCTGCCGGCTGGCCGCATCGCTCGGCGGTGACTGCGACACCATCGCGGCGATGGCCGGAGCCATCGGCGGGGCCTGCCACGGTGTGCAGGCCTTCCCGGCGAGCGCGCGCCGCACCGTGACCCAGGTGAGCGACCTGCGGCTGGACGAGGTCGCCGCGGGACTGCTCGCGCTGCGGTCGGCCGCCCGGCCGCGGCCTGGCGGCGCCTTCGCCGGGCCCCGGCGGCCCCGGTGACCCGGCTGCGCCGGCTGCTGCATCTCGGCAACGTGGTGGTGGACGTCGTGCTGAACGTCGGACAGATTCCGCAACGCGGCGGCGACGTGCTGGCCTCCTCCACCGAGGTGGCCACGGGCGGGGGCTTCAACGTGATGGCGGCGGCCGTGGCCCAGGGGCTCGCGGTCGGCTACGCGGGCGGCTACGGCAGCGGGCCGTTCGCCGCGCTGGCGCTGGCCGCGCTGGCGCGGGCGCGCGTTGAGGTGCTGCTGGCGCCGAAACCGGGCCTGGACACGGGCTTCGTGGTGACGATCGTCGACGCCGGAGGCGAGCGGACGTTCCTGACCAGCCGGGGAGCCGAGGCGACGCTGACCCCCCCAGAGCTGCGCAGCGTGCGGGCCGGGCCTCGCGACGCGGTCTACCTGTCCGGCTACGGGCTGGCGCACCCGAGCAACGCCCGCGCCATCCTCGACTGGCTGGGCCGGCTCGGCGAGCCGAACCTGGTCTTCCTCGATCCGGGGCCGCTGGTGGGCGACGTCCCCGGCGACGTCCTGGACCGCGTCCTGCGGCGGACGGACTGGCTGACCTGCAATGCCCGCGAGGCCGCGTGGTTCACCGGGGAGGCTGACCCGGTCGCCGCGGCGCGGGCGCTCGCCGCGGGTGCCCTGGCCGGCGGGCCGCCGCGCGGTGCCGCGGGGGAGCCGCCGCACGGCGCCGCGGGCGGCGGGCCGCCCGCCTTCCGCGGCCGCGGGGGAGTCGTGGTGCGGACCGGGGCAGCCGGGTGCCTGCTGGCCCCGGCCGGTGCCGGGCCGGCTCCGCTGCACGTGCCGGGCTTCCGGGTGCCGGTGATCGACACCAACGGCGCGGGCGACATCCACACCGGGACGTTCATCGCCGTCCTGGCCCGGGGCGCGGATGCCCGGGAAGCCGCGCGGACCGCGAACGCCGCCGCCGCGATCTCGGTGACCAGGCGCGGCCCGGCCGCCGCGCCGACCGAGACGGAGCTGGCGGACTGGCTGGCGAGCCGGTGAGGACCGCCGGCCCGTCCTGGCCCCGGGCCGGCGCGGGTCAGGACCTGGTCAGCGGCTGCCGTGATCGGGGCGGTTCAGGAAGCGGATGATCTGGTCGCGCAGGTCGACCAGGTCCTCGCCGTGGACCACCACCGAGGGGATGGCGCCACGGATCCGCGCGTGCCACAGCCGGTCGATGCCCTGCCAGGCCTCCCAGTCCGGGAACTCTCCGGCGATCTTGGCGGTGTCATCGGCGCTGTCATCGGCGCCGTCGTCAGGGGAATCCATGGCATTGACTATACCGGCATGTCAAGCTATGTTAAACAATGCCTAGTCTGGTTTCCCCATGTCGCAGCCGGTTAAGTTACCGGCGTGCAGATCGACGAGACCTCGCCGGAGCACCCGTACCTGCAGCTCGCGGGGCTGTTGCGGGCCGATATCGAGTCCGGCAAAATCACCAGCCAGCTGCCGTCGATCACCCAGCTCACCGAGGAAACCCGGCTGGCGGTGGGCACCGTCCGGCGGGCGATCAACATCCTGGTCAAGGAAGGCCTGGTCGAAACCGTGCCGGGGCGGGGGACCTTCGTGATCGAGCGGCGACCGGGGCGGCCCGGCGGCGCCGGTGACCGGCAGGCCCCCGCGCGCCCGCACGGCCACGTTCCCCACTAGCGGGGCGGCGTGAAGCCCCGGGAGATCCGCGAGCTGGTCCGGCTGCAGGGATTCCAGCCGGATCGCGACCAGCGGGTGCTGAGCCGCTGCCACGACATCGGTGACCTGCGCCGCGCCGCTTACCGCCGGCTGCCCAGGCCGGTCTTCGGTTACGTGGACGGAGGCGCCGACGACGAGCTCACGTTGCGGGCCAACCAGGCGGCGCTGCGCCGTTGGAAGTTCCGGCCCCGGGTGCTGCGCGACGTGACCGAGCCGAACCTTGGCGTGTCGGTGTTCGGCTCTGACCTGGCCGCGCCGATCGGGCTCGCTCCCACGGGTTTCACCCGGCTGGTGAACCAGGCGGGGGAGTGCGCCGCGGCCCGGGCCGCGGCCTCCCGCGGACTGCCGTACTGCCTGTCGACCGTCAGCACGGCGACGATCGAGGAGGTGGCCGCGACCGGCCATCCCAACCTGTGGTTCCAGCTCTACGTGCTGCGCGACCGGGATCTCGCCGACCAGCTGATCGGCCGGGCCGGCGCGGCCGGGTTCGGGGTGCTGGAGGTCACGGTCGACACGCCGGTGACCGGACGCCGGACCCGGGACCTGCGGGCCGGGCTGACGATGCCGCCGAAGCTCACGCCGCGCGCGCTGCTCGACATCGTGGCGCGCCCCGGCTACTGGGCCTCGATGCTGCGCGGTCCCGCCCTCGGGTACGCGAACGTCAGCCCGCCCGAGTCGGGCACCGGCACCACGATCGCCGACATCATCTCGCTCTTCGACGCCAGCCTGGACTGGGACGATCTCGACTGGATCCGCGGGATCTGGCCGGGCCGGCTGCTGCTGAAGGGCCCGCTCGGCCCGGCCGACGCGGTCCGGGCGGTGTCCGCCGGGGTGGACGGCATCCACCTGTCCAACCACGGCGGCCGCCAGCTCGACCGTTGCGTTCCCACGATCGACCTGGTCCGGCCGGTGCGACAGGCGGTCGGCGAGAACGTGACCCTCGTCCTGGACTCCGGCATCCGGCACGGCGCCGACGTCGCCGTGGCGATCGCCCGGGGCGCCGACATGTGCGTGGTCGGCCGCGGCTACCTGTACGGCCTCGCCGTCGCCGGCCAGGCCGGCGTCGAGCATGCCATCGACCTGCTGGTGGCGCAGCTGCGCCGCACCATGCAACTGCTCGGGGTGACCACGATCTCCGAGCTCAGGCGCGGCGGCGACGACCTTGTCGTCTCGGCTTAGCCGTCCGCCCCGCGACCAGCTGCAGGCTCATCCCCGGCCGGCCGGGCAGGAACGGGCCGGGCGGGGGCGCCGCGTTCCGGACGGCATGCGACGCTGCAATGCCGCCGGGAACGGCGGCCTTCAGAGCTTGGTCAGCTTGCTGTAGGGCGTGGTGATGCGTTCCCGCTGGGTGCCGAAGTCGACCAGCACGGCGACTTCTCCCTCGACACCGATGACCACGCCGAGCCCGTACTTGTCATGGGTTACCTGATCATGCAGGGCGTACTGCTCGACGTGCCGGACTGGCTCCGGGATGTTGTTGAAAGGGCTGCCAGGGAAATAGCGCCGAGTCGTGGCGCGCGCTGTTTTCACGAAATACCAGTATGGCCCCCCTAGGGGATTTTTGCGGGCGGTCGCTCAGGTTGGCCCGGCGAAATGGATGTCGCCGGGGTCGGCACCGGGTGCGACGAAAGCCAGCAGCCGGGCTCCTTCCTCGGCGACCGCCGCAGCCTGCCTGGCGGGCAGCCGGGCGAAGGGCTCGATCCGCAGGGTCGCGCCGTCATTGCGGACGACCGCCCAGGTGGCCTGCCACAGGCCGTCGATGAGCACGGTGCCGCGGGTCCCGCCCAGGCCGGGCGGCAGCGGCACCTTGCGGCGGCCGGGGATGATCCGGGCCCGGTCGGCGTGGGAGAGCAGCACGTTGTCGTACTCGGGCAGGAACCGCGGCGGGGCCGGCGTGTCAGGGTCCGGCCTGGGGGCGTCCGGCAGGTCGAACAGCTCGCCGCCGCCAGCGTCGCGGAACGCGCGCAGCCGCGGACGCAGTCGCTCGGTCACCTCGGCCAGGCGGGTCAGCCCGCACCAAGCCTGGACGTCCCGGACCGTGGCCGGCCCGTACGCGGCCAGGTACCTGAGCACCAGCGCGTCCGGGCCGGCACTGGGCGCCGGCGGCCCGCCCAGCCAGGCCTCGGTCGTGGTGAAGGCGGCCGGGCCGGCGCTGCCCCAGATCCCGCGCGGCGGGACCTGGACCGTCGGCGTCAGGTGCGTGACGGCGTAGGCCAGCGAGGCCGGGTCCTGACCGGGCCAGCGCTCGCCCAGCCGCCGCCCGAGCTCGGCGCGGGTGCGCGGCCGCTCGGCCAGCAGCGCCCGCCCCGCCGCGAGCAGCGCGGGGAGGTCGACGCCGGCCAGGGCGGCCGCAAACGGCGAGCTGGCGAAGCGCCGCGCGTGCAGGGGCCGGAACAGGTCGGCCGCGGCCAGGCAGTCGCGCGCGGTGACCAGGTGGACCGTGTTCCGCATCAGGTGCGTGCGGACGACGGCCCGCTCGGTCATCAGCTGAGCCAGCTCGGCCGGGCGGAATCCGGCCAGCCGGGTCCACAGCCCGACATAGGGCGCGTTCGGCGCCTGGGACTGCATTCCGGCCAGGTGCTCGATGGCGCGCAGCGCGGCCATGTCCACCCGGCGCAGCAGCAGCTGGCGCTCCAGCAGCGCGCGGCCCAGCGCCCGCGGCCCGAGTACCGGCGGTTCAGCCACCTGGCCGTCCCGTCGCCGGCGTCGATCCGGGCGGCGGCGTCATCGTCACGAGCGGTCCGAACACCGTTCCCACGCCCGCCAGAGTACTAGAACAGAATGCTCCGTTCTACGAGTTTTCGCGAAGCTGGACCGGGTGCTGACGGTTAGCTGCGTGGGGCCGTGGCCAGCAGGCGCAAGCCCGCCTCGACCAGCGCGAAGCCGACCTGGTGCCGCACGCGCGACCCGCGTGGGACGCCGTGGGCCGGCCGTGTGCCCGCGCCCGCCGATCCGATCCGGGGCGCGGTGGCCTCGTACGGGAGTTGACTGGCCCGCGGGCCGGGAGCTTCTCCGCGGAGCTCCCGGCCACGCGAATCGGCCAGGGCACTGGTCAGCCAGGGGTTCATGATCCGCTCCTCATCATGTCCGCGGATGCCGGAGCCAGCGGGGCCAGGCCCTGCGGCGCGGTCCGGCGGGCCATCACTCGGCCCCCTGGCCCGCCGGGCGCTCGCCGCTTCCCGGGTCCGGGAAGGCGATCGGGTACGAGACCACGAGCATCTCCACCGGCACCGACCCGGGCGGCCGCTGCGACGGGTCGGTGAGCCGCTCCAGGGCCCAGGGCCGCAGGATGTCCAGCAACTGCTGGTTGAGCCGCTCGAGTTCCTCGGCGGTCAGGTAGAACACGAACTCGCTGTCGCCGGCGGCCTCGCGCCACTCTCGCGGGTAGGCGGCCTTGGTCTCCAGCCAGGTCCGGTACCTGTCGATCTGACGGTCGCGGATCAGGCGCACCAGGGCGTTAGCGGCAAGCTCGGCCTCGGGATCGCCGTGGGCGGAGATTTGCTGGCCGATCGATGTCATGCGCCACGGCCGGGCCCGGCCCTTGCCGCCCCCCGCCTCCTCCACGAACCCGTACTTCGCCAGCTGGCGTAGGTGAAACGAGCAGGTGGTCGGGGTCTCGCCGATCCGCTCGCCGACCTCGGTGGCCGTCAGCGGGCCCTCGAGGCTCAGCACCTCGAGGATGGCGATCCGCACCGGGTGGGAGAGAGCCCGCATGGTCCGGGCGTCGGTGACCTGACGGGTCTCCGGCAGTTCGGGCTTCTGGGCCGGCGAGTCGGCCGGCCCCGAAGCCGTATCTTCGAGAGGCATATCTCGATAGTTACATCTCGAGAGAAAATTGTCAAGAGAAAGCTCTCGACGGACCCTGCCGTCATGGTGCGCGGGCGGTCACTCAAGGGTGGATGAGGGGTTAGCCATGATCGTGGTGGATTGATGACCGTACTCGTCACCTAATCAGCCGCGATCATGATGTGGGACTACCGGCGCCGCCCGCCTGGGGAGCATCGCGGGCGCCGCAGGCGGAGCGCGCCGCCAGCACCTGCTGCAGGATCGCCCGCTGCTCGAGCAGGACCGTGCGGAGCGCGCTGCCGAGGCGCTCGCGGCCGCCGGGCCCGCCGGGGTTGTCACGTTCGCCGGTGCTGCCGGGGTTGTCACGTTCGCCGGGCCCGCCGGGGTTGTCACGTTCGCCGGTGCCGCCGGGGTTGTCACGTTCGCCGGGCCCGCCGAGGTTGTCACGTTCGCCAGGGCCGTCGCGGCCGTCGCGGTCCAGGGCCGCGCTGGTGGCGGCGATCGTCGCCGGGTCCGCGAGCGTGGCCGGGTAGAGCAGCCGGGCGAGCTTCCCGGCCGCGCTGACCTCCTGCCCGGCGAGGGCCGGCAGCGCCTCGGTGAAGTAGCGGTCGCGGTACGGCGCGAGGATGCGCTCCTGGCCCGGTGCCCAGATGCCCCGGGCGTGCGCCTGGGCTAGGCGCGGCGACGCCCCCGCGGTGAGCGCGGCCGCCCAGGCGGCCTGCTTGGCCGCGGGATCCGGCCGCAGCGCCCGGCAGGTCGCGCGCTGTGCCTCGCCGCCCACCGGGTCGTCGGCGGCCAGCGCGTCAAGGTCGCCGTCGTCGGCCAGGCCGCGGGCGGCCAGCGTGGCCAGGATCTGGCCGCGCAGCTCCGGGTCGGCGGCCACACCGTCGGGCAGCGAGACCCCGTTCAGCCAGGAGCGCGCCACGGCGAGCTGGCTCTCGCTGTGCGCGGAGGCGGCGAAGCCGACGGCCAGCGCGCGCTGGGCCCGGCTGCCCGGCTGCGCTCGCCGGGCGCCGTCCAGGGCGGCGGCCGCCACGCGCCGCCGCAGGCCGGGCCGGTCCGCGGGCGCGGCGTAGTAGTCCGCGGCGTCGCGGACGTGCTCCAGCAACTCCGCGACCCCGGCCGGCGGGCGCCCGCCGCCGATCCGGCGGGCTGCGAGATCGGTGAACTCGGCCACGCTCAGCTCGGCGGCGGTGGTCATGTCCCAGGCGGCGTTCCAGCACACGGCCTCGGTCAGCGGGTCGTCCACGTCCAGGGCGCAGGCCAGCAGGGCGCGCAGCGACCGGCTGTCGAACCTGATCTGGGCGAAGGTCAGGTCGCCGTCGTTGACGATCAGCGCGTCCGGCGCCGGCGCCCCGGCCAGCTCCGGCACCACGGTGCGCGCGCCCGTCAGCTCGGCTCCGGCCACCCGCCGGCGCCGCAGCCGGATGCCGTCCCGGTCGTACGCCCCGATCGCGACCCGGTGCGTCCGCAACGGGCCGGCGCCGGGCGCGGCCGGCGGGTCCTGGACGACGGCCAGGGACCGGATCGTGCCGTCCGCCGCCAGCGCGAGCTGAGGCCGCAGCGTGTTCACGCCCGGCGCGCGCAGCCACTGCTCCGCCCACCCGCTCAGGTCGCGGCCGCTGGCCCGTGACCAGCAGCCCACCAGGTCGTCCAGGGTCGTGGCGGCGCCGCCGTACCGGGCCAGGTAGTCACGCAGCCCGCCGCGCAGGGCGTCGGCGCCGATGAGCGCGGCGAGCTGGCGGATGACGCTGGCGCCCTTGGCGTACGTGATCGCGGCCGGCCGGGCCAGCGCCTCGGCCGCGTCCGTTACCGGCGAGGACACCGGCTGGGTGCCGGGCAGGCTGTCGGCCCGGTAGGCGGCGGCCTGCTCGCGCATGCAGAACGCCCGCCACGGGGAGTCGAGGCCCAGAGCCTCTTCCCAGGCGGTGTAGCTGAGGTAGGTGGCCAGGGCCTCGGCCAGCCACAGGTCGTCCCACCAGCGCCCCTCGACCAGGCAGCCGAACCACAGGTGCGCGGCCTCGTGCGCGAGCACCAGCGGCCCGAAGTCGTCGCCGGGGTCGGCCAGCCGCGGCAGCAGGGTCTCGCTGACCAGCATCAGCCCGGGCAGCGACACGGCTGCGGGACCCAGGTCGGGCACGAACACGACGTCGTACTTGGGGTACGGGCAGCGGACCCCCAGCAGCTGCTCGTAGTAGCCGAGCGCCTGGCGCACGACGCCGCCGACCCGGGCCAGGCCGGCCGACCCGGCCAGCGTGCGCCGGCTGCGCGTGCTCAGCCGCACGGCACCATCGGCGCCGCGGTAGTCCGGCACCGGCGCCGTGACGTACGGCCCGGCGCACACCGCCAGCTCGTACGGCTTCATCGCCGGCACGGGGGCGAACCGCCACGTTCCCGCCGCGCCGGCGGCCGGCCGGCGCGTCACTGCGCCGTTGGCGGCGCATTCCCAGCCGGCCGGCGCGGTCACGGTGAGCGCGAGGTCCGCGCGCAGGTCCGGCTGGTCGAAGCAGCAGAACACGCCGGGGGCGCTGGTCGGGTAGCAGTAGCCGAACGTGTACGTCCCGCCGTCCGCCGGGTCGGCGAACGCCGACAGCCCCCGGCCGCCTGGCGAGTACCCGAACTCCGCCTCCACCGTGAGCACGTTGGCCGCGGCCAGCCCGGTCAGGTGCAGCCGCCCGTCCGACACCGCCCGGCCGGGGTCGAGGCTCACCCCGTTGCAGGTCACCCGGGTGACGGCGCAGGCGCGCAGGTCGGCGAAGGTCGCAGCCCCGGGCTCGGCGCACCGGAACCGGATCTCGACGCGGGAACGGGGCCGCTGCGGGTCGGCGGCCAGGTCGAGGGACAGCGCGTAGGACTCGACGTCGAGCAGCGCGGCGCGTTCCCTGGCTTCTGCCTCCGTGCACCCGCCCAGTACGCTCGCAGCCGCCACGCCAGCATCCTAGGGCCGGGTCCTTGTCGATCTGGCCCGGGGCCGTTCGTGTAACCGGTGACAGGCCGGCCAGGGCCGGCCGCAGGATAAGGAGGATCGCCCGATGACCCAGTACCTGCTGAGCGTGTACCAGCCGGACGGGCCGACCCCGCCGCCGGACCAGCTGGCCCGGATCAGGGCGGATCTCGACGCCCTGAACCAGGAGATCAAGGACGCCGGCGCGTGGGTGTTCGCCGCCGGGCTGCAGCCGCCGGACACGGCCGCGACCGCGCGCCCGCAGGGCGGCGAGATCCTGGTGACCGACGGCCCGTTCACCGAGGGCAAGGAGCACCTGGGCGGGTTCACGATCGTGGACGCGCCCGACCGGGACGCCGCGCTGGGCTGGGGCCGCAAGCTCAGCCGGGTGACTGGTCTTCCGATCGAGGTGCGGCCGTTCGCTGGCTGAGGTCGTACTCGGCCACCAGGCGCTTGGGGGCCTTGCGCCGCCAGGCCTCCTCGAGAAGCTCCATGACGCGAGCGTCCGGGGCTGGCGCGAGCCGCACGCGCAGCCCCCGGACCCGGTCCCCCCACCGCAGCGGCTCGAACACGGCCGGGTTCTGGTCCACCGCAGCGGCGGTCTCCAGCTCGTCGACGAACACGTGCAGGTACGCGCCGTCCGGGGGCACCGTGGCGAAGATCTTCCCCCGCACTCGGAACGACGACATCTCGAAGTGCGGTTCCTCGGTCGCCTCGGGCAGGGACAGGGCGAACCGCCGGGCGGTGGCCAGGTCGCTCACCGGGCCAGGGTATCCAGCCAGGTCGCCGGGACGGCCACGGGCGGGCCGGGCACAATTGATCCCGATGGCAGCCGGGCGGCGCAACGCGGGCCGCCGCAACGTTGGGAGGGCCGAGAATGCCAACCGTGCAGGCGAACGGGATAGACATCAACTACGAGGAGCAGGGCGTCGGCGAGCCGATCGTTCTTATCCCGTATCTCGCCGCCGACCAGGCGTGCTACGCGTTCCAGGTCGCCGAGTACGCGAAGTACTTCACCTGCTATTCCGTGGACCTGCGCGGCGCGGGCCTGTCCGGCAAGCCGGAAGGCACGTACACCACCGAACTGTTCGCCGACGACGTCGCGGCGTTCATGGAGGCCGTCGGCATCGACCGGGCCCATGTCTTCGGGCTGTCCCTGGGCGCCGCGACCGGCATGTTGCTGGCCGCCAAGTACCCGGCCCGGGTGAAGTCCCTGTCGCTGCACAGCGCCTGGCACCGTACCGACCCGTTCCTGCGAGCCGTGGTCGAGAGCTGGCGGACGATGGCCGAGGGGCTGGACAGCGTGACCGAGATGGTGATCAAGGGGATCTTCCCCTGGTGCTTCACGCCCGAGCTGTACGCCGCGCGGTTCGAGTACATCGACTCCCTGGCCGACTTCGTGCGCGGCCGCCCGATGGCGCCGGTCGACGCCTTCCTCCGTCAGTCCGAAGCGGTCCTGACCCACGACGCGCAGGATGCGCTCGAATCGATCGGGGCGCCGACCCAGCTCACCTTCGGCCGGCACGACGCGGTGACGTCGACCCGCTTCGCGGGCCCGCTCACCGACGGCATCGCCGGCGCGGAGCTCGTCGTATTCGAGGACGCCTCGCACGCCCCCATCTACGAAGTCGTCGAGGAGTTCAACGAGAGGACCCTGGCCTTCCTGCAGCAGCATTCCGGGTAGCGCCGGCCGGTCGGCCGGGATGCCGACGTCGCCCCGCGTGCTGAGCCGGCAGGCGCTGAACCGTGCCCTGCTCGACCGGCAGCTGCTACTCGCCCCGGCGTCGCTGCCTGCCGCCCGGCCGTCGGGCGGGCAGGCGCGCGCCGGGAGGCCGGCGCGCGCGAGATCCGGTTCGCGCCGCTGGCCTAGGGCTGGCGGACGGCCCCCTCGCGGCGGTCATAGTCGTAGGCGTAGATCTCGCGGCCGTCTTGGTAGGCCCGCTCGGCCCGGCTGGTTACGTCCAGCGGGTCGCCGGACCAGATCACCAGGTCGGCGTCCTTGCCGGGCTCCAGCGAGCCGAGCCGGTCGGCCACGCCGATGATGCGCGCCGGGTGGATCGTCACCGCCTGCAGCGCGGTCTGCGGGTCCAGGCCCTCCTTGACCGCGAGGCTGGCCTGGTGGATCAGGAAGTTGATGGGCACGACCGGGTGGTCGGTGGTGATCGCGATCATGACTCCGGCCGCGGCCAGCCGGCCGGGGTTGGCCAGCGACCGGTTGCGCAGCTCGACCTTGGACCGGCTGGTGAACAGCGGCCCGATGATCACCGGGATCGATTCCGCGGCGATCAGGTCGGCGAGCAGGTGCGCCTCGGTGCCGTGGTCGATCACCAGCTGGTAGCCGAACTCGCGGGAGATCCTGATCGCGGTCGCGATGTCATCCGCGCGGTGGCAGTGCTGGCGCCACGGGATCTCCCGGCGCAGCACCCGGCCCAGCGCCTCCAGGCCCAGGTCGCGGTCCACGGGCTTGCGTTCCGCCTCCCGCTGGTCCTCGGCGAAGGCCAGCTTGGCCAGGTAGTTGCCGGCCTGGACGAAGGCTTCCCGGATGACTGCGGCGGTGCCGAGCCTGGTCGAGGGGGTTTCCTTCCGCTCGCCGTAGACGCGCTTGGGGTTCTCGCCGAGCGCCGACTTCAGGCCGGACGGCTCGCGCAGGACCATCTGATCGACCACGCGGCCCCAGCACTTGACCGCCACGGTCTGGCCGCCGATCGGGTTGCCGGACCCCGGATTGATGTTCACCGCGAGCACGCCGCCGCCGATGGCGTCACGGAAGCCCTGCTCGGCGGGGTTGATCCCGTCGATCGCGCGGACGTCGGCGGTGACCGGCCGGGTCATCTCGTTCGTGTCCGAGCCGGCCCATCCCTCGGCCTCCTCGTGCAGGCCCAGGTGCGCGTGCGCGTCGATGAAGCCGGGCAGCACCCACTTGCCCGCGGCGTCGATCACCTCGGCGTCGGCCGGCACTGGGAAATCCGGCCCCTCGACCGCGACGATCTTTCCCGCGTCGAGCAGGACCGTCCCGCGGTCGATGGGCTCGCCTGTGACCGGGACGACCCGGCCGCCGGTAATCGCCGTGCTCATTCCAGCGAGGCTACACTCTCCCGCCCGGCCCATGATCAACGGGCAAGGGTCATCCGGAAGCGGCCGGCGCGGCCCGCCGGGAAGGGCCCGGCCGGGCCGATCCAAGCGGCCTAGCGGGCCTGATCTCCTTGATCACGAACACTTCTCATTGGTTCTAGTCATTTGATCACCCAATTTGGGCGTTTTGTGCCCACCGAACCAATGAAAGATGGATTGCCTCGCTTGGCTGACGGGTTCAGGGGCGGAGCATGCTGCGGTAGACCGCGAGCAGGGCGGCCTTCTGCTCGTCGGCCAGACGCTCATCGGCCATGATGGCGGCCTCCACCGACGTCGGCGGCGTCTCGTCGGGTGCCGCGGCCTGCCCCCCCGCGGCCTGGTCGAGCAGGCCCGCCTGGGCCAGCAGCGTCTCGGCGGAAACGTTGAGCGCGCCGGAGAGCAGCTTGAGCACGCGGACCGACGGCTGGTGCAGTCCGCGCTCGATCTGGCTCAGGTAGGGGTTGGACAGAGTGGTCATCTCCGCGAGCTGCCGCAGCGACAGGTTGGCGAGCTTGCGCTGGCTGCGGATGAACGCGCCCAGCGCCTCCATCTGCGCGTTCCAGGTATCGCTCACCGTCGGCTGCTCCGGTGGCTCAGCCCCGGCCGGCTGTTCTGGTGTCTCGGTCACTGCCGCCTGCCCGGTGATTCGCTGCTGCTTCCCGTGTTGCTCACTATAGTAAGCAGCCCCGCGGCGGGCCGGTTGGCTCGCCGCGGGGCGAGGACCCCGGGGGGTGGGGTCCGCTCGTGGGGTGCGGGTCTTACTTGACCGCGCCGTTCTTCTTGGCCCCGTTGCTGGAGCCGGGCAGCAGCGCCTCGGTCGCGTGCAGCACGTCCTCGGCGAACTTGCGCTGGTTGGCCAGCATCTTCTCGGCGAAGTCGTAGGCGTTCGCGACGAGCTCTTCCGGCTTCGGCAGCTTGTCGCTGAACGGCACGTTCACCTCGGGGAGCGGCAGGGTAATGGTCCGAACGGTGTCGGCCCACGTCCGGATGGCCTCGATGACGGCCTCCTGGCTCCGGCGGACGGTCTTCAGAATCTCGGCCTGCACATCCTGGCCGACGTTGCGGGTCTCGGTCATGGTTCCTCCTCCTGGCTTCTGCTCACTAAACTACGCAAGAGCGATAGATTTGTCAAGCGGAGCCGCCGGGAGGGGGCTCTCAGGCGGGACGACCCGGCCCGGGCTCTCGCCACGGGCCGGGCCGCCACTCGGACCTGGCGCCCGGGGAGCCACCCCGGTGCGCCGGCCGAGGGCCGTGCGTCAGGTGGCCGCCTTGCCCGCGGCCCCGGCCTCGACCTGGCCGGCGTCCGGGCCGGGCGGCGGCGCCGACCGGTACCAGCGGCGCCAGACGAGCCGGTGCAGCGGGATGAGCCGGGGGATGTCCCGCAGGCCCGGGATGAACGGCACCAGCAGCAGCAGGATCGTCGCCAGCCCGGTCATGTAGACGGCGATCATGTCGATGTTGGCGGAGTTGGTCCACCCGGGGACCTGGTACCACAGCGTGTATAGCCAGAGCCAGGGCTGGCCGGGGTAGCTGCCGGTCTCGTTCATCACGCCCCATTGGCTGCCGGTCAGGTTCATCGCCTGGGCCTGGTTCGAGAAGTACTGACCGTCCTCGATGAACAGCAGCGGCTTGGTGTAGTTCGTGCCGTAGAACGGCTGCTGGGCCAGCAGGTCGGCGTCCAGCGCGTCGCTGCGCGCGAGGGTGAGCTCGTTGGCCATCATCGCCGCGACCGGCCCGTAGGGACCTCGCGGCACGACCGGGATCCCGTTGACGAACTTCACCTTGGTCACCGCGTTCGCGTAGGCGTTGGCCCACTTGATCTGCTGGGCGGACGAGGCCGCCTTGTAGGCGTTGAGCGAGGGGGCGGTGGCCGGGTTGGCCTTGGCGAGAATGGTCAGCGGCACGATCACGAAGTCGTTCGCCGCGTCGACCGGCTGGGTGACTCCCGGCCAGGTCTGGGGGGAGAACAGCAGTTTCTGCACGCTGCCGGACTGGGTGTTGTACGGCGGGCCGTAGGTGGCGGTCTCGCTGGTCCCGTTGAGCTCGCTGGCCGCGGTGCCCAGGAAGTCGGCGGGCGCGACCCGCGCCCAGGTGGCAATGGTGACCGGCGGCACGTTGGGCGAGGACAGCACCCCGGCCAGCACGAACGTGAGCGCCAGGATGATCGCGGTCGCGATCGTGCCCTCCTTCAGGATGTCGTAGCGGCGGTTCGGGCCGCGCCAGGAGGCGGAATCAGCGGCCGCGACCGCCTGCCGGCGGGCCCGTCCGCGCTTGCGGCCCGCCTCGGCCAGGCTGGTGTCGATCGGGTGCACCACCCCGCGCCTGCGGACCAGCAGCACGTGAGCGCCGACGATCGCGACCAGGATGATCGGGACGAGCACGATGTGCCACATCAGCATCTGGCCGAAGTTCATCACGTTGAAGAACGCGCCCACCCCGACCGAGTTGAACGCGTCCTTGCCGCTGGTGGAGATCCACTGCGAGTCGAAGTTCTGCTGCGACAGGTAGCCGGTGAAGCACTCCACGACCGAGGCCAGGAACGCGACGACGCCGGTGATCCAGGTCATCGCGCGGCGGCCGCGCCAGGCGGCCATCCAGAACTTGGCCCACAGGTGGATGACCAGCAGCGCCATGAACAGCTCGACGCTCCACAGGTGCAGGCTGTTGAAGAAGTGCCCGACCGGGTTGTAATGCCACCAGTCCGGGCCGCCGAGGGCCAGGCCGAACCCGGACACGATCGCCACGCCCAGCGAGGCGATGGAGGCCACCCCGAACACGTACGCCCAGGACGCCACGTAGGCGGGCTGGCGGTCGGGCAGCAGCTTCTTGGGCGGCCACCGGTTCAGCGTCCAGCGCCGCACCCGGGCCGTCCACATCCGCGCGGTCTCCGGGTCGACCGGCTCGGGCGGCCCGGCCTCGCCCGCAACGTCGGCCGGGGCGGGATGGCCCTTGGGGAACGGGAGCAGCAGGGCCGCCCCGAAGATGACGACCATCACCGCGATCAGGACCAGGTTGGCCACCGAGATGTTGAAGATCGACCAGTGCCAGTACGAGCCCGGCTGGTTCAGGTCAATGGCCAGCGAGTGCACCGCAAGTGGGGGTTTCATGTCGTGCTCCAATGCCAGGTGGTTGGTTCCGGTAAGGGGCTGATAGCCCCCCTCGCTAGTCGCGGGCGAGTCAGCATGGCCCGATCATGCGGACGGGCGGCCCTCCGGTGGGAGGGCCGCCCGCCCCGTGCCAGCGGGACTTTGGTCCCGGGTTGTGATGATTCAGGCCGTGGCCTTCTCGGCCTGCTTGGGCATGAACTCCTCGGTCGGGGAGACCCGGCGCGAGTGGACGAACCCGAGGATCGACAGGATCAGCAGCAGGCCGCCGCCGATGAAGGAGACGATCGCG
>Ga0335073_10002710_pt1 | contig 24297 bp, 25 predicted proteins | sample Lox_Sample_22_FD_207093 | JGI IMG/M metagenome (GOLD analysis project Ga0335073, IMG submission 207093) | Soil microbial communities from Loxahatchee National Wildlife Refuge, Florida, United States - Lox_Sample_2.2 | ecosystem: Environmental > Terrestrial > Soil > Wetlands | place: USA... | reverse complement strand
CACCATCATCGCCGAAGCACGCAAAATTGGATATGATCGGATGCGGCTGGACACGGTCGAGCCGGTGATGAGAGATGCGGTCGGTATGTATCGCAAGCTGGGCTTCCGGGAAATCCCACCGTATCGGACAAACCCGCAGCCGGGCACTCTGTATATGGAGTTGCCGCTATAGCACGTTGGAGGACGCGCGTGAAATCTTTTGTGATTCTTCTCGTTCTCGGTTTGTCAGTCCCCGCCTTCGCCGCCACTGCGAAAAATGTCTCCTACAAAAGTGGAGACGAGACCGTTCAAGGTATCCTTTACACCCCGGCGGGCAACGGACCGTTTCCCGGCATCGTCGTGATTCATGAGTGGTGGGGGTTGAACGACTGGGTGAAGGAGCAAGCGGATAAAATCTCCGACCTCGGCTATGTTACGCTTGCCATCGATCTCTATCGCGGCAAAGTTGCGACCACGCCGGAGGAGGCGCACGAGATCATGCGTGGCGTTCCCGAAGATCGCGCGAAGCGCGATCTTCATGCCGCCGTGGAATTCCTGAAGGCTCAACCGAATGTGCAAACAGATCGACTGGGCGCTATCGGATGGTGCATGGGCGGTGGTTATGCGCTCGATGTCGCGCTTCAAGAACCGACACTCAAAGCCGACGTCATTAATTACGGGCATCTCGCCACTGACCCACAGTCAATCGCACAAATCAACGCGTCCATCCTCGGCCTATTTGGTGCTCAGGACCGCGGCATCCCGGTCGAGGATGTGAAGAAGTTTGAGCAGACACTCAAGCAGCAAGGAAAGAAAGTGGAAATTGTGATTTATCCTGATGCCGGGCACGGCTTCGAAAATCCCAACAACAAGGATGGGTATCGCGCCGCCGACACGGCTGACGCCTGGCAGCACACCGTCAAGTTCTTTGCTGCCACACTCAAGCAATAGAAAGCTAGACTTTCTGATGCCGGGTCGCGCGGCGCAGATTGGCGCCGATGATCTTAAGTCTTACACACTAGTTCTATTGAGGTGGCACCAATTTCCACTTGCAAGACGGTAGTCATCTGGTTACTATTCAGCAATCCCGGAGAGCCGAATTGGCCACCGCTTCCATGAACATCGGCGAAACAATCAGAAACTACCGTCTGCAGAAGGGAATGTCGCAGGGCGACATCGAAAAACGCACGGGTCTCTTGCGCTGCTACCTTTCGCGCGTGGAGAACGGCCACACTATTCCTTCGCTCGACACGCTTTCCAAGATCGCCGGCGCCATGGAATTGCCGCTGTCACAATTCTTTTCTGACTCGGGACACACCAACGGATCGAAGGGTTTGCCGCAGCTCTCGGATGATGAGGTCCGCTTTCTCAGCCAGATCCGCCGCTACGCCACCAACCTTAACGACAGCGATCGCAAGCTGGTGCTGGCCATGGTGAAGAAAATGGCCGCAAACTCAGCGCGCTAGCATCGCGGCTGCATCTCCGCAAACCGATAAAATGATTGCGTGAGTTATCGCGGACGCCTCGCGCCGTCTCCCACTGGCTTGCTTCATCTCGGCCATGCTCGAACTTTCTGGATTGCCGCGCAGAGAGCAGCGGATCAGTCCGGAACACTGGTTCTCCGCAATGAAGACCTCGATCCGCAACGTTCACGATGTGAATTCGCCGATGCCATGACCGAGGATTTGAAATGGCTTGGCATTCAATGGCAGGAGGGACCGGATTGCGGCGGACCTTGCGCTCCGTATTCGCAAAGCGAACGACGAAAGAGTTATTTGGCTGCGTGGCTTCAGTTGTGCGATGCCGGCTTTATCTATCCATGCACCTGCTCGCGAAGGGATTTAGCCCAGGCGGCGAGCGCGCCCAATGACAGCGACGATGAGCCCATTTACCCAGGCCGATGCCGTGGCCGCAGCGACGGCAGAGAATTCACTGCCCCCGCCGGAGTCAATTGGAGGTTTCGCGTGCCGAACGGCGAAGAAATTGCCTTCGCCGACCTTCATCTCGGCCCCCAGCGTTTCATCGCTGGCCGGGATTTCGGCGATTTCATTGTTTGGCGGCGCGACGACGTTCCCGCATACCAGTTAGCCGTGGTAGTCGATGACGCCGAGATGAAAATCACCGAAGTCGTGAGGGGAGCCGACTTGCTGAAATCCACAGCGCGGCAACTTCTTCTATATCGCGCGCTCGGTCGGAAGCCGCCCGATTTTTATCATTGCGACCTGATGCTTGATGATGCCGGCGTCCGCCTGGCCAAGCGTAATGATTCCCTGAGCATAAGGTATTTAAGAGAAAGTGGACTAACTCCGTCCGAGGTGTTGCGCAAAGTGAACTCCTGATCTAACCTCGCCATAAATTCTTTGTATCCTCCCCATCATGTTTTTTGATTGGCAGAGATCATGCTGGCGCGATACCCTTAGCGGGTTCCAGAGAGTCCCCCAAAATTCTTCGCAGCGCCCAAAGTCTTACGCACAATTTAAGGAGAGACATGTTCGAAGATCTGCGTAATTTTCTTGCCATTCCCTACGACGAGTTGGAAGAGCTCAACCTCAATGCCAAAGAGCAGCGGCAAAAGCGCGTCGCTGCCGCCAAAATTCGCGACGAGCGCCTGGAGTATTTGAGCGGCGAAAAGCGGATCAAAGCCGTAACCGTGCTGTTCAGCGACCTCGAAGGCCGCCTGCACATGCTCGACTATGACAAAAAGTTCCTGATGAAGAGTTGGGACAACCTGACCTTCGACGGCTCCTCTATTCGCGGCTTCACTGCGCAGCGCGAGAGCGATCTGCGGCTGGGCATCGATTGGGGGGCGTTTTACTGGGGTCCGGCCGACATTTTTGGCCCGGGCAAGGTGCTCGTCTTCGGTGACGTGATCGACAAAAGCGGAGAGCCGTATTCGGCCGACATTCGCGGCATTTTGAAAAGCTTTGCCGAGGCCCAGTACAAGAAAAATGGTTACACGCTGAACGCGGCCAACGAGATCGAAGGATTTTTGTTTCAAGGATCGGACGCGGAGCGCAGATTCCACGAAACACACCGGTTCGAGTACGTGAACACCGGCGGATATTATCACTCGCTGCCAGGAGACACGCTGCGCACCTTCATCGACACGACCGCGGAAGTCCAGCGCTCGATGGGATTCCAGAACGAAAAAGACCATCCCGAGGTCGCGCCCTCGCAGTTCGAAATTAATTACGGATACGGCGAGGTCGTCGCGGCTGCCGATCAGATCCAGCTCTACAAACTGATTTGCCGCCAGGTCGCGACCAAGATGGGCTGCACCGCATCATTCCTGCCCAAGCCGGTCGTGGGCGTGAACGGCAGCGGCATGCACACCAACGTTTCCGTCAGCAAGGGCGGCAAAAATCTGTTCTGGGACGCCAAGGGCGAAGAGATGCTGAGCAAGGTTGGCTGGGAGTTCATCGACCGCATCCTGACTCACGGCAACGATCTCTGCCTGCTGCTCAACGCTAGCGTGAACGCCTATCGCCGGCTTGATCCGCACTTTGAGGCCCCGAACCAGATCAAGGCATCGGCGACGGATCGCGGTTCCATGGTGCGTATCCCCATTGGCAACGAACGCAGCATGAGAGTAGAAGTGCGCTCGGTTTCGCCGGATGCGAACCCGTACCTGGTCATGTTGTCAATTTTCAAAACTGGCCTCGAAGGCGAGACGTCGAAGATCAAGAACCTGCGCCAGGCGGAGCGTTATCTGCCAGACAATATTTACGACGCGCTGGCCAACTTCCGCAAAGCCGACTGGACCACCAAGCTGCTCGGCGCAGACGTGAAAGGCCGCTACGCCGATTTGAAGCAGGCTTCGGCCGATCGCTGCCCGCGCCTGCTCGGCACCGTGGTGAAAGCGCCCGAGGTGCAGTATCACCACGACGTTTACAACCAGTTTTTGTGGAATTTGTTCTAAGAGAGCTTGAACCCAGGGGGCACAGGGTCACACAGAGAAACCCACAATCTCTGTGTAAGCCTGTGCCCTCTGTGTTTAAGGAGGTCCGCTTTATCGCCAAGTTGCAGCCATTTCTTCAAAGGTTCTCTTGAATGAATCTCGGACTAAGGTGAACGTCGACCTGGATCAGCGGCGAATCGCCCACCGCCTTGAAGCTGTGGATCTCGCCTGCCTTGATGACAAAGATGTCTCCGGCGCTGCCCTCGAAGGTCTTGCCGTTTACCGTCCACACTCCCCGGCCTTCGCGGATGAACTGGATTTCGTCATAAGGATGCCGGTGCGGTCCCGGCCCCGAGCCGGGTTTTCCGTGGTATAGGAACACGGAAACATTGGTGTTGCCCTGCTCAGCTCCGATGAACTCATGCGAACTCCCCACAAACGGCAGCTTCTCCTGGCGCACGTGATACATGGTTGGCCTCCTAGAGGATTGGATGAGGGTGAACAGTGTCTGGCTACGGGACGGCCGCTGGAGCTAAAGAGATTTTTCACCGACAGGGGGATTCCATATAGGACAATATCGCCATGCCGACTCTCCCTGATCTCCATGACGGCTTCTTTGACGGCGTGTGCCTTCCGGCAGACAAGCAGGCCCGTTTGTTCGTTCGAACGTCAGAGGGAGAACGTTTTACGATTGCTTTGATCGGTGTGGAGGCTCTCAGTATTCATGGCTTCCGCGCCGGAAATATCATCTTCGAAGTCACACATATCATGCCAGAAAATCTGACAGTGAAGGACGTCGCGCAGGCCCATGACTTGAGACCGGAACAAGCGGAGATGGCACAACAGCTTTTCGGCAAAGCACAGAAGAACCACCTGTCTGCCCTCGAAATCAACTCGTCGTATGGAGCGGAGGCACAGGTGCTTTTCAGACGCTCCAGACCCTCTCAGGGCACGTTTTGGCGTAGGTTGCGGCCAGCCTGAGAAATCATGTCTTCCCGAAGCCTGGGCCGGCCAAGATGAGTGGGTGGGCGGCCTGTAAACCCCGTCGCTGTGCGATAATAGTTGAGGAGAGGCCGGATCGCCCACACGATCCGGCCTCTTTCCTTTTTGCGTAAAATCAGCCCCGTGCTCCGGCGCGGGGATTGTTTTTTGGAGGAAGCATGACCGAATTTCAAGCCAAGCGAACCGCCCACCAACACACCCAGACCAATATCGCTCCACCGGAGAAGGTTTTCCCGCTGCTTTGCCCCGTGCGAGAGGCCGACTGGGTTCCAGGCTGGCAATATCGTTTGATCTATTCGCAATCGGGCGTCGCAGAGTCAGGATGCGTTTTTACTACCCCGAATGAAGACAGATCGGAAACCACCTGGGTAGTCACCGAATATGACCCGGCAAAGTTTCTCATCGGATTTATCTGGGTAAGTCCGGGTCAGGTGGCGGCGCAGATTCGGATTCAGCTGGAACGGAACTCTGGCGATCAAACTTTGGCTCACATTCAGTACACGTATACCGCCCTATCCGCAACCGGGAACGTTGAAGTTGATCGTTACGACCAGGCCTGGTTCCAACAGAAGATGCAAGGCTGGGAGACTGCCATCAACCACTACTTGAAAACCGGCAAGGTCCTCGACGCGCCGACGCGGGAGTAGTTTGCAGGATACGCGCGTCACGCTTTATAGTCTGATCGCAACAGAGGAGAAGAACTTAATGCGCCTGCTCTTACATTGGGTAATCACAGCACTGGCAGTGTGGATTACTTCGCGAGTAGTGCCGGGCTTCTATGTAGACGGTGCTGCCTCAGCGCTCATTGCCGCGGCCGTCATTGGGTTCATAAACGCAACCCTCGGCCTGATCCTGAAGATTCTCACTTTTCCACTGACCATCCTGACCCTCGGCCTATTCTGGCTGATCATTAACGGCATTATGCTGGAGCTGGCGTCGGCGTTCGTGCCGGGATTTCATATTCGAAGTTTTGCCGCGGCGTTTTGGGGCGCTATCGTGCTGGCGGTCGTCAATATGCTGCTGAAGTGGCTGGTCATGCCGGACCGGCAGGGATAACTTAAGGAACAAGAATGCAAAGTTCGCAAAGACCTGCCGCAAAGCGGATCAAAAACGGAATCACTTCTGCGACGGCTTTCGCGGCTTGAATTGCTGCCAGTCTTCATGGCGAAGTAATTTTCCGAGAGCTGTGAATTCGCCGGCGCCTTGCAGCCATTCGCCGCCGTCCATGACAACGACTTCGCCATTGATGTAGGCGCAGCCGTCGCTGACCAGAAATGCAGCGAGATTGGCCAGTTCTTCGACAGTACCGAAGCGACCAAGCGGATTGCGATCCAAAACCAGCTTTTCGAAATTTCCGCTGGGCAGCAGACGCGAAAATGCGCCCTCGGTAGGAATCGGCCCAGGAGCAATGGCATTCATGCGAATGCCGCGGTCTCCCCATTCGACTGCCAAACTTCTCGTAAGCGCCACAACGCCGGCTTTCGAAACCGCCGACGGAACTACATAAGCCGACCCACTCGTAGTATATGTCGCCGCAATGTTCAGAACCGTCGCTCTGTGTTTCTCGGCGAGCCAGCGGCGTCCGCAAGCCATGGTCACGTTGATCGTGCCTTTTAGCACGATGCCGATGACTGCATCGAACGCGCCTGGTGAGAGCTCTTCCGTTCGCGCCAGAAAATTGCCTGCGGCATTGTTTACGACGATATCCAGCGGGCCATCTTTCCAGATGGTCGCGATCATCTCTTCAACCAGCGCTTGATCGCGGACGTCGCAAGGCAAGGAATGAATTTTTCCTTGCGTGATTTTGCCCAGCTCAGTCGCTGCCGCGGTGAGAACTTCTTTGCGCCGGCCGCAGATATAGACGATAGCGCCAAGCTCGAGAAAGCGCTGCGCCATGCCTTTGCCAAGGCCCGTACCGCCGCCTGTGATGAGAATGCGCTTGTCGCGGAGTAAGTTGGGTTGGAACAAGGAACGATTTTCTCCTGAAACAATCCTTTTAACACAGAGAACCTGGGGGAAGGAATTCTTTTACCGCGAAGCAGGCCGAGTGCGCAGAGAAAATCAGCGTTTCTTGTCGATTTTTGCCCAGGTGTCTTTCAGCGCGACGGTGCGATTGAATACCAACTTCCCAGGCCTCGAATCCGAATCGACACAGAAATAGCCAAGGCGCTCGAACTGATACCGGTTTCCGGCTGCGGCATTGGCTAGCGACGGCTCGAGCTTCGCCTGACTCACAACTTCCAGCGACTTCGGATTCAAATTCGCGGTGAATTCCTGGCCTTCTTCTACCTCATCCGGATTTTCTTTCGTGAAGAGATTGTCATAAAGCCGGACTTCCGCATCGATCGCATGTGCCGCCGAAACCCAGTGGATGGTCGATTTCACCTTTCGGCCATCCGGAGCATTCCCGCCCCGCGTCGCGGGGTCATAAGTACAGTGAACTTCGACGACTTCGCCCTTGTCGTTCTTTACTACGTTCTTTGCAGTGATGAAGTAGCCGTAGCGCAGGCGAACCTCGCGACCGGGAGAGAGGCGAAAATATCCTTTGGGCGGCTCTTCCCGAAAATCGTCCTGCTCGATGTACAGCACGCGCGAGAACGGAACTTTTCGCGTTCCCGCCGCGGCATCTTCCGGATTGTTCACCGCGTCCATCTCTTCAGCCTGATTTTCCGGGTAATTGTCGATGACAACCTTCAGCGGCCGCAGCACAGCCATCACGCGGGGCACTTGTTTGTTCAGGTCCTCGCGCACAAAGTGCTCTAGCATCGCCAGATCGACAATGCCATTGGTGCGCGAAACTCCCGCTGCACTTACGAAATTGCGAATCGCCTCCGGCGTGTAACCTCGGCGGCGCAGGCCGCATAGCGTGGGCATGCGGGGATCGTCCCATCCGGTGACGAAGTGCTGCTCGACCAGTTGCCGTAGCTTCCGCTTGCTCATGATCGTGTAAGTCAGGCTGAGGCGATCAAATTCGATCTGCTGCGACGGGAAAATCCCCAATTCTTTGATGAACCAGTTGTAGAGCGGCTGGTGATCGGCGAATTCGAGCGAGCACATCGAGTGCGTGACTTTTTCGAGCGAATCCGACTGACCGTGCGCAAAATCATACATCGGATAAATGCACCACTTGTTGCCAGTGCGGTGATGTTCGGCATGAAGGATGCGATACATCACCGGATCGCGCATGTTGAAGTTCGGCGAGGACATGTCGATCTTCGCCCGTAAAACGCGCGAGCCATCGGCAAATTCGCCGGCCTTCATGCCCTCAAACAAACTCAGATTTTCTTCGGCCGACCGATTGCGGTATGGGCTGTCTTTGCCCGGCTTGGTCAGGGTGCCGCGGTATTCGCGGATTTGGTCGGCGGAAAGATCGTCAACGTAGGCTTTGCCGGCCTTGATGAGCTGCACCGCCCACGCATAAAGCTGGTCGAAATAGTCTGAGGCGTAAAAGAGTCCGTCCCAGCGGAAGCCGAGCCACTTCACATCCTCCATGATCGATTCAACGTACTCGACGTCTTCCTTCTCGGGATTCGTATCGTCGAAGCGAAGATTGGTGTGGCCGTTAAATTCATCCGCCAATCCGAAATCCAGGCAGATCGCCTTGGCGTGTCCAATGTGAAGATATCCATTCGGCTCCGGAGGAAAACGGGTCTGTACGCGACCGTTATATTTATTTGTCTCCAGGTCCTTCTGAAAGATGTCGCGAATAAAGTTCGATGGACGCGGCTCGGGCGCGGGCTTGGCGGCAGCTTCCGCTGAGGAATTCGAGGAATTCATTCCTTATTGATCTTAGCGCAAGGGGCGACTGCGCGGTGGCCCGGGCGGAACGCCAAAGAAAGAATGTGGTAGGGCGAGAAAAGACGCATTCCCACACGTGCTCATGCTCAGCCTGCGATACGTTCCACGGATTGCCCCAGCGATGAGGTTATGGGTTCAGTGGTAAACCAAACATTTACGGGATGTTTAGGGCCGATCCGTCTCAAGCTGAGAGGCCGATAGTACTTTGGTAATCTCGCGGCCATTACCAGTGGCATCGCGCGAACCGCCGTATGGTATCCAATTATATTGTGTTGTCACAGAACAATATGAAAGCATGACGTTCATCGGTTCTGAGTAATGAAATCGTTGTGATTGCAGAGGAGGGTTCTCCCCCGTTTCATGAACAGCCTCGCTATCAGCGTTGTCCTTGTGCCCGGTATTGTGGCACTTCTGCTGTTTTTGCTCTTCACCTATCTCTACGAGCAGAGCCGCCAGCCCTACTTCCGCGCCTGGCAACTTGCCTGGGCTTTTTACACGCTGCATTACCTCGTCGATGCATGGGAAGCTTTTCACGGTCCGTGGTCGCTGATTTCCGTGATCGGGTCGCTGCTATTGGTAGCAATGACGCTTTGCATTTTTGTTTCGACTCGCCTGATGCGCGAGAAGTACGAACTGCAGTGGGAAGAAGTTGCTTTGGGATTGGCCGGGCTGGTACTGGCCTGGTGGAATTTGCGTGTGCAAATCGCAGGTGGGGCATACCGTCTGGGAGGTCCCCAAACTCCGCATTTGCCGCTCGACATCGGCATGGGGGTGGTGCTGCTCTATTGCTCTTTCTATTTTTACCGCCATGCCCACCGTAAGAATTCGCTAGCTTTCACCCTGCTAGCGGTCTCTTTAGCACTCTGGGCCGTGCTCATGGTGTTCGGAGAATTGCAGAATCCATTCGTTGCCATGTTTGGTACCGTAGGCCATTTTCTTGGCCCGATCCCGCAGATGTTGCTGGGCGTGGCGATGGTCATGGTGTTGTTTGAAAACGAGCGCAATGCCGTGCAGGAAAATGCACTGGCTTTCTCGACCTTGGGCGTCGACCCCATGCGGCTGCTTTCTGCCGAAGAACTGATTCCCAGTCTGCAGAGCATCCTCGACCGATTGGTCGCGCCTCTGCCAACCGGCCGTGCTCTCATCTACATCTCGGAACGCTGGCGTGCCCTGCTTCCTTCGGTGCAACGCGGATTCTCTCCGGTATTGATCGCGACCATGGAGAAGAGCGGGGCGGGCGAATATATTTCCGAGCTTGCTTACCGCCGCGGCGGATTTGTTACGTTTCACAACGTGGCGGAAAGCCCGGAACCATTGCCAGCCTTTCCCGGACCGAAGTTTGGACAGTTCCGGCAAGTCATGGCTGCGGAAAATATCAAGAATGTGACCGCGGTCAGTTTGCAAACTCGCGAGCACAACTTCGGGGTCATCTTCTTTCCGGACGCCGCTCGCCGCGGATTTGGTTCTTCCAACCTGCGCCTGTTGATTGGTCTAGCGTTGCAAATCGGCCTCACCCTGGAAAACTACATGGTGATGCACGAAGCCCAGCGCCGAACCAAGGAATACGAGTTGCTCACACAGATCGGCCAGGCGGTCAGCTCGCGGCTCGATCAGGACGAAATTTTGCGCACCGTCCACAAGGAACTCGGCCAGATTTTTGATACCAACGATTTTTACGTCGCGTTCCAGGAAGGCGATGAACTCCGCTTCGAGTTCGAACTGGAGAAAGGCCAAACCTTGTCGAAGCGATCGAGACGAATCGATAACGGGCTCACAGAATACATTCTGCGAACGGGGCAGCCCCTGCTGATTCGTTCCGATCTTGAAAAAGCGCGGGAACGGCTGGGTGTCACGTTCGTTCCTCCCAATCCGGCCAAGTGTTTTTGCGGAGCGCCGATTTTGCTCGGCGGAAGGCCTGCGGGCGTCATGGCTGCCCGCAGCACGGAGCGGGAGTTTCTTTTCGAACAGCGCGACTTGGAAGTCATGCAGACCGCTGCCAGCCAGGTTTCGGTTGCAGTCGAGAATGCGCGTCTGTTTGCCGAGGAGCAGCGGCGCTCACGTCAACTCGCCTTCCTCAATAGCATCTCGAAGACCGCGATTTCCAGCGAAGGCGCGGAACAGATGCTGCGCGAGATCGTTGCGCACATTCAAAAGAATTTCCGCTTCGATCACATCGGAATCGGAATTTTCGATTACGCGCAAAAAGATATCGAAATCAAGGCCGAGGCGGGAACCACCGCCAAGACTTTAGGCAAACGCATTCCGCTCGGCGCCGGGATTTTGGGCCGTGTCGCTCGCACTGGAGAAAGCGCGCTTGTACAGGGTTCCGGTGCTGCCGGATTACAGGGAATCTTGCCCGATTCGCGGGCCGTACTCTGCATTCCGATCGCCTACGGCGAAACATTGCTTGGCGTACTCAACGTCGAGAGCCAGAAGGAAGATGCGTTCAATCCGCAAGATGTACTAATCATGAACACGCTGGCCGACCTGCTGGCTACGGCGCTACACAACTCGTTCGTGTTCCAGAAGCTGCAGCAGCAAGCGATCACCGATCCGCTGACTGGCATCAAGACGCGGCGATTCTTCTGGGAGGCGCTCACCGCGGAGTGGAAGCGAGCTTCGCGTTCCGGCCGGCCATTCTCGGTCGTGTTCATTGACCTCGACAAATTCAAGGAGGTCAATGACAGTCTCGGACACCTGGAGGGCGATCTGGTGCTCGCCCGCGTCGGACGCTTGCTTGAGCAGAAATGCCGGCAATCGAACGTCGTGGCTCGTTACAGCGGCGACGAATTTGTAGTCCTGATGCCCGAAACCGGCATCGAGCAGGCGCAGGTTTTGGCAGACCGCCTGCGCGATTGGCTCAACACCGATCCCACGCTGAAGGAACATCACATCACCGGAAGCTTTGGCGTGGCCAGCTTCCCGCTGCATGGCCTGTCGGCGGAAGATATCGTGCGCGTGGCCGATTCCGGAATGTATATCTCCAAGCATGCGGGTGGCGACCGCGTTTCAACCGCGAGCCAACTCGGGCTCGATGAACGCGGCGCCGTGCAGCGGCAACAACTGTCCGGCTACATTGAAGGCTTTTTGCAGCGCGAGCACACTGGCCCCGAGCATCTCGCGGAATTGATCAGCACGTTGCGAAAACTTTGCCGCGAGGAAGATGAATCTTACAATGCGCTCGTCGCCCGGGAGGCCATCGAGGCTCTGTCCCGCGCGGCAGAGTTGCGCGAGCAGAACTGTGCCGGCCATGGCGAACTGGTGTCACGCTATGCGGAGATGATCGCGCGGGCTCTAGGCTGGTCGCACGAAGAAGTGGACGATCTCGTCTATACGGCTCGCGTACACGACGTGGGAAAAATCTTCGTTCCCGAGAAAATTCTGAACAAACCGGGACCGCTGAGCGATGACGAGTTTTATCTAGTCAAGAACCACGCCCACGTCGGCGCGGAAGTCTTAGCAACCCTCCCCCGCAGCGACGCCATGCAAAAGGCGGTCGAGCATCATCATGAGGCCTTCGATGGCAGCGGCTATCCGCAAGGGTTGCGCGGCGAGCAGATTCCGCTCTGGGCAAGGATTCTGTCTGTATCCGATGCCTACGTGAACATGACCACGGAACGTTCTTTCGCCCCCGCCAAGAATACCGAGCAAGCGTTAGCCGAATTAGAGAAACTGAGTGGCGTGAATTATGACGGAATGCTGGTGCGAATTTTGGCGCGCGAACTGAAGAGCGAACGGGCGCCGTTTGGAAGCTCTTCCTAATCTGAACCAGTTTTCTGGTCCAATTGCGCGCGCAGCCGCGTATACCCGCTACGACTCACCGGAAGCTGTGCCCCATTTGCGAGCACCACGACATAATTGTCTTTGCTGTAGGGCTCGATCTTTGTGACCTTCTCCAGATTCACGATGTAGGACCGATGAATGCGCAGAAAGCGATCGGGATCGAGGACCTTTTCGAGGCTGGAGATCGTCTGCTGCTTCAGGTGCTTTCTTCCGTCGCTGCTTAGCGCAACATAATCATCCTGCGCTTCGGCAAAATCTAATTTAGCCACTGGAATGATGTGTACGCGCGTCCCGTCCCTCACGACAATACGCTCCTGAAATTCTTGTGGCGGCCGGGCTGCCGAAGATAGATCCGCCGGCGCGGGCAATTTTCCGCTCAACCGTTCTTTCGCGCGCCGCAAGGCCGATTCAAAGCGCTCGGCGCTGAATGGTTTCAGCAGATAATCCACGGCATGGACATCGAACGCCTTGATCGCATACTCGTCATAGGCGGTCACAAAGATGATGGCGCGGTCGGTACCGATCAACTCCAGCACCTCGAAGCCGGTCAGCTTGGGCATTTGAATATCGAGAAAGAGAAGGTCCGGTTTCAGCTCGGTGACGGCTTTCACTGCTTCGAATCCGTTAGCACATTCGGCAACGATTTCTATTTCCCCATGCTTCGAGACGAATTCGCGAAGCATCTGCCGTGCCAGCTCCTCGTCATCAACGATGACAGCCCGAGCTTTATTGGCAATGTCATTCATGCGCGAGCTCCATTTTCGTGCATCGGCAAACGCAACTTGACTAGAAACGAATTGCCTTCCGTTTGAATGGTAATGTTTGCATCATCTCCATATCGTGCGTTCAGACGTTGCCGGATATTGTCGAGCCCCAATCCCGTCTTCAGCTGCGACGGCGAATCCGGATCGAAGCTGTTTTCGACGAGAATGGAAACGGCATTATTCTTGTGCGCGGCACTCAGGCGAATCACCCCACCCTCAGGCAAATTAGCGATGCCATGCCGGATCGCGTTCTCAACCAGCGGCTGCAACAGAAGCGGCGGCAGCGGCAAAGGCATCGCATCGTTCGCCACGTCTTCTTCCAAATGAACCCGTGCGCCGAAGCGCACCTTCTCGATCGCCAGATAACTACGCACCAGGGCCAACTCCTCTTCCAGCGTGATGGTTTCCTTCCCGCCGAGGCGAAGTGTCGTGCGCAGAAAATCAGCGAGCAAAATGCACATTTCGCGCGCTTTACCTGGATCCGAAGTCGTCAAGGCGCTTACCGAATGCAAACAATTAAACAGAAAATGAGGATTCACCTGGGCCCGCAGGGCCTTTAACTCCGCGTCCCGCGCCAGCACCTGCGCTTTCAGCGCGCGAGCCTGAGCCTCCCGCGATGCCTCCTCTGCGAGCAGGACGTAATGAAGAGTTACCGACATCAGATAGAGCAGAACCCCCGTTACCCAGAGAACTGGAAAGTGTTTCGGGAGCTGTTGATCCAATCCTGTGAAACCAGCCCAGCGCGACAACGCAATCGCCATCCCTTTTGCCAGTTCCACCCACAAAACGCTCAGAATGCCGGCGGTGGTCAGGTGCCAAAGGGTCAGCTTGCCGAATCCTGACTTCTCCAGCGGCAAGGTACGGCAGGCAAACCAAGCGGAGAGACAAACGAATGCATATACGGCGCATAAAGGTACGCTGAGGGCGGCCGCCTCTCGCCAGTTGAGCCCTCCCGATCCGCCGAGCAGATACACCAGAATTCCGGCGAGCGGGATCCAGGCCAGCAGGTACAGCCCTAATTGGCGAGCGCGGAATAAGGGATGCATTGGCGAATCTCAGTTGCGGACTTCCACTCCACCCATAATGCACACACCCTTCACGACCAGCGTCTTGGTGGGCTGCGTGCCCTCGCGCGCTTTCAGGCTGTGCCCTCCCATAAAAGCCGCCACGCGCATCGACACGGCCCAAGTTTCGGGAACCCTGATTACCCCTCCGCCCATTAACGCGCTGACGTTAATTAACGCCTCATGGCCTTCGATCTCGGCTTCTCGCAGATCGATATCAAATCCGCCCATGAAGGCGACTACTTCGCCGCCGCGGAAATCCTGGGCGCGGATACGGTACTCTCCTCCGCCTAACACGGCGAAGACGTTCAAGTGAGGAGAAAGTATGCCGCCACTTTCGGTCGGCTGCTGATAAGCGCGCCAGATCAAAATCAGACCGGCGATGATCACGAAAATCGGCCAGGTTCGATCCAGATGGAGCCGGAAAAACCCCAAATGCTCAACTTCAATGGCCGCACCGACCGCCATCAACAAGCCACCCCAGAACCGTCCGGTACCGTCGCAGGATTGCAGAAACTTCACCAGACCGCCGACCAGAAAAACCAGCGCCCAGAAGTCGAACGAGATGATATTCATCTGGTCGAGCAACAGGAGTATGCCCGCCAGAATGAGCGCTCCACCGTTCAGTACCGCCGGATTAATCCCCCGGTCGCGGCTCCCAGGAACCGGGGCACAGTCCTTATCACTCATGGCGTCCCTCGCGCTTATTTTGCGAAGCTACGCCGGTCTGGTCGGCAAACAAAAGGCTTACGCCCAGAACAATGACCAATACGGGCGCAGCGTGCACGACTTCCTGCAAGGAAAGCGTAGTGTTCTGCATGAGGGAGCCAAGTTTATCAAAGAAGAACAGAGTGCCCGCTACCGCCAAGGCGGCAGCCAGCAACGACGACTCCCAACAATTCCGGCGATTCTTGTTTGCCATCGGACTTCTCCTTGCCATTTCTCTCTTCCTGAAGCGAGATTAGACGGCAGGGGCAGGCATGTCTCTGATTATTCGGCGAGTAGCGGATGGTTACCGGCGGATGACGACTGAATAGCGACCGACGTATCCGACTTGCAACTTAAACCGAGAAACGGGAAACTGTCCCTGTGTCCATCACGCTCTCAGTTGCTAGTAAAGTCGCCCTGATTACGGGCGGCTCCCGCGGTATCGGCGCGGCCACAGTACGGATGTTTGTCGCCGCCGGCGCTCAGGTCATGTTTAATTACGAAAAGGCACGCGAACGCGCGGAGAGCCTGGTCAAAGAACTCGGCCAAGATCGATGCGCCACGATGGCTTGCGACCTTTCTGGCGCAGAAACTGCCCGGGAGCTGGTCGCGGCAACCATCAAACGCTTCGGGCGTCTCGATATTCTCGTGGCCAATCACGGCATCTGGCCCTCCGACGACGTGCCGATCGACCAGATGACTGAGGCGCAATGGCAACGAACGATCGCGATTAACGTCGAAAGCGTCTTCTCGTTAGTCAAATACTCCGTGGCGCAAATGAAGAAGCAGGGAAAATCCGGAGGGGTCGCCGGGCATATTGTGCTCATCAGTTCGACCGCCGCGCAGCGCGGCGAAGCGTTCCACTGCGATTATGCAGCCTCGAAAGGTGCGCTCATCAGCATGGTGAAGGGTCTTTCGACTGAACTGGCCCAGGACGGCATTTATGTGAATTCTGTGGCGCCGGGCTGGGTCGATACCGATATGTCCACGCCAGCTTTGAGCGATGCCGCACGGCGCGCCAAAGTATTTGCTACGATCCCTTTAGGGCGTGTAGCCACCCCCGAAGAATTAGCGGCGCCGATTCTGTTCTTGTGCACGCCACATGCTGGTTTTATTACCGGCGAGATATTCAACGTAAATGGTGGCGCGGTGCTGGTGGGATAAGGCAGCTTCCAATTCCTTGTCCCGCGTCTTAATCTGTAGACAATGAGATACGCCGCATTCTTACTACTGCTCGCTGCCGCTTCATTCGGCCAAACTAGCGCTCCTCCGTCGCAGTCCGTCCCTGCCGATCAGGAAAATGCCAACAAAGCCCGGTTGCTGATCAATCAAGCCATCGAGGCCTTGGGCGGCGACGCGTATCTGAATATTCAGGACATCAAGCAGGAAGGCCGAACCTACTCGCTCCATAACGGAGAGGCCGAGGGCACTGGCATTCTTTTCTGGCGGTTCTACAAATATCCCGATAAGGAACGCATTGAGCTCACGAAACAACGCGACGTGGTCTACATCTATCGTGGCGACGAGGGCTTCGAGATCACCTTCAAAGGCACACGCGCCGAAGATGCCAAAACCCTACAGGATTACAACCGCCGCCGGCGCTACGCGCTCGACTACGTCTTGCGCGAATGGCTGAAAGAGCCGGGGATCGCGCTCTTCTACGAAGGGCCGACCGTGGCCGCACAAAAAGACGCGCAGCAGGTAACCATCATGGACGCTAAGAATGACGCGGTCACTTTGTACTTCGATTCCAACACTCACCTTCCCATCAAAAAATCGTATTCCTGGCGCGATCCGACGGATAAAGAGCGTAATGTTGAGGAGGAAATTTTCGACGCTTATCGTCCAGTGCAGGGGATTATGACGCCCTTCAGCGTCAGCCGCTACTACAATGGCGCGATGGCGAACCAGCGTTTCCTCCACGCCGTCAGCTACAACCAGGGCTTGAGCGATTCGCTTTTCGAGGCCAGCATTACCAATGAGCCCAATAAGGCATCTCGAAAGTAATTCTTTACAATTCCGGCAACTAATTGCCGCGCATGGTTTTACGTTATCGGCGTATACGAAAACCCACTCACTGTGGCTAATTTGCCACAGCCGAATTCTGGTCGCGAGCGCTAAACTACTCATCTAACCACACATAGCTACTCCCCTTTTGAGGCACGAGCACACAATCCGTGCAGCAGTGGAGTGTTCCGGAATCGGCCTGCACAGCGGCGCTCCGGTGCACATGCGCATCCTCCCCGCTCCCGCCGGTCGGGGCATCGTCTTCCGCCGTACCGACCTTGATGGCTTTGAACTCGAAGCTACCGGCCGCAATCTCGCCCGCGTCAGCTACGCCACCAGCTTGATGAAGAAAGGCGTGCTGATCTCTACCACGGAGCATTTGCTTTCCGCGCTGATCGGGATGGGCGTCGATAACGCCATCATTGAGCTGAACAACCTCGAGCTGCCCATCCTGGATGGCAGTGCCTGGCCATTTGTCGAGCTGATTCGCAAAGCCGGAATTCGCCAGCAGCGCCGCCTACGTACTTATCTAAGGATGAATCGTGAAATTGAACTGCGCGAAGGTGACAAGTTCATCGCGGTGTATCCTTCGGAAACCTATTCGGTGTCGTACACGATTAATTTTGCCCATCCCATGATTGGCAAAGCGACCTTCCGTGCCGAACTGGGTGACGGCAACTACCTCAACCACATTGCCGCCGCTCGCACTTTCGGCTTCCGCGAGGATGAGCAAGCCATGCGGAAAATGGGGCTGATTCGAGGCGCCACGCCGGAGAACTGCATCGTCTTAACCAAGACCGGAATCGAGAATCCTCCGTTGCGCTATTCGGACGAGTTCGTCCGCCACAAAGTGCTCGACCTGATCGGCGATCTCGCGCTTATCGGCAAGCAAATTCTCGGCAATGTAGTCGCCGACCGCGCCGGCCACGCCATGCACACCGCGCTCGTTTCGCGCATCTTGCGGGATCACACGCTGTGGGAAGAGACAACGTTGGAAGAAGCAACCGCGGCAGTATCGGCCCCGATGCGAGTGCTGGCGGCGCAGACCGCGTGAGAGTTCCCGTATAAGTACGCCCGCCGAAAGATCTAATCCGCCGCTTGTGGGCTGGGATCGTTGTGGTCCCAGATCGATTCTTCCTGAATCAATCTTTCCAGCTCAGCGCGCGCGTGCGCAGTAAGACGATTGGCGTACTCTTTCGCCGACTTCTGACGCTCCGGGCTCAGCGCAGCCACGCGCATGGCTAGGAGCGGAGCGTCTTCTTCCATCATGCGAATGAGCCGCTGAGTGCGGTCGATTTTGGTGTGAATTGAGAGCATGGGCTCACACCATTCCAGCCTGCGGAAAACTGATCCGCAAGTCTCAAGCTGGATGCTCTCGCCGATTCCAGGCTGCAGACCTCCGCAGCTAACCTTTGCAGATTAGGAATTGCAAAGGATCTGGCGAAGAGGGAATTTGCAAGTTTTTCCCAGAAACCGGAAACTACTTTGCGTGCACAAGATTGTCTATCTTTCGCTCGGCTCGAACGTCGGAGATCGCGCCGCGAATCTGAACGACGCGGTCGAACGGCTCCGAAGCCTGGGCGAGGTCCTTGCCGTCTCTTCTTTTTACGAAACCGAGCCGGTGGAGTTCACGGCGCAGCCGTGGTTCCTCAACTGCGCAGTGAAGCTGGACACGGAAAAAATGCCCAAGCAGCTGCTGGCCGGAATCCTCGATCTAGAGCAGCAGATGGGACGCAAGCGCCGGCGGGAACAGAAGAAAGGTCCGCGCACCATCGACATTGATATTCTGCTGTTCGGCAACTCGATCATCGACACGAAAGGCCTGACCGTGCCCCATCCTTCCATGCACGAACGCCGCTTTGTGCTCGAGCCGCTGGCCGAGATCGCTGCGGATATTCGCCATCCGGCGTTCAAAAAGACTATTCGCGAGTTGCGGGATGCTCTTCCCGCCGGGCAGGCGGTGCGAAAAGTGAAGTAAGCCGACCCGACTTCACTTCGTCCCGGATCCCACCGCGAACATGTTTCCGTTATTTTCCGTGTAGATCTTTCCATCCCATCCCAGCGAGACCGGCGTGTATGCCGCTCCCACTGCCGATTGCAGAAAGATGTTGCCTTTCAGCGTCCCGCCCTGGTTGATGACGTAGAGATTTCCATCCTCGCTGTCCGCATAGACAGTGCCGTTCTTGTCGACGGCGGGCGCATTGACGCACCATTCATAATTCGTCGGGCTCTGGTACTGCCATTCGACGCCGAGATTCGCGTTCAATTGCGTGATGTAGTAGGGCCCGTTGGAATCGTAATAGTTGTCCTTGGTGATCACGGAATACGAACCGTTGTGTGCATACACTGCGGGAGTGTCGTCCCATCCGAAATTGAAATTCGTCAGATATTGGCCGGAAGAGCTGAATTTCAACATGTAACCGCGGTCGCTGTGTTGTGTGAGAACTCCATAGAGAACGCCGTCAGGCAGGACAACCGGCGTGGCAGAAGAAAGATCGACGACCACACCTTGGATCTGGCCATTCTGCACGGTTAAGGAGCTCTGCCACTTGGCAGAAAGATCGGAATTCACCGCCAGCAGGTACGAATCCGTATCGTTGAGATGCGCGAGGCTTGAAGTATAGACGGTTGTTCCATCGGCAGAAACTGCGGGAGCCACATTGACCCCTGGGCGCTGCGATCCACATCCCCTGCAACTCGGGGGAGCAATGTTCGCGTAGCTAGCCGTACTTATGACGCCAGCGGGAGTGATCTTCACCAACCAGGCACCACGAATGTCGACGCTCCATGGATTGGTGGGATCGAAGGCGATGGCGTTGTAATAGAGATTGCCCTGGCCATCGATCGTCAGCGGTCCGGAAACAAACGTGTTGGGATCGATATTTTTGCCAAATGGTTGGTACCGCTGCACCGGCGCCCCAGTCCACTCGTTAACTTTGATAACGGTGCCACCTGCACCCGGAACAAACACGAATCCATTCCAGAGCGCTGCGTGAAAAACTGGCTCCCATCCAAACAATCCATCTTCGTTCTGGCCACCCTGGTCGGTATTAGGCTCTGGTTTCCAGTCGGTTTGAAAATTCCAGAGCTGCGCCAGCACCCCGTTTTGCCAAATGAAGGCTCGCTCATTCCAAATTTCGGTGTTCCAATCGTCAGGCCCGCAAGGGTACGGCTGACCTGAGCCGGGAGGATCGCAGGAAACATAGGTCCCTGTTTTGGCCTCCATAAGTACGAACGGAGTATCGACAAGCGGAACCTGATAGTGGGCCAGCAGATCGCCTCCGCTCTCGGCCTTTTCTTGCGCGACAAAAGGATCGTAAACAATGTTTGCCAGTTGTGTTTGCGGGGACTGGCCAACCGTCACCAGCGAACTATTGTGTAAAGAAGTGCGCCCCCACTGCGGCCACGCGGAATTGGCAACGATTCCCACAGCGTGAATAGCACTCCAAGCGACGAGCATTAATCCAGCGGTAAGACTAAGAACGAGAACCTTGCGTTTCATGGGCGCACTCCTCGAATGGATCGGTTGTTATGGGTTGGCCACTGATTCGTGCAACCGGGAGCGGCGGTCTGTCCCGCTCATGGCAACGCCGAACCACGATACAACAAAACGGCCCGAAGCCGCTAGCAGCAGGGCATCGGAGACAAGATAGCAGGTTCCTTTGAAGGCGTCAGGGTACAATCAGGCGGGTTCCAGCGTCGTCTGGTGCCACGATCGTGGATTCTTTTTCCGGAAATTGCGAGGAAACGAATTCGATAAACGCCCGCGATTTGGGCCGGCCGGAAGTCCGCGCGTGTCCCATGCGAATCAGAAACACCAGGGCCTTCAGGACCTCCGAATCCCGCAATCGCGAGTAACCAACATTTTTCTCTTCCGTCTCGCGATACTGCTTCACAAGGTTTTGCACCTCGGCGGCGACGGCTTGCTGAGTCACGCTGGCCACCGGCGTTTCGTAATGCAACCCCGAATTCACCAGCGTCTCATACGTCCTCGCAATGGCGGTGAGCGCGGAAATCAGCTCTGGATCCGTCAGAGCACGATCGGCTCGCGCACTCTTCGCCAGCGCAAAGCTGAGCCCGATCAATAAGTGCTCATGCTCATAAACAAATTGGTCGCCGATCTCCACGCGTGGGAACAACTCGACACCATCTACATTCTCCAGCGATCGCGGTTTCTCATGCTCGCGCGCCTGCCGCAAGTAAGGACAGTCGCTTGGGCAATCGAGCGTGACCTCACGCTGCTCACCGCAGCATTGCGGGCAAATCCGCCCATGGACGGCAGGGCAGAAGCGCTTCTCTTTGCGCTTTTCGCAGATGGCACAACTCAAGGGATCCTCCAGATTGATTCATTATGACATGCAGCGGCCGTCCTACCCCTCTGCCGGAACGCGCATAGAATCAGCTGAAAGTGCGGATGAACCGAATGTGCCGGCGAGTCGCGATAGTTCTGTTGTTGATGTTCAGTAGCGGGTTACTGCAAGCGCAGCAGTGGCAAACGTTAACCAATCCGCCGCCCACCGAAACCGGAACTCTTCTCCTGCTTACGGACGGTACGGTATTTAGGACAGGAAGAAGCCGACACGAACCGCAGTTTGGCGACGGTGGTGTGATGATTCGGTAATGCGGGGAACGTTACTTCTCGACCCTCAGACCCAAAAAATGTCGAATTTCTGTGGATTTTCGAGGTTCATCATGAAAAAAACCGCTAAAAATGCGGGTGAAACGCTATCTTTCCACAGGAAGCTGGTATAAGATGCGGGTTATCGTAGGAAAATTCAGCGTTCGCTACAGGAGGATTCATGGCTTCAGGCATGACCAAGACCCAATTGGTGCGTCATCTGGCAGAGAAACTCGGCAGCAATAACAAAACCGCAGCCTCGTTTCTTGAGAACTTGACCGACACCGCAATCAAAGAAACCAAGAAAAATGGAGTGTTTGTGATTCCCGGACTCGGACGTTTAGTCAAAGCGCACCGCAAGGCCCGCATGGGACGCAACCCGCAAACTGGCGAACCCATCCAGATCAAGGCCAAGACTGTGGTGAAGTTCCGTGTCGCTAAGGCCACCAAGGATGCCATCGCGCCCAAGAAATAGCACGGTATTTTTGTTGGAAGGCCGGCGTGATCGCCGGCCTTTTCCATTAGCGGGCAGATGGTCCCTGGCTCTCGGTCAAGGCTTGGCGCCCCGAGCATAATTCTCTGTCTGGCAGAGCGAGGTGATCTCACGTTTCGCGCAGCCGATGCTCGCGAACTTCTGCGGATAGTCACATCTCGCCCCTTGTGAAGAGCCAGAGGCACACCAGCAGAACGACCGTCAAGATGACCGTCGCCGTCCAAAATTTCGTTTCCAGCTTCACCGAGCCAAGATTAGCAAGAGGCGAATCATTTGTCTCAGAGGAGGATTCTTTCCTCAAGGATTTGTCGGAACGCGATCGAACTTGTTTCACGACGGGCCGACATGTTCGCAGCCTTTACAGATGGATAAAAAATTGCAGCACGTGCGCAGAATTTTGCGGCTGGTCGCTGCGGTGTCCACGAAAAGCCTTGCCAGACCGGCAATCTGCCATTGACTTCCCAACTACTTGGTGTAGAATCGGCACGCTTTCCAGTTCCCGATTTTCACCCAATCCCCTGAGAATCGGGAGTAGCTTCCAGCAGCGGGTTGAGGGGCAATTCTGTTCCGGTCAACCCAGCAAACAATCGGAGAGGGCGGAACGGGTGAGGACAGCCGTAGCATTGGAGTTCCAAGAGTTCAATGCAAGGTTCCGATCTTCCCATGTGTACTCCGGTTGCGTTGTGGTTCTCGAATTAAGCCCAACTCAAATATCAGAGACAAGGAGAATTCCATGAGTATGTTGAAGAAGCCGCTTCCACGCATTGCGCTCGTTACCTGCTTGCTGCTCATCGCTGGTATGGTGGCCCTGGCTGCCGCCGGCCGAAAGAACGGAATCGTCGTCAGCAATAACGGCAGAAACGTAATTGCTACCCATCCCTCGGGTCATGTTGTGGCGCCACCCCAGGTCCCCGCCGGCCTCACCCTGATCGCCGGTAACCTCAGCAAATATCCCTTCGGCGTCTATTTCTGCTGCTATGGCGATACGATTTCGGGTCCGGACTCATTCCTCGGCTCGGCTTACTGGGATGCGATTCCGTTCACGCCCACGGCCAACATGACCGTTACCAAGGTTCAAGCTTCAGTGGGTTGGGGTCAGAACGGAGTCAACGGCGTCACTCTGAGCATCAACGCTGACGCCAATGGCTTGCCGGGCAACGCTCTGGGTAGCGTAGACGTTACCGGTCTGGGCGACTTTGGCGACTGCTGCCAGCTCGCGCAGGCGGGCGGTGGGAGCCAAGGTGTACCGGTAACCGCCGGAACGCAGTATTGGTTTGTGGTCAGCACTGACACTAAAACCGAGACGACGTTCGATGCTTGGGCCTATAACACTACGGACATGCGCTCCTATCCGTCCGCGTTCTACGCGACCAGTAACGGCGGTTGGATCAACACCGAAGGTATCCTGCCGGGATACGCGATTTACGGGCAGTAAAAACGAACCCTCTATACAAACAACCCGCCTACGGCCAAATTGGACGTAGGCGGTTCTTTCTCTAGGCAAACCATCTTCTTTTCTAACCTTCACCCAACTGAGGAAGAAAAATCATGAGTACCGCAGTGAGAAATTCGGCTTTTAGCCTTGCCATATTGCTGGTTGTCAGCGGGATGGCTATGGCTGCCAACAAAAATGAAATTGCACTCAGCAAGGACGGCCGCCAGACGACGGTCGCCAAGGCAGCAAGCCCATTTGTGCCGCAATCACTCGAACCGCCGTCGAACGTTGTCATGATCTATGACAACGCCAGCCATTACCCCTTGGGCGTTTACTGGTGCTGTAACGGTTGGACCATCTCCGGAAGCGGCTCGCAGCTGGGCTTTCAAGCAGCCGATGCTTTGCCTTTTACTCCATCCGTGAACGCTACAGTGACCCGGATCGGTGTCGCCGTCAGTTACATTTCCGGCGATAACGAAGTGACCGTCAGCCTCAACGCCGATAATAGCGGCCTGCCCGGAGCTTCGCTGGCAAGTTTCACTATCAGCAATTTGCCGTCTTTAGGCATGTGCTGCGCGGTCGAGCTACAAATCATTTCTGGAATTTCAGTCACCGCAGGAACGCAATATTGGATCGTAGTGCAACCTACTACGCCCGCTTCGACAACGTGGGCGGCGTGGAACGACAACGACACTAATCAAACCACCCAAAACTTCGCGTTCCAGAATAGCCAGGATGGGTCGGGATG
>Ga0335073_10002709_pt1 | contig 24311 bp, 25 predicted proteins | sample Lox_Sample_22_FD_207093 | JGI IMG/M metagenome (GOLD analysis project Ga0335073, IMG submission 207093) | Soil microbial communities from Loxahatchee National Wildlife Refuge, Florida, United States - Lox_Sample_2.2 | ecosystem: Environmental > Terrestrial > Soil > Wetlands | place: USA... | reverse complement strand
TCGAGAAGTTGCGCCCGATATGTCCGGCGCCAATCACTCCGATGGTGGTCATCTCTGGTCCTTTGGCTCGGTCGATGTGCGGGTAGGGATGAAGGCCCGGCGCCGGCTACGGCACGAGGGCGAGCTTGCCGTGCGGATGCGCACCCACAAGAGCCGCGACAGCGCGTCGCGTGTCGCTCAACGCGAACGTCTCCGCGATCGGAACGATGAGCTTTCCCTGCTCGGCCAGGTCGAGGATGGCGCGCCGGGCCCCGGCCCGGAACGGGCCGCTGTTGGGGTTGGACGCACCGACGGTCTGGAACCCGTCGCGTGCCGCGCGTCCGAACGCGGCCGTCGAGACGATCCGCCCACGATCTGAGACCAGCGCGAGCGACACGTCGATCGCCTCGTCAACACCCACCGTGTCGACGGCGGCGTCGACGCCTTCGGGCGCGACCTTGCGAACGCGATCCTCGAGGCCCGGCCCGTAGCGGACGGGTGTCGCGCCGAAGCTCCGTACCGCATCGAAGTCACGCTCGCTCGCGGTTCCGATCACGTTCGCGCCGAGCGATCCGGCCTGCTGGACCACGCTGGTCCCGACCCCCCCGGCAGCCCCATGCACGAGCACGGTCTCGCCGGCGGTGAGACCGACCACATGCAGAGTGTCGGCGGCGGTCGTACCGACGAGTAGGAGGTTCGCCGCCTCCGGAAAACTCAACGTCGACGGCTTTGCGAACACATCCGAGGCCGGCGCGTTGAGCGCGGACGAGTACCCGTCGAGAACCTGAAAGGCGACCACCTCATCGCCGACCGCGCCGTCGCCGGAGGCGATCTCGGTGCCCGGGCCGAGCGCCAGGATCACTCCCGCGACCTCGTACCCGATCGACAGAGGGAGCAGCTTCGGATCCTGTCCCGGACCGAAGTGCTTGTAGTCGGCCGGGTTCATGCCGGCGGCCCGGACCTCCACCGTCACCTTCGACAACCGTCTCCGCGAGCACCTCTGGGCCGCCGAAGTCTCTCGCTACCCACCTACGTGCCTGTGTCACAACCCGATACCTCCCGGTCGCGCGGTGTATCGGCCAGCGTATCAAATTGCTTCTACAGAAGCTACTTACGTGTAAGCGATCTCTGGCCCGGGGCGCAAGACCCAGGATCACCGCTTGACAAACCTAAGATCATTAGGTAATGTCCTAATGACAATAGGAAACCGACTAATCGGAGACGACGCGATGAAGACCACCCGGCTCAACGATCACCTCATCCAGCTCACCCGCTACGGCTTCGTCAACGCCTACCTGGTGCGCGAGGACGACGGATTCACGCTGGTCGATACCACCATGCCCCGTACCGGCAACGCCCTGATCGCGGCCGCCACCGCCGCGGGCGCACCCATCCGCCGGATCGCGCTGACCCACGGCCATGGCGACCACGTCGGCTCCGTCGACGAGCTCAAGCGCACGCTGCGCGACGACGTCCCCGTGCTGATGCCCGAGCTGGATGCGCGGATCCACGCCGGCGAGAAGGTCGTCGAGGGCAAGCTGACCGGAAGCTGGCCGAAGCTGGCGACCGTACCCGACGTGCGTCTGGCGGCCGGCGATCGGGTCGGCAGCCTCGAGGTGATTCCCAGCCCCGGCCACTCGCCGGGCCATGTCGCTTTTCTCGACACCCGCGATCGCACACTGATCGCCGGCGACGTGTTCACATCCTTCGGGAAGGTGGCGGTATCGAACCACTTCTATCTGCGCTTCCCGCTCGCGGCGATGGCCACCTACGACAAGGCCGAGGACCTGCGCTCCGCCCAGGCCCTGCGTGCCCTTGACCCCAGGATGCTCGTCGTCGGTCACGGGCCGGCCACCCCGAACCCCGCCGCTGCCATGGACGCCGCCATCGCAAAGGCAGCCCGCTGATGCCCCGGGCCGGCCTCGACGCCGCGGGCGTGGTCGCGGCGGCGGCGGCACTTGCCGATGCCGACGGCCTCGGTCAGTTGACGCTGGCCCGACTGGCCCAGGCGCTGGGAATCCGCACCCCATCGTTGTACGCCCACGTCGATGGGCTCGATGACCTGCGCGCCCGGCTGGGGGCGCGCGGCGCCCGAGAGCTGGCAACGAGCCTCCAGCGTGCCGCCGCCGGGCGGGCCCGGGGGGATGCGCTGCGCGGCGTCGCCCTGGCCTACCGCGAGTACGCCCACGCCCACCCCGGGACCTATGCCGCCATGCAAACCGCTTCCGACAACGACGAGTTCCAGGCTGCCGCGGCCGAGGTCGTGGGACCGATCCTCGCCGTGCTGCGTGGCTACGGACTCGAGGGGGAGCCGGCCATCCACGCGGTCCGGGCGATCCGGAGCGCGCTGCATGGCTTCGTCTCGCTCGAGCGGGAGGGCGGTTTCGGCCTCCCGGTAGCCGTCGACGACAGCTACGACATCCTGGTGAGGATGCTCGACGCGGGACTCATCGCCGCTACCTGAATGAACCCGGACGCCACGGGAGGACGTAGGCGCGGTAGGTGTTGACGCCGGTCGGGAACTCGGCGTTGAACGCAAGGTGGCCAGATGGGTCGAATTCGGAGAAGTACGGGAGGGCTCCCCACCCGACGAACAGCCCACCGTCCGGGGTCGTCTGGGCGTTACCCTGCGACGCAGCCACGAGTCCCTCGGGCTGGTCGTCGGAGGCGATCAGTGTTGCCACCCGGCTGCGCGTGTCGAGCCTCACCGTCACCGCTCGGCTCACGGAGAACTCGGGCGTCCCGGCCGACTCGTTGTCGAAGAACGTGTACTCGTCGCGGCCGATTGCCTCCGGGTCGTGCTGCCAGGCGAAGATGTCACCGGCGTCGTTAAGGCTTTGGCCCGCCGCGGCGCGGAGCGCAAAGCTGCTCGCCTTGCCCCCGAGCTGCCAGATGATCTTGCCGGTGTGTCGGTTGACCTCATACGTCGTCCACGTGTCCCGTGCGTCGATCAGCAGATTGCCGCCCCTGTCGATGTGAACCGCGTTGATGTGGAACCAATCCCACGGGGTGCTCGCCGAGGCCGGCAGCGGCTGCTCGCTCTGACTGAACGGAACGTTGTCCTCGCTGTTCCACTGGAACAGGACCTTGCCGGTCCGGATGTCGATCTCCTGGACGACGCCGTTGATCACGGTTTGATTCGCGGGGCCGCCGATCGATGTCAGGTTGGCGGTCGCGGTCGTGTAGGCCAGGATCAGCGCCGTGTTCCAGGGGGTGATCAGGAACTCGTGTCCGTCGGCGCTGAGGCCGTTGCCGGCGTTCACGGTGGCGATCTGCTGGTAACGGTCGTTGTAGATGTAGTCGGTGCCGCTCGCGAGCCCGCCGAGCCCGGTTCCCTGCCAGAAGGTGAGGACGGGCTTGCCGAGGTAAGTCTGGGTGCGGAAGTCGGCGGCGGTCAGTCCCTGCGGGGCCGCGTGGAACCACACGATGTTGCCGCTGCGGTCGAGGATCTCGGCGCCGTTGGCGTACGTGCTCGTGTCGCCGGTCGGCGTGATGAAGATGTCGCCGGGTGCGACGTGGCCGCTCGAGGTGAGGATCGTGACCGGCGGTGGCGCGGTCGGCGTCGCGGCGACCGCGCCGGCGGCGATGCCCAGGAGGGCGCCGGCGGACAATGTCGTCGCCAGTGCGATCCGCCGGCGCAATCGGCGGGACCAGGCATGGCGGATGGGCGGAAGATGACGTCGAGGCATGGGTTTTGAGTTCCTTTCGGACGAGTGACTGGGTGTGACGTTCAGCGCGGGCGTCTCGCCAGCGAGTGGATGTAGGTGGAAAGCAGCCGATGGGCACCTGCGGAGGCGGAGGCGTACTCACGCGAGGTCACCTCGAGGACCCCCTGGCTGTCGAGGCTGGCGGCGCGGCCGGCGGTGACCCAGTCGCACAGGATCTTCGGCGTGACCTCCGGATGGAACTGCACGCCGAGATGCCTGCCGACCGAGTACGCCTGCGGTCCGAGCGGATTGTGCGCGAGCAGCCGGGCCTTGGACGGAAGGCGGATCACATGCTCTTGCCAGGCCAGCCACGGGCCAGGCGAGATCCATCCGGGGATCGAGCTCGAGATCCACACCCAGCCGTGCCGGGCTCGGGGCGCGCGCTCAACATCGCCACCGAAAGCGAGGGCCAAGGTCTGCGCCCCGGACCCAAGTCCGAGTACCGCTGTGCCCGCCCGGTCCGCCTGGAGGAGCCAATCGCGCTCGGCCTCGATCGAGGCGGTCGCCTGCTGATCGACCGCGTCGTCGCATCCGAGCGTCACCGCCAGCGTGAACGGCGCCGGATCGGGGAGCGGCTCGCCGCGATCCAGAAGCACGGTTCGCGAGCGAACGCCGGCCGCGGCCAGCACATCGATCAGGAGGCCCGCGGGGGCGTCGTCGCGGTGCTGGAGAACGACCGCCGAGGCCCCCGGCGGCTCGCCTTCAAGACTCATCACATCACCTCGTTGTGGGATCGGAGTGTGCCGCGGATCTGAAACGAGCCCGCGACTGGATCGCGGCCAGGCCGCGACTGGATCGCGGCCGGGGCAGCACGGGCCGCCCTGGCCGCGGGAGAGGAGAGGCTCCAGGGCCGCGATCTTGCTGGTCCGAGCCCCCGGATAGAGACGGGCGCTTACGCCCTACATCGCGCGGGCACGCCTGCTGCCGCCAGCCGGCCACTGGCTGCGGGGATCTCCCAGATCAGGTCGCCGGGGAGGCCTATGAGGCGATTACTAAACAATGTCAATCAAGATTATCGAATTTGCCGACGCGGGCAAAGACCGGATGCTGGCTTGGCTGTAAAACTTCACAAATTCTGTAAGAATTCTGAAGATTGCCGGGTCGGGCAATCATTGCTCAAGTTCGTGGAGTACTTGCAAGCCGCGGCCGACCCGCCGTGTCAATCGATAGACGGAGGTCTAGCTGTGTCGCATCGCAAGGCAGAGCGCCGCGCCGGAAGACGGTCGGTGCTCATGGCGCTCGCGTTGGCTGTGTTCGGTTGTGTGCTCGTGCAGTCGGCCGTCGCGGCCGCCCCGACGCCGGAATCATCGACCCTGTGCGGCGGCACCCTGACGCGCGCCAAGCCGACGGCCGACGATCCCAACCTGCTCAATTACAAGTTCAACTGCAACGGGGGGATCACCGCGTACACGCTGATCGTGCTTCGCAAGCCCAACGATTTCAACACGATCGACGACTTCAACACGAACCCGTTGGTGTTCGACACCACGGGCAACCCGCTCTCGAAGGTGGCCGTGGGTTGCTCGGGAGAGATCCCGGGCGACGGCGTTAACTGCAACGCGGGCGCGGGCGGTTCGGTCGCCTCGCCCGACTGGGTCGAGGGTTCGCTGGACACTACGGAGCCGTACTGCGCGAACATCCCGCCCGGCTCAAAGGCCGGCACGAAGCCCGACCCCAGCGCGGTGGTCGAGCTCGTGGTCAGCGATACGACCGGGGCAGAGGACGGTCCGTTCAGGCTGCGCCTCGCCGGCAAGTGCCCGCCGCCGAACGCCAAGATCAAGACGAAGACCAGCAAGCAGGCCGCTGGCAAGCATGCCCTGAAGGGGGCGGCGCACAGGTAACGGCATCTCGTGTCGGCGCTGCCCGGTAGCCGGCGGTGAGGCTAGGCGCCGGGCAGCACCGTCTTCGCGAACGAGCGCGCGCTCTTCGCGTTAACGAGCGGCGTGTAACCGAGCAGAACTTCGATCGTCCGGAGCACCGAGTAGGGGCCGTAGCTCCCTGACACCGTTTTCCCCTTGTGGGCGAGCGGCGACAGGATCAGCGCCCCGGTCCTTACCGGGTGTCCGCCGGCGTCGGCCGCCGCCTTCGCGTCGGCGAACACGATCATCAGCACGCCATCCTGCTTGTAGGCCTGCGAGCCAAGAATCTGCGGAACCCAGCGTTTGAGGAACGCGTTCTCGGCCGCCAGTCCCGTGGGCCCCTCGCCGGCACAAGAGGTCGCCGACGGTTCGTCGCAGAGACCCGGCGCGATGTAGGCGTATGTCGGCGTGCGCTTGGCGGCACGAAGATCCTTGGTCAGGTGCTGGATCCCGACGTCGTTGCTCTGGCAACCCCCGAGGTCTAACAGCGAGTGGAAGTAGACGAACGGGTTGTGTCTGGTGTCGTAGTCGCTGTCGGCGCCCGTCATCGGCGCGTCGTCGGCCGCGTTCGAGTTCGCGTGCACACAGGTCGACGCGCCCATCCCGGCGATGTATGCCTTCCACTGCTTGCCGGCCGCGGTGACCTGGTCGGCGATCGTCAGCGCGGTGTTCGGATATACGCATCCCGCGCCCGGGAATTGACCGTCGCTCTGTGCCTTCGCCGAGGACGCGAACTCTGCGTACGTCGCGCAGTCGCTCGCGGTGTCGGCGTTCGGGGCTTGGCCGCTGATCATCGCGAGGTAATCCGGGAGCTCGGTGTCGCCCAACGTGTGGTAGCCGCTGAGCAGCGTTCCGCGCCGGCGGAGCGTGTCGTTGAGGTAGTGCGCGACCGAGCTGTGCCCGAATGCGGCGCTGTAACTATCGGTCGTGAGCGCGATCACGAACACGTGCTTGACCGGACTGGCGGTGCTCGATGGAGTGGTCGTAGACGCCGGTGCGGTGGCGCCAGAACTCGTGTCGGCCGTCCCGTCGCCGCCGCCGTCGGTGGTGGCAGCGTCCGTGGTGGCGGCGTCGCTCGTCGTGGCGCCGGAGTCGACCGGAGAGCTCGGTGGCGTAGAGGTGACCGCGGCTGTGGGTGCCGACGAGCTGGCAGCCGTGGACGCCGGCGCGGGCGGAGCTGTTGTCTGCGACGCGACCGTATGCACAACCACCCGCCCACGCAGCGCGGCCAGCGCGGCATTCGGCACCCCATCATGCCTGGTTGCCGCATGAATCACCACGCCCGTCGCGAACGCCGACGCCGCCGCGATCAACGCGATCTGCGGCCAGGTCAGTCGAACCGAGCGGAGCCGGTTGATCATGGCGCGGTGAGCGGGTGCGCGCACTGGGCGCAGAAGGCGGCGCGGTGCGCGTAGACCGCGCCGCACGACGGACACTCTCCGCCGATGCTGGAGCTGCCTGACTCGATGATCCGCTCGAGCTGGCCGAGCTCGGCGTCGACGCGCTGCAGCTCGGCGGCCTTCGGGATCAGAACCTCCATCCGCACGTGGTCGCGGATCGCCATCTCGTAGAACAGCCCCCCGAGCTCGGACTGCATGATGGCGAACCGCTCAACCAGGCGATCGCGCTGGGCCAGCAACTCCGGGTCCGGCGCCGCCGGGGCGCCGGCATCCTCGGCCGTCGTTGCCGATCGCTTCCGACGCAGCGCGGTCATGGAACCGAGATCGAGTCGGGCAGACCCTGCTGTGACTTCACGTAGTTCCCGGTGATCTCCTTACTGACCTGTTGAGCTTCCTTTCCGCCCGCCGCGAGCTGGCTCGCGCTCGGCTTGAAGCCCGAGACCTGGTGCGCGGAGCCGTAGGAAGTCGTGGAGAGCACCGGGGTCGAGCCGCCGGCCGGGCCGACCGCGATCAACTTGGCTGCAGGGAACGCGTGCTTGAGCTTTGCGAGCGCCGCGGTCGCGTCCGCACTCGATTGGTATTGACCCGAGTAGATCACGTAGTCGCCGGCCGGCGGCGCCGGCGTGACCCGGAAGTCGGCTTGGGTGATCAGACCGACGGCGGTGGCGCCCCGCGCTCGCGCGTGCCGTTCGGCCGCCGCCACTTTTGCCTGGGTCGTCCCAGAGCCCGGGAGCGTCTCCAGCTCGATCGCGTAACCCTGCTGGAGTGAGAAGCTGCTGGTCAGGCGGGCCACCGGCGTCGCCGCGGCGGTTGTCGCACCCGACGTGCTCGCGGTCGTGGCGCCGCTCGTCGTGCCTCCGCCCTGGACGTTTACGACCGTGGGCTTTTGCGCGCGGAGCGCCGCCAGCAGCTTGCTGTTTGTGTCGTTCCCGCGACCGGCGATGAGCACGCCGGCTGCGACCGCGAGCGGAATTGCCGCCAACACCAGGGCGAGCGCAAGCCCGGGCGATCGGCTCTTCTTCGCGGCCGGTCCCCGCGCGATCCGAGATGCTGACCGCGAGCGGCTCGTCGCGCCGGCCATGAATCGAGCCGCCGGGTCGTAGACGTGCCTGCGGTGGGTACCACACACCACGCAATAGCGCTGGTTGACTTCGACAGGGGCCGCGCACTGTTCGCACGTTTCGTACTCGGCTGGAGGCTGAGCCACGGCCGGCGCTTCGAGAGTTTGCTCAGTGTCAGTGGCGCTCATGCTCGCTCCTCCTATCTGAAGATCGTCGGTACCGCGATCAGCTTCAGCGCGACCCCGTAGGCCGCGCCGAGAAAAGTGACTCTCACAGACGTGGTCGCGTGCGTCCCGAGGTGGGGAACCTCCGCGCGTCCGGCCCCCACGTAACGTCCCGCACGCGTCGCGACCACGTAGACCTGAAGGTCGTACTGCGGGATCGTCGACTGGTTGGAGACTGTCACCCGAGCGTTTCGCTCCGGTGACACTTCAACCTGTGGCAGGCCCGCGGCCAAAGACGGATGGAGGGCGGGGAAGCCGACCGTCGCGACCGCTCGCCCGCCGGCCACTCGCCGGCCGGTCGTGAACACCCAATCCGTCGTCGCGTGCGGTCCGATCACCGCGACGTGGCTCTCGAAGTAGTCGAGATTCGCGGAGCGGTTCAGAGACAGGTCGCGATGCCCGGATCGAACGCTGATCGAGATCGGGAGGTCGGTGAGCGTCGTTGAAGTGTCGTTGCGGAGTGACACCACGACCGCGGTTCCCGTCCGAGCGTGGATCAGCGCCACGCGACCAACCCTCACATTGGGATTGGCTCGGCCAACCTGGGTAGTGCCCTGGCTGGCCAGCTCGCGCGCGCTGACTAGGCGGGCGCGAGCGGCGATCTGCTGCGTCGAAACACAGCCGGTGAGGACGGCCGCGAGGGGGAGTGTGGCCCCGCAGGCCGCCGACATGCGCTTAACCGAAAGCACCGCTGACGTAGTCCCTGGTTCGCTGCTCGCGGGGCGCGCCGAACATCCTTTGGGCACTCCCGTACTCGACGAGCTCACCCAGGTACATGAACGCGACGTAGTCGGCGATTCGGTACGCCTGCTGCAGGTTGTGCGTGACGATCACGACGGCGACGTCATCGCGGAGCTTGATGATCAGCTCCTCGATCAGCCTCGTCGACTGCGGATCGAGCGCCGAGCACGGCTCGTCGAGCAGCAGGACCTCCGGCTGGGCGGCCAGCGCACGGGCGATGCACAGGCGCTGCTGCTGCCCGCCCGATAGGCGGAGCGCCGGGTGGTCGAGGTTGTCCGCGACCTCGTCGAGGAGTCCGGCGCGGGCGAGCGCGTCACGAACCGGGCCGCGTACCGCCGAGCGTCTGGGACGTCGCTTCGCCTGCTCGCGCAGGACGTAGGCGACGTTGTCGAACACGCTCATCGGAAACGGGTTCGGCTGCTGGAAGACCATCGTCACCCGGCGACGCAGTGCGGTCGGCTCCATCGTCGCGATGTCGACTCCGTCGAGCGTGATCCGCCCCGACAACGAAGTGCCGCGGGTCAGCTCGGTGAGCCGGTTGAGCGAGCGGAGCAGCGTCGTCTTGCCGCAGCCCGACGGTCCGATCAGCGCGAGCACCTCGCCCTGGCGGATCGGCAGCGACACCGACTTCACCGCCGGCTTCGCCCCGTAGGCGACCGACAACTCCTCCACGTCCATGCGATCGATCGCGATCGCGGTGTCGCGCCCGGTCTGCCGTGGCGGCGCGGCGAACGTGGGGCTCGCGCGGTGCCCGTTGCCGTTCGAGCCGGCGTCGAGCGACGCGATCCCGGGGGGCGGGGGAGTGACCTGCACCGACGGCGTGTATCCCTCGTTCCCGGTCAGGCGTCTGACCGGCGGCGGCTTCCTCACTTCCACGTGACCGCCTTCCGCGAGCGGCTCAGAACCAAGTCGACGCCGAGGTTGAGCGCGAGCACCAGCAGCATCAGCACGAACGCCGCCGCGTAGGCCTTGGACGGCTGGTTACCGTCGCCGGTCGGCGCGTTGTAATAGATGTAGCCGGTCAGCGTGTCGCCGGTGCCTCGCAGCAGCCCGAGCAGCGGAGTGGAGTTCGCGGCTTGGAACGTGAGCGTCCCCCCGAGCAGGAGCAGCACGATCGCGGTGTCGCTGATCACCCGCCCGAGGCCGAGCATCGTGCCGGTGAGGATCGACGGCCGCGCGGCCGGCAGCAGCACACGCCGGGTGGTGGCGATCTTGGTCTTCCCAACCGCGTAGGACGCCTCGCGCACGTGGCTCGGGATCGCCTGGAGTCCCTCTCGGGTGCTCGCCACCACCAGCGGCAGGCCGACCAGCGACAGCAGCGCGGCCGCTGCGAAGAACGATTGCCCGAGGACGACTCCATGCGTGCTCTGGCTGAGGAAACCGAGCGCGGGCAGGGTGAACAGGGTGAGCCCGAACAGCGCGAGCACCACCGATGGCTCGCCGGCCATCATCTCCACGGCCGATTCCGCCACCCGTGCCAGCCCCGTCGGCCGCCCGAACTCGGTGAGCCACACCGCGATCCCGACTCCCACTGGCACCGCGATGGCCATCGCCATCGTCCCGATGATCAGCGTGCCGAGCAGAGGGTCGAGGAAACCCCCGGTCTGGCTCTCGCTCGAGGCTGCTGAAGGATTGGTGACGAGCAGGCTCGGCCGGAGGTAGCGGATCCCCTCGACGAGGAAGTACACGACGATCGCGGCTGCGATCGCGCAGAACAACAGCCCGAGCAGCCAGGCCAGGCCCAGCCCGAGGCGGTCTGACAGCCGCCACGACGCGCTCGACGTGTCCGGCCGGCGGACGGGCGTTGCGCTCACCGCGCTCACGAAACCACCCCGTAGCGGCGCATGGGCTGCTTCGCCGCCCACCCGATGATCGACAGCATCGCCGAGGAGAACAGCAGCACCGCGGCGATCGCATAGAGCGTGTGCTTCATCGGGGGCGAGCTCAGCCCCTCGGTGTTGCGGATGATCGTCGCCGCCAGCGGCTGGGACGGCTCGAAGAAGAAGATCAGCCCGTCGATCGGATTGGGAGCGAATGGGACCCCGCCGGAGACCATGCTGACCATGATCGCCTCGCCGAGCGCGCGGGCCGTCGCCAGCACCGTGCCCGCGACAAGCACGGGCCGGGCGGTCCGCACCGCCACCTTCCAGAACGTCCGCCACTCATTGATCCCAAGCGCAAGCGAGCCCTCGAGCCACCCGCGCGGAACTGCCTGAAGCCCGTCGGCGAACACCGCGATCATGATCGGGGCGATCATCACGGTCAGGATCAGCACCGCGGCCAGCAGGCTCGCGCCGCTCAGCTGAATCACCGGAGTGACCGATGCCTTCTCGCTTTGGGTGATCACGTGGTTGCCGATGAACGGCACGATCACGAGCACGCCGGCCAGTCCATAGATCACCGACGGGATGCTCGCCAGGAGCCGCACGACCGGCTCGAGGATTCGCCGCAACCCGGCGGGGGCGAACCCGACGATGAACACCGCGATGAACAGCGCGGAGACGAACGCGATCGCCACCGCGCCGACCGTGATCAGGATCGTGCTCCAGATAAGCGGCCAGGCGTGGAACGTGTAGACGGGCGCGGTCTTGTATTCGCCCGAGTTGAAGATCGCCTGGACCTGCTGATCCACGCTGCCGCCGCCGCCGAACCAGCCGAGCCCGTTGTGGGCAAACGACGGCCAGGCTTCGTGCAAGACGAAGGCCAGCATCGCCACGAGCAGCCCGACCACGACGAACACAAGCGCGCCGAGCCCAAGCTCGGCGCGCTGGTCCTGGCTGAGACCGCGGTTCCCCTCGAGGAACTCGTGGTCTCGATCCTGCTCGAGGAAGTAGTCCTCGTTCATTCCCCGGTGAGGATTCCCTCCCCGCTATTTCTTGTTGAACGCGGCCACGGCGCCGCCGCGGTTGATGATCTGGCCCGCCTGCTTGCTGGTCCGGACCCAGTCGAAGAACTTCTCGACCGCGACGCTTGGATGGCTGGTCGGCAGGACGCCCCAGGCATAGCGGAACAGCGGGTAGTTCTCGCTCTTGATGTTCGCCTGGTTGCACGGCACACCGTTCACGTTCACGGTCTTGACGCCGCTGCCCTTGCCCGTGTGGGCGATGCCCACGTAGCCGATCCCGTTCGGGTCCTTCGAGACCGCGGTCGCGACCAAACCGTCCGAGCCCTCCTGCTGGACGTTGGACGACTGGGTCGCGCCTCCGAGCACGGCCTGCTGGAAGAACGTGTACAGGCCGGCGGTCGAGTTGCGGCCGAACGGATCGATTGTCGTCGTCAGGTTCGAGCCGAAGCCCTGGCTCCAGTTGGTCGCGACCCCGGTGAAGATGTTCTTCGTCTGCGCGATCGTCAGGTTGCTAACGCTGTTTGACGGGTTGACCGCGATGCACAGGCCGTCGAGCCACAGCTTGAAATACGTCGTGCCCGCGTCGCTCGGCAGCGGCGGCCGGGTGTTGATCGAGAACAGGCGCCGGCCGGCCTGAACGTCCGTGACCCCGGCGTTGCCGCCGTCGGGCAGGTAGTTGAAGCGGATGCCCTTGTGCAGCTTGTTGTACGCCTTGAACAGCACGTTCATGATCGGCTGCTCGGCGCTTGATCCCGACCCGAACAGCGTCGTCGCGCCTGCCGCCGCCGGCACGGCCACCAGCGCCGCGACTACCGCGAGCGCGGCGAGACCTCTGGCCCTTCGTCCCAATGTCATTCCTTTCCCATCGCAGGTCAATCCCCACAACTTCGATCAAAATTGCCGGGGTGAGAGTACCAGGATTCTTTGCCATCTCAATCTACTTGGTCGACTTTGCCGACGGGAGCTCTTGAAGCGGCTGCCGCCTGGGCCGCTCCGGCAGGCACGGGGCGGGGCGGCCGGCGGCCGGACGAGCGCTTCTTGAGCGACCTTCCACGCTGGTATATGCTTTTCTCGATCGATTTAGTGCAGTTACATGGATTCGTCGCCTTTGCAGGAATGTCTTCCCCTCGAGTCTGGACGCCGCGGCGGCTGCCAGATCACTTGGCAGCCGTCATCGCTCGATCGCGATGCGCGCTGGTCGGCAATCGGTCAACGCGGCGCGACGGTCCTTCTGACCGGCCTTCCCGCCGCAGGCAAGTCAACGATTGCGCGGGAGCTCGAACGCCGCCTCGTCGACAACGGTCAGTCGGCGTATGTCCTCGATGGCGACAACATCAGACGGGGGCTGTCGGAGGATCTGGGATTCACGCCCGGCGACCGCTCCGAGCACATACGTCGCGTCGGCCACGTGGCGCAGTTGATGGCGGACTCCGGCACGATCGCCGTGGTCGCGCTGATCTCGCCTATGGCTGCGGATCGGGCAAGCCTTCGCGATGCCCATGAAGAGGCCGAACTGCCGTTCGTCGAGGTGTTCGTCGACACCTGCGTGGCCGAGTGCGAACGGCGGGACCCCAAGGGTCTGTACGCGCGCGCACGCGCGGGAGAGCTCAAAGGCTTCACCGGGCTCGACGCTCCCTACGAGCCGCCCGAACAGCCCGAACTTCGTGTCGATACCTCGACCACCAGCGCGCACCAAGCCGTTTCGCAGATCATCGAAATACTCCAAGCCCGGTCACGGGTCTCAGCGAAGGGGGCCAGCATGAGGATCTCCGCCAAGGCGGATTACGCGATACGCGCCGCCATCGAGCTCGCGGCGGTGCCTGACGGGAAGGCCCTGCCCGCGGAGCGGATCGCGACCTCGCAGGGGATTCCGCACAACTTCCTCGAGCACATCCTGTCGGAGCTCCGCATCGCCGGAGTGGTTCGCAGCCAGCGCGGCGCCGAAGGCGGTTACAGGCTGGCCAAGGAGGCCTGTCTGATCACGATCGCCGACATCATTCGAGCGGTGGAGGGTCCGCTCGCCACCGTTCGGGGCGGCAAGCCCGAAGAGACCGAGTACCCGGGGGTTGCGAGCCAACTTCCTCGAGTTTGGATCGCCGTCCGCAAGAACCTACGAAACGTCGTCGAGCACGTGACGGTCGCTGACATCGCGAACGCCAGCCTGCCCGACTCAATCAACGTCCTGGCCGACGATCCGGAGGCCTGGGTCACGCGGTAGGACCGCCGTTGGCCGGCGCCATTCTGCGGCGGAGGCGCTCCAGCTCCGCATCGCTCACGCCCTGGTTGGAGAGCCAGGCCGCGGATCCCCCGAAGGTTTCGTCGAGCACCTCGAACATTCGCTCGATCGTGCCCGGAACCGGGGCGTGCGATTGCGGATCGTGTCCTTCGAGCTCGGCCCGGTAGGTCGGGGAGCTCACCAGGCGCGCCATGATCGCGTCGATGCGCCGGGCCGTGGCGAGGTAATCGCCGACGATCGCGCCGCGGTCGACTCCGGCCGCGTCAAGGGCGAGGGCCACCACCACGCCGGTTCGATCCTTGCCGGCCGCACAGTGAACCAGCACCGCGCCGTCCGCATTCGCGATCGTCCGGATCGAGGCGACGATCGAGTCCGGACGCGCGGTCATGTAGCTCAGGTAGGCCTGGACGACGCGCGGCTCATCCGGCCATCGGCTCGGGCCGGTAGGCGGCCAGAGGTTCACGGAGTCGGCATCGAAATCCGTGTTTCCTCCCGACCGTGGGTAGAGTGAGCGGTGCTCGATCCGCACGCGCGGCTCGCGCGTGATCGGTCCCGGTCCCTCGAGCTCGACTTCGACGTCGGTGCGCAAGTCGAGCACCACCTCCAGCGCCTCGTGCTCGACGAGAACGAGAACGTCCCGTGCGGTCAGCGACTGCAGGTTGTCGGAGCGCAGCAGCACGCCGGGCACGACGACGCGGGCATTGGCGGCCCCGTCGAGCGCGATCCAGCGGGCGTTCAAGTCGTCGAGGCTCACACCCTGATCGTGGCAGGTCGGCCCGGCGCTCACGGGATCGCAACAAGTCTGGCTTGCCGACTGTGACAATCGGGCACGGTGGGAGACTCGAACGGAACTGTGTCCACGGGCGTTGACCGGCCGGCGCGCCGGCCTCGCTACACGATCGTGCAGGTCTCCGACCCGCACGTCCCCGGCGACGGCTTCCTGTTCGATCGCGTAGACGCGTGCGCTCGTGTGCAGGAGTGTGTCGAGATGATCGCCACCGCGGGATGCTCACCAGATGTGCTGGTGCTCTCAGGCGATCTGGCCAACCGCGGAGAGGTGGAGGCGTACGCCCGTCTGCGTCCGACGATCGAGGCAGCCCTGGAGCGGTTCGGCGCCATGCTCCTGGTCGCTCCGGGCAACCACGACGATGTGGCGCTTCTCCGCGAGCACCTGTTGGGACGGGAGCCGGAGCCCGGGCCGCTCGACGAAGTCGTCCGCATCGGGGGCCTTCGGCTCATCGGACTCGACTCGAGCGTCCCGGATGCAGATCACGGCGAGATCAGCGACGCGCAGCTCGATGCGCTGGCCGGCGAACTGGCTCAACCGGCTGCCGACGGCACGGTGCTCGTCGTTCATCACCCGCCGATCTGGTCGACCACTCCGATGTCGGAGCTGGTGGCGCTGCGCGAGCCACAAAGGCTGGCTGCGGTCATACGAGGCCGTGACGTGCGGCTGGTTCTCAGTGGTCACACCCATCGGGTGAGTGCCGGCAACCTCGCCGGCGTTCCGGTGTGGGTGAGTCCATCGACCAGCAGTCACGCCGACGTGCTCGTCCACGACGGCTTCCGCGGGCATGCCGGAGGCGGGTTCACGCGCGTCGACATGCTCGACGACGGCGACATCGTCGCGACGTTCGTACCGCTGATCGGGCGAGACGAGATCCTCTACGAGGCCAGCCCAACGACGAGCTCGTAATAGATCGGCTCTTCGGTCGTCGACAGCCGATGCTGGAACCGCGATCTGCGCACGAGCCGTAGCCCGCCTGAAGCGAGCAGCCGGGATACGGCGCCCCGGAATCCGCCCGGGCCGTCCGTCTGCATCCAACGCTCATCGATCGTGAATACGACGGGAGCGCCGGGTGGAAGCAGAGCGAGCGCGCTCCGCAGCGCCGCGGGTGGTGCGTGGGTGCCGCCAAATGCACCCGCGGAGATCAGAGCAGAGGGCCGATGGAAGCGTAAGCGCGCGAGCAGGTCGGGCGGCGCGGCGGCGAGATCTCCGACCAGATAGTCGCGATAGATGCCGGGCCGGTCGCGCAGGCAGGCGGCGCACGCGGCCTCGAGGGCATCCACGCCGATCAGGGTGCCGACGCCCATTCCTCTTGCGAGCTCCCCGACAATCCCGGTGCCCGCGCCGAGGTCGAGGAGCACGAGCTCGCCCGGGTCGAGCCCGAGCCGATCGAGCACGTCCGCGAGTCCGTCGATCGCGGTCTGCGGCGAGCGGCATCGGAGCAGTCCCTGGACGATGTGCTCGTAGAGTCCGGGCACCTCGTAGATGCGCTCGTAGTCGTGCAGATGGACAAGCTCCTCGGCGCTCCCGTTCCGCAGGCCTACGTATTCGCCGTCGGCGTCCGGCGGTCCGATCAGGCGCACGACGATGTCGTCGGGCGAGACGACCGGCCCAGCGCCCGTCAATGCCGCACAACCCGCTCGATCGCGAGGCTGGTGCGCCTGATCGCCTCACCGTACGCTCGGCGGACGGCGCCGGGAAGCGGTAGCGGCGATCGGTGGACCGACAGCGAGCGTTTTTCCCAAGGTCGCGCGTGGTCGTCCTGCGGGCCGCGTCGGTCACGCGCCATCGCGGCCACGACCGCGTCGTCCCTCGCGGAGGCCTGTCCCGCATAGACCCAGGCGAAGCGGAACAGCAGGCCGGCCGCGAGGTACATGACGCTCGCGAGCTCGTGCTCCCGCGAGCCGGTCCGCCGCGCGACCAACCGGAGCCCGAGGCCGAGCGCAACGAGGGTCTTCGCGGCACGGAAGTACTGGCCGGGGCGACCGGTGCGGAGCGCCTCCGCGGCATCTCCGAGGCGCCGCTCGCCGAGCTCGGAGATCGAGAGCTCGGTCAGCATCGAGGCCGTCTCGATCGTGCCGAGCGCCCGACGGGTCGGATGCTCGTGCGGTAGGCCGCTTGCCACCAGGACGAGGCGTGTGGCGGCCGCGCCGGTGGCGCTCGCGGTGGCGACGAATGCGGGTCCGAGGATCGTGCGGCTTCCCGACCACAGCGGGACTGCGGTGCAGGCGAGCAGCACCCCGGTGTATGACCCGAGATAGCTGCCGAACAGCGACGTGAGCGCCCCGAGCGCGCGGGCGGCCTTTGGACGCCCAATCAGGTCGCAACCCACGGCGAGGGCACCCGAGCCGCTGAACGCGATCAGGCACCAGGCGCCCGTGTTCATCGGCGAGCGTGGCTTGAAGATTCTAATCATGTTCAGGAATCGCTCGGGCCGGCCAAGGTCCGCGATCAGCAGGACCGGTGCCGGGGCCACGACGCCGAGCGCGACCTTGCGAGCGATCGCGGCCGAGCGGTGGTCGCCGGCGACGTCGCAGGCAAGCGCCACGAAAGCCGAGCCCGACGCCATCCCGCCAAGCCAGAAGTAGGTCGCGACCTCTCCGCTCCACACCGGCGCGTGAATGAACGGCCCGTTGATGTCCGAGACCGGCGCCCCGCGCATCCGCCGGTTCGCCTCGGCAACCTGGCCGGATGCCGGCTCGGTGTCGGCGTAGCCCGTGTCGCGGCGCTTGTAGAGATACGACCAGCGGGCGTCGCCGAAGTCAGGGCGCGCCAGCTCGACCGGCGCCCCTGCCTCGGCCGCGGTCCACGAGGCAGGCCCACCGCGCGCGCCCAGCGCAGGCTTGATGTCGCCGTCGTCGGCGCTCACCACGAGCCCCTTCCAGCTGTTTTCCGCCCGGGACGGCGGGCCGCCGCGGCGAACGCCACGACCGCGCCGGCGGCGGCAAGCAGACCGGCGCCGACCGCGGCCACAGTGGCCGGGACGACGTTCTCCTGCACGGGCGAGTCCGCGTGCGCGGGTAGTCCGTAGCGCTCGGGAGGCTCGGTCAACAGGAAGAACGACCCCAGGCCCCCCGCGAGCTGGTCCTCGGGCTCGTCGCCCGCCCCGTATAGGTAGGCGCCGTCGATGCCGCGCTGATGAAGCTGGGCGACCCGGCGCGAGGCGATCTCCACCAGCTCCTCGTGCGGGCCGAACTGGATCGAGTCGGTCGGACACGACTTCGCGCAAGCCGGCTCGAGTCCGTCCTCGAGCCGGTCGTAGCAGAGCGTGCACTTCCCGGCGCGGCCGTCGATCTGGTCTCGATCGACCACGCCGAACGGACACGCCGGCACGCAATAGCCACAGCCGTTGCACACGTCCGGCTGGAGCACGACGGTCTCGTGCTCGGTGCGGATCAGCGCCCCGGTTGGGCAGGCGTCGAGACAGCCGGCGTTCGTGCAGTGCCGGCAGACGTCGGACATGAACACCCATTCGCCCATCTTGCGGACGGCGTCGGCGACGTCGACGCCACCGGCAGCCGGGATCGCCGGCAGTTGGCCGCCCGCCCCGGCGTCGAGCGCGCGCTGCGCCTCTTCCCTGAGCTGCGGCGAGGGCTCGAACAGCTCGACGAACCGGACGTGGCGCCAGGTCGAGGCCGACAGATCGCCCGTGTGGTCGTATGAGACGCCCTTGCCGGACCGCGAGCCGTCGGCGGGCAGGTCGTTCCACTGCTTGCACGCGACCTCGCATGCCTTGCAGCCTATGCACACCGTGGTGTCGGTGAAGAAGCCCATCCGCTCCGCCCCGGCGCGATGGATGGAGATCTCGGTGTCCGGAGCGCTGGTGCTCATCGACTCGCCTCCTTAGGGTTCTCCGCCGCCGGGTCGTCCTCGTTCGGCCGGAGGCGTGGCTCTCCAAGTGAGGCGCCGGCCAGCCGCGCGGTGCTCGCCCCCAGCCTGCGGCCGGCGCGCACGTCGCAGGTGAACGCCTTGTCGTCCTGGATCGAGACATTCGGGTCGCCCGAAAGGGCGACGAGCTCGTTGGTCGTGTCGCCCCGGGACAGCCCGCTGTACCCCCAGTGCCACGGGAGCGCGACCTGGTGAATGACTCGTCCGTCCACCGTTACGGGGCGGATCCGGTCCGTGACCTTGGCCCGCGCCTCGATCTCGGCCCGGTCGGTGACGATAGTCATCCAGCCGCCGTCCTCGATGCCGCGGTCGGCCGCGAGCTGCGGGTCGATCTCGGCGAACATCTCGGGCTGTAGCTCGACCAGCCACGGGACCGTGCGGCTCATCCCGCCCGCCGTGTGGTGCTCGGTCAGCCGGAAGGTCGTCGCGACCAGTGGGTAGCGCGGGTCGCCGGCCGCGTGATACGGATTCTCGGGCCGGTGCCAGCGGATCGCGGCCGGGCTCCCGTCGATGTTCGGATAGAGAAGGTTCGGCGTCGGCGACTCGAGCGGCTCGTAATGTGTCGGCATCGGGCCGTCGAGCAGGCCACTCGGCGCGAACAGCCACCCCCGGCCGTCCGCCATCATGATGAACGGATCCGACCCGGAGATCGCGTCCATGCCGTGCGCATCTCGTGGCGCCCGGTAGTCGGGCCGTTTGGTCGCCGGGAAGTCGGGCACGTCGTAGCCCGTCCACTTCTGCTCTTGCTCGTCCCACCACACGTAGCGCTTGCGCTCGGACCACGGCTTGCCGTGCAGATCCGCGCTCGCTCGGTTGTAGAGAATCCGGCGGTTCGCGGGCCACGCCCAGGCCCACTCGGGCGAGACGATCCCGCCCTCGGCGGTGATGTCACCGGGGTCACGCCGACGCGCCTGATTGACACCGTCTTTGTAGATGCCGGAGTAGATCCAGCAGCCGCAGGCGGTCGAGCCGTCGCCCAGGAGCTCGTCGAACGAGCCGACGGGCTTGCCCGTGGCGACGTCGAAGCCGTTGATCTCCTTGATCACGGCCTCCACATCAGGCTCGCGAATCTCCCCGTGCTCGGGGTAATCCCAAGCGAGGTTCACGATCGGCCAATCGACCTTGCGGTCGGATCCGTCGTAGTGGGCTTTGACGCGTTTGGCCAGGTGATGCATGAACCACAGCTCCGAGCGCGCGTCACCGGGCGGGTCGAGCGCTTTGTCGCGGAACTGCACCAGGCGCTGGGTGTTGGTGAACGTGCCCTCCTTCTCGATGTGCGAGGCGGCGGGCATCAGGAACACCTCGGTCTGGATCGTCTCGGGACGGAGCTCGCCCGACTGCACCTCGGGCGAGTCGCGCCAGAACGTCGCGGTCTCGATCTCGGCCATGTCGCGCACGACCAGCCACTTCAGCTTGGCCAGAGCGCGGCGCTGAAGCCCAGAGTGTTGCGAGCCGACCGCCGGGTTCTGCCCCATCACGAACAGGCCCTCGACCCCGCCGTCGAGCGCGCGGAGCATCGTCGAGAAGTGGGAGTGGTTGCCGGTCAACTTCGGCAGCCAGCCGAAGCCGTAATCGTTCTCCTTCGTCGCCGCCTGACCGAACCACGCCTTGAGCAGCGAGACGATGTAGGCGTCGAAATGAGACCACCAGCCGCGGTCCGCCTTGCCGATGCCGATGTACTCCTTGAGCGTGAGGTGACCCTCGCGGGTCCGCGGCATGTGCAGGTAACCGGGCAGCAGGTCATACAGGGTCGGAATGTCGGTCGACCCTTGGATCGACGCGTGCCCGCGCATCGCCATGATCCCGCCCCCGGGCCGGCCCACGTTGCCGAGCAGCAGCTGGAGAATGGCCGCGCTGCGGATCATCTGGACCGCCCCGGAATGCTGCGTCCATCCGTTGGCGTAGCAGAACATGCTCGTGCGCTCGCGTCCGGAGTTCGCGATCAGCGCATCCGCAACCGCCATGAACTGCTCGCGCGGGATCCCGCAGATTCGTTCCACCATCTCCGGCTTGTACCGGCTGAAGTGACGGCGCAGGACCTGGAAGACGCATCGAGGGTCCTGGAGCGTGTCGTCGTGCCTGACGCCACCCAGGTCCATGCCCGCGCCGGTGTGCTCGCTGAAGGCCTGGGTTGCGTGCTCGTGGACCCCGGCCGAGAGGCCGATCACGCAGTCCTCGTAGCCCCAAGTGGCCGGGTCGTAGCTACCCGCGGCCGAGTCGAAGCCTGAGAACAGCCCGTCGAAGTCTTCGGTGTCGCGGAACGCGTCGCACACGATTGTCGACGCGTTCGTGTAGTTGACGACGTATTCCCTGAAGTAGGACTCCGTCTCGATCACGTGGCGGATCACTCCGCCGAGGAACGCGACATCGGTCCCCGCCCGGATCGGGACGTGCAGGTCGGCGAGCTGGCTCGTGCGGCCGTAGCGTGGATCGACGTGGATGACCCGCGCCCCGCGCTCCTTGGCCTTCATCACCCAGCGGAACCCGACCGGGTGCGCCTCCGCCATGTTCCCGCCCTCGATCACGATGCAGTCGGAGTTCTGGAGGTCCTGCTGGAAGTTGGTGGCGCCGCCGCGTCCGAACGAGGCCCCCAGACCGGGGACCGTGGAGCTGTGTCATATCCGTGCCTGGTTCTCGATCTGGATCGCCCCCATCGCGGCGAACAGCTTCTTGATCAGATAGTTCTCCTCGTTGTCGAGCGTCGCCCCGCCCAGGTGGGCGAACCCCAGCGTGCGGTCGACCCGCCAGCCATGCCGGTCTGTGTCCTGCCAGCCGCTCTCGCGTGCGGCGATCAGCCGCTCGGCGATCATGTCCATCGCCTGTTCCAGCTCGAGTTGCTCCCACTCGGTGCCGCCGGGCCGGCGGTAGCGGACCTTCGTCAGCCGCCCGGGCTGCTGCACCAGTTGCCGCGACGACGCGCCCTTCGGGCACAGGGTCCCCTGGTTGATCGGCGAACGGGGGTTGCCCTCGATGTCGACGAGCTCGCCACCCCGCGTGTACACCAGCTGTCCGCAACCGACCGCGCAGAACGGGCACACCGATTCGGTCACCTTCAACCCGGCAATTCGTGCGTTTGCGCGCAGCGTTCGGGCCGAGGCGGCGCCGGGACCGAGGCCCATGTCCATCGCGCGTCCGACGAGCGGCAGGCGCCGCAGCGACTCGAACGAGCGCGGACGGGACCCAGCAGAGCTCATCTGCGTCGGTGATCCCCGACGGCTCGGGGGATACGCATCACCTCGATCAGATGATTCACCTCGCCGAGACTACTCGCCGAAGCGTGGAGAGGGCTTCAGGTGAGCTCATCGAAGTCGCCGCGCACCCACGCCGTATGCGGTTCGGGTAGCTGCGCAGGAACGTCACGGTCGCGCGGTCGGGATTGGCGTGGATCGTGTCCGAGACGAGCAGCACGCCTTTGCCGTTGGCGCCCGCCGTCCAGTGGACGACCGAGCTTCCGGGGAAGTGACCGCCGACCTGATGGATCGTGAGGCGGGGCGCCACCTCGTACCGCCGGCTCCAGGTCTCGATCGACGGGTTGGGACGCCGGACCCAGTCGACGTCGGCTTCCGAGACGAGCACCGGCACGCCGCCGAGCGCCTTGCTCCACTCAACCTGCACGCTCGATTACGTGTATGCGGCGTCCTGCTTGGGCAAGGTCCTCGAGAGTCGCCCACTTCTGCCCGCCCGCGGGCACCCACTGGCGCTCGTCGGCACAGATCGCGCAGACCCCCACCGCCTCCGCGTGCTCCACGCCGCACGTCTCGCAGACCCACACGGTTCAGTATGGCCGTCGGTCGCGCGGAGGCGTCGTCACCGGTCGTAGTCTCGCATGTCCCCTCCGACGAGATTTCGACGGGTTGTCGTGTTGGGGCCGCCGCCGATCGTCTCCTAGGTAGATGCATCAGCGGTCTACGTGCCGCCCAAGACGACGATACGGTGTCCGAAAGGAGAGCTTCTCAGTGAAATACGTCCTGCTGTTCGTCGAGACGGAGCAGTTCGAGAAGGATTTCGAGGCGATGAGCCAGGCCGACCGTGACCGGGCTGTCCAGCTGGTCTACAAGTGGATGGCCGACCACGCCGACAAGATCCGCGGGGGCAGCAAACTGCAACCAGCCACCACCGCGACGACGGTTCGGCTGGAGGCCGACAGCGAGCCGGTGATCACCGACGGCCCATTCGTCGAGGGCAAAGAGGTAGTGAGCGGGTACACGGAGATCGAAGTCGACGACCTCGACCAGGCGCTGAAGATGGTTAGCACCTGGCCCGGCTGTCCGATCGTCGAGATACGGCCGATCATGGAGATACCTCCGGTGCACTCATGACCCTTGCCGCTCGGGGACGGGCCGGGGTCGACCGGACCGATTCGGATCGCGAGCTCGAACGGATCGTCCGAGAGCACTCGGGCCGGCTGGCGACGGCGCTGATGCGAATCACCGGTGACTTCGCCATGGCGGAGGACCTCGTCCAGGACGCGGTAGTGGCTGCCCTGCATAGGTGGCCGATCGACGGTGTCCCTGACCGGCCGGACGCCTGGCTGTTCACGGTCGCCCGCAACCGCGGACTCGACGCCTTGCGCCGCCAGACCAACTACCGCGCGAAGCTGGCGGGGCTCCGGTGGCCGATCCAGCCCGCGGACGACGATCGCCTTCGGCTCATCTTCACGTGCTGCCATCCGGCGCTCTCGCGGCCCGCCCAGATCGCATTGACCCTGCGTGTGGTATGCGGGCTCACCACGGCGCAGATCGCCCGCGCCTTTCTTGTCACCGACACGACCGTCGCGCAGCGCATCACGCGCGCGAAACGGAAGATCACCGAGGCCGCCATTCCGTACCGCGTCCCAAACCCGGACGAGCTCGAGGCCCGTTTACGTGAAGTGCTTGCGGTCGTCTATCTGCTGCTGAACGAGGGCTATCTCTCGACCGCCGAGCGCGGTCAATCACGAGATCTGGTCGATGACGCGGAATGGCTGGCGGCCCAGCTCCACGAGCTGATGCCGACCGAGCCCGAGGTCGCCGGTCTGCTGGCCCTGATTCGACTGCACCGGGCGCGAGCGGACGCCAGATTCGACCCCGACGGAAACATCGTGCTGCTAAAGCATCAGGACCGGTCCAGCTGGGACCACGACGCGATCGCCGCCGCATCCCGACTGCTCCAGCGGGCAGCCAGACACCGGGAACCCGGTCCCTACCAGCTCCAGGCGGCGATCGTCGCCTGCCACGCCGAAGCCCTCGACTGGGCAGACACCGACTGGGAACAGATCGTGCTCATCTACGACATGCTCCTGTGCGTCGCGCCGTCGCCGCTCGTCCGGCTCCACCGGTCCGTCGCGCTCGGCTATACCGCCGGGCCAGAAGCGGCCCTCGCCGACGTCGACGACCTCGCCGAGGCCCTTGACCGCTACCACCTCTACCACGCTACTCGCGCCGACCTGCTTGGAACGTTGGGCCGCGCGGATGAAGCCCGCACAGCTAACCGGCGCGCCCTCGAACTCACCGCCAACCCCGCCGAGCAAGCCCTGCTCCGGCAAAGGATCGACTGGGGCGACGATGCCGGCTGAGGACGTCAAGCGATCCATCCACCAGCTTCT
>Ga0335073_10002708_pt1 | contig 24322 bp, 20 predicted proteins | sample Lox_Sample_22_FD_207093 | JGI IMG/M metagenome (GOLD analysis project Ga0335073, IMG submission 207093) | Soil microbial communities from Loxahatchee National Wildlife Refuge, Florida, United States - Lox_Sample_2.2 | ecosystem: Environmental > Terrestrial > Soil > Wetlands | place: USA... | reverse complement strand
CTTTCGAAATCTCAACGACTTCCTTGAAGGACTGCTCAGCGCCATTGAAATCGTGCTCGTCGAGCGCCAATTGGCCAGCCTGGTTGAGAAGCTCCGTTTCGGCCCCGCGTACACCGTTCCTGCGCGCCGCATCGAGGGTGCTGGACAGAAGTTTTTTGGCCTCCTCACGCCCTCGCGCCTTCTGCGGTTCAGGAAGCTCCAACAGCGCGCGGACTCTGGCAATAGAGAATTGCAAGGGCATCTCGCTGTAGTGATTTTTTCGTGCCAATTCTTCGACGCGATTCAGAAGCTGCTCAGCCCTATCGGCCATACCGTTGACCGACATGCCGTTTGCGAGCCACGTCGCGAAGGAAACCTCGCCCGAGATGTCGCCCAACTGCTCTGCCTTCGTGACAGCCAGGTAAAGGGCGGCGCCCGCTGCCCCGATATTACCTTTTAATCCTGCGACCAATCCCAGCTCGCCGTTAGCGCGATTCTGCCACTTGCGATCACCGGCGGCTGTAGCAACTGCAAGCAGTTCTTTCCAGTCATCCCCCGCCGCGGCCGTATCCAAATTCAGGTCGATGTTGCCCAAGAGCGCCAGCCCTTGGATTTTCAATTGTGGATCTCCTTCCACCAGCGGATCTGTAATGTCGCGCACAACTTGATCCCGCGTGGCCCGGTACGAGCCGGATTCTGCTTCCCAATGGAGCCGGCCAAACCTGGCTCGTAACTCACTTCGATGGTCACCTGCTTGCTGGAATCCTTTCTCCGCTTTGGCATAGAGCGGTGCGGCTTTGAACCAGTTGCCTTGTTCGGCAAGGCGATCCGCCTGGGAAAGAAGGTCATTGGGGGTTTGCGCGTGACCGCTGGTCGAGGCCATCATTCCGGCAGCGATGACTTGAGCCGCCGTCCAAAGCCAAGGCCGGTCGAATTTACCCAGTCGATTAGCAACGCCCCTGCGCTGGCCCCGGCCGGAAAACAACATATATGCAGTACGCCCTTCGAACCCAACGGCGTGACAGCAGGGTTATCTCGGAATGTTGCGAAACTCACAAAACATCTCAACACTTGAGGCGATGCCGAAGCACCCCCGCAACGGCAAGTTCCGGAAGATTGCCAAATTATCGCGTTCGGCAGCTCTCCTCACACGGAGACGTCACCATCTCCTAGAGCTGCGGCCTACCGGGTAGAGGACCAGCGACATGGACCGAACCAGCGAGGCGGTCACCCGACAGATTGTGGCCATGGGCACCGGCGAATTCGAGATCGGGCTGTACAAGCCCGATGGCCCTGGCAACGGCGAACCTCCGATGATTCCGCGAAACTGGACGATGCAGGCAGTCGTGAAGTCGATCCCGTGGTTGCGACTCCAGAACCGTAATGGTCGGAACATCTATATTCGACCACGAGGCGAACACAACTTGAGCCTGATCGATGACGTCACCGCCGAATCCATTGAGCGGATGAAAAGAGAGGGATTCCGTCCGGCATTGGTGGTCGAAACTTCGCCGGGGAATTTTCAAGCATGGCTCAAACACTCGCGGCGTCTTCCGAAGGAAGTGAGCACAGCGGTTGCCCGTTCACTGGCCCAGGAATTCAAGGGCGATCTTGGCGCTGCGGACTGGAGGCATTTCGGCCGGCTGGCCGGGTTCACCAATCGAAAAGAAAAATACAAGGCGGAGAGTCTATTTCCTTTCGTCCTGTTGCATCAGGCGAACGGGTTACCTTATCCAGAAGCAGATCGATTCATTACCGCAATAGAACGACAGCTCGATCGTGATCGCCAAGAACGTGAACGACGAAGGGCCGCCACACTGCGTAGGGAGCCGCCCGGAATCTTGCGGAGCATCGACAGCTTTCGTGCGAATCCAACCTACGCCGGCGACGGCACCCGTATTGACCTCGCATATGCGATATACGCCCTCGCACACGGAGTTCCGGATGCCGAGATCGAAATTGCCATCCGCAGCCGCGACCTGACACACAAAGGCAACGAGAAGCGCCAGGCCGAATACGTCGAGCGGACCATAAAAAAAGCCGCGAGCGTCGTAGACCGAGGATCGCACGCCGTTGGCCGTTAAGCGGGTCCAGCGCATTTCCTGGGCGGTCAGCAAGAGGCTCATTTCCGTGAAAGCACCATGATCGGTCATGCCAGGCCATTCCGGCGTTCGCTACCTGACGTCCCCAGGGTGCGCCGCACGGAACAACCCTGAGGTCTTATGGCGGTTACGAATCACCTTGCGCCGCCGAGTTCCCCCCAAGGTGCATTGCCGCGAGTCGACATTTCCGTTTTCTCACCCTTATTTGCTACCGCTCCCAGGAGCCGCAACGTTTATAATTTTGCGTCTTAGAAAAGCCCCGTTGGATGTAAACTAAACAGTGCAGGAACCCACAAATTGCTAGGCCCGTAGTGCATTGGCGACGGACGTCTTGGAAGTACAGTACTGGTGAATTTGGCAATTCCATGGAACCACACTGTTCAACTGTGAAACGCCTGTTAATGGCGCTGTTTGCGAGCGCAGTTTGCGTGCTGCCATTATGTGCTCAATCCACGGGTACGATTGCAAAGCCCCTTCAGGTGCTCCGCTACCGAGACAGCGTCATCGGACTTCATGCATTCACGACGGATCGCGAAGCGCAACGACGACTGCCACAGTTCTTCGCCACGGAGAGCGTTCCGGAGGGGCTGGCATCGAGCCCTCTATTCTATTTATCGACTGAACCATACGGTGGGACAGTGCCCATTTACCGATTCCGCGCTGGAGATGGATCAATGCGATTTGCCGCCAACGGGGCGGAGCGGACCGCGTTTCGCGCCCGAGGCTTAGAGGAAGTTGATCAGCCGGTCTATGTATACAGTCGGAAGGTGGAGGGCGCATCTGAGATTTATAGGCTTTCTAACCCCAAGAATGGCGACTTGATCTATTCAACCAGCCCGGATGAGCGCGACTATTACTTGAATCAGGGGTGGACGCAACAGCCGTCGCTCGGTTTCACGCAGGCGACATCATCCTCGGGTACCGGCATTCTCCGCAGTACAACCGTGAAATTGGAAGAAGCCGACCTGAGCCTCCTGTCAAAGCCCCTGGAGAAGGACGGCAGGCTGGTCTTCAGCGGCACAAATGCCAAACTTGCCGCCGTGACTCCCGGAACCGTTCTCTACTCCGAGAAGAACGCTATGACGCCCAATGGCTTGGTGGCGAAAGTTAGCTCGATTTCGGTCGCGCCTTCGGGAACCATGGAAATTGAGACGGCCCAGGCAACGTTTGCCGAGGCATTCTGGGAGTATCACATTTTCATCGATAACCGGCCGCTCTATTTCCCGCCCAGCCATTCCGGTGCAGCACAGGCAGCCGGAGCCGATACACAAGCGCGCATGTTTGGCACGGAAACAGTCGGTTCCATGACTGCGGTATTGCGGCCGGACTACCTTTCCCGTGTCGTACGGCCCGAAAGCGCTGTTCAGGGCACCTGGACGACGAATCTAGACTTCGACAAGAAGTTACTGGACGAAGATTGTTGCACCGTTGAGTTGAACGCCGACTTGACGCTTTCGGTAACGGGTGAAGTCTTTGAGAACTACTCGTTCCCGTTTACGGATTTCTCCGGCGAGGTGCTGTTTACGCCTGTGATCAGCGGGAGCACGACACTCACGGGGACCCTTACCCTAGGGGTCACTGCCGACAACATCTACGTGGCATCCGAAAGCGCAACCTTCCCAGTCGCCGGCATTCCGGTCACGGCCTCGGCGAACGTAATAGGGGGGTACGGTATTTCTGGAAGCGTTAGCGAGACCCTCAACGCTCAAGCGACCGTGCGGGCTACGGGAGGCTTCAGCTGGAACCTAAACCTTGTTGGCGGGAACTCGGCTTCTGTGGTCGCCTGTCCAAATCCGTGTCCCAGCGGATTCAGTTGCGGCACTGGCTATGCAGGCGGGCCGACCTGCTCGCTGACGGCTAGGGGCAGCGCAACTTTCGGCACCGATAACGGCGTTTACGCATATTTGGAGCCACAACTGGCGCTAGGCCCGGGGCTTAGTGTAGCGGGCTTCAGCGTCGACACGCAGGCAACGGTGGGCGTCAAATTGCAGTTGGAGGCCAAGATCGAGCCGCCGAATATCAACGCCTACTTCGAACTCATTCCAGATGTGGGGGCGGACATGACACTTGGACCTTGGACCTGGACACCCATTGAAGTAGACCTCTCGGAGTCCAGCACAAAGATCTGGTCCTATGCGCTCGCCAATACGCCTACAATTACTTCGATCGCGCCAAATCCACTAACAACCAGTCAGCCCACTTGGATCACCGTGAATGGAACCGGATTTCAGAGCGGTCTCACTGTGACGGTGGCTGGGTACTCGATCGCTGCCGCCGGATTGCAGTTCGTCAGTTCAACCCAAGTCAACATTAAGGTAACCATGGGGGCCGGCAACTACACCGCCAACGTGGTGATTACCAGCCCGAGCGGCACTGCCACGGGAAGTTTTCAGGTAAATACCACGCCTTCGCCTTCGATTACTGGCTTGTCCCCTACATCCTATTCAGACTCGAACAGCCTCCAGACGATGCTGATCAACGGCGCCAACTTCCAAAGCCAAGCGACGCTGACTTTCCACGATCCTCAAGGCAATCCCTACGCGGGGCGCGCGACCACTTTCATTTCTGGCGGCGAATTGAGCCACTCCTTTAATGACCAGAACGACCCGGGGACGTGGACAGTATTTGTTACCAACCCAAATGGTCAAACCTCGAACACTTTCAAATTCATCGTCACAGCGGCCCCTGCACCGTCGATCAGTGAACTCTCGCCGAGTTTGTACTCGGCATCGAGCAGCAGTCAGACGATGGTTATCAATGGAGCCAACTTCCAGAACAACGCCACACTCACTTTCCACGACCCCCAGGGCCAAGCCTTTCCGGGACGCGCCGCGACTTTCATTTCGAGCAGTCAGTTGAGCTGCACCTTTAACGACCAGAACGACGCCGGTACGTGGACCGTTTTTGTCGTCAATGCGGACGGGTCGCCGTCTAACACATGGAGCTTTACCGTGGCGCCCCCAAGCGTCACCCTCGCGCTCTTGGTCAATCCCTCCAATGGCGGCACCGTGAACGGTGGTGGTACGTATACGGTAGGCTCACAACCGGAGATTTCCGCCAGCGCGAACACCGGCTGGACATTCACCGGCTGGAGCGATGGAAACACTCAGAATCCGCGCACCGTCACGATTCCATCAGGAGGCGCGAGCTACACGGCTGATTTTCAACAGTCCACCGCCACGGTAACCGTACTCGTGAACCCGTCGAACAGCGGCACGGTGAATGGAGGCGGCACGTATGCCTCAGGCTCCCAACCGGAGATTTCCGCCAGCGCGAACACCGGCTGGACATTCACCGGCTGGAGTGATGGAAACACTCAGAATCCACGGATGATTACGGTTCCTTCCGGGGGCGCGAGCTATACAGCTAACTTCAGCGCGGCCGGACAGAACGACTTTTCGATCCGACTCAATCCCGCCACGATGACGGTGGCGCAGGGAGGAACGGGCACCTACGCGATCAACACCCAGATCACCGCCGGAAACTCGCAGAATGTGACACTGAATGTGAGCAGTCTGCCCAGCGGCATCAGCTTTACCCTCAGCCAGACATCGGTCCAATCGGGAAACTCGGCAACCGTGACCCTGAACGTCGGCACCTCGGTGCCAGTGGGGACGTACACGTTCGTGGTCAGCGGCACCGGCAACCAGGCCAGCCACAGCGCGCAAGGTACGATCACCGTCGCGCCGCCATCGAGCGGGCCGGCCCTTACCCTGACGCCCCCCAGTCTGACATTCTCAGACGATACCGTCGGCGTACCCAGCCAGTCCCAACTGGTCACCATGCGCAACGCGGGGGGAAGCACGTTGACTGTCACGTCTCTGGCAATCGCCGCGGGCAGCGACTACGTGGTCACTGGCGGACCCTCTTTTCCGTTGAGCCTACCGCCTAATACCCAGACCACGTTCCAGGTTTACTTCCTGCCTTCGACCACCGGGAGTAGGCCGGGGACGATTTATCTCTGGAGCAACGCTCCCGGCAGCCCGCAGGCATTACCGCTGAGCGGAAATGGCCTCGCGGCGGCCCCGACCACGGGCACAATCCAGGTGAATATGACTCTCAACGGTGCGGCTTTTCCGCAAGGAAACTTCGCCAACTACACGTTGAGCGGTCCGTCGCCTGAAAATGACGCCTTTCCTGAGTCGTTTACCGTGGCACCGGGGAATTACACGCTACAAATGAACGGACCGTCAAGCAATCTAACACTTAGTAGTATCACCCCTTCTGCGGCCCAAACGGTGGCAGCCGGGTCGGTGGTTACGTTCACTATGAATTTCACTGCGGCGAACGACTTCACCGCACCGTACATCGGCAACCCGCAAGGAATGGCATCTCCGCAGATTATTCTCGCAGGAAACCCGGCGTCGTATTACGTCTTCTATAGCTACCCCTCTGGAAGTGCAGTGACGGATATCACCATGCAGGCGACGGGCTTTCCCGCCGGAGTAACCGCCAGTTTTAATCCGAACCCGGCAAATGGTTACTCCAACCTTTCTGTAAGCACAACTACTGCGACTGCGCCTGGAGCTTACGGCCTTAGTGTAAGTGGGACGAATTCGTCTGGCCTGACGCGACAAGGCAGTTCCTCCACGCTGGTGGTTACGAGGGCTCCAGCCAGCCCCGCGCAAATGGTTAGCGTCACGAACTCCGGGGTAGAGGGAAATGCTGGAACTACTGTCAGTACCCCCAATACTGTAAGCGCGGACGGACGGTATGTACTGCTTACTTCGAACGCCTCGAATCTTACCGGCGGTGCGAATAGCGCACTCATCCTGCACGACACCCAGTCCAGCACAAACACCGTGACAAACATCGACCCGAACAACAACCCCGTTCAGAGCGTCTATCAGCCCTCTATTTCTTCCGACGGCCGATTCGTTCTCTTTTCAGGATCCTCTAGCATACAGAATTACATCTTTATCCGAGACTGGCAGGCCGGCACCACGGAGCGCGTCGATGTAGCGAGCGACGGAACCCCCGCTAACAACTCCAGCATCGAGCCTTCGGTCAGCTCTGATGGACGTTTCGTAGCATTCATTTCCCCCGCCACGAACCTCGTGCCCAATGGTCCTGCAATGTACGAAGTCTATGTACGTGACCGAAAGCTGGGCCTGACGTTCCTCGCCAGCGCCGCGGCCGACGGCACGCCTGCGAACGCGGCGTGCGATACCACAGCAATTAGCGCCGATGGGCGTTTCGTCGCTTTTCTTTCTCGCGCCACTAATCTGACGAGCTTGAACACGAACGGTATCCAGCAGGCGTTTCTGCGAGACATGCAGACCGGCCAGACCTTTCTGTTGAGTATTGGGGTCGACGGAAATCCCGCGAACCAGGACGTTCTTGGAGAAATTGGTCAATACGGTCCTCCGGTGTTGAGCGCTGATGGCCGTTTCGCTGTCTTTGGAACGACCGCGACCAATCTTGTGGCTCAAGCCGCCGACGAGCGCGGCCATGTCTTCCTGCGCGACTCACAAGCTCAGACCACAAGGTTGGTAGACACCGACCCCTCTGGCAATCCGCTTGGGTTTAACTTTTCCATTGGATACCAATCGGTCAGCGCGGATGGGCGCTTCGTTGTATACCAGGACTTCGACCATATCCTGGTTCGCGATATGCTGACCGGCCAGACGCAAGCAATCAGCGTCGCACCTGATGGCACACCAGGCAACGGGACCTCTGCGTATCCGTCGCTCAGTTCTGGCGGTGGGTTGGTGGCATTTCAGTCCGCAGCCACCAACCTGACCATCAATGACACCAACAGTGCCACAGATGTCTTCCGCATCGCCAATCCGTTCATTGGGACGCCGTTGGTCAGTTCTCTGGTGCTGACGGCCTCGCCAGGAGCGGGGAGATGGTCCGTTTCGGGAACGGTCACGCTGTCGAGCCCTGCGCCATCTGGTGGAGTGAGCGTGGCATTGTCCACAAATGGTCCCGGCGTTCAGGTCCCGGCGTTTGTTCCTATAGCAGCGGGGTCTAGCGGCGCAGCCGTGCAGTTTAATGCACCGGCGGTGAGCGCCGAAACCGTGTTTACCGTCATCGCGACGCTGAACGGCAGTTCCACGGTGGCGATTGTGACCCTCGAGCCAATGTACTCCGTTGCGGGACAAGTGACACTCGCGGGCGTGGCTTTAAGTGGCATCTCGGTAGCGGTCTCAGGTTCGCAAACCGCAACCACGTCCACGGACGTAAATGGGAATTACTCGTTTCCCGGATTGGCGGCCGGTGGCAGTTTCACCGTGACTCCTTCATCGCGTCTCTACAGCTTCAACTCGTCAAGCGCGAGTTTCTCAAACCTGGCCGCGAATCAGACAGCGAGCTTCCAAGCCAGCGTGATCACGTACGCCATTTCCGGACAGGTGACGCTCTCAGGCGCCGCGCTCGGCGGCGTGAGTGTAACCCTTGCGGGCTCGCAAAGCGGGTCCACTACTACCGACTCCGCCGGGAACTACCGGTTCAATGGGCTACCCGCTGGAGGCAGCTTTACCGTAACACCCAGTCTCAGTGGTTTTACCTTCAGTCCGCAGCCCACTACCGTGAGCAACCTCGTTGCTAACCAAACGGTAAACTTCTCAAGCGCCCAGCCGAACCTGTTGCTTAGCGCCACCTCCACTACTGGCATCGCGGGGCAGAACGTGGATGTCCCGATTCAGCTCGGGATCCTGGGAACAACTGCACCGGCGACTACGCAGACCGATCTCGACTTCGACCAGAGTAAACTGACCTTTATTTCAGCACGCGCGGGATTGGAGTTGGCAAGCGCTGGAAAGAGCCTCACGGCTACTGCGCTATCGAACGGCGATATACGACTCTCGAGCGCAGGCGCCAATACAGCTACGATTGCGACTGGTACGGTGGCTTATGCAACCTTTGCCCTGAACAGCCAATTTGCAAGCAGCAGCACTCCGATCACGCTGAAGAACTGCACATCGACCGATGTGAATGGAAACAACCTGACAACGAGTTGTTCCGCTGGAGCTGTTTCCGGGACACAGGCGAGCCAGAGCATCAGTTTCGGCGCTCTCTCGAACGTGCCGTTCGGCAGCTCGACGTTCGGCGTCAGCGCGACTGCAACTTCAGGGTTGACGGTGAGCTTCGCATCCACTACCCCGTTGGTCTGCACCATGTCCGGCAGCACGGTAATCCTCGTGAGTTATGGCACGTGCACGGTTGAAGCGACGCAGTCCGGGAGTCCGACCTATATGGCGGCATCTCCGGTTGACGAGAGCTTTCAGGTTATTGACGCCTGCGACGTCAATCAATATGGGAGCACGACCATTGCCGACATTCAGAGTCTGGTCTACCAAGCTCTCGGTTTAAGCCCGATAGCGAATGATATCAATGGAGATGGAGTAGTCAATGTCGCCGATGTCCAGACCGTTATGAACGATGCACTCGGGCTCGGATGCGAATTCAAATCGGCCACGATGTCGCTGTCAAAGTCTGGGCGCTCCAACCGCTGAGACGCCCCCCAGTCTCGCACCACCTACGCATGGACGGCGAATCGCGGGCGGTTCTGGTGCTGGCCGATACCTGGACGCGAACCGCGATGGGGTAAAGCAGGCTGCTGGTGCCTCACCAAGAGTTACCAAGGCGTGAGGCAACGCTGGCCTCCGACATCGTTGCATGCGCGACAACTTCGTGACTCGCGATGGCCCAAGCCGCCCAGGCGTGGCACTAGGCGGGTAGCGAGGCCCGTGGGAAGCGCCGCCACCTTCTTGAAGGCTCGTCAGCGCAACATGGTGCCCAGCCAGACGCCGCAGCCAAATAGTGCCATTCCCGCAAGCAGCCCTATCACAGCCCACCGCTGAGCAATGGCTCTTGCTGCCGTTCCAATCTTCTCTTGCGCCTGGATAGAGCTGTTACCGACGTTTCTTGTCGCTTCCTGCCGGAGGACCGAGACGAAATCACGGGCCCTTTTTGCAAGGAAGCTACCAGCGCGAACCTGGACACTTTCCACTGCCTGTTCAAATTCCCGTGTCGCGGTCCGGATCTCTTCGACGAGTTCGTTCGTCGCCAACTCCAAAACGAGGCGATTCAGCGTGACCACCGCCATAATCGGGTCATCGGAGTCGACCCTGATGCCATGTTCGACCGAGACCTTGGCAGCGAGTTCCTTCAGGTCCAATTGGCGCATAACGGCAACGGTCAGAGGGCCAGACTGTCGAGCTGCTCGAATAGGTCGCGTTGAACCAACTTCAGCCTTTGCTTGGCCATAATCGTATTTCTCGCGGTCGTGATGGCTTCGTGGAAAGTGAGCTTAGCCGAAATCATCTCCTCGACATCGCGCCCGAAAGTATCCTGGTTCCGCTTTGTGAAGATGACTGCGCCGCAGACCTTGTCCGCGTTGTCGCGGTAAGCGGCCATTTCCGAAAACTTCTTACCTTCGGCTTCTACACGCCCGAAGTATTCGTTGACCCAGACCACGATGTTACGCTCCTGAGTCGTCTGCGCCAGTTCGTTAAAGCCATTCAGCGTGTCGACAAGCGCTTGGCCGCCGGTGATCACCGTATGCACGTAGACGCGCCGCTCATGTTGGCGAAGGTAATCGAGTGCGCTGTTTTCCAGCAGATAGTGCCATAACGGCAAAAATGTCGAAGCGCCATTGTCAACCACAAAAGTGGCGCTGTCCTCGGTCAAGAACCGTTCCATCAGGGTATCGAACGAGCGCTGGTCGATCCGATTGTGTTCGTCCCGGAGGTTTAACCGATCGGCGCCTAAGGCGCAGTACTGGGCCAGCGTCCGGTTTACCGGATCGGTATCGATGCATCGAACATCGCGTCCGATCTCCCGGAGGTACTGAGCCAGCACTGAGGCGATCAGGCTTTTCCCCACACCGCCTTTACCCTGCAAGGTCAAGTGAACGGCGGCGCGGTTATCGCTTCCGTTGGTCACGGATTGTCCTGCGGTTTTCGGCATCGGGACTTCTTTCCTCCCTCAAATCAGCTTTTTGGGGTCCGGTTCTTCGTTGTAGTTGAAACCGGGGCGGTTACGATCGCGCTCCAGAACGTTTTCGAGCGGGTCACGTAGTTTGCCATGATCGGCCGTCGGGGACGCCGCAGGCGTCCTTTCGTCTTGAATGCCCGGCCTGTTTTGGGCGGAAGCCCGTATAACGGCCTCCGAGAGTTCTGCTTGGGACTCTCGGATCTGCAATTGAGCGGCGTCATCGCGGCGTCGGAGTTGGCCGATATAATGCGACAAGCGCCGATAGCCGATCTCCAGTCCAATTTCGTTGAGCCACGTCCAGACGTCCTTCAGGCTGTGCCCAGCGGCCAGCAGATCCCGGATGTCCGGCCATGCCTGGCGGACCTGGCCCGCTTTGGTTCGCGGTTTTTCCCGCAGTCGTTTGCGGAGCCGGTTTAGATCGAGATGGTCACTGAAATTGCCGGGCACGGTTCTAAGCCGTACGCCACGTGCCGGCGGCTCGGTGACGTATGTCTCACGAATTCACTAGGAAATCCCACAAAAGTCTCAGAGGCACATCGGTCCGCCAGAGAATCCCCAGAAAGTTTCAGATTTTCACCACATTATCTCGCCCTCAACAAAGCACCCCCCATCATCAGTCGCCAAAAACATCGGTAGTGGAACATAAAGGAAACGTTCGACGCGCTCGCCTTTTCCCGCCGGTCGCGCGCGGATGACGTTGGACTTGCGGCGTCGGACAATTTCGGCCTGGTGTTCGACGCTTGTTCGACTCGTCACCTCTCGTAAAAAAACTCTCTCGCGCATCGTCCCGAAAGGCCCCTTCCAAGGCCCTAGTATATAGAGGGCATTTTTCATGGAGAAGCGTGCGGCCACGGTCAGAGACGCACGGATCGCGGTCAGGGTGAGCGTCGAGGATCAGCGAGAGGTTGAGGACGCAGCCAAGACAAGGGGTTACTCTAGCCCGACTCTAGCCCAAGTGCGTTCGTTCGAACGGCGTTTCGGGACGAGCTGCATGGTCGCGAAGAACTGGTCGGGATCGAGGACCGCATCAGTGGCAGCTTTGAACGATTGTCGAACGAAAACGTCCACGTATTGACATCCATCCCGGAGCCGCCCGCCGAGGCGAGACCGCAAGCCGTCAACCTCGCCAAGGAACGCTACCACCGCCTGGTCCAATCGGCGGCGGCCGGGTTGTCTTCCGTGGCTTCGGCGAGAGTATCTTAACCACCTGCGGAACTGTGACATGCGTGGAGCGGGCTTGATCGCGGACCGGTAACGGTGGGGCAGCAGCTTTCCTTGAGTCGGATGGGAATCCCGTGCAGTACCGGCGGTACAATACCAATATTGGATGTCGCTGAGGAGAATAGACGAAAGCTCAGGGAGAAACTGGTTCGTTTGGGCAGCGGGAGCGGCGGCTCTACTTGTAGTGATCGTCCGTGCTACGATCCAGTCGATAACGATTGACGAGGCCGATACCTACCTGGTGTTCGTCGCACGTCCGAGCCCGTCACACTGGTTTCCCGCCGCAAACAACCACGTCCTCAATTCCCTCCTCATGCGGCTTTCCGCCGCGGTCTTCCCGCCCAGCGCCCTGACGATGCGATTGCCGGCGGTTTTCGGGGCATTGATTTACATCTCGGCGAGCGGCTGCCTCGCAAGGTGCTTTCCGGCCCGACGAACTTTTCAATCCGCGCTCTTCGTCTCGCTGGTTTTCTGCCCCTTCATCATGGACTACCTTGTTGCCGCTAGAGGATACAGCCTAGCGCTTGCATTTCTAATGAGTTCCATCGCGGTCGCCGGCTGCTGGATGCGGTTTCCGGCCGAGGTCAGGCTGAAGCGCCGGAGCCAGCTATGCGCTGCGATCTCAGTTTGCGCGTCTCTCTCGTTTTGCGCCAATTTCTCCTTCGCCGTCGCCGACCTGTCGGTGGCCGTGGGTCTCTTCCTTTGGATCTGCGATAAACGTCCTGTTCCTCGCGAGATCGCGGCATTCATTATTCCGGGCGCACTGGTCACTTTCGGTCTAGTGGGTCCCACACTCTGGGCTTGGCCCAAAGGTGAACTCACATGGGGAGCGCGGTCTTTCGCCGAAATGCGCCGAAGCTTCGTCGATGCCTCCTTATCCACTCCGAATCCTTACCTCCTGAACCCGTGGATGCTCGCCTTATTTGAGTTGCTGCGGCGAGTGCTCGTCCGCGTGGCAGCCTTGTGCCTTCTTTGCAGGGTGATAGCAATTATTTGGGAGGCTCGCTCACGGCATGCGGAACGCGACTGGACCGATGGTCTGGGATTGGTCGCGGCTGCCGCGATTGCTGTCTCCCTCAGCGCTCATTTGTTGGCACATCGCTTGTGGGCGCTGCCTCTTCCATTAAACCGCACGGCGCTCTTTTTCTTTCCTCTTCTTATCCTTCTGATGGGTTGCGTGGGGGCAGCGCCCGCTTACTCGACCTTGGGACGGGTGTCAGCGCAGGCTGTCCTGGGGGTGCTGCTCGCATTTGCGTGCTATTTCTTCGGCTGTCTCCGGCTGACCTACTTCGAGGAGTGGAAGTTCGATGCCCAGGCGAAGGCGCTCTACGAAACGCTAGCACACTACAACCACGTATTCGGAATTACCATGGTCACGGCAAACTGGCGCTATCAGACGACCCTGAACTGTTATATGCTGCTATCTGGGAAAGAAACCCTCGCTGACGTCACATCGGCGAATCTTGCCACCGGCGAGTACGCGGCCGGCTTTGACGCATACGTACTCTATTTCCCGACGGATCAAGGGTTCATTGAAAAGCATGCCCTGAAGGTGACATATTACGACCCATTCACCGAGGCCGCCGTGGCAGTACCTTCCGATAGTGCGGCCGCTCGAGCCGCTGAGCGTCCTCACCGTCCTCCGCCGTGAGTGCACTTTGGTGATAGTCTCCTCCGGCGTTTCCGGCGACAATAGGGCAGGACCACGGGAAGAATTTCGACAACCCCTTTCGATACGGCGAACCGAATCACTCCCCCGCACGGGCCGATCCGCCCAAATGGCACGACCAACGTCCGGACAGCGTGAAAGCGTACCGCAGTCCCGCGGCACACCCACTTTCTCCAGAGCTAGATTTGGATGGAATTGTAGGAGTTAGCCGGACCGCGGTCACGGCATATGGAAAAAGTGATCTGGCCGCGTGCGAAGTGAACACGCAGTAAGCCATTCTTCGCCAATAGGTTAGCAATCATAAGGAAGATCACTGGAATATCCTTGGGGGGCCCGACGCTGGATGTCCAAATCTTAAGACCCTGTGCCGCGATCCGAATAGTACTAGAGGTACGGAATCGGTTATACTCCGACTATGGGCGATGAACACGAGGACGCGTTGCTCACAACGGGGGAGGTTTCGAAGTGGCTCGCGATCCCGTCGCGAACGTTATGCCTTTGGGCGGAGACCGACGAGATCCCGGCGATCAAAATCGGCCGTCACTGGCGGTTTTCGAAAGCCTCGATTCAGCTCTGGCTCCGGGATAAGGAGTCCGCGAAGTGGATTAAGCTGCGACTCTGAAACTCACGCACTTGTTTCCGTTAAACGCATAGGCGTTGCGCCTTCACCTGCGTCAGCAGTCCTTAGACAAGAGCCGTCTTTCACTAAGCGCCGAACGAGTGGGACGCTGCGGCTGTTCTCTCCTGTCGTTCCCCACAGTCATCTAAGGAGTCTCTCTAGAGTTGACTCAGATTGCCCGCAAGTCAGTACCGGGATGCATTTGTCGGGCCGCCGCCAGTTGAAAGTATCCAAAACCACACTTGATCGGCAATTGCGGCAGATGCGGCAAATCCCTCGCGCGAAATGGGCGGATAATCAGCCAGATGTACCGGGAAGTTCAGTCGGTCATCGATATTTGGCTATTGAGAACAGGAGACTTTACTGTGAGTCGACTTATTCGTTTCCTAACCGTTGCGTTAATTGTAAACTGTGTCGCATTCGGCCAGACGACTCAATCGTCCCTCACCACGTGGGAAGCAAAGTACTTTCGCTATTTACTCAGGTCCCTCGGTAACCCTGACTACAGCCCGGGCTTCCGCGCGGACCTGGAAGGGCGCGTCACTGCGGATTTTGCGATGACGACTGGAGAGACGGCAGCGCTGGACAATGCGGTCCAAAGCTATCGAACGTTCTTGGTTTCAGCCCGTCAAGCCGAAGCGGCAGTAATGGTTGGGAAATCCAACCTGACCCAGGCAGACGGATCAACTCTTCAGGCGATCTACCTTCAGGAGCCGGCAACAGTGCAGTCTCTGGCCCTCCAGGTACTAGGATCGGTTCGTCCCGAGACGGCAGCCCGAATCAAGGCGGCCGCCAACGTTATGAGTCAGTTCAAGATCTATGGAGGAAATCCAAAATAGTCATGAGACACACACTGCTAATTATATTCGCGCTGCTGGTCGGGTCGGCGTGCCTGCCAGCGCAAACTTATACTCCAATTACAAATCTTGCAACATTTCAACAGTGTCTAAACGGCGCCCTACCCGCGTATCAGACGAGCGTTGGCGGAGTAACATACACGACCTGCCCACTGGCCTCGGGAACCTACTGCATAGATGCTTCCCAGAGCCCCGGCTGCAGCGGAGGTGCCAGTCCAACGCTGAATATTTCAGTCTCGAACATTACAGTCGAGGGCTCGCCGGTGTCTGCTTCCGTCCTGCAGCGCGCCAATCAACACGTTTCATTCCTGATGACCATGAACGAAAACCTCACCAACGTTGTGATTCAGGATCTGACCTTCGATGGGAACCGTAGCGTAGTACAGAGCGAAATAGGGAACAGCGTCTTCTGCCAGCCGAGCTTCACCCAAAATCAGTGGATCGATCTTAATTTGTCGAACTACGAAACTTCCATCGTCACGGTGCAATACGTCGACTTCATTAACGCCCCGAGTGCTGGGGCAGAAATCGATGGAACTTACAACCTCTCAAATTCGACTGCATCGACGATATCGTACTCTAACTGGGCAGCTGGAGGGCCCTCGACTGCAGGTCGAGCCACTGGTGTGTTTCTCGTGGGCGATTACACAGGAGCCTACTATAACACGATCGAGTACCAGGGCACGGCGGCCATAAACTCATATCAGGGTTCTGGTCAATATATCTACGGCAATACTGCCGTGGAGAATCGATACGAGATGTCAGACGGGGTCGGAGGGGGGCAGATCTTCACCGGCAGCACGTCGGACACCGCAGTGGCGGCGAATTGGATCGACGGCAAAAACTACGTTACAAACGGTTCTACTATTAATGGATGCCCGACTGTGGTGGGCCAATCCCCCACTGGGCTGGAGGTCTACGGTTCCTATCAGGCCTTTTACGACAACCAGGTGCAAAACCACTACGGCATAGGCATCGAAATGTATGCCGGTTCTGCTTCCGGCTACAATGCTCCATCCAATATTACATTTTCTGGCCTCAATCCCTGGAACCCAAGCGATGCCTACAGGTGCACCAGCTATTCCGGGTGGCGTGGCATGTACTTTCACGGGACCGGACAGGAGCAAGTGGCTGTCACCCTAAACGCCGTTTGCGTGACATATACTGGGCTCAACGGGTACACAGGCACCTATGGGATCGAGCTTAACTATGTTACCGGCACCGGTTTCACCGATAACGCCTGTCTTCACAGCAACGACGCGGAGCAAAACAACTCATCCTACAATATACTAACGGGAACAGATGTTAGCCTGACTAATCCTCTACCGGGCAACACGACCTCTTGCTACAGCCAGCAGTGAGTGCCTCGCGACAGGCTGCCCCCGTCCGGTCGAGTTCGGAGGAGTGGGTCGCCTCAAGCGCTCACCCTCTCTCCTACTCTACCGCGTGAGATTTCCACGCCACGGGCAGTTTACAGACCTTCAGAACGTTTCGCCACGGTTGGGTGGAGTCTCTTCTCTCGGGCCAGCGTCGGATCGGCGCCGCTGGTGTTCGATCGGCACGACCCAAGATAATCCGACTCGTTGTGCCTGTGCGCCTTGGTGGTGGTTCAGCGGCCTTGCTCAGGGCCTCGCTGGCGCGACCGGCGCGTCTGCAAATCCCTGTCACTGCTGATTTCCCTCGCCGCGTGCGCCAGAGCAGACTGATATCGCCCAAGCCAACCGCCCCAGCCATCTTCAGTCGGGACGATCCCTCGCTTCAGCAGCGCTCGCGCATTTTCCCCCAGCAGGGCGCGGTTGTTGAGCACCGTCTCAGAATCGCCGAGGTCTTGCACCGTTAGCGCTGCCTTCCCACTTCCCGTGCGCCTCCGCAGCCGAAGAAATGAATTCGTTCGTAGCCCGCCATCGGCGCGCAGAACCTCCATCTCTAGCGTGTACTGGACAAAGTGAACTTTCGCATCCGTGCCTTCAAGCATCAAATAGCCGCGCCCTGAGTTCTCATCCTGGCCGTGCACCAATATCCGGCCCTCAACGACCGTGAGTGTGCGCGCGCCGAGAACGTCGATGGGGAGGCGATCATCAGAAATGGGAACCCCGTGCGCGGCGAGGGTCTTCTGCCGGTCTGCAGCGCGCTGCATCGCCCGGAGAACTTCGTCGAAATCTCGGCGAACGTGCCAAGTATGCGCTCCGGCGGACTCGGCGAGCCCCATTCTCTGTAGGACCGCCAAACGAGCGGCGAGGACTGGGAATTCCGTCGCGTCTTTCGCGATCGTAAAATTGGCCGAGTCCGGTCGTTGCGAGAGCTGATCCACGCTGCGTAGGATCGCCCGATCCAAAGATGTAAACCTGTATTCGCCAATCTGGCGCCGGGTGGCTTCCGCGGCATCATGGCTTGTTCGATATCCTAGCTGGCGGGTGCAGAGGTCTTCCGCAATTTCTCGGATTTCGTGCTTCAGATACTCAGGTCGGATTTCTAGCGGCTGTCCGTCGCCTCGAATTCCGCGTATAGTCATGTGAACGTGCGGGTGCTCCGTGTTGTGATGACCGACTGCAACCCATTCGAGCGGAGTGGCCAGATCCACCGACATGCGATCCACGAGTTCGCGTGTGAGCCGTTGCAAATCGATCCGTTCGCCGAACTCTGGGGAGAGAATTACTTTCCAGATCCGCGGATCGTTTGAAGATTGCCACCGTTCAAGCTCACGCGCAATATCAACATCTGAGCGGTCACGAGTGAATGCTGCCGCATCAGCCTGGGCGCCGGCCGCACTCTCGCGGGCAAGGTAACGTCCGTGGGCCTTCCACTGGCCGCGCGTTCGATTCTTCAGGTAAGTAACGCGAATGGCGCAACGTTGCCGACGCGGCTTGTTCCCCGCGGCATCCGCTCCTCTCGGTTTGCCTCCCTTTCGCATGCCGCGTGCATAGTGCATGACCAGTCGGTACGCTCCGGCCAACGCCGCGGTCTCACCTTGCGCCGCGCGCGGCTTGCGTGGACGAAACCGGATTGGACGGTCATCATCGCGAAGAATCATGACGGAGCAGATCCATGGCCGCGCGTGAATCGCCGGACAATCCGGCCGCCGCCGATTGGACCAAGCGGTGATAGCGTTCCTTGGCGAGGGCGACAGCTTGCGGCCTCGCCTCAAGGGACGGCTCGGGCACGCAGGTTAGGACGGTCTTGCTGAGCGCATCGACTAAGGCGAACAGCGCCTGAACAGCCCGGCTGAGGCGGACGTTTTCGTTCGACAATCGTTCAAAGCTGCCACTGATGCGGTCCTCGATCCCGACCAGTTCTTCGCGACCATGCAGCTCGTTCCGAATCGCCGTTCGAACGAACGCACTTGGGCTAGAGTAACCCCTTGTCTTGGCTGCGTCCTCAACCTCTCGCTGATCCTCGACGCTCACCCTGACCGCGATCCGTGCGTTTCTGACCGTGGCCGCACGCTTCTCCATGAAAATGCCCTCTATATACTAAGGGCCTTGGAAGGGGCCTTTCGGGACGATGCGCGCGAGAGTTTTTTTACGAAAGGTGACGAGTCGAACAAGCGTCGAACACCAGGTCGGAATTGTCCGACGCCCCAAGCCCAACATCATCCGAGCGCGGCCGGCGAGAAAAGGCGAGGGCGTCGAGCTGTAGACCACGGCTATTGTGGTCCTAAAATCGCAGAAGTCTTCCAAGGACTGGCTTCGCGCCAACTGCGGTCCCCGCGATTCGGCAATGACCCGACGTGTTGTTGAATGCGGCCACCAAACCGGTCGAGCCGGATTCCAAGAGGACGCAGCCGAAATCAGGAGTGGACATGACGCTGCTTGGAAAATACTGATTTCTCGTGCCCGCTTGTTCGCATGTTGCAGTACTGGGTACTTGCCACGGGCGGCTGTGCCACTCTAATAGATCGTCAACCTACTCGTGACCGATCCGGGGAGTTGATCGCGCTCCCCACCGCCTCCCTAGCGGATTGCCGGGCCTCCCGGGGAGAAAGCGATAATATCGTAAGGGACGTTCGTAAATGACGTCGATATGGGGGTCCACACCGGACAATCCGCGCCCGGAGCCCAGGGGGGACAGTACATTTGGAAACTGTCGATTGTAGTTGCCGGCCCCGTAGGCGAGCCCGCCAGAGTTGGTGGAAGGGAAGATGAAGAAATTGCTGCCATAATTCTCCAGATCGGCAAGGACCCCGCCAATCTGTGGCCGTTCAACTACCCACTCGGCGGTGTCACCTGCATACGAGGTGTTTGGCAAAGGCGAGCTGGGTTGGTTGAAACCGAATGACGTCCAAGCTCCCGTGCCTTCGTTAACCAACCACATCGAGCCGTGCGGGGAGGTGGTGTGGTAAGTAACGACCACATTAAGCGCGTCTCCTGGGTTGATGGGAAATGGCAGCGTCCACCAGTAGCAAGGCGTTGAAGCGGTGTCCTGCGTACAACCGGCGGTCCACCATTCGTACCACACCTCTAGAGCAGGTGTTCGGCAGGCCCATACGTTGATCCCCTTCGGCGCTTGGCAAGAGTGACCCGGTAGGGCTTGGTTGAAGCGACCCAGGCTGGGAACAGAACTGGGAACGAGATCCGGCCGTCATCCACGCCGAAGGCGTGCTTTTATGGGAAGCGCAAGAGGGAGGCAGTATCATCCACGCCGCAGGCGTGCGGGTTGCTTTCCATCATCCCGCCCAGCGCTGGGACTACGACGTCGGTGCGATGCGTGACAGTTTGTTCCGGAGATATTCGAAGTAATCGGTGTTGACGCGCATCTCCCGTACTTCTTCGATGACCGGCAGGAAATAAGCCAGCGAGCGAATCGTGCCCAGAGGCGGCGCATCGGACGGCCGAATCAGGCGGCGCGTGGCGGCCAGCACCAATGCATTTTCGATGACCTTTAGCGAAAGGCCCCGTTGATACAGTTGCGCCGCCAGCAGACGGTCGGCACGGCGGACCGTTCCCATGGTGCCCGGCGTCTTGCGGTAGGACTCCAGCACCTGGCGGATATATTCTTCCTGGCCGTCCATGCTGGACATCCTCAGCCTTGCGGTTCGCGCAATGGCGGGCCGTCGATGACGACGGTGTGGCAGTAATGCCGCAACCGGCTCAGCAAGGCCTCGACCATGGGCCGGTTGCCCAGAAAATTGGGCCACTCGTCGTAGACGAGATTTAATGCGGAGTCCATTTTTATGCGGACTCCGCGCTTGATGGAAGGCGCCGGCCGTCATTTTGCCGTTTTCTTAATCCGCATATTAGGAGCCGCCTTCAACATCTCGATCAGGTTGTCCGTTGCTTTGAAACGGCCCGTCCGCAGCTTCGGAGCGATCACTGATTCGAGGGCTTCGAGCTTCACGGACGGGTCGGCGCGAGTGTAAATCTCCGTCGTCTGCATACTGGAATGCCCAAGCCAGAGAGACACCTTCCAGAGATCTTTGGTGGCTTGCAGGATGGTCAGAGCGCAGGTGTGTCTTAGAACATGTGGTGAAACACGTTTTGACGAGAGCGTTGGACAGCGCGCCTCAGCGGCACGGGCGTGCTTTCGCAGGATGTACTCGAAGCCGGCGCGGGTCATGGCATCATTGCGAGCATTGGGGAACAGTTCTGGAATCCGAACTTCACCGCGCACAGACAGCCACGCACGAACCGCGGATGCCGTTTCTTTCCACAGCGGCAGGCAACGTTCTTTTCGGCCCTTGCCGTGAATCAGAACGCTGGCTTGCGGGTGAAGGAGCATGTCCTGTATCCGGAGCCCCACCAACTCAGAGACACGCAGTCCACCCGCAAAACAAAGGTGAAGCATCGCTCGGTCACGGATGCCGTCCCGGACAGTTGGGTCAGGGGCATCCAGGATCGATTGCATCTCCTGAGCGGTGAGATGCCTGACAAGCCGGGTGTCCGTCTTCTTTGCAGGGATGGCCAGAATCCTTTGGATCTGCTCCAGTGCCGACGGCACTCGATATTCCATGTAGTGCATGAAAGACTTGATGGCTGCGAGCCGGATGTTTCTGGAACCAGCACCATTGCCACGACTGGCTTCCAGATGGTTCAGGAAGTTCACGATGAGCGGAGCATCCAGTTGTTCCAGTTGCATCTGCGATGGCGGCAGTTTGAGGCAAACGCTGGCGTATTCGAACAAAAGCTTGAAGGCATGCGCATAGGAGTCGCAGGTGTTGGGGCTGGCACGCCGCTCGATGGGCAAGCGTTGCTGGAGGAAGGCCGCTATGTGTGGGGCGAGAAAGATCATGGCCGGCCACCAGCGAAGAAGCTTTGGCACGAGTCCGCGATGTTTCTCATCAGATCTGGCGTGGCTTCCAGATACCAGTACGTATTGGCGACCTTGCTGTGGCCAAGGTACGTAGACAAGGCCAACATGTGCTTTGTGATTCGATCCCGGCCATCAGGGCAGGTTTCCAGCGCCCTTACTGCGAATGTGTGGCGAAGGGAATGGATTGTGGGTCGCGGAAGCCCCACTCCACGAGGGAGGCCGATCTTCTCGATTATGTCGTGAAATGCGGTTTCGGCGTCATGTAGCAGCAATGCGCGCCTCCTCAAGGAAACGAACACGTGATCATCGAGTGGGGTATAGGCGCGCCTCCGTAGGAGGTACTGTTCCAGGCCGGCCCGTGCGGTCTCATGAAGCGGAACGAGCCGGCTTTTGCGGAACTTTGAACAGCGGATCACCAACCCGTCTGCAGTGATGTCCTGAAAACAGAGATGAATTGCTTCCGACACGCGGAGCCCGGTGCACGCCAGCAGGGCGAAGAGAGTGTTGTAGGTGTGCCCGCGAAAGGCGTTGCGTTTGCCCAACCCAGAGGCGGTCTGGAGAATGCGCTTGATTTCCTCCGTGGAGAAAATGTAGGGCACCGGTCGCGGCCGACTCTCACTGCCAAAAACTGTGGGAGGGATTTCGTGGCGTGTATCTTCCGCACGAATGTACCGCGCAAATCGAATCACCTGTCCAAGTCGGCGCGCTCGCTGACAAAGCGACGGTGCGGATCCCGCCCACTCAATGGCGGTGTCCGCGCTGATGTAGCGCTTGCCCGCAGCATCGGAGAACGCGGCAAAGCTCTGTAACAGGCTGCCTTCGGACCGAAACGCGAATCCCGTGGCGCGGCGTAGCGCGATGTACGCCTCCACTGCCGGAGTCAGCATGACTTAACCCCCGGCCATGGCTGTGCAATTTGCTGCAGGGTGAGTACGTCTACCTTGGCGTAGATCTCCGTGGTGGCGGTGGAACGGTGCCGGAGAACGCCCGCGATCTCCTGCAAGGACGCACCTTGTCGGAGCATAGAGCTTGCTACCGAGTGGCGGAGAACGTGGGCGGCACCACGGCTCGGGCAAACAACACCCGCCCGGTGCATGGCCTGGGCTGCGATCATCGAGATTGCACAGTGATTCGCGAGAGCCCGAAAAGGCGCCCGGGATCGAACAAATAGCACATCCACGGCGGTCTGAGGACGACCGTCCTTTATATAGCTGGCGATCGCATCGCCAGTCTCCTGCGTCAACGGCATCAGTGTCTGCCGTCGGCCCTTCCCTGAAACAGAGATCGCAGCTTCCTTCCAATCAATGTCGCCCAAACGAAGTTGGACGACATCGCCCGCCCGAAGCCCCAAGCGAGCGAGCAAAAGCAAAATGGCACGATCCCGTTTGCCGGCTGGCGCAGCCGGATCACACGAAGCAATCACCCGTTCGACTTCCTCGGACTGCAAATACCGCGGCAGGGACGAAAGCCGCCAATGTGCAAGAACGGGGATGGATCCCTCCAAGCCGACGGCGCACTTGCCGCCGGCGATCAGAAAGTGCAAAAACATGCGGACAGCCGTGGTGCACTTCTTCGCCGATGCCCATCCGCAACGTTGATTGGTATCCAGGATAAATTGCCGGAGGTTATGCGCATCAAACGTGCTGGGATCTTCTCCCAGCCTTTTCAGCAAGTCACGAATGGGGATGCTGTAGCCGTAGAGAGTTGCATCGCACGTCCCGCGTTGCTGCCTCATCCAATCACAGAATGAGACCAGCAGTGCCGGATCCACAATGGCCTCCCTTACGATTCGGGTCGTGACGATATCAGCAAACCGGGCGTAGCGGAGGAAGAGACGCGCACCCTTCCGGATGTCCCGCCTGTGCGTGCGGCCAAACCGCAGGCACCGGCATCGATTCAGATGATGGACAAACTCCTCTATCGTTCGTTCACCCAATGCCGCGACCGTTCCACCCTTCCTCCCAACCCAATGGATCAAGTGTTCGGCCGCTCGGATGTGCCTCCGAGCCGTTATCTCTGCATACCCCGCCTGACACAACTCTTGAGCAAACCCTTCAAGCACGAGGCCGTCTGGGCCGTCGCGTAGTTCCTGGATACGGAAAGCTGATTCGAAAAACTCTGCGAACATGACATCCTCCTTTTAGGACGTCATGATTATGCGAAGTCCGAGATCACGGCGTGAACGGCTCAGCAAGGCCTGATGGGCTTCGCCAACCTCCTATGGTCGACCGCTCGCATAAAAATGGACTCCGCATTAAATCGTCCGGTCGAAGACTGGGGCAAGCTGCTGGGGGACGCGGCCGCCGTCACTGCCATGCTGGACCGCCTGCTGCATCCACGGACATGTGCTCAAGTGCGGCCCGCGGAGTAGGCGCACCAAGCTGACGGCCGCGACGGCCCCCGAGAGCCAGGGATCTGGAGAAAAGAAAAATGGGCAATAGGGAAGGAAAAGGTGTTCTGGGGAGTTCGGATATCGAGCTCGATGCCTTCAAGCGGGAGATTGATCTGCGCCAGTTTGCCGTCAGTCTGGGCTATGAGATCGACCGGCGCGACAGTTGGCGGGGGAGCACGGTGCTGCGGCGCGGCGCTGACAAGATCGTGGTCAAACGCCATGGAAACGGCCATTATGTGTTCTTCTCCGTGCGGGACGACCGTGACCACGGCACGATTATCGACTTCGTGCAGC
>Ga0335073_10002707_pt1 | contig 24328 bp, 23 predicted proteins | sample Lox_Sample_22_FD_207093 | JGI IMG/M metagenome (GOLD analysis project Ga0335073, IMG submission 207093) | Soil microbial communities from Loxahatchee National Wildlife Refuge, Florida, United States - Lox_Sample_2.2 | ecosystem: Environmental > Terrestrial > Soil > Wetlands | place: USA... | reverse complement strand
CCCGTTTCCTTCCGTATGGCGTTGCCAGTGCCCTTCGTCGGCAAATCGCCTTGTCGCCGGCGCACGCCAGGGCGCCTAGGGTGGTCGTCATGCTCTCCTGGTGGCACCGGGACGTGATCGCGGCAGGCAAGCTGCCGCTGATGCTGTGCTTCGTTTCCTTCGTGGTCACGTTCGTGTCGACGCGGACGGTGACCCGGCTGATCCGTGACGGGCGCGGGCCGTTCCACAACGTCACGGCCGGCGGTACGCATATTCACCACTCCGTGCCCGGCATCATTCTGCTGATGATCGGCGCGTTCACGGCGGTCGGCGGGCCCGGCACTCTGGGCTGGCTCTCGTTCTCGGCGCTCGCTGTCGGGATCGGGACCTCGCTGGTGCTGGACGAGTTCGCGCTCATCTTGCACCTGCAGGATGTCTACTGGAGCGGCGAGGGCCAGCTCTCAGTCGAGGCGGTCAGCCTGGTCGCTGCCTGCCTGGGGCTGGCCCTGGTCGGCTTCAGTCCGCTGCAGGTGGCGAACGTCGACAGCGCCGAGTTCTCTGTGCGCATCAGCGTGACCGGCGTCCTGGTCATCGACGGCTTGCTGGCGCTGGTCTGCGTCCTCAAGGGCAAGTACCGGTCGGGGCTGTTCGGCCTGTTCCTAACGCCGGTCGGGGTCATCGGCGCGGTGCGGCTGGCCCGGCCGAACTCAATCTGGGCGCGGCGCCTCTACCAGGGAAAGAAGCTGGAACACGCTGCCCGCCGGGCCACAGCCTTCGACCACCGCTGGAAACCGGTTCAGGCGGACTGGGAGGACTTCATCGGCGGCCGGCCGTCGCAGCCGCGCACGCCAGCTAGTCCGGCACCGCAGGTATGCGGCACCGCCGGCGGCGCCGCCCCGGATGACCCGGCCCACGGCAAGGCCGCCGCAGGGAGCTGACCGCAGCTACGGCGGGTCCGCGTCCAGGTCGGCCTCGGCCAGGAGGCGGGCGGTGGCAGCGGGCTCTCGCAGCAGAGCATCGAGCAGATGGCGAGCGGGCCACTGGCCGGCGGCCCAGGCCAGCCCGCACGCGAGCCCGTCGATTCCAGCCGCGTGCACGGCCCCCGCTGTGTAGCGCCACGGCACTTCGATGCCGTCCACGATGAGACGATCATGGGCGTCATACACCGCGGGCGCGTCCGGCAGCACCGCCCGCACGATCGCGGGCACGGTAGCGCGCTGGGCTGTTGACTCGACCTGCCCGGTGACCTCCTCTGAGGCCAACGGAAGGTCGAGCAGGTCGGCCAGCTGGGGCGCCAGGTAGTACGGCGCCAGCACCAGGGGATGACCAGACACGAGCGGCCACAGATCGGGCTCGTCGAGGACCAGGGCTTCGGCAGCGTCAGCGACGACAACCTCGGCCTCGCGTACGGCGCGTACCCGGTCCGGCGGCTCGGCGTCGGCCGCGGACAGCGCGATCCACAGCGCCCGCAGCTGCGCCCGGGTTACTGAGCGCGCAGGGTCAGCCAGCCGGCTGAGCAGCTCGTCCGCGCCCCCAGGCTCGGCGAGCAGTTCCGCGAGCGTGGTGCGAACGCCAATCGCGCGGGCGAACTCCGCGTCCGCGGGCAGTTCTGCCTCGTCATAGAGGCCGGCAAGCAGCGGATCGGCCTGGGCCGCGCGCAGCTCGCCAGGCCTGCGCCCGCCGAGGACGGGATGGTTTCGCAGCCACCAGCTGGTGTACGACGGCACGTCCGCGTAGCGGCCATCGGCGAGCAGCACCCTGGTTGGCCCGGCGAGCGCCGCGCGCAGGGACGGTGCCGCCAGCATCTTCAGCGCCAGCGGCCAGCGTTCAGGGTCGACGAGCTCCAGGTCGCGGACGGCCAGCAGCTCTGGTGCTACCAGCGGCACGGCACCGGGTGCCAGCCGGGCGCGGACTTCGGCCGCCCACTCCGCCGCGCCGTCAAGATCGAGGTCGGGAGCGTCTATGACGACGTCCTCGGCAGCCAGCAGGCTGAACGACGACAGCACGCCGACTGCCTCGAGCGGGTCGGCACCGTGGTGCTGCAGCATCGCAGGGCTCACGGTGCCGAACGGGGTGTCTGAACCGACCACCTCTGCCAGCGGGCTCCCTGGCAGCAGAAGCTCACCTGCCGGGTACCACTCTCCGTCGGCGCCGGGCAGCGCCAGGTCCGCGAGCCACGGGCAGTCACCGGGCCGAAGGCGCGCTGCTGCCACGAGACTGAGCACAGCATCCGCGATCGGCCCCGGATCCTCCTCGTCGTAGGACGCCTCGACGGCGGCGCGCACTGCTTGGTCGGCAAGGACGCTCTGTGGCGTGGCCTCGATCGCGCCCAGTCGCGCCAGGAACGGGTGCATTGCGGCGGTATGAACGACCCGGAGGCCGAGCGCAGTCAGCGACTCGGCGTCCTCCAGCCCCGGGCCGGGCAGCAGGAGCCCGCGAGGGCCGCGTACCAGCCGGCCGTCCGCGAGCGGTACGGGCAGCGCCCCGAGCTCGCCGAGCTCGGCTGGCTCAGCCGCGGCCAGCACCTCGTACAGGTCCCGCCACCATGCAGGGTCACGATCGAGGGAGGCAAGCATGTCAGCGAGCTCCGCCAGCGCCAGCCGCCGAACCCCGAGTACCCCGAAGGCCGGATGCCGCGCCGGACCGGCAATCAGGTCTGGCAGGACCGGCGCGATAGTGGCGGCCAGCCGCGGCATGCTCGCGTCCAGGACAGCCGCATCGCGCGGCCGCACTCGCCGGCCACTCGCATCAGCTGCCGGGAGAAACGCGCGGCCGGGAAGCAGCCGCAGGATCCGGTCGCGCAATCGTGCGTCCAGCTCGCCCTTCGCAACCGGGGACGGGACCAGGTCGAGCAGGCTGGCTCCGGGCGCAAGGCTGGGCAGCAGCCCGGCGTAAACCTCGGCAGCCTGGTCCAGCAGGAAATCAGTGAGCGGGCCCGGCGCTGCGTGACGGCGGTCGGGACCGAGCGGGAACGAGGCGAGCAGCAGCGCCGGCAGCCCGAGCGTTTCGTCGGTAGGTGTTGGCGCGTGGACGACGGCACTGACGCCTGCCGGAAGGCTGCCAGCAGGCCGATCGCCCTCATCACTGTCGGCTATCAGGGGCACGGCCCAACACACCGACCAGAACGGACGCGCCTTCTCCTCGGCCGGGCGGTCCGCCAGCAGCCGCTGATCGGTCCGGCCGTCAGCACCTGAGGTCCGCCATCTGCCGACGGCGCCGTCGACGGTGATGGTGACGCTTTCACCATCATGCGTCGCGGTGAGCAGCCTGGTCATGGCGTCGGTCTCGATCTCGATACTGGCGAGCGCCGGCAGAGCGAGCATGATCGCAGGTCCGGTCTCCGCGACAAGCCGTTCAACTAGCAGGATGGCCGCCTCGTCCCGGAGCGGCAGCGTCACAGCTGTCGCGAAGCCGTCGGGAGGCAGGCCTGTCGCGGCAAATGGCAGACGCAGCACGGGTAGCTGACCTGACCGACGGGCGAGCTCTGCGGCCACACCGGGTATCTCCCGGACCAGGTCGCCGGCAGCGATGCGCGACCACGTGACGGCACCAGTCAGCGATGCGATGTGCGGCTCATCGCTCACCGCAGCGGCGGCAGCGAACCCGACACCGAACCTGCCGACAATGGTCTCGCGCGTGTTCCGGCTTGCGCCCTCGGCAGGCTCTCGCTTACTGGAGGCCCGCAGGGTGGACAGTGCCGCCACACCGGGCGCGTCGAGTGGCGCGCCCGTGTTGGCCGCCACGAGCGTCCCCCCGTGCAGCGTCAGCCGCAGCCGGCCCGGCACGCCGGCTCGGACCGCGGCGTCCGCTGCATTCTGGGCCAGTTCCACGATGACGCGGTCCCGGTAACCGCCCAGCGCATAGTCCTCTTCTGCGTTGGCGTCCTCACGGAACCGTGCGGGCGAGGCTGCCCAGCCCGCCAGTACCGTGCGGCGCAGCTCTGCGGTGCCAAATGGATCCGACTGGGCATGCTGCACCGCGTCCATCCGCCCTCTCGTTCTCCGGCCACGCAGATCCGGGTATCAGCACGGCAACGCCGGGAGCATAGCCTTGCCCGAGCAGCGATAGCTGATCAGGGAGACGTGAACATGAGCATCGAGAAACCCGAAGTCGACTTTCCGGACGGCGAGCCGCCTATCGAACTGCAGATCTCCGATATCTGGCAGGGCGACGGGGCCGTCGCAAAAGCTGGCGACACGGTGCAGGTGCATTACGTCGGCGTGGCCTATTCGACGGGCGAGGAGTTCGACACGAGCTGGAGCCGCGGCGCCCCGCTGGAGTTCAGGCTCGGCGTTGGACAGGTCATCGCCGGCTGGGATCAGGGCGTGCAGGGTATGCGAGTCGGGGGCCGCCGTCAGCTGATCATTCCGCCTCGGCTCGCCTACGGCGACCGCGGGGCAGGTCGCTCCATAGCGCCCGGCGAGACTCTGATCTTCGTCTGCGACCTGGTCTCAGCCTGACCAGCGACCGAGCGGGCAATCAGCACCGCTGCCGTGAGTCGAGGAAACTAACGGCGGAGCCTGAGGCAGAACTCCGGTTAGTCAGGCCGTCGGCGATCAGCTCGAGAATCCTCCGCTGATGCCATTGACAGGGCCCTATCGCCCGCTACGACGGGACCAATGACTTTTGCTTGACACACCTGGCTGGCGAAGGCTGAAAGGACCTTGGGCAAGCGGCCCGGGCGCCACCCCACCGGCAGGAGAAGTGATGTACGAAAGGATTCTTGTCGCCGTCGATGAGTCCGAGGCTGCCGAGCGGGTGCTAAACGCCGCCGAGGAGCTAGCCAAGTTGTCCAGCGCCGAGCTCTGGCTACTTCACATCTGGGAAGGCGAGCCATCGGTCTACAAGTCAGTTACAGCCCGGTCATTTGAGGACGCGCATTCGTGGCTGAACGAGGCTGCCGAGAAGCTGGCCGCATCCGGCCTCACAGCGCATCCGGTTGTCGTTGCTAACTTGTTTGGTTACGCAGCCCGAGAGATCGCGAACATTGCTGTCGCGCTCGAAGCCAGCGTGATCGTGATGGGCACCCGCGGCCGGAATGGTGTCACCGAACTGCTGGCCGGAAGCACGGCTCATAAGGTGATCCACCTGGCGGACCGACCCGTCTTGGTCGTGCGATAGTTGCAGCTGATGCGGCCCGCTCGTTGCGGGCCGCATCAGCGTCACCGGGCACTGATAGCAGAGGACGATCCGGATGCGCGTTGTCGCCGAGTCGGTGCTGGGATCCGTCCTGCGCGGGCTCGAAGGAACGCCCAGGGTGGTGGCTAGCGGAAACTTCGCGACACCCTGGCAGGCCGTCAAAGTGCTCGACGAGGCCTTGCCTGAGTACCACCTCTTCGCGCTCAACGCGCAGGCTGGCCTGCCGGACCGGGACGGCGTCACGCTCGAATCTCCCTTCGTCGGGCCCGGCATGCGGGGCAGCACCAGGCTTCGCTACCTGCCGTGCCGGCTGTCGCTCGTGCCGAACCTGCTCAAGAGCGCAGTTCAGCCCGACGCCGTCATCGTGCACACCTCGACTCCCGTCAACGGCACAGTGTCACTGGGCACCGAGGTAAACGTCCTCCCGGCCGCCATCGAGGCGGTACGCGCTCGCGGCGGCCTGGTGATAGCACAACTCAACCGGCAGATGCCCTATAGCGGCGGTGACGCCGTGCTGGCAGAGGACGAGATCGATCTGGCCATAGAAGCGGATGCTCCGCTGAGCTCCCCGGCTTCCAGGACAAGCGGTGATGTTCAACTGGCGATCGGCGAGCGCGTCGCTCGGCTTGTGCCCGAGGCAGCGACACTTCAGCTCGGTATCGGTGCGGTTCCCGACGCCGTGCTGGGAGCACTGCGCGGCCGCCGCGGCCTGACCGTCTGGTCAGAGATGTTCAGCGACGGAGTCCTCGCCCTCGAGCAGGCTGGCGCATTGGACACCGGCGTCCCCGTTACTGCCTCGTTCGCCTTCGGCAGTGCTGAGCTCTACAACTGGATAGACCGCAATCCGCGCGTGCGGATGCTGCGGACCGAAAAGACCAACGATCCGGGCCTGATCGCCAAGCAGCCAGCGATGACATCAATCAACGGAGCCCTGCAGGTTGACCTGTTCGCTCAGGCAAACGCCGCGCGGGTGAAGGGCATGATCTATTCAGGGTTCGGCGGGCAAACCGACTTCGTTGTGGGCGCGCTGCACTCTGCTGGCGGTCGTGCGATCATCGCGCTCCCGTCGTGGCATCCGAAGGCAGACGTATCGACGGTGGTACCCCGCCTAGCCGGCCCAGTCACTTCGTTCCAGCACAGCTTCTTCGTGAGCGAGCAAGGAACGGCGATCATCTGGGGAAACGACGCCACCGAGCAAGCGGATCAGATCATCACTCAGGTGGCCCACCCGGCGGCCCGCGACGAGCTTCGGGAGGCTGGCCGGGCACTGGGATTCCGGCTGACGTAACGCAGTCACTTGAACCGCACGCCGGCGGCATCGCACCTAGCCAGCAGGCCGATGTGCATCGGGCTTGGCCGCAGGGAATGCGTGAGCGGGCGCTGACGGTGGCTGCCGGGCCGGGAGGGGTGGCCCTGGCGATCGCCTGTCAGCGCCCGCCTATTCCCGCCTGCGCCGCATGGCGGGAGTCCTTTGCGGTGCGGGTGGCGGTTAGCGGTCCGGCCGGCGGCCTGCGCAGGGAGGCCGTCGGCCGGAGGCCTTAGAGGTTGGATTCTGTTGTGACTGCGCCTGTGCTGTCATGCTGCCTTGATGGTCTCGAGCTCGGGCTGAACGGCCACGCCCTCAGGCCGCCGGAACCCGGACCAGATGAAGGCGAAGCTGCCGGCCACAGCGGCGATGGCGCCCAGGCCGAAGCTGATCAGCGAGACAATGTAGGCGATCTGGGAGACCTTCCACCAGCTGAACGCGTTCAGCAGCATGCTGCGTAGCGTGTCGCCGCGGAAGACGGTCTGGACCTGGCCGGCCAGCGCGGTGTTGGTCGGGTGAGCCATCGACGCGGCAGACAGCTGGGCGTAGGTCTTGCCGGCGCCGATCTCCTGCAGGTGCACGGCGATGAAGTTGTTGGCGTAGGCCTCGGCCTGCTGCCCGGTCAGCAGCTGCTGCCCGGCGTACTGGGACACCGACGGAATCATCGACGGGGTAATCTCAGTGCCGACCTTGGGGTGGGCGAAGGCCGCCGCGGGCGGGAAGTACACCTTCTGCGCGGCGAGCTGGTTGGTGACCTGGTTGTGGATGTAACTCGAGCCCCACAGCATGAGCCCGCCCATGGCGAGCAGGATCGCGCCGAGAACCATCCCGGCGATCCCCAGAAGCTTGTTGGTGTTGCGGCGCATTGTCTTGTCTCCTGTCTTACTTCCTGCCCTGGCCGGGCCGGTTATTGGATTGACTGACAATGCGAGTCTTTCGCCCGGTGCTCACTGACCATCAGCACCGAATGGCCCGAAATCCTCGGGACGTAGGTAAGGAGTGCGCCGGACTTTGAGCTCGTGCGGAACGGCTGCGGCTGCACGGCGCCGGGCGACTGTGACGGGACCATTCCGTCAGGCCGTCATGGCACGCAGCCAGACGGCAGCGGGATGCCGGGTTCATCGGCTCGGACAGGCCTGCCTCGTGCGACGGGGAGTGCCGCGAGCCCGGCTGGCTGGTCGCGGCACTCCCGCTGCGGCGGCGCTGGCGCTAGCCGGCCGTGACCTTCTTGCGGTCCTCGTGCCCGGTGATGGCAATGCTGCGGGGCTTGGCCTGCTCATGGACCGGGATGGACAGGGTCAGCACGCCGGCGTTGTAGTCCGCGGCGATGTGGTCGGAGTCCAGGGTTTCGCCGAGAAACACCTGCCGGGTGAACACCCCGGCGGGCCGCTCGGCGGCGATCATCTCGGCGCCATTGGGCTGGTCGGGCTTGCGCTCGGCCCGCACCGTGAGCACGTTCTGCTCCACGGTCAGCTCGATCGAGTCGGCGCTGACGCCGGGCAGGTCGAAGTGGACGTAAAAGGTGTCGCCGTCGCGGTAGGCGTCCATCGGCATCGCGGCCGGGCGGGCGGCTGTGCCGAGCAGCTGCTGGGTGAGCCGGTCGAGTTCGCGGAACGGGTCGGTACGCACAAGCATGACTAGCCTCCTCGCCAGTATGTCCTTTGTCCCTGGGCGCTGCGCCCGCTGATGTATATAACACGGCTGGCATTTATCTGACAAGACTCGACTCAGATTTAGTCCAGGTGCATACTGAGGTAAGCACCTAACCGGATCAGAACAAGCGCGGGAGGGCCGCATGAGCGACCGCGACAGCGACCCATACCAGGAGCTGGGTATCGACCGGGACGCCACCGCCGCGGACATCGCCCGGGCCTGGCGCCGGCTCGCCAGGGCGGTTCATCCTGACTCCCGGCCCGGCGACCCGGCCGCCGCCGCGCAGTTCCGCATCCTGTCGGATGCCTACGGCTTGCTGTCCGACCCGGCCCGCCGGGCCGCCTGGGACCACCAGCATCCGCGGCCAGCGCGGCGCCCGCGCCCTGCGGGGCCTGCCGGGCCGGATCTGTGGCCGCTCCCGGCAGCCGCACGGCCGTGGCCGCCAGGCGGCCCGGTGCCGGGCGCGGTGCTGCGGGCCGGCCCGGTTCACATCCAGACACCCGCGCCGGCCGGCAGCGGCCAGTCCGAGCGGCCCGGCGCCGACCCCGCCCTAGCGCACGTGCTGTGGTGGCTACTCGCCGACTGGCGGGACCGGCCGTGGTAAACCCGCCGTGGGCCGACCCGGCCCACGGCGTGTACAGCATCTCTGTCGCCGCCGAACTCGCCGGCCTGCACCCCCAGACGCTGCGCATCTGGGAACGCGAGGGCCTGCTCGAACCCGCCCGCAGCCCGGGCGGCACCCGCCGCTACAGCCAGGACGACATCACCCGGCTGCTGGAAATCACCGCCCTCACCAGCGACGGACTCAACCTCGCCGGCATCCGCCGCGTCCTGGCCCTGCAGGAAGAAACCCGCCGCCTGCACGCCGAGATCGCCCGGCTCAAAGCCGCCCGCCGCCTCGCCCCGAGCCCGCCGGCAGTCGCATCTGACCCCTGATAGCGACCGCTGGCCGCCTCGACCGGACCGCAGGCCGTATCACCGCCCCAGCGCAAGCCGCCAGCCGCCGGGCGCCTCGCGTGTGTTGTGCGGCTTAGTCGCGAACGGCGCAGACCTCTGCATCGAGCTGATCCCAGAGCTGGCGGGCAAGCACTTCGTCCGCCTGGGCCGGGCCGCCGAGCAGACGCACGCGGCGAGGCCGCCGGTCGTGCCAGAACGTGCCGCTGCCGAGCAATTCCGGGCTTGCGCACGCGAGCCAGATGGCGGTGTCGGCGCCTTCTTCAGGGGTGCGCAAAACTGGTCGGAGCAGGCAGCGGAACATAGGCAGCGAGGTCGCCACCCCCGGCGTGTCGGCCCAACCCGGGTGCATTGCGTAAAAGGCGATGTCCTCCGCGGGGATGCGCCTGGCCCATTCGGCGCTGAGAGCGACTTGGGCGCGCTTGGCCCGCGCGTAGGCCGTCACCCCGCGGTAGCCGCCGGGATTCATCGGCGTCACCGAACGGGCAAGCGGCTGCCCGTACATGCCGCCAGACGACATCACGATGACACGAGACGGCGCCGCGTGCAGCAGCTGCGGCAACAGCAGCCTCGTCAGGGCGAACGGGCCGGTGACCTGCCCGGCGAAGGTGAGCTCCGTGCCAGCTCCGTTCGCCTGGTAGCGGTGATACATCGCGCCGGCGTTGTGGATGAGCACGTCGAGCCGGTCGTGCTCGGCGGCGAAACGGCCGGCGAAGTCGCGAATCGAGTCAAGGTCGGTCAAGTCCGCAGCGTCGCAGCCCACGGATTCGTTGCCCGTCGCGGCGATGATCTGCTGCCGGGCGCTCGCGACCCGCCGGGCGTCACGGGCAACGATATGCACGGTCGCGTGCCTGCGGGCCAGTTCGGCCGCGATGGCCATTCCGATCCCCGACGTCGCGCCGGTGACGATGACGACCCGGCCGGCTAGCAACGGTCCGGTGCCCTGATCGAACTCCGGTAGCAGCCGGGACCGCGTCGCGATCCCGATCCGGGAGAAACTGCCGACGATGCTGGTTTCCAGCAGGATGTCCGCGGCCCGCCCGGCCCGGCGGCGCAGTTCCGTCGCCGACGAGACCTCCACGACGTCGCTGCCTTCCACCCGGGCCCGGAGGGCGGCGAGGTCACGCTGCCAGACGGCTGCCAGCACCGGGCGAGCGAGTGCGCCCGCCGCAGGTCCGCCTAGCCAGCCAGGGAAGCGCAGCTCCTCGGTCCAGGTAAATAGCGTGCCGGCAGCGGCCGGCGCGATGGTGAACCTGCCGGCGCCGCCGACGAGGCCGTCATGCCGGATCCCGATCGAGCGGCCTTCCGCCCAGTCCGTCACGACGAGCCGGTCAGTGAGCCGCAGCGGCCCGATTCTGGTGTCGCAGTCCAGCACGGTGCCGATTCCGGTGGTCCGTCCAGACACGAACCGGACGTCGACCGCGTCGCGCATCCACGTCGGCTGGGCGGCGAAGTCGCTCACGACCTGCCACACCGCAGCAGGGCTGGCGCCGATCGTAACGGCCTGGGTTATCTGGGTCGCCCTCACGGCGTCCCACCAGCAATGGTCAGGGCGGGGCTGAACACGAGGACCGAGATCATGGTCATTCAACCTAGACTAAAGTACGCTGAATCTTGTGTCCCGAGTACCACCCGTGATGCCGCTGCGCGATGCGGCCGAGGCCCTCGGCGTCCACTACCAGACCGCTTACGGCTGGGTCCGCGAGGGCGTGCTGCCTGCGCAGAAGGTCGGTCGCGGTTACCAGGTCAGTGAAGCGGACGTCCGGGCGCTGAGCGCTCGGCGGGCCTCGGGGGCGCCGCCGCGCCATGAGGTGCGGGTCAGGGACTGGACGTCGCAGGCGGACCTGCTGTATGCGGCGATCGTGTCGGGCGAGGAGAAGTTGGCGCGCGCGCGGCTGGAGAGGATAGCCGCCGGGGTGCCGCTGCTCGATCTGTGCGAGCGTGTCATTGCCCCGGCGCTGCGCCGGATCGGCGCTGACTGGGCAGCGGGCAGCGTGTCGATTGCCGGCGAGCACCGGGCCACGGCGATCTGCGAGCGGCTGATCGGGCCACTGTCGGCGCGACAGCCTGCGGGTCGCCCGCGCGGCGTCGCGGTGGCCGCGACTCCCCAGGGCGAACGTCATGGGCTGCCGGCCCTGATGGCGTCCGGCTGCTTGCGCGAGGACCACTGGCAAGTCCACCACCTCGGCTGTGACCTGCCCGCCGAGGAGGTCGAGCGTGCCGCGATCGACGTCGGCGCCCGTCTGGTGGTGATGTCCAGCTCTACTGCAGCGTCAGCGCGGCGCGCGGCTGCCGGAGCAGTCCGGCTTGCCCGCGCGCAGCCCGGCCTGCGCGTACTGGTCGGCAAGCCGGGAGACTCCCTGTACCAGCTGGTCCAGCTCGCCCGGGACGCCGCAGGGCCTGCCTGACGGCAGTTGCCGGAACCAGATGGCCTGCCTGACGGCAGTTGCCGGAAAAAGCCCGTTTCCTCTCGTCGTCATGCCCTGATGCTGCCCTGGCTGTCGCTGGCACTTTTCTTTTAGTATAATTTAGTCTTGATTTTGTTACGCACCGATGCGTCCCGGCAGTTGTGGCGCAGATCACGCGTCCAGATGGCCTGCCGGCAGCGAAGAAGGACTGATGAGCGAGCGGCGATTCGCGGTGATCGGCGGTGGCGTGAGCGGCCTTACCGCGGCGTACGTGCTGGAAACGTCCGGCCAGGTCACGCTGTTCGAGGCGGAGCAGCGGCTGGGCGGCCACGCGCACACGCACCGGATCAGGCCGGGCCTGGCGCTGGACACCGGGTTTCTCGTCTATAACGAGCGGACTTATCCGCTGCTCACCCGGCTGCTGCGCGAGCTGGGTGTGAGTAGCCAGGACAGCGAGATGAGCATGTCGGTGCGGTGCGCCCAGTGCCGCCTGCAGTACGCGGGCAGCCGAGGGGCCGGCGGGCTGCTGGCCGGGCTCTACGGCGGTGGCCGGCGCTACCCGAAGCTCCTGGCGGACATCGTGCGATTCCGCCGTGCGGCCCGCACGCTGCTCACGTCTGACGGGGGGAACGCAGAGTCGTTCGGCTCGTTCCTGGACGCGCACGGATTCTCCGGTTACTTCCTGACGCATTTCGCGCTGCCGTTCGTGGCCGCGGTCTGGTCATGTGCCCCTGGCACTGCGCTGAGTTATCCCGCCCGCTATCTGTTCAGTTTCCTGGACAACCACGGGCTGCTGTCGGCAGGCGGAAAGCCGCAGTGGCGGACGGTCAGCGGCGGGTCATTCACCTACGTCTCGCGGATCGCGGAGCGCATCTCCTGCGTCCGGACCGGCGCGCCGGTCACGGCCGTGCGGCGGTTTCCGGGCGGGGCCGAGGTCACCGACGCAGCAGGCACCGTGTCGGTGTTCGATGCGGTCGTGATCGCGACACACCCTGATCAGGCGCTGGCGCTGCTCACCGATCCGCGCGCGGCGGAGCGGTCGGCGCTGGGCGCGTTCCGCTATTCGCGCAGTTCGGTGCTGCTGCACACTGACACAAGGCCGCTGCCGTCAGCGCGCGCGGTCCGCTCGTCGTGGAATTACCTGCTGCGGTCGTGCCGCGCGCACGAAGACGGCGTGCAAGTGAGCTACTACCTCAACCGGCTGCAGCGGCTGGACGCTGGCGAGGATTACGTCGTCACGCTCAACGGCGCAGACCTGGTCGCGCCGGAGACGGTGCTGGCCGCGATGTCCTACCAGCACCCGATCTACGATCCCGGCTCGGTCGCAGCGCAGCGGCGGCTGCCGGACCTGAATGACGGGACGACCGCGTTCGCAGGGGCCTATCACGGCTGGGGATTCCACGAGGACGGCTGCCGGTCCGGCGTCGCGGCTGCCCGGTCGCTGGGAGCGCGCTGGTGACGCGGCGACTTTGGCTTCCGTCCTCCGCGGTCCTGTTCGACTGCCGGGTCACGCATGCCCGCCGCGCGCCGGTCCGCAACGTGTTCAGCTACCGGACGTGCCTGTGGCTCGTCGACGCGGACGACATGCCGCGGCTCGGCCCGCTCGCCAGCTTCCGGCCCGCTGATCACGCCGGCGACCGGCGGCTCTCTGTGGCCGACAACGTCCGGCGGCTGGCCGCCAGCCACGGCATTGACCTGGACGGCGGCCAGATCCGGATGCTGACCACCCCGCGCGTCGCGGGCGTGGTGTTCAACCCGCTGACTGTCTACTGGTGCCGCGCCGCCGACAGCGGTCCGGCGTGCGTCATCGCCGAGGTGCACAACACCTACCGGCAGCGCCACCGCTACCTGCTGCGCACCGACGAGCGCGGCCGCGCGGAGACGGCCAAGGAGTTTTACGTCTCGCCGTTCTACCCCGTAGCCGGACGCTACCGGCTCAGCCTGCCCGAGCCCGGCGAGCGCCTCCGGCTGGCGATCACCTACCAGCCGCCGGAAGGCCCGGAGTTCACTGCGGCGGTGACCGGCCAGGCCCGGCCGGCGACCTGGACGCAAGTGGCGCAGATGAGTGCCCGTTACCCGGTCCCAGGAGCGGTCACCGCAGCCCGGATCCGCTGGCAGGGCCTAGGCCTGTACGCCCGCGGCCTGCGCACACTGGCGCGACCGCGGCACGCACCGCAGGAGGGAACGTGACTACTCACGCAGCCGACGTCCGCCCGGACAGCACGGTGGCGGCAGACCCGGCTCGCTGGCCCGAGATCGCCGCGGTGCCACGCAACCGGGTACGGGCGGCAGCGGCACGGGCGCTGTTCGACCGCGCCTGTTCTCAGCTGCCGCTTCAGGTGATCCAGTCGGGCGGCCCATCGCTCGGCGCAGGACTACCCGGATCGCCCGTCATGAACATCGACCGCCCCGGCGATTTCTACCAGCGCATCGGCGCATCCGGACTGATCGGATTCGGTGAGTCCTACATGGCCCGCGACTGGTCCAGCCCAGACCTCACCGCGCTGCTGACCGTATTCGCCGGCGCAGTCGGCACGCTCGTGCCGGGCTGGCTGCAGCCGCTGCGCCGCTTCGCGGTGCGCCGCATCCCCGACTCCGACGATCCCACGGTTGCCCAGGCGCGCCGCAACATCGCCCGGCATTACGACCTGTCGAACGAGCTGTTCGCGCTCTTCCTCGACCCGACGATGACCTACTCCGCCGCGCTGTTCGACTGCGACGCCGCCGGGCTACCGGTGCGCCCAGGGGCTGGCGAAAACGCGGCGACCGCTGCGCTGACTGCCGCGCAGCACCGCAAGATCGACAGGCTGCTGGACCTGACCGGCGTCGGGCCTGGCTGCCGCATGCTGGAGATCGGCACCGGCTGGGGCGAGCTGGCAATCCGGGCCGCCCGGCGCGGAGCGCAGGTCCGCACCGCCACGATCTCGGCGGAACAGCAGGCCGTGGCCATCCGGCGCGTCGCCGATGCCGGCCTGTCCGGCCGGGTCAGCGTGGAACTGGCCGACTACCGCGAGCTGCGAGGCCGGTACGACGCCGTGCTGTCGGTCGAGATGATCGAGGCCGTCGGGGAGCGGTACTGGCCGGATTACTTCGCCGCGCTGGCCAGGCTCACCGCGCCGGGCGGCCGGACCGGATTGCAGGCGATCACCATGCCGCACCAGCGGATGCTCGCATCGCGGCGGACCTATACCTGGGTGCTGAAGTACATCTTCCCCGGCGGCCTGATCCCGTCACTGACCGCGATCGAGGCAACTGCCGCTGCGTCGGGGCTGGCCATCGCTGACAAATTCAGCTTCGGCCCGCATTACGCGCAGACACTGCAACTATGGCGCGAGCGGTTCTCCTCTAACAGCGGGCAGCTGTCACAGCTGGGATTCGACGATGTCTTCCGCCGCATGTGGACGCTGTACCTGGCCTACTCCGAAGCCGGATTCCGCTCCGGCTACCTGGATGTCTGCCAGCTGCTTCTGGCCCGCCCATGACCCGGATGGCCCGTCAGCAGATGGCGACCGCCCGCGGCGGAGTCGCCGCCGTCCTCGGTCCTGCCCTGCGCACCGCTTTCGAGGGCCAACTTCCGGTGCGAGTGCGTGCCTGGGATGGCAGCGAGACCGGCCCCGAGGGGCCAACTGCACGCCCGGTTGGCGTCGCCCAGCTTGTGCCAGTCCGGTCGTCGCGGACCTCTATCCCTGCCGCGGCCAGCGCGTCCCTGATCGCACCGGAGAAAACCCAGTCGGCACTGCGCACACACAGCGCCGCTCGGGAACTCTTGCCGCCGCCGTTCGCCTCACGCTGCACTCTTACCTCGACGCCAACGTTTTTCGCGAAATAGGCAACTGCACGAGCGGAAACGTCGGTCGCGTTCTGTTGAAAGGCATAAGGGGTGTCAAGCACAACGGCGTCCGCGATGCCTCCCAGCCGTGAGAAAAGACGCTTGTCCACTGTCACCATCGTCGCGTCTCGCCGGAGCCCACGATGCCAGAACCCGGCAGCCTCCTGGCCGCACGGTGACCTCCGTCAGTCGTCAGCTTGCGCGTGCTGCCTTAGTGATTTTTAGCCTATATTTTACTGCCCGCCGTCATGGCGGTGACCCTGGCGCCGTGTCAACGCTGCTGATCGTCGTCCTGGCGACCGCGCCCTGTTAGCCAATTTCATGCGTGGAAACGTGCATCCGTGAGCGGGTGCGGTTCGTAACTCCCCAGAGGTTCATAACCCAAGGAGAGACGATGCGAAGCTTGAAACGAGTGATCTCAGTGTCCGCGCTCGCAGTACTAGTCATGGCAGGAGGAGCGGCAACAGCGGGAGTGGCTTCGGCGCAGCCGCATGCAAGTGGCGCGGCCAAGGTTCGCCTGCGCGGCGGCCACACCTCCGTCACCACAGGAAAGGGCATCGCGACCGCACTGCTGGGCAGCGGGATAGTCCCGCTGGCCACCGCGCCGGGAAGCCAGACCCTGCGCTCCCTGACCAGCGGCCCTGCCGCCGAGTTCTCCTTCCCGGTCACGGGTGGCCGCGTGAGCCTGAGTCCGCTGGCGGGCAACATCAACCACGACGGCGGGATCCTGTTCTACAACACGAAGAACGGCAAGGACATCGAGGTCAGCAACTTCATCATCAGCCTCAGGCAGGCCGACCTGACCGGGATAGTCAACGGGAACCCGAAGGTGCGAGTCGTCATCTTCTGGCTTCACCTTGAGCATGCACGGCTTAGCGTTCACGGGCACCGGGTGACCGCGTCGCGGATCGGTGTGTCGCTCAGCGGGACAGCCGCCAGCGCCCTTGATGCCGCGCTCGGCACGACAGTCTTCACTCCGGGACTCAAGGTAGGTACCGCTAGGACGACGTTGGACGTCTGACCAGCGGCTTAGCCAGAACTCGGGCCGTGTCGCGCTGAAGCGCGGCACGGCCCGACTGCCCGGCGGGTCGATCACCACAGCGTCGCCCGGCCTCTCTTGCCCAATGCAGCAGAGCAACTCCAAGTCAGGTCAGCCTCAGGCGCCACGTTTCCTTGATTAGTATATTTTAGTTTTAATTGATGGCCAGCAGGTCTCGCGCAGGCGACGGAAGGCGGGGATGCCTGGATGATGCAGTGCCGACACCGGCCTGTGCGTGCGCACGACACGCGCACAGCCATGGCGTGGCCAGTCGGCGGGCTGTCCGGTGGTCACTGATACTGACGCTGACCTCACCTGGGCATTCCAGAAAGGCCAGCCAGACGCACTCCCCCGGGCTTATGAGCGTTTTGGCCCGCTGGTGTTCACGATCGCGTTGCGGTCCCTGGGCAGCAGGGCAGATGCGGAGGACGTCACCCAGCAGGTATACGTGGCTGCCTGGCGTCGCCGGGACACCTTCGACCCTGACCGCGGAAGCCTAGTCGGATGGCTGACCGCCATCACCCGCAACGCCGTCACCGACACGCTGCGAGCGCGCCAGCGAGAGAATGGACTGCTCAGCCAGGCTGCCGGCTATGAGACTCTGACCGAGATACCAGGACCAGATCAGGTCGTCGACAGGCTCGTGCTAGCCGACGAACTAGCGCGGCTGGGCGAGCAGCAGCGCCTCACCTTGATGCTGGCGTTCTATGCCGGGCTTACCCATGATCAGATAGCCAGTACGCTCCGGCTTCCGCTGGGAACGGTGAAGAGCCACATCCGGCGCGGCCTGCTGCGCCTGCGGACCAGGATGGAGGCCGACGATGCCACACGTCGACCCTGAGATCCTGGCGCTGCGGGCCGTCGACGGCGGCAAACTCACGGCCAGCGAGGAGTCGCATCTCGCGCACTGCGCGAAATGCCCGGCGGAACTGGCTCGCCTCACGCACATCGTGAATATCGCCCGGTCCGGGCACTCCCCGCAGCCTCTGGAACGCCCGCCCGACCGAGTCTGGCAACGGATAACCGCAGAGTTGCGGGCCGACGCGCGGACGGAAAGTCCGCACGTCTATCCCAGCCGCCGTACGCGCCGTCGCCCCGTCTGGCCCCCGACCGCGGCTACCGAGGTGGCGAGCCGACGGCCTGGCGGGCGTCCCCGTCGCCGCGTTGCCGCAGTCACAGCCGCCGTCGTGCTGATTGGCGCCGGGGCTGCGGTCAGCGTCGAGCAGCTGACCCGCTCCCAGCCCGCTGTCAGCGCGCAGATCCCGCTGCGTCCGCTGCCGCAGTTCCCTCAGTGGCGCGCAGCCACCGGCAGCGCCATCATGACTCAGGGTGCGAGTGGCCGGCAGCTGACAGTGACCTTGCACGCCTCCTCTGGCCGGGGATTCTTCGAAGTCTGGCTACTCGGCCGCAACGGCTTGAAAATGATCTCCCTCGGCGACCTCGACAGTGACCATGCCGGGACGTTCAGCATGCCGCCCGGCGTCAACCTCGCGTACTACTCCCGCATCGACATATCGCTGCAGCCTTTCAATGGCAGCACCAGCCACTCCAAGATCAGCGTCGTCCGGGGCTCGCTGCCCTGACAGACAGCCGGGGCAACGCTCGCATCCGTCAAGCCGGGTCTGGCGCGGAGAGGTCAGCCGGCCGGAATGCATCCCTTGACCAGCAAGCTATGCCGATACGCTGGCGGGCACGTGTCACCTCCCGACAGGCAGCATGCAGAGCGGGCGCCGGGCACAAGTGCAGATACTGATCGGCTCCGGTCAGGTGGATCAACCGCCGGACAGGAAGAGGACAGCCGGTGAGGAGCAACTGACCGCAACTCGCGGCCATAGCATTGCGCGCCCAGATGAGCACCGACAGACCACCGCAGTCGATGAATTCCAGGGCGGACAGGTCTAGCACCAGCATCTGCGGGCAGCGATTGAAGACGCTGCTGATCGCGGTGCGCAAACTTTCCCGGCTGCACACGTCTAGATCTCCACGCAGTCGCAGGACGCAGGTCGTTCCCCTGTGCTGGGCGCAGATAGCCAGATAGTCCGAAGAGATCATGGTCACGCTTTCAGCTGACGTTGGGTGCGGGCGTTGGATCAGCGCTACGGGCTTGCGCGATGTATTCGAAACGGCCGCGGCTGCGATAGCGCCGCATCGGCCGCCGCCGGGTTTCTGGAACGCCACAGATCGTCACCTCCTAAGGTGCGATCCGCGGACACACGGCGGAACATGCGTAATGTGCTGCCTCATCCGGTATTCCGCGACATCGGTGGCGTGCGCCGGGACCTCGGCGGCGACCCATCGGAACGGCGCGGATCGTGCAGCGCATCAGGTCATAGCGCGGATATCACCTCGCTCATCCGACTCACTGTCCGATCGGCGATCCGCTCAAGTGCAACCTTCACAACAGGCGTGGCGAGCTTAGAAACGCCGTGGAGCTTGAGGCTGGCACGATAAACGACCTCGCTCTCGGCGACGCCCAGGCTGGTGACCTGGATGTCGTCGGTGGATGTGGCGCCGTCATTCGTGCCAATGAACACGAGGTGGCCGGGCTCCAGCACGGTGAGCTCGTAGATCAGCTCGGCCCGGCGTCCGAGGAAGCGAGACACGTTGTTCCACCTGGAACCGACGGCGACCGGGCCGCCGCTGTCCTGCCGCTGGCACGATTCTGTGCCAGGATCCCAATCCACAGCGTGGCCGAAGTCCTTGAGGTAGTCGATCACGGCTCCGGCCGGCTTTGCTGCGGTAAAGCTGCGCGTGACGCGGATCATTGCAGCCTCCAATATTGGCTTCCTGACCGGCCCCGACCTGTCAGGCCACGCCGTTAGTGTGATTTAGCCTCAGTTTATTTGACCCGGGGGTCAGGGTGCACCAAGCACTTGCCGACGGCTCTCTGCTCTTGCTGGCCCGCGTGCTTACCCAGGGACGCGACTCGGCGACTTACTGGGTGAGTTAGGAGCCGCATTGAAGATCACCGAACAGCGACTGCCGAGGTCGCTGCTGCGGCCCAGCGGTCAGTACTGGAGGGCTGGGTTTCCAGTCTCAACGCCCGGCAGCGCGGGGATCTTGTTTCCGCAGCTAAGGGCGCGTGACCGTGACGGGCACGAGGTGTTGCTGCCGGCAGGGCCGCCCGGCGAATGGAATGTAAACCGTAATAACCGTCGCATCCGGCGCGACCTCGAACCTTCAGGGAATCGTCCAGTAGGCCGACTATTGAGCGGCGCCGCGATGGGGTAGCAACCCAGTTTGGATTACCACGGGTAAGGATTGCCAGGGCTATGAACGGGCCAAGCAAGCCGGTGTTCCTTCTGGTCGGAGAGGACCGCGCAGGGCTTGGCGCATTGAGGCGAGCGCTTCAGCGGAGGCTGGGCGCCGATTATCAGATCCTCGCGGAGACCGAGGCGGAACGCGGCCTGTCCGTTCTTCGGCAACTTCGGGAGCGCGGCGAGCAGGTCGCGGTCGTCATCGCTGACCAGCGGATGCAGCGCATGACCATGGAACAATTCCTCGAACGGACACACGAATTGCACCCGCTTGCCCGGCGGGCGCTGCTTGCTGAGGCTTTCGACTACCCCGCCGAGCAGGCGATCTCCCACGCAATGGCGCTCGGGCGCGCCGACATGATCCTGGTCAGGCCATGGGACCCTGCCGACCACTGGCTGTACCCGCGCATCAGCTTCCTGCTCGACAGCTGGGTGCAGGCGACCGAGCAGCCAGGCGTCTGCGCGGTGCGCATCATTGCGCAGCCTGGTGCGCCGTACGCTCACGAACTGCGCGACCGGCTCCACCGCAACGCGATTCCGTTTCAATGGTTCCCGCCGGATACGCGCCAAGGGCGGCAACTGCTCGAACAGGCCGGTCAGGACGGGACACAGCTACCGGTGTGCGTCTACTTCGACGGGCAGGTTCAGGTGGCTCCCACGGTCCGGCAGATCGCGGAGGCGCTCGGGCTACGTTGCCGGCCTGATGCTCGCCACTACGAGGTGACGGTAATCGGCGCCGGCCCGGCGGGCCTGTCGGCGGCACTGTCCAGCGCCTCCGAAGGGCTGGCCACGCACCGCACCGAGAATGTTGAAGCGTCCGCACTGTTCATACTCGCCGGCGCAGAGCCGCGCACCGGCTAGCTGCCTGGCACGCTGGCACGGGACGAAGATGGCTTCTTGCTCACCGGGCCGGACCTCGCCCCGGCCGGTGGACTGCCCGCCAGATGGACCATGCCCCGCTCCCCTCTGCCCCTGGAAACCAGCGTGCCGACCGTGTTCGCCGCCGGCGACGTCCGGCACGGATCGACCAAACGAGTCGCCGCGGCTGTGGGCGAAGGTGCCTGCGCTGTCCAATCAGTCCATCGCCACTTCCAGCAGCTCGCAGACGCCCAACAAGTCGCCCGTCGGACGTGAGTGGCCCCGACTGCCGACTACCAGCGGCTTTGCTCCGGGATCGGGAGCGTGGCGAGCCGGACCGCCTCATCGGCTGGCACCCCGAGCAGCCGCAGGATAGCCTCGGCTAGCTGGTCGACGACCTGCTCGTGCATCCGTTCGGGGTGATCCTGAGAGAGCCGCAGCAAGCCGATCAGGCCGCCGGCCACGGCGGAGATGGCGACGTCAGCGTCGAGCGCGGCGAAGCACCCGGCCTTCTGGCCAGCCTGGATGTCTCGCAGCGCACGCGGAGCGAGGCCGGTTCGCGCATCCAGCAAGCTGAGCCCGGAGCCTGTGATGAAGCGCGCCATGCCGGGGTGGGTCCATCCGAGCCTGCCGGAGATCCGGAACGAGACGGCAAAGATTTCGGCAGGGTCAGTGACTCCCCCGCAGGCCTTGTCGATCATCTGGCCCCAGCGTTCCAGCACTTCGGCAGAGGCGGTGGCGAACAGTTCGTCTTTGCTCTGGAAGTGGTTGTAGAAGGATCCGAAGCCGATATCGGCAGCCTCGGTGATCTCCTGGATGCTGGCCCGGTCTCCGCGCCCGGTGGCGATGAGCTCCACGGCGGCGTCAATGAGGGCTTGCCTGGTTCGCGCCTTCCGCCGGTCGAGCCGGCTGGACCGGGTCGCGTCGGCCGGTGCGGCCTGCGCCATCGGTGCCTCCTTGACTTCCGGGCATGCTCATGATGCGGGTCACGACGCGGACGTGCCATGTCTGGCACGGAATCATTCCTGACGCTTGGTAACAGAACTGATGATAGCAGGCACTCTGCCCACGTCGCCGGCGCGGGGGCACAGGCCGTTAAACCCCTCCGCCCCAGGGCTGGGCCATCAGTTGGCGGGCATGGCGGGAGGCGCCGTCAGGACAATATCTTGACGATCCGATAGTCATAACTGATACTGTTCATCAATCTTGATGCTTCAATCCACGAACGTGAGCGTGAGGGGGAGCCATGGTCACGCATGACGACAGGGCCGGCTCGCCGGCCAGCCAAGGACAAGTCCGGGATCCGCATCGCGCGCTGCACAGCGAGCACGGGGCCGCGCGCGGTGAGCACCCGGGCCGCTCCCGCGACCCGCTGGTGAAGGTTGCCGGGCTGGCCTGGCTGGAGTTCGAGAAGCCGGACCTGGACAAGGCCGAGCGGTTCGCGACCGATTTCGGGTTCGCTTTCGCCGACCGCGCGCCGGGGGAGCTGGTGCTGCGGGGCCGGCTGGCCGCGGCGCCATGCCTGGTCGTCCGGCACGGCCCGGAGCCTCGACTGGCGGGCCTGGCGTTCAGGGCGGCCGCGCGCGAAGACCTAGACCGGCTGGCCCGCGGCACCGGCGCCGACGTGACCGGGTATCGCGGCGGGCACGCGGTTGAACTGCTCGATCCGAGCGGCATCCCGGTGCGCGTCGCCTTCGGCATTCCTGAACTGCCCGCGTTGCCCGAGCGCGCCCCGCTGCCGCTGAACTTCGGCCATGAGCCAGCGCGGATCAACGCGGCCCAGCGGCCGCAGCGGCGACCGGCCGAAATCGAGCGGCTCGGCCACGTGGTGCTGGGCACGAGCCGGTTCCGGGCTGCGCTGGACTGGTACCTGGACACGCTCGGGCTGATCGTGAGCGACTTTCTCTACCTGGATGGCCAGCGCGGGCGCGGCCCGGTGATGGCCTTCATCCGGTGCGACCAGGGCAGCGTCCCGACCGACCATCACACCCTGGCGATGCTGCTAGCACCGCAGACCGGCTACGTCCACTCCGCTTACCAGCTAACCGACCTGGACGAGGTCGCCGCGAGCGGGCAGTACCTGCGTGATCGCGGCTACCGGCACGCCTGGGGAATCGGGCGGCACATCCAGGGCAGCCAGATCTTTGACTACTGGCGGGACACCGACAAGCTGATGTTCGAGCACTACGCCGACGGTGACGTGTTCGACTCCTCTGTCCCGCCAGGCTGGGCGCCGCTGTCGGTCAGCGGCCTGGCCCAGTGGGGGCCGCGAGCCACCGCCGAGTTTACCGGCGCACGCGATCCTGCCACCCTGGTCGCCGCGATCCGGGCCCTACGGGAGAAGGGCAACGAGATTGACCTGCCCGCGCTGCGGGGCCTGGTGAAGGCGATGAGCTCATGAGCACCCGACTCGCCCGCACTGCGGACGGCTGGTGGCTCGACACTCCGGTCGGCCTGACCCCGCTGGGCGTCCAGGCGCCCACCACCGAGGCGCTCCTGACGGACAGGGATACCCTCGCTACCGCCATCGAGGCGGCGCGCGCCGCAGCTGCCGCCGATCCGCGGCTGGCCGTGCCGACGGATTCACTGGACCTGCTCAGCCCGGTCACCGCGCCCGCAAGGATAGTGGCGCAGGCGGTGAACTACAGGTCCCATGCGATCGAGTCCGGATTCAACCCGGACAAGATCCCTGCTGTCTTCTTCCGCAAGAGCTCGCACTCGCTCACCGGTCCGACCGGCGACATCATCCGCCCGGACGGCGTCGGGTTCGTCGACTACGAGGTCGAACTGGGCCTGGTCATCGGCGCCAGCCTGCCGGTCGGCAGCACGGTAACCGACGCTACTCTGCACGAATATGTGGCCGCGCTGGTCGTCGCGAATGACGTGAGCGCGCGGCAGATCCAGCTCGTCAAGACCCAGTTCTACGAGGCCAAGTCCTACCCCACCTTCACCCCGACCGGGCCGTGGCTGACCCTGGTCGGTGCCGCCGACCTGGCCCGGCTCACCGCGCTACGGCTCACCCTCAGCGTCAACGGCGAGCTCCGCCAGGATGCGCTGGCCAGCGACATGATCGTCCCGCCAGCCCAGGCGCTGACCGCGCTGTCGAGATTCCAGCCGCTGGCACCCGGCGATCTGCTCCTGACCGGAACGCCAGGCGGGACCGCACTGCAGGCTCCGCCAAAGGCCGTGGAGAAGCTTGCTGGACTGCTGCCACCCGCGACAAAGTGGACGATGTTCTTCCGGCGGCAGGCCTCCAACCCCCGCTACCTGCGCGACGGCGATGTGATCACGGCCAGCATCGCCGCCGCCGATCACAAGCTCGACCTCGGGACACAGCGCACCACCCTCGTGCGGACCACGGCATGACCACGCCGTCCGGACCGGGATCGACACGCGAGCAGCTCCGGCAAGCCGTCGGCCTGCTGCTTGCCGTCCGGGACGGGAGCTAGGCGGTGGACACCGCCACCGCCGGAGCACGGCCGGCCGGACCGGTCATTGTCGTGGGCGCCGGCCCGGTCGGTACCACCGCGGCGCTGCTGCTGGCAGACGCCGGGATCAGCGTCGTGATGCTGGAACGGCATCCCGTGCAGCACGCACTACCGCGGGCGGTGCACCTGGACGACGAGGTAATCGGGACACTGTTCCGCGCGGGAGTGGGCGCGGAGTTCCAGGCCCGGTCGCGGCCGTGCAGCGGCCTGCGGCTGCTCGATGCCCGGCATCAGGTGATGGCCGAGTTCGGCCGGGCGGCCGCCGGCGTGCACGGCTTCCCGCAGGCCAACATGTTCCACCAGCCGGACCTGGAGGAACTGCTGCTCAGCCGGGCCGCCAGGCACCCGCTCATTACCCTGTGCCGGAACACCGATGTCGTCGGGCTCAACGGCCCGGCGGGCCCGATCGGCTCATCGC
>Ga0335073_10002706_pt1 | contig 24339 bp, 20 predicted proteins | sample Lox_Sample_22_FD_207093 | JGI IMG/M metagenome (GOLD analysis project Ga0335073, IMG submission 207093) | Soil microbial communities from Loxahatchee National Wildlife Refuge, Florida, United States - Lox_Sample_2.2 | ecosystem: Environmental > Terrestrial > Soil > Wetlands | place: USA... | reverse complement strand
TCGGGATGTTCGCCCTCGGCGTGAGCCTGCTCAACGGCGCGGCCGTCGCGGCGGCGATCGGCGTGGTGCTCGTGCTCGCCGCATCGCTCACGCTGCTGCCGGCGCTGCTCAGCCTCACCGGCCGGCGCATCGGCGAGACGGGTCGGGGCCAGAACGCCTCGGACGCGGATGGCGCGAGGCCCGGCTTCTGGCTGCGCTGGGTCGAGCGTGTGCAACGGCGCCCCGCGATGACCGCGATTGCCGCGACGGCGTTGATGCTGGTGCTCGCGGCACCCGCGCTCGGACTGCGACTCGCCTCGAGCGACGCCGGCAACGACCCGGCCAACCAGACGACCCGCCAGGCCTACGACCTCCTCGCCAAGGGATTCGGCCCCGGCGTCAACGGGCCGCTCCAGCTGGCCGTGGCGCTCCCGCGGGCGCACGATTCCGCGGCGCTCACGGAGCTCACGCACGCGCTCAACGCCACGCCCGGGATCGCGACGGTGGCGCCCCCGCGGCTCAATCCCGCCGGGAACACGGCCTCCGTCGTCGCCTACCCGACGACCTCGCCGCAGAGCGAGCAGACCTCGAGTCTGGTCACCCACCTCCGCGACTCGGTCATTCCACCGGTCGAACGTTCGACCGGCAGCCGGGTGTACGTCGGCGGCGCGACCGCATCCCAGGTCGACTTCTCCCATGTCCTCTCGAGCAAGCTGCCGCTGTTCATCGGCGTGGTGATTGCGCTGGCCGGACTGCTGCTCTTGGTGGTGTTCCGGTCGCTCGTGATCCCGGTCCAGGCCGCGGTCATGAACCTCCTCTCGATCGGCGCGTCCCTCGGGATCGTCCAGGCCGTGTTCGAGCGGGGTTGGCTGGGCGGACAGGCGGGACCGATCGATGCGTTCATCCCGGTGCTGGTGTTCGCGATCGTCTTCGGCCTGTCGATGGACTACGAGGTCTTCCTCGTCTCCCGCGTTCATGAGGAATGGCAGGCGCGGGGTGACGCCAGTGCCGCCGTCAGGGAGGGACTGTCCCGGACCGGCCGGGTGATCACGGCCGCGGCCGCAGTCATGGTCGCGGTGTTCGGCGCGTTTGCGATCAGCGGCGACCGCATCCTCGAGATGTTTGGCCTGGCGATGGCAAGTGCGGTGCTCCTCGATGCGTTGGTGGTCCGGATGCTCCTGCTCCCCGCAGTCCTCCAGCTCCTCGGGCGGACCACGTGGGCGCTGCCCGGCTGGCTCGATCGGAAGCTCCCCCGTCTCGCGATCGAGCCCGCGGCACACCCCGCCCCGCGGCCATCGCTCGAGCCGGCGTTCGAGGCGGGGTCATGAGCGACGCGCGGACCCTCGACCGGCTGCTGGCGCATCTGCGCGGCCAGGTCGCCGAACTGCGGCGCCTCGAGGACGAGGGCGCCGCACCGGAGGACATCGCGGAGCGCAAGCGCCTGATCCTGCGCCTCCAGGAGCGCCTCGCGTACGTCGTCCGCGACGTCGTCAGCCCCCAGCGAACCTCGCCGGCCTAAGGACAGCGAAGGCGGGCCATTGCTCATAGCGATGGCCCGCCTTCGAGCACGTTATTGGCCGGTATCAGGCGAGGAGTACCATTGATACCTCAACTAAGCAATGTGAGATCCGAGCCATGAACGCCCTTCGAATGATCATCAGGCCAATCCGGCACGGTTGGGCAGTCCAGCTGACCGACGGCCGCGAACTCGCTCGATTCCTCGGGCCGGGCGCCCGGTGGCGCGCGATGCGCTACCTGCGCCGCACCGTCGACGCGCTGCGGACCGGTGGCGCGGCCCCCGGGACCGCGGCGCTCTGAACCTTTCGGGCGCCCTGAACGTTTAGGGGCGCCCTGAATCTTCCGGGGCGCCTGACACCCAGAGCTAGTTAGGCCAGGGCCTGGGCCGGAGCGTGATCCTGCAACCACGGCGTCCGGTACCCGTCCCGCCACAGGATCGGGAAGAAAGCCTCATCGAGCTCCAGCTCTCCGGGCCGCCGGTAACGGGAGTAGATGGGGTGAGGGTGCCCCGGGTTCCAGCGCGTCGCCGTCGAGATCATGTGGCTGATGATCGAGCGCCGCTGGGCGTCCGCCCGCTCATTTGCCGGGCTGCCGTGGAACGTCCATCCGTCATGAAACGCGGCGCCGCCGGCCGGAACCTCGATCGGGACGAGTTCCAACTCCGTCCCGGTGGGAATCGAGCCGCGGACATGTCCGAGCCAGTCGTCCGGCGCGTGAAACTCTCCTCCCAGCGGCGCGTGTGGCCACCGATGCGAGCCGCGAACGTAGTAGATCGTCCCCGTATCGGCCGACGTATCGTCGAGCGCCATCCAGCACGTCGTCATGTTCGGCGGGTCGAGATGATCCAGGTACGCGGCATCCTGATGACACAGCAGGGCCTTTCCCGACGGCGGCTTCCAGATCGCGTTGTCCTGCGCCAGGCGAGTCCCGGGCAGCGCCGCCAGCCGCGCCGCGAACTCGCCAACTCGTCGCGACAGCGTGATGCCGGCCAAAGTTCGGTCCGCCTTCCACACGTTGCAGAGCTGACGGGTCAGGTCCGGCGCCGTCACGCCCGGCACGTAGTTGACCTCGTCGGGCGCAAGCCCGGTCTCCCACTGGTGGTCGAACGCGCTCATGAAATGCTCGAGCACGCGATCGAGCTCGGCCGTGTCGAGAAATCGCTCGACGATCAGAAACCCGTCGCGCCGATAGCGCTCGATCTGCCCCGGTGTCGGACCTTCCACGCGGCCAGCCTATCCGAGTCGTGTTCCGCGGATCCGGCCGTGGGGCTAATCCCCAATGGGCGATCCAGGACTCGAACCTGGGACCTCTTCCTTATCAGAGAAGCGCTCTAACCGACTGAGCTAATCGCCCGTCAGGGGCGGATTCTACCCAGGGGTCTCGGGCGTGCGGGGGCGGTGTCCGGCGGACCGCCGGCGCGGATTACGACGGCGCGATTACGAGACCGCGCGGACGCGAAGCCGCCGGGCGACGTCGAGCGCGTCGTCTAGCGACTCGAAGCTGAGCTGGACGCGGTAGCCGGCGCCTCTCGCGGGAGCGACGTCGACATCGCGGCCGAGGGCGGCGCCGAGGGCGTCGGAGATCAGCTCGATCGCGGCGGCCTGGTCGGGGTGAAGCGCGGGGCGGGCGCGGGGCCGGCGTCGCCCTTCCGCGGGGGCATCGGCCGCGCGGGCGCGGGACTCGAGTTCGCGCACCGACCAGCGATGGTGGGCCGCGTCGCGCGCGAGCGTGCGGCGCGTTGCGTGCTCGGAGGCGAGGAGGAGAGCGCGGCCGTGGCCTTCGGTGAGATGGCCGCGTTCGATCAGCTCGAGTGCCTCATCGGGCAGATCGAGCAGGCGGATCAGGTTCGAGACGGCGACGCGGCTGCGCCCGACCCGGATGCCGACCTCCTCGCGAGTGAGGCCGAGCTCCTCGACGAGCGCGGCGCAGGCGCGGGCCTCCTCGACGGGGCTCAGGTCCTCGCGCGCCATGTTCTCGATCAGCGCCACCTCGAGGGATGCAGCATCGTCGTGGCGGCGCACGACCGCCGGGATCGCCGTGAGCTCGGCGAGCTGCGCCGCGCGCCAGCGACGCTCGCCGGCGATCAGCTCGTAGCGCCCGCTGACCATCGGCCGGACGAGCACGGGCTGGAGGACGCCGCGGGCGCGAATCGAACCGGCGAGTGACATCAGCGAGTCCTCGTCGAAGTTGCGGCGAGGCTGGTTCGGGCTCGGGTCGATCATGTCAACCGGAACCGGCCGGAGCTCCTGGAGCTCGTCGCGAGGCGCCACGGACAGAATCGCCGCGAGGCCGCGGCCCATCCCTTTCGGTCGCTCAGCCACGAGCGGCCACCTCCTTTGCGAGCTCGAAATAGGCGTCCGCGCCGGCGCAATGCGGATCGTGGTGGATCACCGGTTTACCGAAACTCGGTGCTTCGCCCACCGTCACGTTGCGCGGTATCACGGTGTTGAACACGAGTTCCGGGAAGTGCTCTCGCACCTCGCGCTCGACGTCCTGCGCGAGGCGCGTGCGGCCGTCGTGCATAGTCAACAGCATTCCGGCCACAGTAAGCCACGGATTGAGCTCCCGCTGCACGAGCGAGAGCGTGTCGAGCAGGCCGGCGAGGCCTTCGAGCGCGAAGTACTCGGCCTGAACCGGAACGATCACGCGATCGGCCGCGACGAGCGCGTTCACAGTCAGCGGACCAAGCGACGGCGGGCAGTCGAGAAGGGTGAAGGCGTAGCGCTCGCGAACGCCGGAGAGGGCCTCACGGAGCAGCGTCTCCGAGCCGGCGGTGCGGGGGAGTTCGACGTTGGCGCCTGCGAGATCGGGACCCGACGGCACGATCCAGAGGCGATCGATGCCGGTCGGGCGAACCACGTCCTCAAGCGACGCTGCACCGACCAAGACGTCGTAGACGGTGCCCGGGCCGTCCTTGCTGATCCCGAGGCCGATCGTCGCGTTGGCCTGCGGATCGATGTCGACAAGCAGGGCGTCATAGCCCGCCTCGGCGACGCACGCGGCGAGGTTCACCGCGGTGGTCGTCTTGCCCACCCCGCCCTTCTGGTTGGCGATTGCGTACACGGTCCCCATCGGAGCGTGAAGCTACCGACGGGTGCGGTCAGATCCGGGCGCTGCACGCGTCATTGCAGACCGAGCGGTCGCTTCGTCGCCATCCCGGGGCGTCGCGGAAACCCTGAAGGTGTCTCCGTAACCTTCGACATGAGGTGTAGATGTCGATGCTCGGCTGTAGGAAAGGGCCGCATATGGCGGATTTCCACCGGCTCCAGCCCAAGCTGCGCGGCGGCCCGATCGCCGGCGCTCTCGTCGCGCGGATTGCGCCGCCCGCGCCACGCGACGAGCGTTCCGCCGACGGTCAGCAGCGGGGCCGCGTATTCGACGACGACGGGCAATGGAGCAAGCGCCCGGGCGGTGATCACATCGAACGCCGCGAGGCCGTCGGGCCAGGTCTCGGCACGCGCGTTGACGACGCGCGCGTTCGTAGCCTCCGAGACGGAGACCGCTCGTTCCAGAAAGACACACCTCTTCGCCAAGCTGTCCACGAGCGCGACGCTCGCGGCGGGCAGCGCGATCGCCAGCGGGAGTCCCGGCAGCCCGGCGCCCGACCCGAGATCGGCGATCGTCCCCGCCGCCCGTACCAGGTCGATTTCGAGTCCCACCAGCGAGTCAGCCAGGTGGTCGTCGATCGCCTTGAGCGGGTCGCGGACCGCCGTCGGCGCCAGCGGGTCCTCGACCAGGAGGCGATGAAAGGCCACGAGCCGCGGGGCGGCTTCGTCCGGCAACTCGTACCGCTCCGCCAGAGCGGCCACACGGTCGTCCACGGGATCGCGAGATCCGCCGCGCACGCGCACGGTCCCTCAGCCCGACATTTCGATGCGCTCGCGCTCGCGGGCGATGAACGCCGCGTACCGAGTGCACATGGCCTCGAAGCGCTCGGCGGCGTAGCCGTCGAGACCTGAATGGAGCTCGCCTTCGAGCAGCGGTAGGACGTCCCGAACGAGCGCGGTTCCACGTGCCATCCACTGGTAGTAGGAGCGGCCGCCGTGGTGGTAGGGCCCGTACAGTCGCGTCTCGGGGAAGCGTTCCATCAGCCAGCCGAACAGGGCTTCGTGCCGGACGTGCATGCGCACGGTCACCTGGGGCTGCTTGCCGTCGCCGCCGAACGAGGCCTCGCCGACGAGCAGTCCGACCACGAGGCCGTGTTCAAAGTCGGAGAGACGGGTCACGCCCGGATTGTTTCACCGGGAGAAAAAACGTGAAACGCCGGCCGCGAGCCGGCGGGTCAGTCGACCAGGGGCGCCACGACGAGTCGCCGGTCGGGCTCCTCGCCCTCGCTGTACGTCTCGACGTCGTGACGGCTCTTGAGGTGCTCGTGCACCACCTTGCGCTCGAGCGCGCTCATCGCCTCGAGGGTGACCGCACGCCGGTCGTGCACCGCAGCCTCGGCCGCCTGGTCGGCCGCGGCCCGCAGCGCAACGGCGCGGCGCTCGCGGTAGCCGGCCGCGTCGACCACGACGCGCTTGCGGACCGTGTGGCCCTTGCACGCCACCCGGTACGCGATGTGCTGGATCGCGTCGATCATCTGGCCGTGGCGCCCGATCAGGAGGCCGAGATCGTCGCCCTCGAGATCGGCGCGGATCTCGTCGGCGTCCTCCTCAACGTGGACGCTCGCGTCGATCCCGACGCCGTCGACGATGTGCTCGAGCAGTTCCTGCACGCGGGATCCCGGCGTGCCGAGTTCAGTGGTCACGATCTATCTCCTGCGCCCGGAGCGCTTCTTCTTCTTGCGGGGTGGCGGAGGGGGTGCGCCACCGGACTTGCGGCTTCCGCCGCCCGTCGCAACTGGCTCGGCTTCGCGCTTTGGCCGGCCGCGGATGAGTCCTGACAGGCCACCACCACCGCCTCCATCGGGAGCGCCGTTCGGGCCTCCGTTATCGGGCGGTGGCGGACCGCCGCCGCCCGTATCTCCGCGGCCGCCCCCATCGCGGCCGCCCCCTCCATCGCCTGGTGGCCCCGGCCCGGCAGCAACCGCCGCGGGCGGCACGGGGTTCCCGATCAGTCGTCGCACCGTGTACTGCTGGCCCATCGTCCAGGCGTTGGTGGTGATCCAGTAGACGATCAGGCCCGCCGGGAAGTTGATCACGATGACCACGAACACCAGCGGCAGCAGCAGCATCAGGTTCCGCTGCTGCTTGTCCATCATCGGGCTCGACATCATCAGGCTGGACGCGAGCTGCGTGCCGACGTAGAGGAGCAGCAGGACGATCAGCACCCAACCCGTGGCCTTGTCGGTCAGGTCGGGGATGAACAGGAAGCCCGCGCCGTTGTTCGGGCCGCACGGCGTTGTGTGGCCGGCCGCCTGCGCCAGCGAGACGTGGTGCATCGCGGCGTACTTGAGCTGGTAAGCATGCTGGGTCTGCGGGCAGATGTCCGGCCGCAGGTTCTGGCGAAGCATGTAGAAGAGCGAGATGAAGACCGGAAGCTGCGCGACGAGCGGAAGACACGAGCCCAGCGGGTTGATCTCGTTCTCCTTGTAGAACTTCATGATCTCCTGCTGCTGGCGCTGCTTGTCGTCCTTGTACTTGGCCTGGATCGCCTTCATCTGCGGCTGCATCCGCTGCAGCTTCTGCATCGAGTGGAACTGCTTGACGGTCAGCGGGAGCAGGATCGCCCGCATCAGGATCGTCAGCGCAATGATCGAGAAGCCCCACGAGAGCCCCACGTGGTTGTGGAAGAACAGGAGGATCGACTGGAAGACGTCGATCAGGGGCTGGAAGATGTTCGCTACGACAAACATGGTCAGGCGATCGGCGCCGGTGATCGGGGCTTGAACAGCCGCTGGTCCTCGACGGGATCGAATCCCCCGTGGCTCCAGGGGTTACATCTGAGCAGCCGCCAGGCGGCCAGGACAAGCCCCCGGAGTATGCCGAATCTACGGATCGCCTGCGCGGCGTATTCCGAGCACGAAGGGTAGTAGCGACACCGCTGTCCGAAGGCCGGCGAGATCAGCCGCTGATACAGCCGGATGGGCAGGACCGCGAGTGACCGGAGCGCGGTCACGCCCCGGACTCCACACGCCCGAGCAATTCCCCGAGCGCACGGCGGATCCCGTCCAAACCCTCACGTTCAGCCAGAGCGTTGGCTTCGTGCCTGGCGACGACCACGGCGTCGGTGCCGGCAGGGAGCCGCTCACCCTCGATCGCGAACGCCTCGCGCAGGAGGCGCTTGACTCGGTTGCGCTCGACGGCGCCGCCGACCTTGCGGGAGACGGACAGCCCGACCCTCGCCTCGTCGCCCTCGCCTCGCGGGAACACGTACAGGACGAGCTCGCGGCCGGCGTGCGACCGGCCCTGGCGGAACACGCGGTCAAAGTCGGCGCTGCGCGAAAGCCTCATCCGCCCGGCCCTGGGACGGGCGCCCGGCAGGCCCACCATCAGACCGTCAGGCGCTTGCGGCCTTTGTCGCGCCGTCGCTTCAGCGTGAGACGTCCCGCGCGGGTCCGCATACGGGCGCGGAATCCATGGGTGCGGGCGCGTTTGCGCTTCTTCGGCTGGTAGGTGCGTTTCATTGGCTCACGAGCCCGGGAGCGGGACTGAGGCCAGTATACGCAGCGGAGAATCCGACAGATTCGGATTGCCGGCGGACCGGCAGAAAGGCCGCCAGGCGCTTTTTCCCGCGCTTTGCGTCAAGGCCCCTTTTCCCGCCGATCTCGGCCTCGCGCCGCTGATATATTCGCCGCCCCGGGCGTCCTCCGGCGCCCTCTTTTTCATGTACGTCGTCTCCGTCCCGCAAGGGGTTGCTTGTCGCTGTCCGCGCACCTCGAGCCCACAGTTGCTTGGCGTGAGCTCCGTGCGGAGCTCCGACGAACGGTCGGCGAATCCACGTATGAGATCTGGCTGGCGTCGCTCGAGTTGACCAGCGTCGACAACGGCTCCGTGGTCGTCGACGCGCCGGCCGCCACCTTCGACTGGGTCGCCAAGCGCTTTGGGCGGATCCTCGAGCGCTCCGCGCATTCCGTCTTCGGGCCTGAGATCAGGTTCGAGCTCGTCTGCCATGGCGCAGATCGGCCCCATCGCCCCAGAAAACAGACCGATGGCGATCTCGATCTTGCGGCCGGCGCGCTGAACCCACGCTACAGCTTCGACCAATTCATCATCGGCGATGGCAACCGCCTCGCGCACGCCGCAGCGCTCGCGGTCGCCGAACTCCCGGGCCAGGCGTACAACCCGCTGTTCCTGCACGCGCCGCCGGGCCTCGGCAAAACCCATCTGCTGCACGCCATCGGCAACTACGTCCTCGCGTTCGGCGGTGGCGCAGTCGTCCGATACACGACGGTCGAGGCGTTCACCAACCACTTCATCAAGGCCCTCGGCTCACGCTCCCTTGACCGCTTCAAGCAGGCCTACCGCGATGCCGACGTGCTGCTGATCGACGACGTCCAGTTCCTCGCCAGCAAGGCCAAGACCGAGGAGGAGTTCTTCCACACGTTCAACGCGCTGTACGAGACCGGGCGCCAGCTCGTCCTGACATGCGACCGCCTTCCCGCGCAGCTCGTGTCGGTCGAGGAGCGTCTCCGAGAACGGTTCGAGGCTGGCCTCGTCGCCACAATCAAGCCGCCCGACCGTGCCACCCGCGTCACGATCCTTCGCAAGCGGATGCTGCTCGACCGGATCCCCGTCACAGACGACGCCGTCCTCGAGACGATCGCCGACCGCATCACCGACAACGTCCGAGTTCTCGAGGGGGCGCTGATCAGGATCGTCGCGTACCACTCGCTCACGCAGCTTCCGATCGACGTGAAGCTCGCGGAGACTGTGCTCGACGAGATCCACCCACGGCCACGCCAGGCACCCTCAACGTCAGTCGGCGACATCCAGAACGCCGTCGCGTCCTATTACGGGCTGGCGCTGGCGCAGCTCACGTCGACGAGCCGCGCCGCCAGCGTGACGTGGCCACGCCAAGTCGCCATCCACCTCACTCGCGCGCTGACCGACGCGTCGCTCCACGCGATCGGGGACGCGTTCGGTGGCCGCAACCATGCGACCGTCCTCCACGCCTGCAGGCGCGTCTCCGAGCGCATGGACGCCGATCAACAAGCTGTGCACGAGATCGAAGAGCTGACGAACATGATCGATCGTGGCCGTGCCGACCGACACTCTTGACAGACTTGCCTGTTCCTCGCGGACGACAGTTTCCCCGCTATCTGCGGGCGATCAGGCGGTTATCAACATCAATCAACCCCCTATGACTCCTACATCCCATTTGAGGTATTCATCGTGAAGATCTCCTGCGATCGCGAGGCGCTGCTTCGACAACTTCAGACCGTGAGCAGAGTGGCGTCGACGCGGAGCGCGATCCAGGCTCTATCCGGTGTTCAGCTCGCCGCCAAGTCCGACGGATGCGAGCTCCAAGCGACCGACATGGACGTGGGCCTGCGAGTCCCACTCGAAGCCGAAGTCGTCCGCGAGGGCATCGTCGTGCTTCCGGCTCGGCTCCTGCTCGACGTCGTCCGGCTGCTTCCGGCCGAGACGGTCTCCCTCGAGCTCCGAGGATCACAGCAAGACGTTGAGCTCGTCTCCGGCAACGCTACCTTCCACATCCGAACGCTTAGAGCCGAAGACTTCCCGCCCTTCCCCGAGCCCGATCCAGACTCAGCCGTGACGCTCCCGGTCGAGGCGTTCGTCTCAACAGCTCTCAAGGTCGCGAGCTCTGCCTCGCGGGACGAGACGAGGCCGGTCCTCACCGGCATTCTCGTATCAGCCTCAGATCGCGAGCTGAGAATGGTCGCCACCGACTCCTACCGCCTCAGCGTCAAGGAGACGACGCTCGAGAACGCGCTCCCCTCAGGGTTCGAGGTCAACGTGCCGGCCCGCGCTCTGCAGGAACTCGCTCGCGTGGCCGGGCACGCCGAAGACGAGCAGCTTCGCATCAGCGTCCGCCAGAACCAGGTGCTGTTCGAGCTCGACGGGATCGTGCTCTCCTCGCGGCTGATCGACGGGCAGTTTCCGAACTACCGCCAGCTGTTGCCGGAGACGTTCGAGCACGAGCTACGGGTCTCTGGCACGGAGCTCACCGAGGTCGTCCGCCGGATCAGCCTGCTCGCCCAGAAGAATGCACCGCTGAGGCTGGCGTTCGCGCCCGGCGAACTCACGATCTCTGCGCAGACGCCCGATATCGGCGAGGCTCAGGAGTCGTTGCCGGTGCCGTTCCAGGGAGAGCCGCTCGAGATCGGCTTCAACCCCGAGTTCCTTCGCGCCGGCCTCGAGGCGATCGAGGACGGTGACGTGCTCGTGAAGCTCATCAGTCCGCTCCGGCCGGGACTCATCGAGTCCGGGGACGAGAGCCGGTTCCGTTACCTGATCATGCCGATCAGGCTGAACGTCTAGGAATCGCTCGTGCAGGTCCTCAGTCTGAGCCTGCGCGATTTCCGCAGCTACCACGACGCCCGCGTCGAGCTCGGAGATGGGCTGACCGTCGTAACCGGCCCAAACGGCGCCGGGAAGACCAATCTCCTCGAGGGCCTGTACTTCGGGTGTACCGGTCGTTCGTGTCGGACGAGCAACGAGCGCGAGGTCGTGAGCTTCGGCGCCGGCGCGGCCCGCACGGTGCTCACCTGCGAGGGCGACGACGGTCTCCATGAGCTCTCGATCGGGTTCGAGCCGGGCCGGCCCAAGCTGATGCGGGTCGATGGCGCGACCGTAGAGCGCATGCTTGACGTGGAAAGCCGACCGCTCGTCAGCGTGTTCCTGCCCGATCGGCTTGAGCTGATCAAAGGGGCGCCGGCGTTGCGCCGCGCGCATCTGGACCAGTTCGTCTCGGCACTCTGGCCTGCGCGCGCGGAGACGCGTCGGCTGTACTCGCAAGCCCTCGCGCAGCGGAACGCGTTGATCGCCCGGATCCGGTCGGGCCGCGGCTCACGCGCCTCGCTCGAGAGCTGGGATGCGCAGCTTGCCCGCCACGGGATCGCCTTGATGGCTGATCGCCGAAGCGCCGCGGAATTTCTCGCGGAGCCGTTCCAGCGCCTCGGCACGGCACTGGGGCTCCAAGACGAGCCTCGGGTGTCGTACCGGCCGCGCTCTCGCACCACCGACCCCGCCGAGCTCGCCCGCGAGCTCGCCGAGCGCGTCGACGGCGACCTCGAACGGGGCTTCACCGGCCATGGGCCGCACCGCGACGACCTCGCCACCGAGCACGGTGGCCATGACCTGCGGGCATACGGCTCCCAGGGCCAACAGCGGCTGGCGCTGCTCACGCTGCTGCTGGCCGAGCGCGAGGTGATCTCCGAGCACCGCCCCGCCCCACCGGTGATGCTGCTCGATGACGTGATGAGCGAACTCGATCGCGAACGCCGCCAGTCGCTGGTCGACTTGCTCCGGGCGACCCCCGGACAATCGGTGATCACCGCGACCGACCTCGAACACGTGCCCGGCTCGACCGACGACGATGTCACCCACCTGGCGGTGGGCGGCGGACAGTTACTGACGGCGGCGAGGTGACTTCCTACCGGCGCAGTCCTCGCCCGCTGTCGCTCGCGCTCGACGACATTCGCGACGGGCTCGAGCCCGACAGCCTGCTGGCGGAGGTACAGCGAGCCTGGGAGGGCGCGGTCGGCATGGCGATCGCCGGTGAGGCGCAGCCAACCGTCGAGCGCGGCGGAGTAGTGACGGTGTCCTGCTCGGCATCGGTTTGGGCTCAGGAGCTCGACCTGATGGCGCCGGCGATCCTCGAGCGGCTGAACTCGGCATTGCGCCGGGGGCGGGTCTCGCGTCTTCGCTGCGTCGCGCTTCCGCCAGGCTGAAAGGCCGGCGACGGGATCCGTCCCGACGCCGGCCTTTGTCAGCCCTACCTCTGGTGTGTTCAGCCCCCACCGGCCCCTGTTACCGCCCCCATCGCCCCCATTGGCCCTTCCGGCCCCCTACCAACTCCGTGGCCCGAGCCCTACCAGCGCGGTGCCGAAACGTGTGTCAGCCGAGCGGCTGGACGGTCGTCCAAGAACTGAGGTTCCAGCTGCCGAGCGTCGGGGTCGCGCCCGCGCCGCCGCTCGCCGTGCAGTCCTTGCAGTTCCAGCTCGAGAGCGCAAAGCCGGCGCGCAGGGTCCCGGTGGCCCGGCTCCAGCTCGAACGGCTCCAGCTCGAACGGCTGTAGTCGATGTTGCCCGAATTGCTGTTGACCAGGGTGTTCGGGGTCAGTCCCTGATCGGCCGTCGGCGGGTTCCAGAGAAGCTCGGCCTTGACCGCATTCGGCTCCTGGAAGGACGCGCTTTCCGTTACGGCCGCGCTGGTCAGGTCGCCCTTGACCTGATCGGGGGTCCAGTTCGGGTGGACCTGGAGCAGGTCGGCGACCAGGCCGGAGATGGCCGGCGCCGCCATCGACGTACCACTCGTCTGGATGTATTGACCGTTGCCGAGAATGCAGGTCGGGCAGCTGCTCGCGAACACGCTGTTCGGCGCGAGCACCGAGACGATGTGGGCGCCAGGCGCGTAGACATCGGGCTTCTGGACGCCGTCCTGGGTCGTGCCCCGGCTCGACCATGTGGCGATCGTGTCGCCGCTGGGGGTGGCGCTGCCGTTCTCATCGACGCCACCGACCGTGATCACGTAAGGGTCGTTGCCCGGCGAGAACTGAACCGCATTCGACGCGTTGCCGCTATTGCCGGCCGCTGCGACCACGACGATGCCATGCATCCAGGCGGTTTCGACGGCTGCGTCCAGCGGGTCCGTCTTGTACGACTGCGGAGTCGTCGAGGAGAGTGACAGGTTGATGACGCGGATGTTGAACTGTGACTGATGCTCCACCGCGAACTGCAGTCCGTAGATCACGTCGAGGACAGTTGCCTTACCCGTCTCGTCGGAGACCTTGACCGAGATCAGGTTGGCATTCGGCGCAACGCCGATGTAGTGCCCATACTGTGGATCCCCCGGGCCGCGATTGTCGCCGTTGCCGGCGATGATCCCGGCCACATCCGTTCCGTGACCGTAACTGTCAGTCGCGGTGGTGGCATCAGCATTCGCCACAGCGCTCGCAACGACCCGCGAGCCACTGTGGTTCTTCGTGGCGAAGTCCGGAAGCGCCCCGTCCACGCCGGTGTCTACGACCGCCACTCCCACACCGGTGCCGGTGACACCGAACTGCCAGAGCGGGAGCACGCCGAGCGTCGCGTCATACGTCGTCTGAAGCTGGGCCGTCGGGAGTGACTGTCCGAGAACTGTGTGGAAGGGAAGGCTCTCGCTGTTGACGGTGGTGTTGAGTGACACCGCGTGCACGTCCGGGTTGGCGGCGAGCGCCCGCGCCTGCGCTGCGGTCAGCGACAGCGCGAGCCCGTGAATGATCGGCAGATTGCCAATCACACGCCCGTGAACGCCGGCCGCGTCGGACTCGGCCTTGGCCGTGGTCACCGGGGCGTTGAACTGGACGATCGCCTGCACGGCTGCGGAGGGCCGGTGAGCGGCGAGCGTTGCGATCCGCGGATCGAGCGGGGCGGACGAGCCGCCGGGCTGCGCGGTGCCCGCCGAGGAGTTCGGGACGAGCCGGATCTGTCCGCTCGTCGCGCCGAGCGCGATGGCGAGCACAATCGCGGCGACGGCCGCGACGGCGAGCGCGGACATCCATCGCATCCGCTCAACGATGTGGACAGAACGAGTCATCTCAGGGCAACCTCCGTGTTGCAAAGCTTCTAACCAGTAAGTTCAAACTGGCGGCTGGGCCGTCTCGACTCATTCGAGACCCCTGGCTTTGCGCCCCCGCCTCGCGACGGGTTTGCCCTGAGCAGTCTTATTCGCTTGTGAACTGGCGGCTGGGCGATCTCACTGGCGTGTGAGACCCCTGGCTTTGCGCCCCCGCCTCGCGACGGGTTTGCCCTGATTCAGTCCTTCGTGGGGAGGTCATCGGCCGGGACGCGCGATGACGTGAGAGCTTTGGACAGATGTATTAGGTTTGGTGAGGTTTCAGGCGGCGCGTCGAAGCTCGAGCGTGGGCTTGACCGGCTCCGGCCGGCCGAGGTGGAAGCCCTGGCCGTATTCACACTCGAGTCCCACCAGCGCGTCCGCCTGCTCCTGCGTCTCGATCCCCTCGGCGATGACGCCGACGCCCAGCGTGCGCGCGAGCTCGATGATCATCCGCACGAACGACGCCTCCCGTCCTCCGCGGGCCAAGCCGTCGACGAACGATTTGGCGATCTTGAGCAAGTCGAACGGCAGTGTGTGCAGGTAGCTCAGAGACGAATAGCCAGTCCCGAAGTCGTCGAGCGCAAACCGGACCCCGAGTGCGCGAAGCTCGGCGATCGCCGCCTTTACCCTCTCGGAGTCTTCGAGGAGGACGCTTTCGGTGATCTCGAACACGAGGCTCCGCGGGTTGACGCCTGCGTCCGTAAGCGTCGCGCGCACGCGCTCGACGAGCTCGGGGTCGCGCAACTCCACCGCCGAGAGGTTGACGTGCACCGCGACCTGGCGGCTGGCCGACGGATCGCCATCGGCGTGGGCCTGCCACCGGCGGGCCTGGTGACATGCCGCCTCGAGCACATACTGACCGAGCGACAGGATCAGGCCGGTCTCCTCTGCGAGCGGGACAAACTCGGATGGACCTACGAGCCCGCGTCGTGGGTGCTCCCAGCGCACCAGGGCCTCCTCGGCCACCAGCGTGCCGGTGTCGAGGTCGATGATCGGTTGGAAGTACAGGGTCAGCTGCTGGCGCTCGATCGCGAGCCGGAGCTCCTCCTTCAGGCCGTGACGCTCGAGCACCGCCTCGCCCATGCTCGGGTGGAAGACCTCGAAGTGACCCTTCCCGGACGTCTTCGCCTTGTACATCGCGACGTCCGCGTCGCGGATCAGCTCCTCGGCCGAGCCGGCGCGGCCGTGGCTGGTGGCGATCCCGACGCTCAGATATACCGACACGCTCTCCGACCCGACTCCTACCGGGAGGACGAACGCCTCCATGATCCGCCGCGCGACGTTGACCGCCGCCGTCTCGGCATCGTGACCGTCCTCGACCATCACCGCGAACTCGTCGCCGCCGAGCCGCGCCACCAGGTCTTCGGGACGCAGGCACGCGCGCAGACGGGAGGCGACCGACACGAGCAACTCGTCCCCGGCCGAATGGCCGAGGCTGTCGTTGACCGTCTTGAAGTCGTCGAGGTCGATGAACAGCACCGCGAGCTCGCCGCGCCGGTCCGCGATCGCCGCCTTGACCTTGTCGGTGAACAGCGAGCGGTTGGCCAGATTCGTGAGCGGGTCGTGGTAGGCCTGGTGGTGGAGCTGCTCCTGGAGCACCGACAGCTGATTGACCGCCTGCTCGAGGCGGTCGTACTGGAGCGCGACACTCGCGTTGCCGGCGAGCGTGTCGAGGAGCCGGAGGTCTTCGTGGTCGAACGAGCGGACGACGCCGAACCTGTTGGCGAGCATGATCGCTCCGATCACGCGCTCCTCGCCGGGAAGCGGCGCCACCATCGCGTGGGTCACGCCGCGAGCCTCCAGGTAGCGCTGCAGGCGGGCACCGCCGAACGGCGAGTCGAGCGTGAACGCTCCGCCGCCGCTGCGCTCGAGCAGTTCGCGCATGGCGTCTGACACCTCCGAGTCGACCGGCTCCATGAGCTCGCGGTAGCTGCCCGGACCGACCAGCGTCCGCAGCGACGGGTTCTCCTCGGAGCCGAACAGGATGATCTCGGCGAGCTCCGCGCGGAACGCCTCGAGCGAGCGCACCAGCAGTCCCTCGAGCGCGTCGGCGATCTCGCGCGAGCGCGCGAGCGTTCGATTCGCCTCGTACAGGAACTCGAGCCGCTTATGGCGCTCGCGCTCGGACAGGTAGGCGCGGTAGGCGGCGAACAACGTCAGCGACGGGATCGCCAGCAACGGCAGCGCGCGGGCGTCGGAGGACGCGATCACCGCGCCGCACAGCGCGAGGCTGGCGTTGCTGAGCGTCACCACCAGGTCCATCGAGAGCATGTGCGCGACCGTCCGGAGCCGGACCATTCCCTCTGAGAGCGAGATCGCGATTGCGATCAGGACGACGGTCACGAATCCAGACGCCTGGGTCGCGATCAGCGCGGCCACCCAGATGCGTTGCCCGACGTGGTCGGAGGCGGGCGCGAGCGCGTGGATGACCAACAGCGCAATGCAGGCGTGGACCGCGAACTGGGAGGTGTTGAACACGAACTTCACCGGCGGAAGCCGGCGGTCGAACAGCATCACGATTGCGCTGCCCAGCAGGCAGCCGATCATGAACGCCTCCGCGGTGCAGAAGATCAGGCCGAAGACGATCGGGATATCCCCGAGCGAGAACGAGTGCGCGCCACGCCGGAAATGCAGATGGACCACGCAGCGCTCGGCGATAGCGAACGCGATCGCGATCGTCCACCAGTTCAAATGCGGCTTCGCGAGCGGCTCGAGCCCGTGCACGGGGCCCGCGTAAAGCACTACCGCGACGGCGACGAGGAAGATGTTCAGCCCCCACACGGGGTGCAGATTCCGCGCACGCCGAAGCGCGCCCGAGAGGCGAGAAGACGACTTGGGCTGTCGTTCGGTGGCGGTCTGCGCTCTCATCCTGGGTGCGCCGACGTCGGGTTGCCGGCAGCCCTTCGCGTAAGCATCGGCGCACGCGCTCAAAAGTTGAGCATCGCGTGCAGAAAGGGCTGTTCCCGCCCCCGCGGCGCGAGGGGTTCGGACGCGCCGCCCGGAAGCTCTCGGAGTCGCCTCGAGGTGAACCGTTCGGGCCCTTACGAAACCCTTCGGTTTTGCGACTTTTGCAGGGAAAACGGTTGGAGCCCGAGGCCGGTTTCCGCCCCTTACTGTGCTAAAGTTATGTGCACAATTCTCGACGCCCCGGAGCACGCGCCAGGTAGCGTGGGACCGGGGCGTCTCGATGTCATCGGAGGATCGTGGCAATAGACGATGGCGCGACTGCGCGCCCCAACAACCAAGGTAGTTATGACGCCCAGGACATCACCGTCCTGGAGGGACTCGAGGCGGTGCGCCGGCGACCGGGCATGTACATCGGGTCAACCGGCGAGCGGGGTCTTCACCATCTCGTCTACGAGGTGGTGGACAACTCCGTCGATGAGGCCCTGGCCGGCCGTGCCGACCGCGTCGACATCACGATCCACCCGAACAACTCCGTCACCGTGCGCGACAACGGCGCCGGTATTCCGGTGGCGATCATGGAGAAGGAGCAGCGCCCGGCCGTCGAGGTCGTGCTAACCGTCCTGCACGCCGGTGGCAAGTTCGGCCAGGGCGGTGGCTACAAGGTCTCGGGCGGCCTGCACGGCGTCGGCGTATCGGTCGTGAACGCGCTGTCTGAGCGCCTCGACGTCGAGGTCCGCCGCGACGGGTTCGTGTGGACCCAGTCGTTCGAGCGGGGCACGCCGCTGGGCGACCTCGAGAAGGGCGAGCCGACGAGCGACACCGGCACGACGATCACGTTCCTGCCGGACGCTGACGTGTTCGAGACGCTCGACTTCAACTTCACCACGATCGAGGAGCGCATGCGCGACACCGCGTTCCTCACCCGCGGGCTGCGCATCGCGCTGGTCGACAAGCGCGGCGAGGGCCATAGGGCTGAGTTCCACTACGAGGGCGGAATCGTCGACTTCGTCAGCTACCTGAACCGCAACAAGGAGCCGATCACCAACAAGGTCATCTTCTTCGAGGGAGAAAGCGACGAGGGTCAGGTTGAGGTCGCGATGCAGTGGAACTCCTCTTACCAGGAGTCGGTGTTCTCGTTCGCCAACAACATCAACACGATCGAGGGCGGCTCTCACCTGAGCGGCTTCCGCTCGGCACTGACCAGCGCACTGAACAAGTACGCCCGCGACAAGGGCGAGCTCAAGGACAAGGATGACGCGCTGACCGGCGAGGACGTCCGCGAGGGCCTGACCGCGGTGATCTCAGCCAAGCTGACCGATCCGCAGTTCGAGGGCCAGACCAAGACCAAGCTCGGCAACCCCGGCATGGACGGGTTCGTGCGCTCGGTCGTCTATGCCCGCCTTTCCGAGTTCCTGGAGGAGAACCCGCAGGACGCCCGGCGGGTGATCCGTAAGAGCGTCGACGCGGCCCGGGCCCGGGCCGCCGCGCGCAAGGCGCGCGATCTGACGCGGCGCAAGTCCGCGCTCGAGAACTCGGCCCTGCCGGGCAAGCTCGCCGATTGCTCGGTCAAGGACCCGTCGCTGGCGGAACTGTTCGTGGTCGAGGGCGACTCGGCCGGCGGCTCGGCCGTGAGCGCCCGCGATCGCAGCACTCAGGCGATCCTGCCGCTGCGGGGGAAGATCCTCAACGTCGAGAAGAGCCGCATCGACAAGGTGCTCGCGAACACCGAGATCCAGGCGCTGATCACCGCGATCGGCACCGGCGTGCGCGACGAGTTCGACATCGCGAAGGCGCGCTACCACAAGATCGTGTTGCTCACCGACGCCGACGTCGATGGGGCACACATCCGGACGCTCGCGCTGACGCTGCTGTTCCGTGAGATGCAGCCGCTGATCGAGGCCGGCTTCGTATACATCGCCAAGCCGCCGCTGTACCGGCTGACCCGGGGTCAGAAGCACCGCTACATCGAGCGCGAGTCCGAGCTCGAGGAGATCCTGCTCGGTGACAAGTTCGAGAAGATCGAGATCGTCGACCGCCACAACACACCGTTGAAGCTGACCGACACGCGCTGGAAGCGCTTCAACCGGCTACTCAAGCAGTACGACGGTTGGGCCTCGGCGCTGCGGGCGGCGCACGGTCATGGCGTGATCGACTTCCTCCAGCAGGCTCGACTGCTCGAGGAGCAGGTGTCGGACGTCGACGCGCTCCTGCGGCACATCGCGAGCGACGGCCAGAACGGCGAGGCCTACCACCTCGAACTGCTGTCCGAAAATGAGAACGAGGTCGTGATCCGCACGGTCGAGGCCAAGACCGGACTGGCGACCACGCACATCGTTCCACGTGCCACGCTCGAAGCCGACGACTACCGCCAGCTGGCCGGCGTGCACAAGGAACTGGTCGAGCTGGTCGGCACGCCGCCGTTCCACGTGGCGCTCGGTGAGAACAGCAAGGACGCGCAGACGTTCGACGAGTTGCGCGAGACGGTGCTGTCGATCGCACAGCGCGGGATCGAGTACTACCGGTTCAAGGGCCTCGGCGAGATGGACGCGCACGAGCTGCGCGAGACGACGATGGACCCGGCCACGAGGACACTCGTGCAGGTGACCATGGAGGACGCGGCGTCGGCCGACATGGTGTTTTCGATGCTGATGGGCGACCAGGTCGAGCCGCGACGGGCGTTCATCGAGGAGAACGCGCGGCTCGCCACGCTGGACACGTAGGAGGACTGACTAATGGCATCGATTGACACCATCGGCGGCGGCAACATCGAGCCTCGCGGGCTCGAGGACGAGATGCGCTCGGCGTATCTCGACTACGCCATGTCGGTGATCGTCGGGCGGGCTTTGCCCGACGTCCGTGACGGCCTCAAGCCGGTCCACCGCCGGATCCTCTACGCGATGAACGAACTCGGCCTGCGGCCGCCACGCAAGCACGTCAAGTGCGCGACGATCATCGGCGAGGTCATGGGCAAGTACCACCCGCACGGGGACTCGCCCATCTACGACACGCTCGCTCGGATGGCGCAGGACTTCTCGATGCGCTATCCGCTCATCGACGGGCACGGCAACTTCGGCAACATCGACGGCTGGGGCGCCGCGGCGATGCGGTACACGGAGGCCCGACTCGACCCGCTCGCGACCGAGATGCTCCGCGACATCGACCAGGAGACGGTCGACTTCGCGCCCAACTTCGACGGCTCCAAGCAGGAGCCGCTCGTGCTGCCCGCGCGCTTCCCGAACCTGCTCGTCAACGGCGGCTCGGGCATCGCGGTGGGCATGGCGACGAACATCCCGCCGCACAACCTGCGCGAGGTGGTGGCGGCGACGTTGGCCTACATCGAGGACCCCGACATCGACGTCGAGGGCTTGATGAAGCACGTCAAGGGCCCGGACTTCCCGACCGCCGGCACGATCCTGGGGCGGGAGGGGATCCGCGACGCCTATGCCACCGGACGCGGCCGGATCCGCGTGCAGGCCAAGGCTCACATCGAGCCGATCGGCCAGGGCAAGGAGGCGATCATCGTCACCGAGCTGCCGTTCCAGGTGCGCAAGGGCGGGGACGGCGGCGTGATCGAGAAGATCGCCACCCTCGTCCACGAGAAGAAGGTCTCCGAGATCAGCGACATCCGGGACGAGTCGGACCGCAACGGCATGCGGATCGTGATCGAGCTCAAGCGCGACGCGATCCCCAAGGTCGTGCTCAACAAGCTGTTCAAGCACACGCCGATGCAGCAGACGTTCGGCGTGAACATGGTCGCGCTCGTCGACAACGTGCCGCGCACGCTGTCGCTCCGCGAGGTGATCGGCCACTACGTCGACCACCAGCGCGAGGTAATCGTCCGCCGCACCAAGTACGAGCTGCGCCGGGCCGAGGAGCGCGCCCATGTGCTGGAAGGCCTGCTGATCGCCCTGGCCAACCTCGACGAGGTGATCGCGCTCATCCGGGGGTCGCAGACCCCCGAGGTGGCGCGCAGCGGCCTGGTCGACCGGTTCGAGCTGACCGTGGTGCAGGCCCAGGCGATCCTCCAACTGACCCTGAGCCGGCTCACCGCGCTCGAGGCCGACAAGATCAAGCAGGATCACGCCGACCTGGTGGAGCGGATCAAGGAGCTGCGCGAGATCCTGGGCGACGAGAGCCGGGTCATGGCGCTGATCAAGGAGGAGCTCTCCGAGATCGCCGAGACCTACGGCGACGACCGGCGCACGGAGATCGTCCACGCCGAGGGCGAGATCGACATCGAGGACCTGATCGCCGATCAGCAGATGGTCATCTCGATCACCCACTCGGGCTACATCAAGTCACTCCCGCTCTCGACCTATCGCCAGCAGCGACGCGGCGGCGTCGGGGTCACCGGCATGGAGATGAAGGAAGACGACTACATCGAGCATCTGTTCGTCTCCTCCACGCACGACTACCTCCTGTTCTTCACCAACCGCGGCAAGGTCTACCGCTTGAAGGTGTACGAGCTGCCCGAGGCGTCGCGCACGGCGCGCGGCCGGGCGCTGGTCAACCTGCTCCCGTTGCGTGAGGGCGAGCGTGTGCAGTCGGTGCTCTCCACCCGCGACTTCGGCGAAGCCAAGTATCTGGTCTTCGCGACCCGTGACGGGCAGATCAAGAAGACCGACTTCACCGCCTACAACACGCCGATCAAGGCCGACGGCATCATCGCCATCAACATCCGTGACGACGACGAGCTGATCGCCGTGCGCCGTGTCGACCCCGGTGACGAGGTGATCATGGTGTCGCGGGCGGGGCTCACGGTTCGGTTCGCCGAGTCCGACGCCCGCGCGATGGGCCGCGACACCAGCGGGGTCCGCGGCATGGACGTTGGCGCTGACGGAGAGGTGATCGCGATGGACGTCGCCCGTGACGACCAGGAGTTGCTTGTCGTCACCGAGAACGGCTACGGCAAGCGCACCCGGATCGACCAGTACCGCAAGACGTCGCGCGGCGCCAAGGGTGTCATGACGATCAAGCTCACCGAGAGCAAGGGCGCGCTCGGCGGCGCGCTGGTGGTCCGCGAGCACCAGGAGCTGGTGTTCATCTCCCAGGAGGGCATGGTTCAGCGCACGGCAGTGCGCGGGATCAGCCAACAGGGCCGGGCCGCCACCGGTGTCCGCGTGATGAACATTCGCGATGAGGACAAGGTCAGCGCGGTGGCACTGGTGGTCGAGTCCGACACGCCCACGGCGGCGTCGGTCGCCGAGGATGGCGACGCCTTGCCCGAGGCGCCCCTGGCCGACGGATCCGACAGCTCCGCCGAGTCGCCGATCGACGATGACCAGGTCGCTGACGAGGATCTCGGAGACGATCTCGGCGGCGACGAAGTCCCAGACGAAGAGGAGTAGAAGAACCTCGGGCGCGGGAGCCCGAGATTCCTCAAGGGCCGTCTGAAAGCTACCGATAAGCGGTCAAATGGGACCGGGTCGGCCAAGCTTGCGGTCGCTGGCACACAGCGCCAGCCCGGTCGAGCCATCCACGGTTCGCGGCGTCTCCCGGCGAGGTCAAGTTCGGGTGGTGGTCGCGCTTGTGATCGCCTGGCTCGCGCTGATCGGCGCCGGTTGCTGGCTGCTGGGCGCCTCGCAGGCGAACAGCCGCAAGGCGATGGAGGCGCGGTTGCAGACGCGCGTCCAGTACGCCGCGAACTTCGTCTCGATCTACACCGACGATCTCCTCGCGAGCCAGCGCGCCCAGGCGCTCAACTGGTTCGCGTCGCGCACCGTGACCCAGGGCACGATCGATCGCGACACGGCCGCACTCGGGCTCCAGGTCGGAGTGATCCTCGATACGCGGGGCCACGTGATCGGCGCGACATCCGGGGCGCCGAAATCGCTTGTCGGCATGCTCACGAGCCGGTACGCGGACCTTGGCGGCGTGTTCTCGATGGCGGATGCGTCGGGCGTCGCAATCGGCAACATCGACGGGGCTCCGGTGGTCAGCTTCGGAGTGGCCTACCAGACGTCCTCGGGCCGCCGGGTGTTCGCCGGCGCCTACGCGATGTCCGAGACCGCCCTGCCGTCCGTGCTCGGGAGCGTGCTGTCGAACCCCGGTTGGCAGGCGTACCTCGTGGACATGCACGGCGCGCTCCTCGAGGGGGTCTCGTCCGGCGGACCGCAGCCGAGCACGCTCGCCCAAGCCGATCCGGCGCTGTGGGCGGCGGACCACCGTGCGCCGGCCGGCTCGTACAGCACCCCGCACGGCAAGCAGTACTTCGTCACGGCGCCGGTCGCCGGAACCGCCTGGCGGATCGTCCTCCGGGACCCGGAGGCCCAGCTCTTCACCTTCCTCAACGGCGCCGGCCGGTGGCTCGCGTGGCTCGCGCTCGCCGGGCTCGCGGTGGCGGGGCTCGCGATCATCATGCTGATCACCCGCCTCCACGGGCGGCGCCAGCAGCTCACCCTGCTGAACACTGAGCTGGCGCGCCTGGCCGCGATCGACCCGCTCACCGGTCTGCGCAACCGCCGCGCGATCGACGAGTACCTCCACGACGCGCTCAGCGCCGCGCGCCGGCACGACCAGCCGCTGTCGGTGCTCGTCATGGACATCGATCACTTCAAGGCGATCAACGACACCCTCGGGCACCACACCGGAGACGCCGTCCTCGAGCACACTGCGCGCGTGCTCGACGGCGCGCTGCGGACCGAGGACGCGATCGGCCGCTGGGGCGGCGAGGAGTTCCTGGTGGTGCTGCCGAGCACCGACGAGTCCGGCGCGCTCCGCGTCACCGAGCGGCTCCGGCGCGCGCTCGCCGGCGACCAGCCCGAGCAGGCCCGGTCCCACGGCCTGACCGTGACCGTCACGATCGGGGTGGCCGAGTGGCGCCAGGAGGAGATGGACGACCTCGTCAGCCGGGCCGACAGCGCGCTCTACCTCGGCAAGGCCGCCGGGCGCGACAACGTGCAGGTCTCGAGCCCCGTTCCCGGCCGCGCGGAGGCGACCGAGGCGGTCTGACGTCGCCGGCGCCGGGGTGTGGCGGGGTGTGGCGGGGCGTGCCGGGCAAGCGCGAGCAGATATCGCCCGCGCCATTCGGTAATCTGATCATCACCAGAGAAAGGAGGTGGTCCGACTGTCTGAAAGTACTTGCGGGACCCTGGAGGTGTCCGGCCGCTAAGCCGGAGGCTGACCCCGCCTAGCGGAGTCCCCCCGAGACACCGTCAACGTGAGCGCCGGGATTGGTCCCTCCGGTCAGTACCTAAGCTTGCGTTGGTGATGCCAGCCAAACTGTGAAGGGCGTCGGGTCGACGGCGCCCTTCGCGCTTTAAGGGGGGCA
>Ga0335073_10002705_pt1 | contig 24342 bp, 15 predicted proteins | sample Lox_Sample_22_FD_207093 | JGI IMG/M metagenome (GOLD analysis project Ga0335073, IMG submission 207093) | Soil microbial communities from Loxahatchee National Wildlife Refuge, Florida, United States - Lox_Sample_2.2 | ecosystem: Environmental > Terrestrial > Soil > Wetlands | place: USA... | reverse complement strand
CGTCCCCTTGCCCCACACCCCCATCCCCGCTCAAAACGAGGATGGGCTTAACATCAACTTTCGCATTCAGAAATGCGCGGAGTAAGGGGGAAGGTCATACACTTACGGGTTTGACCAACAAAGGTGAGCGAAGGTGCGTGGATCGATGATCGCATTTTCAGAGAGGCTGTTCCGCCGCTGGAAAACACGTAAGGCGTTCTGCGTCATGGTGTCGTAGCTCCCGCTCTGCGCGATTCCCAGGCGGCGTTGCACCCACAGGACCCTGTCGCCAATCGCTCCCGTGATCATGGAGTTAAAACGGTTCATGTCGACATTGCCGAGTGCAAAGCCTGGAAGACCGGTAGCATCTCCCTGATACTGGTGAATCCACCAATTGGTGGAATCGCCCCAGGGGGACGGCACGGGCGGTGCGACCCGGTTTATGATCGCGCCGCGACGAGCGGGACCTTTCTTGAAAGGGTAATACGCCAGCCACAGCGGCGATTCGAGGAGATCCGAAGCAGGCAGGTTCCGGAGTTCTTCCCGCCAGACTCGTTCACTCGTGTAAATGATGGGAGCAACGCCGTAGTAGTTCTTCAGCACTCTCCAGGCGGTGCGAACCTGCTGGAGACACTTTTCCGCGCTCATCCCCGTCAAGCCTCGGCCGCCCGGAAACTCAACATCGAGAGCGGGTGGGAAGTCGCCATGTTCGATGAGGCCTAAAGGCAAAGTCTTGGTCAGGGCGGTGGCTTGTGCGACCGGATCGGCCGGTGAGCCGTACTTTCGGTCGAGCTGGGGATGAGGAAAACGAAGAAACAGAAATGCGCCACGCACCAGGCCCGCATCCTTCATGCGCTGCCATTCGACGTGAAACGCTGTGTCAATGGAGGTCCCCCAGTTGGAGCGAAAGATTGCGAAATTGATTGAAGCCGCGTCTCTCGCTTGCGCCCAATTGCGAATTTTGTTTCCGTCGAGGCCGAACGTATCGAGCCCCAGAAATGCTGGTCCGCTGGGTGCTTGAGTGACAGTGATCGAAGCGGGGGCTGCGGACGAGGGACCACCTCGCGTGCGGTGCCACCGGGAAAGCGCGGGTTGAACGACCGAAGCCCTGATCTGAAGCCAATCGTGAGTGAGGGCATGTTCCTCCGGACGGATCTTGCGTCCGTTAAGCTCCGGATGCCGGGCGTAGAACACCATGTCGGTGAGACGGACCGCGTCGACTACTCCGCTGTGGATCGCCTCGGTGATTGCCTGAGTTGCCTGACCGGAACGCACAAGCTGGCTAAACCGACCAGTAGAGAAAGGCGTCGAGACTTCTTCTGTTAATTCAAGGCGAACGGGAAAGCGCAATGGAAGATGTGGCCGGTAAGGTAACCGCGTGGGGAGTGCCGGCCAGTTACAAGAAACGGAAGGGGAAAAAGCAATATCGACCGGATCTTGCCCGATGTCGTAGCGGGAATATTCACCACCGTTGAAAAAATAACGTCTGCTCATCGTGACCTGCCGCGCGGCGATCCACGTCACGTGTCTGATCCCGCTGATGGTGAATTTTGCCGGTTACCCCAAGTGCGATTCCACGGAGTGCACCACCTTCGATGCAAGCACTGGGCCAGTCATGGAAGTGGTTTTGTTTCTTGGCGGCAGGTCACCCGACGCCGGATCGAGACCCGAAGATTGCTTCTCCCCTTCTCCCGAAAAAAGGCGAGATTGCGAAGCATTCTTCGGCCGCACCAGCGGTTTTCAGCGACTTGCATGCGGCATGTGGCGTGCATAAGAGAGCGCCGACGCCGCCGGCTCCCGCATCCAGGGATCGCCATTTGAGAGGAGGGCAGACATGCCTCACGACACAGATCGCACGCAATTGGAATTCGCCTCGGAGTACGGAGAGTTTCCTGAACTCTCCTCCGAGCAGTATGAATATCCGGGTGAAACAGGAAACGTTCTGGGAGAAATTTTCAACGAAGCGCAGGCGGAAAGCGCCTTCGAGGGTGGCTATGGGGAATACCAGGAATTGCCAGAGTCGATGGAGAATGAGCTTGCTTCCGAACTCCTCGAAGTGCGTAGCGATCAGGAACTGGATCACTTTCTGGGCAGCCTGTTCCACAAAGTCGCGAGCGGAATCGGAAAAGTGATCAAATCTCCCGTCGGCCAAGCTCTGGGAGGAATTCTCAAGACTGTCGCCAAGAAGGCCCTGCCCATCGCTGGCGGCGCGCTGGGCTCGTTTGTCGGTGGTCCGTTGGGAGGCGCGCTGGGCTCAAAATTGGCCAGCGCGGCCGGAAGCGCGTTCGGTCTGGAGCAGGAAGGTCTCAGCCCCGAGGACCGCGACTTCGAAGCGGCCCGCCGTTATGTGCGATTCGCGGCTCACGCTGCAAGAAGAGCGGCGCATGCACATCCACATATCGACCCGGTTTCGGTGGCCAAGGCGGCGGTGGTTGAGGCCGCGAAAAAACATGCTCCCGGCCTTCTGGCTCCTTTATCGGGTGCGGCGGCTGGGGTAGTGCCGCATGTTGCAACGGCGTTTCCTACCGCCGGTCCGTCGATGTTGCATCCAGCCGCAACCGTGCCCCGACCGGCTGGCGGTTTTCCGATTACGGATTTCGGTCCACATACCACCGCCCAACTGGCGTGTCCGAGTTGTGGCGGCATCTCTGGAAGGCACGCGCGCCAAGGGAAATGGATTCGGCGCGGCCGGCATATCGTACTTTTGGGAGTGTGATGCGGCATGAACGGCCAGACGGCAGCTCTATGGCTTCTGGAACAGGAAGCCCGCGCGTTGATTGCGCGCCTGAGGCGAGTGAAGCCGTTCGCCCTGATCGCTCCCATGGTCATGGCGGCGACCGTGCCTCAGGCCGCGCAAACGGCGATGGAGAATCATCTCATTCACGGTCGCCAGCGGTTGCGCACCAAGATCGAAGAATTCATTGCCTGGCTGCGCAGCTCCGAGGGACGCAACGCGACCCCGGCTGCTGCACAAACGAAACTCGTATTTCTACGATTGAGGTATAACGCGGTGCTTTCACAGTTTCACATTTTCGCCGACGTGCTCACGCAACGCAGCGAGCACGAAATGGGGGTGTGGATCGCCGGCCTCGACGACTTCGCCGCCGATGCGCTGGCGCTTCCGGGCGGCTATTATCACGTGCCTCCGGTGGTCTGCTACGTCGATCGCGGGCATGGCGGAGCCATCCGGCGGGCACGCACTCGCTTACCGGGTGGCGATCCCAGCCCGGTTGCCATTATCAGGATTCCTCATGAGCGCATGATCGGGAGCGGAATCGCCTCCTCGCTGGTTCACGAGACCGGACACGAAGCCTCTCATTTGCTCGGCCTGCTGGCTCCGCTGCGAAAATTGTTGGGTCTGCGGGCGCAAGCGGCAAAGGGCGCAGTTCCGGTCTGGAGCTTTTGGGACCGCTGGATTTCGGAAATTCTGGCGGATTTCTGGGGAGTCTCTAAAGTGGGGGTCGCCTCAACCTTGGGCCTTATCAGCCTGGTGAGTCTTCCCCGGGCTTTTGTCTTTCGCATCGATACCGAAGATCCTCATCCTACGCCGATGATCCGGGTCAAATTGAGCTGCGCGTTTGGCCAGGTGCTGTATCCGAATCCGCAGTGGGAAGCGCTGGCAAAGCTCTGGGATCTGCTCTACCCGACGAACGACCTCGACGAAAAACAGAAGGCTGTTCTGGCGGCCCTCGAGACCAGCATTCCTGACTTCGTGCAATTGTTGGTCAACTTTCGTCCGCCGTCGTTGCGCGGCAAGTCGCTGAAAGAGGTGATGCCGTTAGCCGAGCGCCAGCCTTCACGTCTGGCCGCTTATTACCGGGAATGGAGCTCTGCCCCCGCGAAGATGCGAATGGCACCACCCTCGCTGGTCTTTGCCGTCATCGGCCAGGCGAAGGCGGACGGAAAGATTTCGCCTGAGACCGAAAGCAAGTTGCTCGCCGATCTGCTCAGCTATTGGGCCATGCGCAGTGCTTTAGATACATCCGCAATATGTGCCACGCAACCGAGAATACGGCTGGCTCAGCCGGCGGTAGCTCCCGGCCAGTTGACGACATTACAGTGAGGAGGGATTCACAATGGCAGTGACGCGAAGAACTACGACGCTAACTCCGGCCGTTAAGGCTGGCTCCGCCGCTATGAATACAGCCATGCAGAACCCGGTGTACCAAGGACAGGACGTGCAGCTTACGATCACGCCGTGGCCGCCGACGCCTCCCTCTAATGCCGCATGGAGTGGGCCTTGCACCGCGGCCTGGACAATCAGCCCAACTAACCAGAACCCCACAAGTTATTTATACAAGAACGTTGCTTCGGTTCCGGACAATACGACCACGGATCCTTTGACCAAAACAGGATCCGCCCATTTTATTTGGAAGACCAGCGACGTGGAGCCTGGCGAGTACAGCGTGTCCGTGGTGCTGAGCGATAGCGATGGAACAAACACGAAGGCCCTGCCTCCCTGTAGTTCTAATTCTAAGGATACTGATTCGGTTACTCCGTTAGCGGTTACGGTCAAGGTGCGTCCCGTCGCCAGCGGCGATGTTATTCCGGTGGCGATGAAACGAACCGCCGAGCCCCCGACCTCGGATACGGCATTGTGGGTCGCGATCCGCTACAGTTCAAATCAATTGCTGTTTCAGAACTACATACAGTTCGTCGACACGATCATGTGCGGCAACAGCAATGTCGGTGGGGACGGCTGCACCGACGGTATAGATAGCGTCATCGAAGGCTATCTCAACCCTCAAAAGAATCCCACTTGCCTGCCACCATTGGGCCAGAGAAGATTCCTTCCTTTTCCAAACATGGACGCATATCGCGTGCTCAAGGTCGCCACTGAGTGCTTCCTCATGCTGAATTGTGGCGTCTATCTAAGCCCCGGTGCGTTAAGTGCATTGGTCAACAGCCAACCCATTACGACCCCTCCGGTGCCGTTTCCTCCTCCCTCAAACCCGTACGACCCCAACGATGACGCCACGCGGCTTAACCAGAGTCCGGCGAGTATACCTGCGAGCCTCGGACAATGGTGGAGCGGTTATCTTGCCGAAGGTAATCAATACCTCAATTCGGCCATCACGCCCCGCGACCCCATGAACAAGATAATTCCGTACTTGGCCTTGGTCCGGTCCCGGCTGAGCGAATTACCAATGACTCACTTCTGTGACATGGGATTCGAGTGCTACGGCATTCTGCAACGCAAACTGACGAACCCTTGCCTGATCGAGCTTATCTGGTCGTACTGGCAGGAAGAAGGCATGCTGGTCCAGACTCTGAACGCCATCAGCCGCCGTTTCCAAAACCTTCGCGGCGCCGGCGATCGCGATCCTTTGATGCGTTTCGACATCGACCCGCTCCGCCGGCTGAACAGTTTGTTGTGGGGATACGTACAGGACGAGCAGCACCGGCTGACCGTGGTGCGGCGCGCTTACGAGTATAACCACGAATATGGACTGGCTCTCGAGGGCAAAGCTTTACGTGCACTGAGGCCATCCGACAGTCGGTCGAAATTCCTGGAAGCCTTTCACAACCTACTCTACCTGTGTACCGTCTTCTTCAAGGAAGACGATGACACAACTGTGGTCGCAGATGGGTTTCCTGTGCTGAACGCCCTGAAGGAGGTTCATTATATCCTGGCGGCGGGAGCGGCCAACCAATTCGGTGAACTTCCCTCAACGGCGCGGCAGGAGATGCTGATGCAGCAGTGGTTACTGGCCCGGCCGGAGATGCGGGAGTTTCTCGGCGGCAAGATCATGGTGCCCTATCCTGAAGAGTGGATGGATCGCGTGGATAACGTCAAGAGCATGCAGGGATGGACCGACGTCAGCGTGATTTATTTCCGCGATCTGGCGGTGTACGGCGAGCAGATCGTTCTCTCCGCCCGTTACGGAGCATGGAGCATTACTAACGACCCGGCGCGAGCGGCCAACTGGGCACGCTACTGGAGGCCTGAGATCCAAGCCTATATCCACGCCTACCGTGCAGCGACGGGCGTGGATCTAACCTCTGAGCCGGTGAACTCCACATTGCCGTCTGTGCTGCTGCTCCGCCGGCTGGCGACGCAACGACCACTGGCTCGCTGAAACTGGCTGGCTTAGTGTGCTGGACTTCACCTCGGCACTGTATCTGGGGCTGACGCATCCCAGCCGGTCGCTGCGACCCTGGCTGCAGTTCACGCTGGGCGTCCCGGCAGCGCTGGCTTCGCCGCCGGATGCCTACGTTGTGGCGCAGCAGCTTGCCTCATTGCAGGGTTGCGAGCGAGGCCTGCTGGGCACTTCAACCCTGCACCTGTTTTGGGATTTGTTCGGAATGTTGTCGCGGCACCGGGTTGACATCTACGTCGATGCAGGGACCTACCCGATTGGCCGTTGGGGGGTGGAGCGGGCAGCGGCGCGAGGTATCCCGGTGCGTGCGTTCCGGCATCACGATGCTGGGGCATTGCAGCACGCTCTTCGTGAAAGCGCCGGCCACAAGCGACGTCCGGTGCTGCTGACCGACGGCTTTTGTCCTGCATGCGGGAAGCTGGCCCCGCTGCCGGCCTACCTGGACGGAGTGCGTGCCTATGGTGGACTACTGATCATAGACGACACTCAGGCGGTGGGAGTTCTCGGACACTCGCCCAGGCCGGATGCTCCTTATGGTCACGGAGGCGGAGGAACGCTGCCTTGGTTCAACATCCAGGGAGAAGATGTGCTGGCGGTCAGTTCGCTGGCCAAGGGATTTGGTGCTCCGCTTGCCGTTCTGTGCGGGAGTCGGAGGAACTTGCAGAGCTTTGAGTCGAACAGCGAGACCCGAATGCACTGCAGTCCACCGGCGGTCGCGACGATTCGAGCCGCCGAACATGCGCTGCGTGTCAACCACGAACGCGGCGATTGGCTGCGAAGGCGGCTGGCACAGCTGGTAATCCGGTTTCGCTATGGGGCGGCACAGGCGGGTTTGCACTTTATCGGCGGACTATTTCCAGTCCAAACGCTGGCGTACGCCCGCAACAGTGGCGTGCTTGATGTGCACGAAAAGCTGTTGCACCGCGGAATCCAAACCGTCGTACGCGACGACACACATACGTCGGCGCTGCGGCTTAGCATACTGATTTCCGCACGCCACACAACTGACGAAATTGACCTGGCGACGGCAACTCTGGCGCAAGTGGGGACGGATATTTCTGTTCTCAGCAGCAGAATTCATGCAAAGGGAAACCACCATGAACTACACATTCGAGTCTGATGGCGGACTTTCGGCGGCCAGTGAGCGCCGTCTCGAAGAATTACTTGACCGTTTGGAGATACAGGAGGCTCAAGGCCTCTGGGCTGCCGAATCGGAGGGACCACCGGGAAGGTCTCCCAGCGTGCCGTCGGTGCCTCCAATAGGGGATATAGCCATCTTCTTTAAGCGCGACTCTACGGAAATTCGCCAGGACTCAACCACGGATTCCGTGGTGCATGTTCTGGACGCGTTCAAGGAAATCTCTGAGTTCGTAAGCAGAAAAGGGCCAAAGGCGCGAGTCATCCTGCACGGATTTGCCAGCGCTGAAGGGAACCCGGCGCACAACCGTGACCTGTCCCAGCGGCGGGCCGATCGGATCAAGAAGCTGATGGTCGAGGCCGGCATCCCCGACGCGCAAATTGTTGCCACCGGACACGGAGCCGTCAATCTTTTCGCGCAGGCCGAGTTTAATCGCTGTGTCACGATCGAGCTCAGGTGAGAGGGGTTCCTTCATGATCATTGATTCCCACTGCCACGCCGGCAAAGGCGACGGACTCACGGGGCCTTGGGATACTGATGCCTCGCTGGGCAAGTATCTTCAGCGCGCCACGACGGCCGGCATTCACCGCACAGTGCTCTTTCCCGCATTTCACTCAGACTACGCGGTCGCCAACCGCGAGGTTGCGCGGATCGTAGCCGCCCATCCGGAGCGTTTCTATGGATTTGCCTTTGTCCATCCGGAACGGGATCGCGGCAGGGTATTCGCCATGGTCAAGGTTGCCGTGCAGAGCTACGGGTTTCGTGGGATCAAAGTGCACCGGCATGACGGGCGGATTACGAGAGAGATTTGCGAGGTGGCCCGCGCGTTTTCATTGCCGGTGCTGTATGACGTGATGGGCGAGGTTTCTGTGGTCGAACTGATCGCTGGCGAATATCCCGATGTTAACTTCATCATTCCTCACTTGGGCAGCTTTGCGGACGATTGGCGCGCCCAGCTTGCCTTGATCGACCACCTTGTCCGTCATCGCAATGTCTACACCGATACCGCAGGAATTCGCCGCTTCGATCTGCTGCAGGAGGCCGTCCGGCGCGCCGGAGCGCGCAAGGTTCTTTTCGGCAGCGACGGCCCCTGGCTGCACCCCGCAGTGGAACTGGTGAAGGTGAACGTTCTGGGCCTACCGTCCTACGAACAGCAGATGATCCTCAGTGGCAACTTCCTCCGTCTGACCGCTCGTGTTCGTCCCGATGTTAAGAACTATGCCGTTGCCGCGGTCGCAGCAGCGTGGGTGCCGCGCGAATTCCGCGATCCGTGGGCTGGCCAGCAGGTTCCCTCAGGCTGATTCCTCGAAGCCATCGGATGACCGCGCTTCGCGGCCATCCCCGTCTTTCCGCCTTGCGGCGCGCCTCATTTGTAGCGCGCGGTCGGTCACGCCCAACAGGCGGGCCGCACCTGAGAGGTTTCCGTTTGTGTTGGCCAAGGCAATTCTTATTGCAGTGTCCACAGCGCCGTGGCTGATTCCTTTGAGATGGATGCCAGTACTAACGGCCCTTCCGATAGCGGCTTCAAACGAAACGTCGCGCCAATCCTGTGGCAAGGGATCCACCGCCGGACGTTCTTCCTCGGGGATGTCACCCGCGGTGAGAGGCCCCACGCCCACATGTCGATAGCTCATACGGGCGACCACCTGCTTCAGATCGCGAACGTTACCGGGGTAGGCCCGGTGGCATAGGTAGTCGCGCACGGCCTGATCCATTTCAGGCGGATAATCGGGCCGAAGACGGCCTAAAAAGTGCCGGGCAAGGGGCAAGATATCATCGGGACGCTCACGCAGTGGAGGAAGCTTGCAGGTCCAGGCGGCAATTCGATAGTAGAGATCCCGGCGAAACCTGCCATGCGCCTCCTCCTGCAGCAGATCGCGATTGGTCGCACAGACCAGGCGGAAATCGGTTTCGTGCCAGACGTTGCTGCCCACGCGCTTATAGGTGCGCTCTTGTACGACACGCAGCAGTTCGGCTTGCAGCGCGAGGGGAAGCTCTCCGACCTCGTCGAGAAAAAGAGTACCCTCGTTGGCCAGGGCAAATGCCCCATCCCGCGAGGCGACGGCGCCGGTGAAGGCGCCGCGTTCATGGCCGAAAAATTCGCTCCCGGATAATTCGGATACGATGGTTGTGCAATCGAGAACGACGAGATCGCGCTCCTGACGGCGTTTGTCAAGGGAATGAATGAGCCGGGCAATCAGTTCCTTGCCGGTTCCGCTCTCTCCAGTAATCAGGACCGATGCGTCCGTGAAGCACGCTAGTTCCACCACTCGCCGCAACATCGAGATCCATAGGGGATGGTTTCCGACCAGGTTCTCACTTACTACGGGTGAAGCTACTGCCTCATCCACGTACCGCCAGCGCTCGAATCGGGCCGCGATCTCTTTCGCTGGGTGAGGGGAGTGTTCCCAGGAAAATACGTCCGAAGCGCCGCTTTGCAGCAGTTGCCAGACGCAGCCTTCCGTCAGCGAGGAGTGGGTAACGCCGATGGCCAGGAGGCGGTCAAGTCCATTTCGGCTGAGTCTGCGGACCAGATCACAAATTGGATGGCCAAATTTGTCAAAGAACAGAATACCGGGCCCGGAGGGGTCATCGGAAGGCAAGGCGCGCGTGGGCACACGTTCCTGCTCGAGCGCGTGAACGATGGCGCTCCGGCGTGAAGAATCGCCGCGTTCGACGAAGCGGTGCCACAGGCTGGTCATAGCCACCGCCGGCGTGATCTGGGACGACCCTGGTTGTTACTCGGATCCTAATTAGCAGGGGGAAACTTGGCCTTCAAAACAGCAACCGTGTGGGCCGAACTATATGCCTCTACCATCGGCCAGGCCGCATAAACGGATTTTCGTTACGAAAACCGGACAACCCTCGACTGAACAGGTCCCTTTTTTGAGGGCAGAGCTCCTCGCCACACGAGGGACGTACATTCACGCTTTGCCAGCCGGAGCAAAAGAAGCGGTCCAGAAGGTGGAAGAACTGTTAACTGGACCCAAACGGACCCAAATGTGGAAATCTCCAGAAATGGCGTCTTCGCTAATTCAATGAGCTGCTTGGGATTATTGGTCGGGGAGAGAGGACTTGAACCTCCGACCCCCCCGAACCAGGAGCTCGAGCATCGAACTTTGCTCGCTGTTGATCTCTGTGGTTTTCACCGTCTACAAATCCTTCTACAGTGATTCGAACGGCCGTCTGAAAAACGGCCGCATCTCATTGAAAAGGTTGGTGAGCGCGGAAGGAATCGAACCTTCAACCTACTGATTAAGAGTCAGTTGCTCTGCCAATTGAGCTACGCGCCCACGGTGGGATCCGGCGAGAGAATAAAAAATATTCTAGCATCATTTTTGAGTCGCCGGTGCGAGTGACACCGCGAACAGGCGGGCATGCTGCGAACGCTCGCCGCCACTCGCCATTTTTGGCTGTAGGCAATATCTTGCCGGCAATTTCTGATCAGCGTCAGCTTGCAAGCTAGGAGCGCTGTTGCATCTCCGCGGCCAGCGATCCGGAGGTTTCTCGCACCACCGGACGGCGTGGAGGCAGCTCGTGTGGCCCCCTGGCTGGGCGTCGCTCCACGGTGCCAATCACCGGGGCCTCATCCATGCCGTCGGCATAGACCATGGAAACGAACCTCTGCTCCGAACACAGCCGATCGATCAGACGCTGCTGCCTTTTGCGCAGCACAGCATGAGGCAGGATCGGGAAATGACGAAACATCCAGAGAAAATAAACGCGCTGTAAAAAAGTAGGCATCAGATAGCGGGGGCCGATAGGAGTTTGCACTCTCACCACGCCCTCCGCCAGCTTGTCGATCCACATGGTCAGGGCCCGCCCTAGATACTAGTTTTGGCCAGAGCAATTCCAGGGCCGCTATTATTGCACCAATGGCGATGCAAGAGGAAGAGTTTTTTCACAACTTTGCCGGGGATTGTCCCTCCATCGGGCGGCTAACGGGCACTTTATACCTGCGGTGGGGGTGCTTATTTCGGGAAATTCGGGGGTCTCTTTGGAACTGCGGCAACCCAGAGGGCTGCTGGATTCCGGCAAAGCGGGTTCGAAACGGGAACAAGGACGAACCTACGGCCCCCGGTCAACTGATTATCGTGGCCGCTTCAGGCGAACCGCTGGAACCACCAACGCCTGCTCCATGGTAGGTACGTTCGTCCCGCGGAGGCGCGACTCCGCCTCGTGCAACTGGTCGGGCTGGTCGGTTTCATAGTAAGCCTGCACCAACAGCTCCAGGGTGAAAGGGTTATCCTGGTCATCCTGGAGATATGGGATGGCGTCTTCGTATTTCTTCTGATCCATCAGCAGGGTGCCCTGCGCTCCGCTGTAGGAGCTTAGTATGACGCGGTTGCGGCTGCCCATAGCCATGGCCTGGAGTTGCTTCAGTGACTGGTCGGCCAGGGCCTGGTTGCCCGCTTGGGCGGCGCGCACGGTGCGAACCCGCAGAATCCGCGACATCTCTTCGTCTTTGTCGGACTGGGCAATGGTCGCCCGATGTCCCAAGGCGTCCTCCGCTTGCGCCAGATACTTCAGTGCGGCGTTGCCGCTGGACTGATATTCCGCCATATGGCGGTCGGCTTGCGCCTCCTGCAGAGGCTGTTCCTTAGCATGGGCGTTCGCAGCGATTTCCTGGAATTGCTGGTCAGCCACGTCGAACTTGCCGTCGCGCACCCAGGTCATGGCTTTCTGCATTTGGTAAGTAAGACGGTCCGCCTCATTGTGGGCGAAGCGAATGGCCTTGTCATACTCCGCGCGCGCCTGTTCCTGGTCCCCCATCAGAGCGTAGGTATCGCCCAGCCCGAGCTGCGAAGTTACAAAATCAGGATCAATTTTGAGCGCAGCGCGATAGTGTTCCAGCGAGCCCTCGAAGTTGCCCGCCATGCGATCGAGTTCGCCGTAAGAATCCTGCGGGTTGGGTTCTTTGGGCAGCAGGGTGACGTAGCGGTCCATGGCGGCCAGAGCCTTATTGAAGTGGCGATTGCGCGCGTCGACATAAGCCAGATCGTTGAGCGCGGCGGGAAAGTTCTTGTCGATGGCCAGAGCCTTCTCCAGCAGCACCTGCGCCTGTTCATCACCATTCTCGCCCATCAACCAGTTGGCGGCGAGGTAAAGCAGGTGCTTGTCTTTGGGATACATCTCCAACATGTCGTTCATGGCTGCGATGCCGCCGATGTAGTCGCTTTCCTGCACTTTGACGATCCACTCGATCATCAGTTGCTCGCCCGGGGAGAGCTTGGGCGCAACGGCCTTTGCCTTATCGCGGGCGGCACTGACTTCGTGCGGATTGCTGCTATTGAAAGCGATCCACGCCCAAGCCAAGCCGAGATTGGGATCTTCCTGCACCGCGGCGCGCCAGTCGTCGTTGCAGCGCTCGAGATAAAGGTTTTCGTAGTCCTGCATGCCCTTCGCGTAAAGCTCGCGTGCCTTGGGCGACGAAGTGGTGACAGGCAGCGAAGCGGTGGCTCCCCGTTTGAGATGGTGCGCATACAGCGGGGCTGTGCAACACAGCGTAAGAACAAAGATGGCGGAGGCAAAGCGTCGCATCGGAGTCTCCGAACGAATGTATGGAGCGTGAGCTTGGCGGGGAGGAGTTACGAGTGCAGCGTAACATCGTGGTAACCTCGCCCCCTAATGACGGAAGGCATACGACGGTCGGGGAGCCCCGGGGCGGGTGATCTGGGATAACAAACGCTGGAATGTTCCGCACGGAACATTGATGCGATTTTGAAGTGTGCACCGAAGGGCTTTAATAGCCGGGAGCTAATATCAAACAAGTTCTTTATTCTGATGACACTGGCAGCGAGATGCCGATATGCCGGCATCTGGTGTGGCGAGAAAGCCACGGTGGGGAGGCGAATTCGGGAGGCCGGGGCAGGAAAAATTGCATGCAGTTGACAGCGCTGAAGCGGTGCGCCACTCAAAAGAAAAGCCCCTGCCGTGAAGCGGCAGGGGGCTGAGGAAACTAGAGCGGCGCACTTAACTAGAAGCTGAATTTGGCTGCGAGTTGAATGCCGCGAGGTCCGCCGCCTCCCAGGAACGGATTGCCGATGCCGACGTCGCCGGTGGCGGTGATCTGGTATGCGCCATTGCCGACTTCGCGCCCCGCCGCATTCGGGGGAGCAAATCCGCAGACGCATCCGGGAGGTGCAATGATGTTTGCGGCGGGGTCTGCGATGAACGCCGGCAGAACGGGGTTCGAGAAGTTCGGGTGATTGAGAATATTGAAGAAGTCAGCCCGAAGCTGCATCGTCACGCGTTCCGCGATACTCGTGTCTTTGTAGATTGCGAGATCCCACTGCTTGAACGTCGGGCCGGTTAGGGAGTTGCGGCCCAGAGTCCCATAATGCCGGGTACCCGGCTGGCAATCGCTGGCAAACCCGCTGTAATTGCTTGCGTTTATTCCGGCCGCGATCGTGCACGGCATCGCGAAGGAGCTTAACTGCAAAAAGTTCGACGGATTGCCCTTGTCGTAAACAATCGGTCCGACCACATCAGGACGATCAAATCCATCGCCGCCGCCACTGTAGTCATCCTCGTAGTTGTAATTTAGATTGAACGGCTGGCCGCTCTGCAGGGTGACGCTACTGTCCATGCCCCAGCCATTCTTCAACTTCTGCATGCCGCCGCTCATCTTTGGAAGAGCGTAGCTGGCGATCCAGACGAAGCGATGCGGAATATTGAAATTCGAGGGACCATACTCGAGTTGGGGGCGGTTGCTGTCCTGCGGTTGAGCCGCGTTCACGACAAAATCCTCGCCGTCGCTGGAGTTATCGAGGGACTTCGACCAGACATAGTTCACCAGCGTAGTGAACCCGTGGTAGTTCGCCACCCGGAATTGAGTTTGCAACGAGTGGTAGTTGGATTGTCCGGTCGAATTCTCCTGGAAGATATAAGCTGCACCGTACGGGAATCCATAGTTTCTGGGGACAGTGAAATCATTGATCCCGAAAACGCATCCGGTTGAAGCGGGCAATTCTCCCAGATCGCAAGCGGTGATGGTGGCCTGGCTCGGCTGATTTAGATCGAAGAAGCGGAACAGCCGGTGCCCCTGCGATCCCACGTAGCCCACCTGCAACGAAACCTTGCTGGAAAATTGGTGCTGGATGTTGATGTTGTAGTTCTCCATGTACGGAGTCTTAATGTTGCGGTCGAAAGAGAAAATATCGCATTCGACGTTGCAGTTCGGCGCACCGTAAATGGGTGTCCCCGAAATGTAAACACCGTTCGCATCGAAAGCCGCCGGGTTCGCATTGCCCATCTGAACCGGGTCGGGACCGAAGTTGTTATAAGCGGGTCCGGGCGCATAGAAGGTCGGATAGGGCAAGTGGCCCAGCATCATATCCTGAGAAAATGCATCGAAGAACAGACCCCATCCGGCACGAATGACGGTCGTTCCTTTTCCCGTAGGATCCCAGACGGCGCTTAGGCGCGGCGAAAAATCCTTCTTGTCAGGATTGTAGAGACCATCCAGGCCCCCGGAGCCGCCGACCTGCTGCAGCAGTCCGGTAGTGGGAATGAAGTCGGAGAAGAGATTATTTTTCTCCCCCACGACCGCGTAGTAGTCCCAGCGCAAGCCGTAGTTGACAACCAGGCGCGGGGTCACATGATAGGCATCCTGGAAATAAAAGCCGAAACCGTTCTGATAGGTGTGGCGGAGGGTGTCGCCGGTATAGTCGAAAACGCCAAAGCTGGAGGAAGTCTGCGGAATCATTTGCAGCATGTCTTCCAGCGCTCCCAGGTCGCTCAAACCTGTACCGAAGGGCTCGAACCTGATTCTGCCACGAGAATACTTATCGAATCTCTGGTGAACGCTGGTGCGGTGAAATTCCCCGCCGAACTTGATGTCGTGCTTGTTCATTTTCCAGGAGAGACTGTCGATCAATTGATTATTGGTATCCACGCGCTGGCGAGGATCGCCTGAAGTCGCGCCCAGTTGCGAGAAGAAACCCGCGCCGCCAGTGGCATTTGGAGCCAGGATAATGATTGGCAGGCCCTGCGAATTGCAATCCGGGAAAGTTGTGGGAACGTTGCAAAACCCGATGCTCCCTGGATTGAAGCTCTGGTCTTGCGGAAAAAAGCCTTCCGCGAAGCGGTTCCATCCGTAGCGGAATTCGTTCACCTTGGTCGGAGAGACAACGCTCACAAAGGAAATCGAGACCAGTTGCACTCGCGTGGGCGTAACGGTGTCATAGCCGGGCAGTTGACCGCCCGTAGCGTTGAGCGCCAGCGGAAACTGCTGTGTGCTGTCGCCAAAGAAATAGCGACCGCTGATATTGTTTTTGGCATTGAAGCTGTGATCAATCTTTGCAATCACGCTGCTCAGATTGTTCAGCGATGGCGCATTCGCGACGTAATCGGGAGCGAAATTATTGTTGGCATCGAAACATCCGGCATCATTCGAGGTGACTCCCGGGACATAGCGATTCGGGTCGTGGGGGTAAAAATTCACCAGAGCCTGCCCGATGGGGCTAACCGTGCCTCCCGCTCCGGTGATCGCTCCCTGCGCCTGAGCGATCTGCGACAAGGTTGGAACACAATCCAGGGATACAACTCCCACGTTTTCCCGCTGTCCCTCATAATCCAGGTAGAAAAATGTCTTGTCCTTCACGATCGGGCCGCCTAGCGAGCCACCGAACTGGTTGTTGTGGAACGGCGCCTTGGGAAATTGAGACTGATCAAAGTAATTGCGGGCATCGAGCGCATTGTTGCGGAAATATTCGAAAAGATCGCCGTGGAAATCGTTGGTTCCGCTCTTGGTCACGATGTTGACCACTGCGCCGGCATTGCGACCGAATTCTGGCTGGAAGTTCGAGACCACGCGCATGTCGGAAATGGCGTCGATGGGCAAGATGGCTGAAGGCGTGGCAAACACGCCGCCTTGGTTAATGGCCGGGTCGTTTCGGTAGCCATCGTTCATGTCGGTGCCATCGAGCAGGTAGTTATTCGATCGCCCACGCGCGCCGTTCATGGAAAACTCCCCGAATGATCCGGGTGAATCCGTGATCTGATCCGGAGAGCCGGCCACGCCGGGATTCAGGAAAATCAGCTTGGTATAGTCGCGGCCGTTGATTGGCAGGTCCTTCACCTCGCTCTGGGTGAGCACGCCGCCCAGATCGTTCGTTGTGGTTTCGACCATTGGCAGCTGATCGGCGGCCACTTCGACGCGGGTGGAGACTTCGCCCGCCTTCAGCTTGGCATCGACGCGGCGCTCGGTGGCGACATCAACGGTCACATTGTTGGCAATGAAGGTACGGAAGCCGGTCTGGGTGATGGTGACGCTGTAGGCGCCGATGGGCAGTTCGGGCAGCGAATAACTGCCATCTGCGCTGGTTTCAGTGGTGCGCACCAATCCCGTGCCCAGGTTCTTCACGGCTACGGTGGCGCCGGCCACCACCGCGCCTGAGGGATCGGTGACCGTACCAAGAATCGTTCCGCGAAAGGTCTGCCCCAGCAAGTTTGCGGAAGCCAGAAGCAGAAAAACCACGGTGATGCACACCAGCACGATGCGTGCTCTCATGTCACTCTCTCCTTAATTCGACCTTGAATTGCCTGTGAGATACGGGAGTCTCGCTGCGCGGCCCGCGTCCAAGGGCGCGAACGCTTGCGATTCCTGGCAAACGAATCGGATGGGCGTCTCTCCCCGAGCAAGAGTAAACACAGAACAGTAATCAATGCTAATTACCATCGTCAACCAAACACTTTGAATGGGAGCTAGAAGAGTTACGAATGAGATAAGGGTTTGAAAAAAGTAGTCGAGGCGAGCGGTCTCAAAATGCGACGTCTAAGGAAACGAGTATTGCTTTGAAGAGGAAATGAGGCCCTGTGAATCAGAAGTTAAAGGCAACTCCGCCGCGCACGGAGCGAGCAGATTGCACCAGGTAGACCGTCTGGCCATCCTGGCCGAGGACGGGCACGTAACCCTGAGCCAGGAGGTTGCGCAGGTCGACAATAGCGTCCACGTGACCGGGGAAAAGACCCAGGGTCGGGATCGGCTGGCGGATGAAGAGATTCAGGAAGGGGTCCGCTTGCCCCGGAGAGGTGTTGAACATGTCGACGGGCGTCAGGGCAGGGCCGCTGAGCCAGCGGTAAGAGGCGATCCAGCGAGTGTGCGTGCGCGGGATCGAGCCACTAAACTTGGCGGCTACGGCGTGGCGATGTTCGGTGTTCATCCACTGCTGAGCGTTTTGAAGATCTACACCCGGCCGCGAGAGATCGAGAACCCCGCCATAAGCGTAATCCAGGGTTGCGGTCAGATCGGGAGACAGTTTGCGCGCCAGCACGAGGCGGAGGCCGCCGGTATCCATGATATTGCCCGTGTAGGTGAACGTGCCGGAATATACATCGGGAAGCAGGAATCCCCCGGCGGCGGTGACCTCGCCGGTGCCAAGCAGAGCAGTGTTGGCCACACGGTCGGTAAACACTGCGACTTGCAAGCTGTTTTTTCCGACGCGGCGGGAAAGATGAAGCTCCTGATGGTGTGGGGACTCCAGGCGCGTTGTAAACGCGGCCAGACTGATGCGCGGACTGGTTTCTCCCAAGTCCATCGCGGCGGAGTCAGGGAGCTGGCTAACACACGAGCCGGGCAGGGAAGTGGCGTAATCGTATTCCAGGACCGTATTGGGTGAAAGATGCAGGCCGATCGTGCCAAACGGGCGGAATGCAGTGACGCGGCCCAGGAATTGGATGGTCTGGAGTTCGCTGCCGAACTTGAGCTCAAGGACATCGCCGATGGCGACATCGTCGCCAGCCGAAAATCCAAACGATTGCAACGCGGCGTTGTGCAGATTCGGGTCGGAGGGAGCAAACCGGCGAACCGTGATTGCGAGCGAGGGCTCGGATCCGTCGGGCAACCCGTGCGAGTAGGCGGCGCGCAACGCTGCCGCCGGAATGCTGTCGCCGTACCCCAAATTGCCGCTCAGGCCTACCCGGCCAGCAGAGAACACTGAGCGCTGCACTGCGAAGCCAGTGCTGAGATCGGAACCGCTACCGTAACCTTGCGCGGCCGAGCCTGCCAGGAAAGAAAGCTGTCCGGTCAAGTCATGATCCTGATTGTCGGAGCTTGCGCCGGGATCGTCGAGAACGCGCAGAATGGGACGGTTGGCCACGGAGCGCAGCGTCCACTTCCAGTCGTCTTCTTCCTCCGGAACCGAGCGGCGCGGGCCGACCTGCATGACATCGAGCAACGTATTGAGCGTGACGTTGACGTGAGCGCTGCCGCCGGGATGCAAGCCAATTTTTTCCCGCAAGGCCGGAAGAAAAGAAGCAGCGGTAACTCTGATGGTGTAGAGACCGGGAAGCAGATCGCCGGCGGAATAAAAGCCGGCGCCGTCGGTGAATACGGTCAAGCCGGGGGCAAGGGCGCCGGAAATTTCAACCACCGCGCCCATCTGAGGAATACCGGAGGCGTCGCGTACGTATCCGGAGATCGCACCGGGCCGTTCGGCGGCCGATGCGGGCAGTGCCAACCCGACGAACAATGCCCAGACTCCGAGCTTGCGCAGGTTCACTCCAACCCCCGGGAAATCAAGCAGGCGGTTACTCTACAGCAAACACCGCTGAAGGATCAACAGTCTGCTTGGAAATCTTGTCGTCTACCTTGATTTCAATCTTATATACCCCCGGCTGCAGTTTCGCGGGGGCAATCGATTTTTCTAGCGTGACCTGATCGCCGACATTGCCCATCTGTTCGGTCGATTCAGTTGTCTGCACCACAGGCTTGTTGGTGGCCATGTTCACGATGTCATATTCGAAGGTCGCGGAGGGTTTGTTGGTTTTCGAATCGACACCCAGGTTGTACACCTGCATCCAGAAATTGACTTTTTTATCGCGTTCACGCTTGAACATGGCGGGCTTGCCGTCGGCGGGAGCGACCCGGGGCCGAACCTTGGTCTCGCCGATCACGAAGTTTCCAGTACCAATGGCTTTGGTGGGCACCGGCTCTATATCGTCGGCAACGATGAGGCTGGAGGTGGCCAGCTTGTCGTCGGAGAACTCCGGAACCATGATGCCGCGGCTCCACAGGCCCTTGCGGTCGCCGTTGACGTCCTTGACCGCGATTTCGATCTTATAGCGGCCGGGCCGCAGGGGCAGCGCCTTCCAGTAAACCGACGAATTTTCGGCTTCGCGGGGAAGCAGTTCGGCGGGCACATCGACTTGCGCCGTGTCTTCGAAAGTCTGCACCACTTTGTCGGTTAAAGTGCTGACGCGGCCGAAAATATTCACCGTGCCGAGCTGCACACCATCCTTATTCACAAACGTAATGTCGCGGTACTTCATCTGGACAGTAATAGGAACGAGGACCGTGTCGTCGGTGACTTTCACAAAATCGGTACGCACATCAAACGGCATCAAGTTGGTAATGATCTTGGTATTAACGACTTCTTCCAGATCCTTGAATTTGATCGGAGGGGGAGCCTGCAACTTCGCGTACTGTTCCAGGCGATCGAATTCCTTGGTTTGCAAATCTGCACTGTCCGGGCCCAACCCCAACCGCTCCAAGCCGCCCCCGTCAAAGCGCTGCGCCTTATTGGCCAAACCCATTTGTTCCCACAAGGTAAGGCCGGCGTTCGGGGTGTAGAGCAAGGCGTCCTTTTCGGAGCGGTCGAGCGTCATGTGATATTCGCCGCACATGCAGGTGTCGACGAACTCAATAATCACTTCCTGGCCGATGCCCTCGATGTAGCGATAGCGCCAGTCTTCAAAAGGAAACGTCGAGGTTTCGCCGCCACCTTCTTCCATAGGCCGTTCGTAAGAGCCACCAGAAGGATGCGCATCGATCTCATCGGGCGGCCCGTACATGATGTAGATTCGTCCGCGATCGGTCTTCCAGCCAGGGACTCCGGCGGCGAAATGCTCGTTGGCATAAGCGATTCGCCGGTAGTGCTCTTCTTTGTATTCGTTCTCTTCCGTGTCAGGGGTGGGGTCGCGGCGCTGCCAGAAGGCTTCGATGAAGTTGTCGCGTTCCTCATCATTGGAAAGCTGCTTGAAGGCTGCCCTCTCCTCGTCTGTGATGATGTAGACAACGTCTTCGTCCAGCCACTTTTTGTAGACCTTGCTCAACTCCTGTTTCAAAGCCCGCTCGTTTTTCTTCTTTTGCTTCTCGGTGAGTGCACGCTTCAGCGGATCACCCTGATCTTGCGGCTGCTGCTTGGGGGTGGTTACTGTCGCGTCGCCTGACTGGTCGCCGGAATTGGCGGGCTTATCGTTCTGCCCTTGCGCTGCGGTGGTCAGGATTAGGGAAAGTCCTATCAGAACCGGAAGCAGGAAATAATGTGAACGGACCCGGGACATTGAGGAGACTCCTGCCGGAATGGCCTGGTTGATTATTTTAGGCCCCCGACCGGGCGAAAGCAAGGCTAAGTCGCGGCCAGAGAACAAATTGGCGATTGCCGAGCCAGCCTCAGTGTTGGAAGCCAAGACATGATCTTCGAGTTGCCCGTGACCGCATCAAAAGGTGGACCTCCGGCTTCGAACCGCCCACGTTATAATTGAGGGTTTTAGGCGAGCTAACCCTTGGTTCTTCGGGCTCTTCCCTAAGGTTCTTCGATTTGGGCACGGAACTTTACCGCCGCCAGGATCGTACCAGAAGGTGTGTCCGTCAAACCCTCGGTTACTAGCCTGGGAGTGCATCGCTGTAGGTCGAAAAAGCGAGAAGCGGGACCAAAGGCCGGGACTGACGGGAAATGAAACCCTGGAAGAAAATTGCGATCGGCGCAGGTGTGTTGGTCGCGCTCGCCGCCATCGTCGCCTTTTCGGTTCACCAGAGCAGCAAGAACGTGGTGACAGTGCAGACGGCCAAGGTACAGCGCCAGGATTTGTCGGCGGTGGTGAGTGGATCGGGAGAAATTAAGCCAAAGACCTACGTAAACATCGGCGCCAACGCGTTTGGCAAAATCACCCACCTGTTCGTGAAGGAAGGCGACAAGGTCAGGAAGGGACAGTTGCTGGCACAACTGGAAAACGTGCAGTCTTCGGCCGATGTGAATGCCAACCGGGCGTCGCTGCAGGCGGCCGAAACCGACGCGGTTGCAGCCGATGCCGCGCTGAAAACCGCGCAAGCCGATCTTTTGCGCGCAAGGGCCGATTACGACCGCAACAAGCTCGATTGGAGCCGCGCCCAGTCTCTGTTTCAGGATGGATTGATCGCCAAGTCAGATTTCGACAGCCGTAAGAATGCCTGGGCGACCGCGGACGCAGGCCTGGCACAGGCACAAGCCCGAGTCGCGCAAGCGCGTGCCCAGAAGGAGTCGGCCAGCACTCACGTGGCAGAGGCGCAGGCGACCCTCACTCGATTTACCGATGTTTTGCACAAGGCCACCTACACGGCGCCCTTTGATGGCGTCATCACCAACTTGCCCGTGCGCGAGGGAGAAACGGTGGTGATCGGCATTCAAAACGCACCCGGCAGCACGCTGATGACGATCGCTGACATGTCGGTAATCACGGCCGAGGTGATGATCGACGAAACCGACATCGTAAATGTGCGCCTGGGCCAGCCCGCCGAAGTCACCATTGACGCGATGTCGAAGAAGGTCTTCCACGGAAAGGTTTCGGAAATCGGGGATAACGCGATCGTGCGTTCCACCGGCGTGGCCACATCCCAACAAACGACCGCCAACGATGAGGCAAAGGATTTCAAGGTGGTGGTCACCTTGAGCGATCCTCCCGCCGATCTGCGACCAGGTCTTTCCACGACCGCCAAGATTACGACGGCCACACGAAACAATGCGTTGGTAATCCCGATCCAGGCACTGACTCTTCGCACCCGGGCCCAACTGGAGCAGCAGCGCGCTCCCGCCGGTTCGGTACAGGCCGCTTCACCGAGCTCCGCGATTGCATCCAACGACAATAAGAACAGTAAGGAGGAAGTGCAAGGCGTCTTCGTCATTCGCAACAGGAAAGCGGTGTTCGTGCCTGTGACCACAGGCATTAGCGGAACCACAGATACCGAGGTGCTCAGTGGACTGAATGCAGGCGATGAGATCATTACCGGGAGTTACAAAGTCCTGCGCACGCTGCGCCCTGGGAGCGGAGTGAAGGTCGACAACTCCGCCCCCAAGAAGGAGGATGAGTCATAACCTTCGGGTGACTGGCTCGTCCAACAAAAAACCGCCCAAAGGCGTCAACCGAGGAGCCCACGCAGTCGAGTTCAAGATCGGAGAAGCGAGTGGAACCCGACCAGGAGAAACCCATGGCGACCGCAGAAGTCATCAACATACCGAATACTTCCGTTTCAGCCCCGCCCGAGTCCTGCATGATTGCGGCGGAGGATTTGTGGAAGACCTACGACATGGGCTCGGAACAGCAGGTGCACGCATTGCGCGGGGTTAATCTGCGCATCGAGCGCGGAGAGTATGTCGCGATTATGGGGCCATCCGGTTCCGGCAAGTCTACGCTCATGAACCTGATCGGCTGCCTTGACACTCCCACCAAAGGCCAGTACTGGCTGAACGCTCAGCTGGTGAGCGAGCTGGACGACGACGAACTGGCCCACATCCGCAACAAGGAAATCGGTTTTGTATTCCAGACTTTCAACCTGCTGGCCCGGGCCACGGCGCTGCACAATGTGGAGCTGCCTTTGATTTATGCCGGAATTGCAACCGAAGAACGCCTGGAGCGCGCCCGACAATCACTGACTGCGGTGGGCATGGAATCCCGCATGAGCCACAAGCCCAACGAGCTTTCCGGCGGCCAGCGACAGCGGGTTGCCATCGCTCGCGCTCTGGTCAACAAGCCCTCGATCATTCTGGCCGACGAGCCCACCGGGAACCTGGATTCGCAGACGGGTACCGAGATTATGGCCTTGTTCGATCGTTTGCACGCTGAGGGAAATACCATCGTACTCGTGACCCACGAACACGACATCGCCGAGTATGCCTATCGAGTGATTCACATCAAGGATGGATTGGTCGAAAGAGACGAGAAAAATAAATAAGTCCCTCGGCCGCGACCGTGTCGCACGTTCTGTGAGTTGCTTCGCGTGATGTGCGGACCGTTTCTTCAATTGGACAACGTGGCCCCAGGAACCGATTGTGCCGCCTGGGCAGTTGCCGACGAAGCTGATTCCACGTTCGGCACCGTCGCCACAACCACGCGATCTCTTCCCTCGCGTTTCGCGCGGTAAAGGGCAGCGTCGGCTGCCTCGATCACTTGTTTTGGCGAAGTGCCGTGCTGCGGCACGTCGGCCACCCCCACCGAAACCGTGATCGCCCCCAGAGAGCGTCCCTGATGAAGCACCGTCAAGTCCCGCAGCTTGGATCGCAGTCGCTCGGCACGGGATGCCGCCGCTTCCACTGACGCGGTAGGAAGGATCACCACAAATTCTTCACCACCAAAGCGGCATACTATGTCTTCCGCCCGAACGTTCCGGGCAAGAAACATGGCGGCTTCGCGCAACACCGCATCACCCGCATCGTGGCCGTAGGTGTCGTTGAACCTTTTGAAATGGTCAAGATCGAGCATCAAAAGGCCCAGGGACTGATCGGAGCGGATGGCGCGGCGAATCTCGCGTTCCAGCATTTCCTCTAGATAACGTCGGTTGTACAGGCCAGTCAGAGGATCACGGATCGCTTGGGTGCGGAGAGCCTCGCGCAGGCCGATGTTGGCAACCGACAGTCCCAACTGGGCGGCGAATGTGGTTTTGAAGGAAAGCTCTGAGTCTGCCAAAGTGGGCACCTCGTCCGTCGCCTGAAAATGTATGATGCCCAGCGACTCGCCTTGAGCAAGAATCGGGATGCACAGGTAGGTATGCTTAACTCCGGCAGCGTGGGCGCACGGCGCGGTGGTGTCTCCGGCGACCACGAGATGAGGATGGCCGGTGCGGAGAGCCCAGCAAGACGCCCGTTCGAACACCTGCGCGGAAAGCCGGCAATCGGACCAGGAGGCGATGACTTCCACCAGGCTGCGTCCGCTGTTGAACAAAGCGATGGCGCCCTGGGTATGGGGAAAAATTCTGGGAGCAAAGCCCAAGGCCGCGGCAAAGGCTTCGTCTTTGCTGACGCAGCTCTGCAGCAGTTCTCCCATCTTGGCCAGCAAGGTTGCCCGCTGGGAGCGGTCGGTCAGCTCACGCATCATGCGCTCGTTCTGCTGGTCGAGCGCCTTGCGGGCCATATCCTTTTCCCACATTTC
>Ga0335073_10002703_pt1 | contig 24346 bp, 19 predicted proteins | sample Lox_Sample_22_FD_207093 | JGI IMG/M metagenome (GOLD analysis project Ga0335073, IMG submission 207093) | Soil microbial communities from Loxahatchee National Wildlife Refuge, Florida, United States - Lox_Sample_2.2 | ecosystem: Environmental > Terrestrial > Soil > Wetlands | place: USA... | reverse complement strand
TCTGCATGGAGGGCCCGCAGTTTTCGACTCGCGCCGAGTCGAACTTATATCGTAGCTGGGGCGCGGACGTGATTGGCATGACCAACCTGCAGGAAGCGAAGCTCGCGCGCGAGGCCGAGATCTGCTACGCGACCATGGCGATGGTGACCGACTACGACTGCTGGCGCGAAGGCCATGACGATGTGACGGTGGAGCAGATTGTGGCGGTGCTCAACCAGAATGCGGCGAATGCGGCGAAGGTGGTGCGCGCCGCTGTGGCTGCGATGTCGAAGGATCGCACCTGTGCCTGCGCAAACGCGCTGCAATATGCAATTCTCACGAACCCGGCGGCGATTCCAGCCGAGACCCGGGAGCGGCTCGATCTGCTGGTAGGTAAATATCTCAACAAATAAAGACAGGAAGAACGAATGGCGATTCTGGTTGTGGGAAGTGTTGCGTTTGACAGTATTGAGACCCCTTCAGGCCACGCTGAGCGCTGCCTGGGCGGTGCGGCGACCTATTTTTCTCTGGCGGCGAGCTACTTTACCGATGTGCGCGTGATTGCGGTGGTGGGCGAGGACTTTACTGCGAGCGAAGAAGATGTGCTGAGACGCAGGGGCATCGATACGCGCGGCATTGAGCATGTTGCGGGCAAGAGTTTCTTCTGGCGCGGGTCATATCTGAAGAGCCTGAACGAGGCGCATACGCAGGAAACGCAGCTCAATGTCTTTGAGACGTTTTCTCCAAGTGTTCCCGCAGAGTACACGGACTCGGAATTTCTTTTTCTGGCGAATATCGACCCGGTGCTGCAGGAAAATGTTCGCAAGCAGATGCCGCGCGTGCGGCTGGTTTGCGGCGACACGATGAACTACTGGATCAATGACCATCGCGAAAACCTGGAGAAGGTTTTGAAGGGGCTGGATGGCCTGCTGATTAACGATGGCGAAGCCAAGCTGCTGGCGAAGGATGCCAATCTTGTTTGCGCTGCTGAAAAGATATTGTCTTCAGGGCCGAAGAGCCTGATCGTGAAACATGGCGAATATGGCGCGACGGCATTCTTCAGCGACAGGCTGTTTCCCGGCGGGGCGAAGCATGTCGCTCTGCCATTCCGCGCGCCTGCGCTGCCGCTGAGCGAAGTCGTCGATCCTACGGGGGCGGGAGATTCTTTTGCGGGCGGGTTCTTCGGGTATCTTGCTGCGCAGAAGGACATCACTCCGGCTGCCTTCAAACGGGCGATGTTTTATGGCGGCGTGATGGGGTCGTTTGCCGTGGAGCGCTTCGGCACGGAGCGGCTGCAGTCATTGACGCGCGAGGAAATCGACCGGCGCTTTGCGCTCTTCCGCGAGTTGTCTCACCTTGACTGAACCTCAGAACGAAGGGATTTCGCTGCGGCATGAGGCGTGGCTTGTGGCCTGCGTCGCGCTGGTTCTGTCTCTGGTTGCGCTGGGGTATTGCCTTCAGCGGGGCATGCTGCTGTTGTATGGCGATGCGGTCGCCCACCTGTACATTGCGCGGCGCGTCTTCGATTCGCTGAATCCGGGTTTCCGGCAGCTTGGGTCGGTGTGGTTGCCGCTGCCGCATCTGCTGCTGCTGCCGTTTGTGCGGAAGATGGAATGGTGGCAGACGGGGCTGGCCGGTGCATGGCCTTCGATGGCCTGCTATGTTCTTGGTTGCGCCGGCATCTACCGGCTGGCGCGGATATGGCTGCATCCTCTGGCCGCGATCGTTGCGGTCATGTTTTATGCGCTGAATCCGGGGCTGCTCTATATGCAGACCACGGCGATGACCGAGCCGCTTTTTCTGGCGGAGATGATCTGGAGCGCGCTGCTGATCGCGGAGCATGGGCGCGCGCTGAAGTCCGGCGGGCAGAGGCAGGCTTCGCGCCTTCTGGTGGCGGCTGGGCTGGTGCTGGTGGGCGCGATCTTCACGCGCTATGACGGATGGATTTACGCTGCATTCGCATGGCTGGTGGTGGCCTGGGGCGTGCGAAGGCATTTGCGCGAGCGCGTGGGTGGGGCGTTTGTTTTGTTTACGGCGCTGCTGGTTGCCGCTCCAGCGATGTGGCTAGCTTACAACGCCAAGCAGTTTGGCGATCCGTTGGATTTTATGCGCGGGCCCTATTCGGCGAAGGCGATTGATGCGCGCACGACGGCGCCGGGCGCGCCGCATTATCCCGGCTGGCACAGTCTGCGCGTTGCCTCGCTGTATTTTCTGAAGTCCGCTGAGCTGGGCGCTGTGCCGTTGCTCTGGGCCAACTTTCTGCTCTGGCTTTCAGTGGCGGGAACAGCGGTTGCCGTCTGGAAATGGCGAGGGCAGGAAATTGCGGCCGCTCTGTTGCTATGGATACCGCTGCCGTTCTATGCCTACGCCATTGCCTATGGGTCGGTGCCAATTTTTATTCCACTGTGGTGGCCACACTCCTGGTACAACACGCGCTACGGCATGGAGATGCTTCCGGCCTTTGCGCTCTTTGTGGCGTTTGTTGTGTGTGTGGGCGCTGAGCGCGCAACACGGCGCTGGCCGCGGTCTTCTATTTGGATTTTCGCTGCGGTTGCTGTGCTGATGGTGGTGAACAGTGTTGTGCTGATGCGGAGACGTCCGCTGGTGCTGCAGGAGGCGGTGGCGAACTCCCGCACGCGGGTGCCGTTCGAGCGGGCGCTGGCACAGGCTCTGGAGACGCTGCCGCAGGAGGGGATGATCCTGATGTATACATCGGAACATCCGGGAGCGCTCGCGACAGCGGGGATTCCATTGAAGCGCACGATCAACGAAGGCGATTACTACCAGTGGCCCGGAGCGCTCGAGCATCCAGCGCAATCGGTGGCGATTATCGTGGCCACAGACGGCGATGCGGTGGCGCGCGCGGTGGCTGCGCATCCTGAAGGGCTGACGCTGGTTAACGTAATTTGTTCCACCGGCCAACCGTGTGCGCGCATTTATCTTGCGAAGTGATAGCATCACGCTCAAACAACGATGACACACGTTTTCATGGCGTTCGACGAACCCGGTCACATGTTGAGCTTCAATGGACTGGAGGAAGCGATCCTTACGGGCGGCGTGGCTGGACGCCTGCTGCTGGCGGCGTTTCTCGGGAGCGTGATTGGCATCGACCGCGAGTACCATCATAAGCCGTCGGGTGTGCGGACGAACCTGCTGATCTGCTTCGGCGCGGCGCTGTTCACCTTTCTTTCTGCCGTGGTGGCCGGCAGCGGAAGCACGAACAAGGGGCAGATTGCGTCGAACATTGTGCAAGGGATTGGATTTCTCGGCGCCGGGTTGATTATTCGCAATCGCGACCGCGTGAGCGGGCTGACCAGCGCGGCGACGGTATGGGCTGTGGCTTCAGTGGGAATGGCTTGCGGCGCGGGACTGTACATTCCTGCTGTATTTGCCGCTGTGCTGATCCTTGTTGCGCTTGAGGGAGTGGGTGTTCTGGAAGGCTACGCAAACCTCAAAATTTATTCGGTGATTTATGAGGCGCGGGGTGGTGACGCGGACAAGATGTCCCTGTCGATTCTGAATGCGATGGACCGTGCGAAGCATAGACTCGTTGGGCTGGAGCAGCAGACCATCGGCGAATTGAATCGACTGTCCTTTTCGCTGTCGACTACGCGCAGAGGCCACGACAGGCTGCTGGTAGCTTTGAACGCGGCTCCTTCCATTGACGAAGTGCTGACATTTCGCGACCCGGAGGATGATTGATGCGGTTTGTAAAGGTTCATGCGTGTGGCAATGATTTTCTGGTTGTGGATGCGGCAGAAGTGGCTGCAGAGCGGCAGCGTGACTGCGCCGTGAAGTTGTGTTCTCGCAATACTGGAGTTGGCGCGGACGGCGTTGAATACCTGGAATGGATGGGTGAGCGCTCGGGCAGGATTCGCCTCTTCAATGCCGATGGCTCCGTGGCGGAGATCTCCGGTAACGGCACCCGTTGCGTTGCTGCATGGATGGCGCATGTGAAAGGGCTCGGACCTGGCGACAGCATTATGCTTAAGACCGATGCCGGCTTGCGCGAGTGCAGCATCGTGCAGGCTGAGGGCGACCGTTTTCAGATCACCTCGCTCATGGGTTTGCCGAAGATTGAGCCTCGCTCCGTGCAACTGAGCAATGGGGTCGTTGAGGGCATCGCTGTTTCGATCGGCAATCCTCACTTCGTTATCTTTGTGGAAGATCCGGCATTTAACTTTCGGGGGCGACCCTGGCAGCAGGTTGGCTACGAAATCTGTTTCCATCCAGACTTTCCTGAACAGACGAATGTTGAATTTGTGCGTGTCATCAGCACAAATGAGATTGAGATCCGAGTCTTCGAACGGGGCGTCGGACCGACCACGTCTTCGGGGACGGGAACCTGCGCGACTGCAGTCGCGACGATTATTCATTATGGCGGCGCGACGCGTTTGCTGGTGCGCGCTCCGGGTGGCGAACAGCAGGTGGAATGGCTCGGGGGCGAAAGCGAAATTTTGCTCACCGGGCCGGCTGAGTTGATCGCTCATGGTGAGGCTCTTGGATGCTGAAACCGCCCGCGGTTGCGCCCGATGCGCGGGTTGCCGTGGTTGCTCCGGCGAGTTCGTCGAATCCGGAGCGGCTCGTTCGCGGCATCGAGGCGTTGCGCGCGCGCGGCTACGATGCGGAGTTCGGCAGGTATGCGCAGGGGCGGCAGACGCCTTATTTTTCAGGCACGGCGGAGCAGCGGCTTGCCGATCTGCATGCTGCATTTGCCGATCGGGAAGTGCGGGCCATATTTTGCACCCGTGGCGGTTACGGATCGAATTATCTGCTGGAAGATATCGATCTTGATTTGATCGGGGATAATCCGAAACCACTATTCGGATACAGCGACATGACAGCAGTGCAGACGTGGCTGCTGGATGAGCTTGGATTGGTTTCGTTCCATGGGCCGATGGTTGCTGCCGATTTTGCTGTCGATGCCGGCGTGCATGATGCGAGTCTGGACGCGGCGCTCGATGGCGATCAGGTGGTTGCCGGCGCTGGCGAAGGCTTGAGGGTTTTGCGGCCGGGGCGCGCGCAGGGCGTGATGTATGGCGGTTGCCTGAGCATTCTGAATGCGTCGCTGGGAACGCGCTTTGCGCCGCAGATGGAAGGCAAGCTGCTGTTTCTGGAAGATGTAGGAGCGAAGCCGTACCAGATCGATCGAATGCTGCGGCAGATGGTGTTGGCCGGAAAGTTTGATGGTGTGAGCGGGTTTGTTTTTGGCGAGATGCTGGAATGTGTGTCGCCGGGGACCGGTCCGGAACTGCTGGAGCAGGTGATTCTGCGCGTGCTGGACTGGTTTGACGGGCCGATTGCGATTGGGTTGCGGTCCGGGCATGTGTCGCGTGGCAATGTGACGCTGCCGTTTGGGATTGAAGCGGAATTGATTCTGGAAGACGAGCCGGCGCTGCGGTATCTGGAGCCGGCGGTGCAGGTTGATTGATGCAGGCGAAACATATTCACTTGATCGGGATTTGCGGGACGGCGATGGCGTCTCTGGCCGGGCTCTTGCAGTTAAAGGGGCATCGTGTGACGGGATCGGACCAGGCGGCGTATCCGCCGATGTCGGATTTGCTGCGCGATTTGAATATTCACGTTGCGGAACCGTTTTCGGCAGAGAATCTGAAGCCGCATCCTGATCTGGTTATTGTAGGGAATGCGATGTCGCGTGGCAACGTGGAGCTTGAGTATGTGCTCGATCAGCGCATTCCATTTACTTCACTTGCGGAATTGATACATGCGGAGTTTCTTCGCGGGCGTGAATCACTTGTCGTGGCCGGAACGCATGGGAAGACTACGACGACGAGCATGCTGGCGTGGATTTATGAAGTTGCGTCGCGCACGCGGCCGCAGCTTGCGCCTTCGTTTCTAATTGGCGGAATCGCGGAGAATTTCAAGACGAGCTTTCAGCTGCACGAGACGCGGCCGTTCATTCTGGAAGGCGATGAGTATGACACGGCGTTTTTCGACAAGGGACCGAAGTTCATGCATTACTTTCCCAACGCTTTGATTCTGACACATGTGGAGTTCGATCACGCGGACATTTATCGCGATCTCGATCAGGTAAAGACGGCGTTCAAACGGCTGGTGAATCTGGTTCCCCGGCGCGGGCTCGTGGTTGCTTATGATGGCGCGGCGAATGTCTGGGAGTGTGTGAGCAAGGCATTTTGTAACGTTGAGCGTTACGGATTCGCGGCGGAGTCTGATTGGCGCGTTGCGGATCTGCGGTTTCATGACGGGCGCAGTTCATGGAAGGTCTTTCGCAAGGGCGCGTTCTGGGCCGAGTTGCAGCTTCCGATGGCGGGTCAGCACAATGCGTTGAACGCCACGGCTGCTGCGGCGCTGGCTGCAGGGCAGGGAGTGGAGACGGCGGCGATTCAGGAGGCGCTGGCGTCTTTTGAGAGCGTGAAGCGCAGGCTTGAGGTGCGGGCGGTTGTGGATGGCGTGACGATTATCGATGACTTCGCTCACCATCCGACGGCGATCCGCGAGACGCTGAAGGCGCTGCGCGGAGCGTATCCTGATGCGAAGCTTTGGGCTGTGCTGGAACCGCGCTCGAATACGCTGCGGCGGAATGTCTTCGAGCGCGAACTGATCGAGAGTCTTTCGATCGCGAATCGCATTGTGCTGGCTGGAGTCTTTAAGCAGGAGAACATTCCTGAGTGTGAGCGGCTGCATCCGGAGACAGTTGTAAAAGGCTTGCGGCAAGCGGGGAAGGATGCGGCGCTGTTTGCGAATGCAGATGCGATTGTCGAGGCCATCGTGCCGGAGCTGCATGCGGGCGATGTGGTCGCGATCCTTTCCAATGGCGGCTTCGACGGAATCTATGAGAAGTTGCCGCAGCGGCTGGAGCAGAAGGCGTTGGTGCGCTCGTAAGCCATGCTGTCGGCGATTGCGATTGTTTCGTTCTACCTGATTATGGGTTTTCCCGCGGCCCTGATTGGGCTGCCATGGACGTTGCTGCGCCGCGATATTTCCTTTCTTTACCGCTGGGCGATGTGGATTGCGAATACCGGATTGAAGGTCGGCGGCATTCGCATGGACGTAAGCGGGCGCGAGCAGCTGGATCGCGGGCAACGCTACATCTTCATGTCGAACCATGTTTCAAACCTCGATCCTCCGGTGCTGCTGCCGCTGCTTCCGGGGCGGACTTCCGTTTTTCTGAAGCGGTCGCTGATGAAGATCCCGGTGCTGGGGTATGCGATGCGGCTGGGCGACTTTGTTCCTGTCGATCGGGATGGACGCGTGGAAAGCGCGAAGCAGAGTGTTGAACGTGCGCGGCAGGTGATGGATGCAGGGCTGCACATCACTTCGTTTGTGGAGGGCACGCGTTCGCGTGACGGACGGCTGCTGCCTTTCAAGAAAGGGCCGTTTTATCTGGCGATGGAAACGGGCCGTCCGGTGGTGCCGATCTCGATCTGGGGCACGGAAGGCATGATGAAGAAGGGCAGTGTCCGCATTACTCCGGGGACGGCGCATATCGTGTTTCACGCGCCGCTGTTGCCTCGCGATTACGCGACACGTGAAGATTTGATGGCGGCGGTGCGGCAGTCGATTGCGTCGAGTTTACCGGAATGGATGCGGGGCGATGAGTCGGCTTGAGGTGTGAATAGACCAGCTGCTGCGGCTGTTTCAGGGCTTCAGAATCGCGTTGTAGCCGTCGCCCAGGAGCTTGGCGCGCATGGTTTTTGCTTCATCGCGCGAGGCGAATGGGCCTACCTGAACGTGGAGCAGACTGTCATGCGGTTCGTTGCGGACGGAGACGGTATATCCGCGCTGGCGCAAAGCGGATGCCAGGGCGTTGGCGTCTTCCGGACGGGTTACAGCGGCAATCTGCACCATAAATGTGCCGTTGCTGACTGGCATTGGCAATGAACCTGGCTTGGTCTCGGGTACGGCGGCTGGCGAAGGCTTCGACACGGGAGTCTGTGTCAATGAGGTCTGCGTTAGCGAGGCCTGCTTCACAGCCGGGGCAGATGGTTGGCCGGGCGTGCTGCCGGGGGTGGAATCCTCATCGACAGATTCCGTGACTGTATTTGCGTCCTGCGTGCCGCTGTTGGCCGCCTGCAGGCTTTCCATGGCCGAGGGCTTAGGTTTGGGCGATACAGTCGGCGCGGAGTCAGGCTCGGGTGATGTGGCGGCAGGCCCATTGGTGTTTGGGGCTTCGCCGCCGCGACGCCCGGTGGAGTAGCCGAAACCGAAGAAAACACCGCAGATCAGCACGAGTCCGAAAAAGATGCCGAGCAGGGTCGTGGCGCTGAGCGTGATCTCGGAATCGACTTCCTCGTGTTCGTGTTCGATTGCGCTTCTCATTGCCGTTCCTCAGTGCCAGGCGCAGAGGCTGCGGGAGTTCCAAGCTTCTGCAGGAGGGAAAGCAGTTCCATGGGCAGCGGGAAGATAACTGTCGTGTTCTTCTCCGTGCCGATGTCGGTAAGTGTCTGCAGATATTTTAACTGCAGGGTGATGGGCTGTTGCGCGAGAAGATTGGCGGCATCCACCAATCGTTGGGCAGCGCTGAATTCACCTTCCGCGTTGATAATCTTCGAGCGCTTCTCGCGTTCGGCCTCGGCCTGTTTAGCCATGGCGCGCAGCATCTGCTCGGGCAAGTCTACCTGCTTCACTTCAACGCTGACCACTTTCACGCCCCACGGCTCGGTGCGCTGGTCGATGATGGCCTGGATGCGCTGGTTGAGCGCATCGCGGTGCGACAGCAGGCCGTCGAGCTCTACTTCGCCCAACACGGAGCGTAAGGTGGTTTGCGCGAACTGCGAGGTCTGGTAGACGTAGTTGGCGACTTCGATGACTGCTTTTGCGGGATCGAGCACGCGCAGTGTGATGACAGCATTGACCTTGATGGTGACATTATCGCGGGTGATGACATCCTGTGGCGGGACTTCGAGGACTTCCTGCCGCAGGGAGACGCGAACGATCTGGTCAAACGGCCGGAAAACGAGGATGATGCCGGGGCCTTTCGGCTGAGGCAGCGCGCGGCCAAGACGAAAGATGACGCCGCGCTCGTATTCGCGCAGGATTTTAATCGAATTCAGCAGATAAAGAAGAATGACAGCAATAACAATTAGCCCGGGGATTCCCATGGATACGCCTCACTGAGGTGCGATTGTACCGCAACGAGATTGGGGAAAGATGCTCAAATCGCCGTCGACGGGCTGTCGGGAACCCGCTCGACCAATAGAGTGAGATCGCGGACGGCGCGCACGCGGACGCGCTCGCCCGGCGAGACAGGCGCGGGGGATTCGGCAAACCAGAGCTCGCCGTGCACCATGACCTGTCCGCGCGGGTCGAGGGGCTGCTGCGCAATGGCGATGGAGCCAACAAGAGCTTCAGGGCCGGTAAGGACTTTGTTTCGCCGCGCTCGGAAGGCGATGCGGACGAGAAAGGTGGTAATCGCGCCGAAGGCGATGCCGGTGCCTACGGCGGTCGCGATGCTGACACGCAATTCCGGAATTGGCCCGGCGACCAGCGTGAGCGTGCCGAAGACGAGGCAGATAATGCCGACGGTCGCAAGAATGCCGTGGCTGGCGAATTTAGCCTCAAGAATCATAAGCGCAAAGGCGGCAACCAGCAGCATCAGCGAAGTGTAGCGCACAGGGAGCAGGTTGAGCGCGAAGAGCGCGAGCAGGACCAGCAATGTTCCCAGCGCGCCGGGAATGATGGTGCCGGGCGTATTGAATTCGAGATAGATGAGCAGGCCGCCCACGACGAGGATGAGAACGGCCAGATTCGGGTCCATAAGCTGGTCGAGGATATTTTCGCGCAGCGTCGGGTCGACGGGAACGATGTGCGCGTTGCGCGTGTGCAGCGTGACGGTCGAGCCGTCGAAGCGCGTGACGGTGCGGCCGTCGAGGTCGTCGAGGAGCGCTGTGTTGCTGGGCGCGACGATGTCGATCAGTTTCAACTTCTCGGCTTCGCTCTCGGTATACGACTTCGAGTTGAGCACGGCGTCCTGCGCGGCATCGACGTTGCGATTGCGACGCGATACGTAGGAGCGGAGAAATGCGGTCGCGTCATTTTCGATCTTCTGCTTCATCACCGGATCGACGGTTGTGCCCATGACGACCGGATGTGCCGCTCCTGCATTTGTGCCGGGCGCCATTGCCGCGATGTCCGCAGCCTCAAGGATAAAAAAGCCCGCCGAGCCGGCGCGGCTGCCCGAGGGCGCTACATACACAATGACCGGAGATGGCGAAGCGAGGATGTCATGCACGATGTTGCGGGTGGAGTCGAGCAGGCCGCCGGGCGTGTCCATTTCGATGAGCACAGCCTCGGCATGGATGTCAGCAGCGCGCGCGATGCCGCGGCTGATGTACTGCTCGCTGATGGGCTGAATGGTATCGTGCAGGCGCAGGAGCACAACCTGGGACTGTTGCGGAGCGGCAGCGAAGGAACTTGAAAGCAACACGGCGGCACAGATGAGAAAAAAGATCGCGCTGCGCCGCAGGGAGCTCATGGAACCTGTTGTCCGCGCTGCTCAAGGGCCAGCTTCATGCCGCGCGCGTTGGCGTTGCCGGGTTCGATCTGCAGAGCCTGGCTCACTTCACCGGCTGCAGCGCTCAGCTGGTTCGCCTGCAGATCCATGCGCGCCAGCACGAGGTGGGCGGTTACATTGGGTTGCAGCTGGAGAGACTTCTGCGCCTCCTGCCGGGCAGCTTCAAGATCGCTGCTGCGCTCGCGGACCTGCGCAAGGCCCGCATGGGCAGCGGAAGATGAGGGATTGGCCGCGAGCGCAGCCTGGAATTCGCGTTCGGCTTCAAGAATGAGGCCGCGGTTGAAGAACTGCGTGCCTTCCTTGGTGAGCGCGGCTGCGCGCTCGGCGGGAGGAAGCGCGCTGAGCCGCATGATCTGCACCTGCTCCATTTCAAAGGCGGCCTGACGGAAACTGGCTTCGTTGTAGGTGCGCTTGATGCGTTCGAGCGGGCCATTGCCGGCGCTGCTCTGCGCATCATTCTGAGCATTGTTCTGCGCGCTGTTCTTCGAGGTGTCGAGAGATGCATTGAGCCTTGCCGCCGCCGGGGGATTTTGCTGTTCGTTGCGCAATGCTGCGGCGAAGCCCACTGCTTCTGTGTCCTGCGGGCGGAGCTTTACGGCCTGATCGATCTCGCGGATGGCGCCGGGAATGTCGCCACGACGGCGGAGAGCGATGGCGAGGTTGAAGTGGTAGTCGGCGTCATTGGGATCGGCAGTAATCGCCTCCTGGAAAAGCGCGGCGCCGTCTTTGCCGCGGCGTGCAGCGGCGACTCCCTGATTGTTGACGACTTCAGGCAAAGGCAGCCTCGTCGTGTCGAAGGCAAAGGCGTCTTCGGCTTCGAGATATTTGCCTGTGTAGAAGAAAGACAGTCCGCGATAAAAGTCTGCTTCGAGGGCATTGGGGTCATCTTTCCTCAGATGGCCCAGAGTCGATGCCGCCTGCTCGAAATTCTGGTTCGCAAAGTATGCCTTGCCCAACGCCAGCCATGCCGGATAAAAATGCGGGCTGAGCCGCACGGCTTCGCGAAGATGGCGGATACGCTCGTCAATGGAGCCCTCGGTCAGTCCACGGACGTAGTTTTCAAAAGCGTCGAGGCGCAGGTCGGAGTCGGCGGCAATGAACGTTTGTTCGGCGACGGCGTAGGTGGGCTCAAGCTGCCGCGTGACTTGCCAGGCCATGCCATTCAGCGTGTCGAGCAGATGCGTGAGATCGGCCTGGTTATTAAGCGGGGCATCGAGCTTCAGGCCGGTGACATCAAGAACCTGCGCTGTTGTGTTGAGCGTGGTTCCGGTTGTGGTGTAGAAGCCGAAGACAACGTAGTCGGCATCGAGCGTCTGCGCCAGGCGGATGGCGCTGGCGCGCGACGGCTGAAAGTTCTCCGGCAGCCCAAGATGATCGAAAGCATAGATGCGGTCGGTGCGGCTTATGGGGAGAAATCCAGCGGAGGCAAACCGCCGGTTGAAGATTTCCGGAAATGCCTGGCCGATCCAGTCGAGGCTTGCCTGGCCGGTGTGGTTCTCAAATGGAAGCACGAGCACGAGGCGTCCATGCGCGAGCGCCTGGGTGGATGGGGCTGCCGGAGTCTCGGGTTGAGGGCGAGCTGCGGCAGTGGCCGGTTGTTGCGCGAATACAAGCGGCGTGACTGTAAGCAGCAGGCCGCAAACTAAAAGGCGTAATGGAATCAAGGACGACACTTCAAGGCTGATTATAGTGAAGGGGAAGGTGGTCGTGCTCTGTTTCCATGGCCTCCTGCGGCCGATCGAAGTGCAGCACGGCAGCCCATTGCCCCTTCCGCTCAGCGCGCCACACGACCTTTCCGCCGAGCAGGTGCGCGATCATCTCCGGGGGAAGATCGCGGTGGAAGTCGAAGAACCGCGTATCGAGGGCCTCATTTTTGCGGCCCAGGCTTAAGGGCAGGCGCGGCGGATCGTATTTGGTCGAGAAGATGAGGCCAACTGTGTACGGGTCGGTCAACTGTGCCGCTTTCTCGATTTGCGGCAGAGAGAAGTTGTCGATGACGGCAACGGACATTGGCTTGGTCACATAACCCAGCTCCGGCTTGCTCAACTCATCGGTTGCGGGCCACGCGGTCAATACAGTCGCTTCGGGATAGCGGGACTCGATCTGCCGGATGGCGGCCTGGTGCAGCAGGATCACGTCGCGGTAGGCGAGGTTGTCTTCCGGCGCGAAGCGGTAGGGGGGATTGACGAAGAGTCCGGCAAGAAAGGCGATGGCGCTGAGGACGACCAGATACGGCCATTGCTGAAGTCTTCGGTAAAAGGTGTTGACACAGACCAGAAGCACCAATGGATACAGCGGCAGAAGATATCGCGTGAGCAGCGCTCCGCCAAGGACAGAGAAGAAAATCAGGTTGGCAAGAATAATGACGTAGAACTGCAACTGGTCGCTGATGGAGATGCGTTCTCGTCCTGGGATCGGGGGCAGCATCATGCAGGCGAGCATCGAGAGCACAGGCACAAAGAGATTCATATGCGCCGTGATGTGCAGGCAGCGATGCAAAAAGGCCAGCAGCACGCGCAGCGGCGTGAGCGTGGCCGTCGCGTTGTAGCGCAGATACTCCGGGTTGCCGAAGATGAAGCCGGTGCTATGCCAGTGGTAGAAGTACCAGCAGGTCAGCGGTGCGACCGGCAAAAGCAAAGTGCCGGCTTCTGCCATGTGTAGGCGCGGTGAGGCGACTTTTCCCGATGGCTGCCATCGGGCCGGCGCGAAGGCAAGATACACCTGCCACGCTGCCAGCGCCAGCGGCGTGACGATGGCAGTCTCCTTTGAGAGGGCTGCGAGGGAAAAGCACGCCAATGCGAGCCAAAGGCGCTCTTCAAGAAAGAAGACAAACGCCCACAACGTCGCGGCGGCGGCAAACATATCGGCATGCGCGAGCGAGCTTTGCGCGAACCAGACGGGATAGAGCGCTGTCAGCGCCACGGTTGCAATTGCAACTTTTGATTGGCGCGTGGTGACGATCGCCAGCCTGAAAACGGCAAGCAGAGCGAGAGATGAAACGCAACACATGGCGAGCCGCGTGACCCATGGGGCGAAGGTGAGAATCTTCCACCATAAGGCGAGGTAAACCGACGGCAGCGGCGGGTGGGCGTTTGAGAGCGTAGAGAACGGGATCAGCAAGCCGGTGCGGAAAAAGTCATAGGCCGCCGGGATGTAGTAGCCGGCTTCGTCCCAGTAATAAGGCAGGCGGAGCAGCGGCAGGTGCGCCAGCAGAACCGCTGCGAAGATCGCCGGAAAGGCCAGCCATGCGGTGAGCGGCGACTGTTCTTGTGAAGACACGCTGTTCGGCAACAAGCGCTAGTGAACCGGTCCTTGCGGAATGGGCAAAGGATGGTGAGGTTCGAGTGCGATGGCTCCGAAGGCCTGCTCGTACTGGGAGATGTTCTGGCCGAGGATGTTCCAGAGTGCCTTCGCCTGCTGCGGGCTGAGGTAAATGCCTTGTGAGTTCTGGATGGTGACGGAATCGGGCGCATCCTGATGTACGAGTCCGAAGGCGAGGAAAAAGTCCCATACGCTCACGCGCACCTGTACGCTGTTTGAGTAGTTTTCGCGGTAATCGGGGGCTTGCGTGAGATTGATCCTGGGCTGAGGCTGCTGCGAGGAATTCATAATGCTTTCAGAGTATCGCGTTCCAGGGAAGGATGAGAGATGGTGCGAAAGGGGGGACTTGAACCCCCACGGGGATTACCCGCCAGATCCTAAGTCTGGTGCGTCTGCCAATTCCGCCACTTTCGCACGCTTTATTTTTGACAACTTGCAACGTTTATCGCTTCCTGCCATTCTTGCCAGTCACCGATTTAGTCACCAGTTGCTCTGACGAGGACACCAGCCGATCCACTGCCATCTGTGTATGTTCCGCAGCTAGATGGGCATAGCGCATCGTCATTTGTATTGTACTGTGACCCATGAGTTGGGCGACAGTCCGAATATCGACCCAACCATCACCAAGGCGCGATGCGACGTATGGCTTATTCAGAGTTAAATCCGGCTTGTCCCCTTGACATTCGACCAAAGAGCAAGTAGATTCAGGTCGAATGACGACTAGAGCATCTGACGATCAGCTCGAACTTCTGCAAGGCACGCTTGATTTGCTCATCCTGCAAACGCTCGCCTTTGGGCATGCGCATGGGCATGCCATCGCCAAGTCCATTGAGCGCAGGTCTGAAGAAGTGTTGCAGGTAGGCCACGGCTCACTCTATCCAGCGCTGCAGCGCCTGATGAAGCATGGCCTGATCGCTGCGGAAGACGGCATATCAGAGAACAATCGCAAAGCCAGGTTTTACCGGCTTACGGTAAAAGGCCGGAAGAAGCTCTTCCACGAAACATCGCGATGGCAGCGGTTCTCGGATGCGATTGCGCGCATTCTCACTCCTCCAGTTCAGGAAGGCGAGTAGCAACGATCTTTGTGAAAGGCCCTGCCATGACCTGGTGGAAAAGACATAGCGACCAGCTGGAAGACGAAATCCAGACGCATATCGACATCGAGACGCAGGAAAACATCGAGGCGGGAATGTCGCCGGAAGAGGCGCGGCATGCCGCGCTGCGGAAGTTCGGCAATGTTCTGGTAGCTAAAGACAAATCTCGCGACATCTGGGGCTGGGTGTGGCTGGAGCGGTTGTGGCAGGACGTGCGTTACGCGTTGCGCGGCTTCAGAAAGAGTCCCGGCTTTACAGCGGTGGCCCTGTTGTCGCTGATGCTTGGCATCGGGGCGAGCATTGCTCTCTTCAGCGTTGTGTATGGTGTTTTGATTGCGCCTTATCCATACGCAAAGCCGAACGAAATATGGGCGCCGGCTGTGCTTGGGCCTAACGATCCGGTGCGTTTCTGGCATCAGTATCCTCTGAGCGAGATGGTTGAGATCGAAAAGCTACCAGCATTCGCAGACGTGATGGCCACCATCCCAAAATCGGTCGTGTTAACCGGAGGCACCAATCCGGAAGGCTTCTATGGGGTGTATTTAACGGGTGGAGCCTTTAATTTCATCGGCGTGAAGCCCCTTATCGGTCGGACGATTCAGCCCTTTGATATCCATCCGGGAGGAGAGCCTGACGCGGTTGTTGTGCTTACCTATCAGTTCTGGCAGAGGTTCTTCAGCGGCGACGTACATGCAATCGGAAAGAAGATCACGCTGAATGATGTTCCATATACGGTCATCGGCGTAATGCCGCCGCGATTTGGATGGTGGACCAACGAGGCGTTCTGGCTACCGCTGCCGATGAATCTCGCCGATGATACTCCTGTCAATGTGATTATGCGGCTGCGGCCGGGCATCACAAAAGAAGTAGCCGAACAGCAGCTGAACCAGTTGAATGTGCGCCTCGCGGCTGAGCATCCGCAGCAATTTCCCAAAGGGCAGTTGCGAACGGTGCTGTTGAACTACATGGATATCACCTCGGCCAGCGGCGAGATGAGCTCAAGCCTGCATCTGCTTTTCGCTGCAGTCGGACTACTACTGCTGATCGCCTGTGTGAATGTCGCTAATCTACAGCTGGCCCGGACAACAACGAGAGCTCGCGAAATCGCGATGCGCCTGGCAATTGGAGCCGGCCGTGGACGACTTGTGCGACAGTTGTTGACGGAAAGCGTGATGTTATCGGTCCTGGGTGGCGTGTTGGGCGTGCTCTTCGCAGTCGCCGCTACCCGTATCATCGTGCTTTTGATCCCGCCCGACTATGTGCCCAACGAATCGCGCATTACCGTAAATGGATACGTTCTGCTTTTTTCTCTTACTGTATCCATGTTGACCGGCATCCTATTCGGCCTTGCGCCTGCGCTGCGTTCTTCGCGGCCCGATCTTGTGGAGACGCTGAAAGATGGCGGCAACGGCGCAACAGGCAGCGGACGAGCGCAGGCGATGCGCAGTTGGCTGGTTGTGGCCGAGATATCGCTGTCTGTGTTGCTACTGGCTGGTGCGAGCCTCGCCATTCGCAGCTTTGCGCAGTTGATGCACACCGATCCGGGGTTCCAGCCGGAAAGAGTTCTGCGTATGGGAATAACGCTTCCTCCCAAGCAATACACCACCTTCGAACAGCGCAATCTCTTCGATCAGAATCTGCTGGAAATCATCATGAGTATTCCGGGCGTGCAGGCGGCAGCTATCGGGAATGGGGGAATGCCGTACAGCGGATGGGAATCCTCGTACTCACTTGAAGGCCGTAAGCCTCTCTCAGACGACCAGAAGCTCGTCGTCTCGCTCGTAAGCAGCAAATATTCGCAGACCATGGGAATCCCGCTGAAGCGCGGGCGCGAATTTACCGAAGCTGAAATTGAAAATGTGGCTCACGTCGCGCTCATCAATGAGAGCGCAGCCAGACTCTGGCCGGCGGGCGTAGATCCAATCGGCAGGCACTTGCAGCTTGACGTTCTGGAGAAGCCTTTGAAGCCGCCGGTGCTGATGCCATCGGGAAACAACTCCGACCTCGTGATCGTAGGCGTGATCGGTGACACAAAGAACGGCGGTCTGGCAGATGCAACGCGTCCCGCGGTCTATCTGCCCTATACGATGATCGCGCCTCCTGACCGTCAAATCGCAGTGCGAACTGCAGGGCAACCGCTGGCTATATTAAATGTTGTGCGAGAAAAGGTGCGCGAACTGGATAAAGACACAGCTCTCGGACGCCCGGTGACGCTCGACGAAGTGTTAGGCGAAGAGGCGCAGCAGCCGCGCTTCAATATGGCCCTCTTCAGCGGATTTGCAGTTTTGGGCCTTACGCTTGCCGCTATCGGTATTTACAGCGTCATTTCATATAACGTTACGCAGCGGGTGCATGAAATCGGCGTACGCATGGCGCTAGGCGCGAAGCGAAGCGACATCCTCAGACTCGTTCTGCTGATGGTTGCGCGAGTTGCCGGGCTTGGACTGGTGATTGGCTTATGCGGAAGCATCCTGCTTGAGCGCATAGTGCGGTTTCAGATATTTGCAAAAACTTCGTTCGACTTCGTTTCTTTAGCTGCGGTCGTTCTTGCGCTGTCTGCTGTTGCCTTGCTCGCCGGCTGGATGCCCGCGTTTAGAGCCGGGAATCTTGATCCAGTTACTGCCCTTCGCCATGAAACTTAACCAGGATTCGTCATGATTCGCGGGGCGCATCCGGGCGAGAGCTGCGATCGGCATTCACTGGAACAGAAAGCGCATTCACTGATCGGGCTCAACATTGATCGAAGCCCCTTCTAGTGAACCCCGGCACCTTGGATGGTTCGAAGCCTGGAATCATCACTTATGAAAGTCCGAAGTGGAATGGGTCGGTGAGGGGACAGGAGGAACGACCGGAGACGCCAATCCGACATTTATGTACCAATTCTGGGTTCCGGCGGCCCGCCTGCGCGCGATGATCTCTTCGTGCAACGCGAACATGCCGGGCAGCAGATTTTCCGAAGGCTCGGGTTTGTTGCGGAAATGCATGTAAGCAAGATTCTCGCTGTAAGGCTTCCAGATTGGTTCCCCATGCGCAACCGGATGGCCGGTACGGGCGAAGCTCGTAAAATAGTTCATGATCGCCTGGGAAAGGGCTTTTTCCTGTGTGTCGTCGGGCGGCTTCGGCCAGTTATTTGGGAACTTGTCGTTTAATCCTACGTCACCGAATTCGAATGGCAATTCACTGCCGTGAAAAGCTTCAAGGTGCTCTGCAACCTCCGCCGGATAGGAGTGGTCGAAGAAGTAAAGGTAGGCCGACACTCCGATACGAGTTTGCGCGCGCGCCAGGCGCACTGCGCTCCACCCATAGAAGGCGTTGCGCGCCGCCTCCAGAGCGCTTTCTTCGATGTTTGTGCCGGGATACAGTTCAAGGTACTTATCGGCCAGGTCCCCGTAAATTTTCCGCACCATCGCGACATACTCCGCCTGCGTTTTCGGAAGCGGCGGCAGAAAGAAGCGCAGTGAGCGAATCTCGCCAGCATTGAATCCCACAATCACCGGCACGCGCGCCTGCTCGCCGCGGTCGAAGCACTCCACGATTTGCCGCGGCAATACCCATCCATCAATGTTGGCCTGTGGATCGAACCCCGCCGCATAGGATTTATCCATCAGCATCTTGGCATCCATCGAGCGCAGTTCGGCCAGATCAGTCGTACCGACTTTCTTGACGATATATTCGCCGAATGCCTCCGCCGAAGGCTGCCCGTAACTCGGGCGCGTGAGCTCCATATTGGAGACCATGTAACCGCTTTGCATGATTGCCTGCTGAAAGAGCCCGCGTGCCAGAGGGCTGGCCATCAGTTCGACCGTGCTTAAGGCACCCGCGGATTCTCCGAACACCGTGATATTCCCGCGGTCGCCGCCAAAGCGGTCGATGTTGTCGCGCACCCAGTGCAGCGCCGCTATCTGATCCAACAGTCCATAGTTTCCAGAGGAATGGTGAGAAGACTCCGCCGTAAGCTGGGGAAGCGCGAGGTAGCCAAATACGCCGAGCCGGTAATTCAACGTAACCACGATGACCCCTTTGCGCGCCAGTTGACGGCCGTTGTAGAGACCTTCCGACCCACTCATCCCCCGGAGCGCTCCTCCATGAATCCACACCATCACCGGGGCGTTAGACGCGTGGGCCGGCTTCCAGACGTTCAGGAAGAGGCAGTCCTCGCTCATCTGAGGCGGGTTGTCGGCATAGATGCTGTTCGGCGGAGACAGAGGCTGTATGCAGGCCGGACCAAACTCCGCTGCCGCGTGCACGCCGTTCCAGTCTGGAGGCGGAACCGGCGGCTTCCAGCGCAGATCGCCGATGGGGGCCTGCGCGTAGCGAATGCCACGGAAGACGGTGATATCGCCGGGAAGGGAAACCCCGCTCACTGCTCCGTGGGTGGTCTGGACAATTTCAGGCGCGGATGCCGGGGAAGCCGTCGCAACACGTCGCAGCATCGTCGGTTCCAAAGTTACACCAGCAACCATCAGCAACGTGCAGATTTTCCATCTCATCGTGCCGCACCTCTCTTTGTCATCGGATAGAGTCTCCCGCGAAAACGCGTAAGTCAAGTTTCATTCATGGGCGAGTGAATATTATTCACCTAGCACGAGCGGAAGTTGGAGGTGCAAACCTTGACAACGGAGACCGATCAGCTCTCCGGTTTTCTGCCCCGTCGAGACCTTCGAGGCGTCGTGCACAGCGCCATGAATCCAGCGGCCATAAACCTTGCCAGGCGTTCCTTTACTGCTTCCAGGTCGTCGGATTTGCATCTTCCATCGGACAGCTTGTCGATGCGTCCTGTATTTCCCAGCGCGTGCATCAGTGCTCCGGTGACGAAATCGTACCCCCAGAAAATGTCCCTGTCCGGGCAATCGGGCAACGCTTTCTTGAGAAGTCTGATTAATTTCATAACAACCGGATCGAAGTGCAGGTCCATCATGGCTGCCCCTTCAGTGGAGTTGCTTACCTGGGCCACAAAGGCGGCGAAGTTTCTCCATCCTGCTCCGCCATGGATGTACAGGTCGAAATCAGTGTCGAGAAAAGCGCGTAGTGCTCCTTCGACGGAGAGAGAATCGCCAGCCTCGCGCTCATAGCGGTCCAGCGCCTCCATGCGGCGACTGCTGGTGACTCCGGCGCGGCGCGCAAACGCAGCCTCAAACAGCTGCCGTTTGTCGACGAAATAGTAGTGCATGAGAGATGTATGGACGCCCACTTTACGCGCAACATCGCGAAGGGTTACGCCATTCATCCCATGCTTCGAGAAGAGGAACTCGGCGGCATCCAGCATCTGCTGAAGAGTCGCCGCGCGTTGCTCCGCTTTTGTACGGGACCCTTGCACTTTCGCGATACGCTTCGCCATAACGGGACGTCCATCACAGGTACGCTATAAACGAGATGTTCATCATACACACAGTCTGCATCGATTCAGCTTGCCCCAGTGGCGACGTTCTCGCGGAGACGCTTCTTGTCGATCTTCCCCGTAGCAGCCAAAGGCATGCGTTCCACCACAACGACCCGGTCGGGAATCCACCAGTCCGGGATCTTGCCGCGCAGCGCATTCAGAAGCGCCCGTTCATCGATCACATGACTTCTGCAAGGCTCGACAATTAACACTGGACGCTCGCCCCACTTGAGATCGAAACAACCGACAACGGCTGCCAGGCCTACAGCGGGAAGGCTTCCGACAATCCTCTCGATTTCAACCGGATTGATCCACTCTCCACCGGATTTAATCAGGTCCTTGGAGCGTCCGGCGATGATGAGATTGCCTGTCTCATCGATAATTGCCAGATCGCCCGTATCGAAGTAGCCCTCGCCATCCAGCACGCTCTCTTCCTGCTTGTAGTAGCGCTCGGCGACGCTCGCCCCCTTCACCCGTAACCGACCAGTGACCATTCTCTGCGACGACAGAGTGGCGCCATCAGCATCCACGAGCTTCAAATCCAACCCCAGCGGAGACCGGCCAGAACCGCGCGGCCCGTCCGATGGCGGAGCGTCGGGTGGCGAGATCGTTCCCAACGGAGACAACTCGGTCATACCCCAGCTCGTCTGCACCCTCACGCCCAGCCGGCTCTCCATGCGGGCGATCAGCGCCTCGGGGCAATGCGTGCCGCCAATGACGATCCGTTGAAGAGAGGGAAGCTCGCCTCCTTCTTTTTCAAAGAGTTCCACCAGCCCGAGCCATACTGTGGGAACAGCCGCAGCAACCGTGACACTTTCAGCGAGAATTAAATCTCTCAGGTGGACCGGATCGATAGAACGCCCGGGAAGAACCATCTTCGCGCCGACAGCGGGAACTGCGAAGGGAGCTCCCCAGCCATTGGCGTGGAACATCGGAACGGCGACAAGTACTGCATCCCTGGCGGTGATAGCCATGGCGTCAGCCTGCAATAGACGCAAGGTATGCAGATAATTGGAGCGGTGCGTGTATAGCACCCCGCGCGGGTTGCCAATGGTTCCCGAGGTATAACAAAGCCCCGCCGGAGTGTCTTCGTCGAACTGGCCCCAGCGGGCAACGCGTCCAAAGCGCTGTAGAAATCCGGCCAGCGTCCAGTGCTGATGGGCATGCGAAAACGGTATCTCCTCCTGCTGGTCATCCAGAAGGATAATGCCCTCGATCGTCGGACAGAGTGGCAGCAGGTCGCCGAGTAGCGGCTGCAAGCCCTTGCCAACCGCAATCCATCGATCGGCGGCCTCGTTCACCATGGCCGAGAGCTGCCGAAGACTCAGGCGAGGATTGAGCGTGTGGCAAACGAGCCCTACGGCCATCGCGGCATAGTACATGGCCAGGTGGTGCCCGGTGTTCCATGCGAGCGTAGCGATACGATCACCCGTCTTCAGCCCCTGGTCGAGCAGGCCGCCGGATAGCTGAGCGCATTGTTCCCGCAACTGCGCATAGCAAATCCTGCTGATGTGGATCCCAGGCATAGCGGACACGACTTCAGCCGTGCCATGCCACTTTGCGGCATGGTCCAGAAATTTGTCGACGGTCAGCGCGTAATGTTGCATCGTGTGGGTCATGGAATCGATGCCGCAGGCTTCCGGAAGCGACGCAGCCCCCTCGATCCGTATCGGAGTAGCTAGGGTCGCAGTTGTCTGAAACACATGTCAAGTTCACTCATGCATAAATGAACTAGTGATAGAGTGGTCGCTAGCCTGCAGAGCGAAGACGGCCTGGATGGATTTTCCGCTTTGAATATCCACTTGCATCGTGCCCGGCGCTGACAGGAGGAGCCATTGTGAGCAACTTGCTGGCAAATCGTGTGGCAATCGTCACCGGTGCGGGAAGAGGATTGGGCCGGTCTCACGCTTTAGCTATGGCGCACGAGGGCGCCCGGGTTGTCGTGAATGACCTTGATGCCGATGCGGCTCGGCAGACCTGTGAGGAGATCGAAAGCTCTGGCGAAGCGATCTGGAATTGCGCCAATGTCCAGCAGCTTGCCGAGGTTGAGCAGATGGTATCCGAGGCCATCGCCCGCTGGGGACAGGTGGACATCCTGGTGAACAACGCCGGCATTCTGCGCGACCGCACCTTTGCCAAGGCTGAGTTGGCGGACTTCCAGCTGGTGCTCGACGTTCACCTCATGGGCTCAGTCAACTGCACGCGAGCGGTGTGGCTGCACATGAAGGAGCGCGGATACGGGCGCGTGATTTTCACTACATCCTCTTCCGGTCTCTACGGTAATTTCGGCCAGTCCGCATATTCAGCAGCGAAGATGGGGCTTGTGGGGCTCATGCAGACGCTGGCCCTGGAAGGCTCCCGCTATGGCATCCACGTCAACTGCATTGCGCCGAGCGCCGCAACCCAGATGACCGACCCACTGTTCAAGCCGGAAGATCTTCTTGTGCTCGACCCCAGGCGGGTCAGCCCGGCCGTGACCGCGCTCGCCAGCGAGAAGGCGCCAAACAAATGCATCGTGCTGGCCGGCGGCGGGAGCTTCAAACTGGCAGAGATCACTATGACTCAAGGTATCTATCTCGCAGACGACGAACTGGACGGAGCGCGGGTGCTGGCGCACTGGGATCGCATCGCAGATCGCTCGGGCGCGCTGGTTCCCTCCACTGGTTTTGAGCAGTACGAGTTTGAAGTAGCGCGCGCGCGGTCCCATGCCGCGGCAAGGGAATAATCATGTACGAGATGTTCAAAGAGCGGCTTTCCCGCACGATTTCTCGCCATCTTTTTTTGCCGCTATACGCTTACAGTTACACCGAAATTTGTTTCTGTCCCGTCACCTTGCAGAAACAGAAGGCCAAATTTATGCGCTCACTCCTGCTTTGCTTCACCCTTGTTGCGTCAACTCTCTTCGGTCAGTCATTCGTGCAGCGCGGCGGGACTCACCTCGTCCTCGACAACACGACCTATCGCTTCAGTGGCCCTAATATTGAATGGCTTGGCCTTGAAGGCTACGGCCCTCACGACCCCTTTGGCCCCCGCTATCCCTCTCACTTTGAGATTGACGATGCTTTTGCAACCGCAGCCGAGATGGGCGCCAAAGTCGTGCGCTCGCAAACCATGGGCGATACCGTCGGCTGTCCCCGCTGCATCGAGCCAGAAGAAGGTCAATTCAACCAAAGTGCTTTTCAGGCATCCGACTATGCCCTCTCCGTCGCTGCTAGGTATCACATGAAGGTAATCATCACTCTCATCGGAGACTGTGCCACCTGCTACGGCGGCGGCATCGGTCAGTACCTTGCCTGGCACAAAAAAGCCAGCTTCCAGGATTTCTTCACTGACCCAGCCCTCATTGCTGCTTACGAGCACCACATCGATGCTGTCCTGAATCACCGCAACGCCATCACTGGCATTTTCTACCGCGACGACCCGACAATCCTTGCATGGGAAAACTGCAATATGTGCGGCATCTTCTCCATCTTTGCCCACGGAAACCTCGCCGACGTCGCCAACTGGTCCGAGACAATCGGCAAACACATTAAGTCGATTGATCATCATCACCTCTACCTGGACACTACGGGCGTATTTCGTAACTATCCCGGAATCTTGAACAATCCCAGCGTTGATCTCTTCGCCTTCGAGGAATATCCGCACTGGGCTGCGCTTCTCGGCCCCGGCGCGCCGCCTATGACCGCGGAGACCATAGCGCAGGACGCTGCAACCGTCGTCAGCCACGGCAAGGTCTTCATCGTCAATGAATTCGGATGGGACAAGACCAATTGGGCTACACCTGTAGATCTCCAACGCGTCCTCGACAGCTTCCTCAACAATCCTGATATCTCCGGCGACGGATTCTGGGCGCTGCAGGCTCACCTCGATAACTTCGGCTTCCAACCCATTCCCGCGGATACCACCGATCCAGAATTCGCCAGGAAAGGCGAATCCGGCGAGTGGTGGGCCCTCTACTATCCCGGACGCAAGACGCTTGTCATGTCCGCGGAAGACATGGCCGGCCGCGCGCAGCAGCTACGCGCCCACGCCTACCAGATGTCCGGGCTTCCTGTTCCCAAGCACGCCGTGCCGCCG
>Ga0335073_10002702_pt1 | contig 24352 bp, 20 predicted proteins | sample Lox_Sample_22_FD_207093 | JGI IMG/M metagenome (GOLD analysis project Ga0335073, IMG submission 207093) | Soil microbial communities from Loxahatchee National Wildlife Refuge, Florida, United States - Lox_Sample_2.2 | ecosystem: Environmental > Terrestrial > Soil > Wetlands | place: USA... | reverse complement strand
GTACTCGGTCGGCCAGCTTATAGCGCCGTAGCCAGCGTCGAACTTCTCCTGCTGCCATGCCATCGCCCGGTCGAGCAGGGCCTTCTCGGCAGCGAAGGACAACCGGTGGAAGACCGCGACGTCGTCGCTGCCTTCGCCCCAGGGCAGCTGCTCAGGACCGGCCAGCGGCAGACGGGATGCGAGCCAGCTCCTGGCGGCAGCGGCGAACGACTCGACGCTCGGGCCTGTGCTCACGAGAGAACCGCGCTCATAAAACCCGTGCTCATGAGAAGGCGGCGTCGGTCACGCCAAGATCGGCAGCCGCAGAAGCGAGCCGGTCCCAGCGGCCCGGTCCCGACGAGCGCGGGCCGGCCGGGCAGAGTTCGTGGGCCCAGAACACCAGCTGGCTGACCCCGGCTTCGGCGTAGCGGCCGATATCGGCAGAGCTTGCCAGGGAGGCGCGGATGTAAGTGCTCTGCGGCACGACCCGGCCGGCCTCGGCTTGCGCTGACTCAAGCTGTGCAAGGAGCCGGATAGCGTCGAGGGTCGAGGGAGTGCCGGACGCGAACCATCCATCCGCGCGCTCCGCCGCCCGCCGCAGCGCGCGCGCCGTGTTCCCGCCGAGGACCAGCGGCACCGGCACCGGTGCTGGGGATAGCTGCACTTGCCCGAAGTCATAGACGTTGCCGTGATACTCGAACGGGCCCCCGGCCCAGGCTAGCGCGAGGATGTCCAGACTCTCGCCGAACCGGCGTGCCCGGTCGGCGAATGGCACGCCGAGCGCCTCGAACTCAGCTTGAAGCCACCCGACGCCGGCCCCGAACAGCAGCCGGCCGGACGAAAGCTCGTGCAGCGTCAGCGCCGCCCTGGCGACGGCGAGCGGATGGCGCAGGGCCAGCAAGTATATTGCGGTGCCCAGCTGTAGCCGGCTGGTCCGGGCGGCCGCGCCGGCGAGGGCAATCAGCGGGTCGGTCAGCTGGGTGGCCGATCCCACGATAGGTGCCGCCAGCTCCTGCTCCGGCTCGCGCGTGGGGTGCACCGAGCTGTAGCCCACCGGCATGAGCAGGTGCTCGCCAAGCCAGAGAGTCTCGAACCCGGCGGCCTCGGCTGCTATTGCCAGGTCGGCCAGCTCCGACGCGGTGATGTCATAGACCGAGAGCCCGAACTGCATCCGCGTTCCCGCTATTTCCATGCCAGCGGCAGGGACATCAGCGAGATCTGGCCGCCATGGGCGAGCGGAACATCGCCGGATTCCAGCCAGTAGTCAGGGATGACCCGGTGCCATTCCCTGATCGCCGTCTGCAGTTCTGCCCGGGCCAGGTGCGAGCCGAGACAGCGGTGCTCGCTCGCGCCGAAAGCCATATGCCGGTTCGGGAACCTGTCGATGATCACCTTGTCTGCATCGGGGAACTGGCGCGGATCCCTGGTGGCCGACGGGTAGGTGAGCATCACCATGTCGCCTTGATGCATCGGGCAGCCATGGAAGTCGACGTCCCTGGTCACCTTGCGAGCCATCGGAACGATCGGGTAGGCCCGCAGGAACTCCTCGACCGCGCTTGGCACCAGGTCCGGGTCCGCGATCAGGCGCTCGCGGTCCTGCGGGTGCGTGGCCAGGTGATAGATGCACCAGCCGAGCTGGCTCTTGAGCGTGTCCAGGCTGCCAAGTGTCAGGGTGACCATGATGTCGATCATGTCGGCATCCGGGACTGGCTCGCCGTCGATCTTGCTGCGGCACAAGTGCGAGACGTAGTCGACGCTGGGATCGAGCGGCTCTGAGTGCCTGGCCGCGACCATGTCGGTCCAGTAGGCAGCGATCTCGCCCCACGCGGCCATCATCTTGGCGACGTCTTCGTCGAGGCCGGTAATCGCGCCCGACATCCGGCGCACGCACGATACGAAGAAGTCAGCATCCTGCGTGCCCAGCCCGACCGACATGAGGAAGACCTTTACCGGGTACTGGTCGCCGAAGGTCTGGCAGAAATCAGTGTGGCCGTCCGCCAGCAGCGGCTCGATGGTCTCGCGCGCGTACCGCGTGATCTTCGGCTGCATTTTCTGCACCTCGTCGGGCGCGAACCACCGGTTCATCAGCTTGCGGTACTTGACGTGCTGCGGCGGGTCGAGGAACGAGGGCAGGAACCGGTAGGCGGGCTCGGGGTCGGTCGCCACGATCGAGTGGTTGGAGAAGAGTTGCGGCATCGTGGAGGCTTCGCGGATGTCGTCGTAACGGGTGAGTACCCAGTAACCGGAGCCGTAGCTGTTCCAGAAGAACCGGTGCGCCTCCCGTAGCGCGTCGATCTCCTTCCAGTGCTCGGTGGCCGGGGCCACCTTCGCGGTAAGGTCAACCTCGATCGTGGGGTAATCGGCCATCTGCGTCCTCTCCTCGCTCACTCGCTCACTCGCTGACGAGCGGGTCCAGGTGGTACAGCGTGGCCGCGTTGTCGTGCAGGATCTTGCGAAGGACGGCGGGGGACAGGCCGCCGAGCTCGTCAGCGATGTACTCGCGCGGCTGGACTGCGGCCGTGGCCGGTCCGGGTGCCATGCTGGTCGGGTGCGGGAAATCGCTCTCGTACAGGATCCAGTCCGCGCCCATCTGGTCGATCGCCGACCTGACCGAGGCGCGCTCGAACCAGAAGCAGCCGAACATCTGCCGCTTGAAATACTCGCTGGGCAGCAGATCGTACTCGGGGTGCTCGCGTGGCACTCCGCAGTTCAGCCACTGCCAGTCGAGGTGCTCCAGGGCAAACGGAATCCAGCCGACGCCGCTTTCGACGGACACGAACTTGGTGCCAGGGAACCGGTGACAGACTCCGCCGGTGATCAGGTTCGCGATGACGCGCGCGTTCGCCAGCCCGAACTGCACCCCGAACCCGGCGTAGTTGGCGTGCGGCCCGGCGCTCGGGGACGCGTGGTCGAAGACCGACATGTCGCCCGAGCCGATGTGGAAGTTGACCGCCAGCTGCATCTCCTGGCAAATGGCCCACAACCGGTCCCAGTACGACTCCGCGATCGGCGGCAGGCCCCAGTAGGTCGGCTCGCCGGTCATGATGACCCCTTTGTGGCCAAGCGCCGCGGCCCTGGCGATCTCCTTCTCGCACAGGTCCATGTCCCACATCGGCAGCGCCATGATGGGCACGAACCTCCGCCGGTCAGCCGACGCGTACTCGGCGAGGAAGTCGTTGTATGCCTGCACGCAGGCCAGCATCAGCTCGCCGTCGCCGAGCGTGAGCAGCTTGCCGGCACCAAAGCCCGCCACGTTCGGGTACAGCACCTGAGCCCAGATGCCGTACTGGTCCATCCGGGCCAGCCGCGCTGTGGGTTCCCAGGTCGCGACGTCGACGTCAGCCAGGCGCGGCGGGTGATCCGGCGGGTACTCGCGCCAGCCTGCCTGTGCTGCGCTCGCGGCTGCCCCTACTCGCTCGGTTCCGAAGAACCACGCATCCTCCCCGCGACTGTCATCCCATTTCACGTGCGGCGCCCGGTCCTGGAAGCGGGCCGGCAGCCGGGACGTCCACAGGTCGTAGGGCTCTATCACGTGCGTGTCAGTGTCGATGACCTGGAACTGGTCAACCTCAGCGGCGGTTAGCACGGTAGCTGCTCCTTCTCAGTTCAGATCCACCAGGGAAACGTTCAGGCCGGCTGGTCTAGCGGCCACAGGATGTGCTTGGTCTCGAAAAACTCGGAGAACCCGAGCACGCCGCCCTCGCGGCCGAGTCCGCTCTGCTTGTAGCCGCCCCAGGGGTGATCACCGAGCATCGGGCCGCCGCCGTTCACCGTCACGGTCCCGGCCCGGATCTGGCGGGCGACCGTCACGGCTGCCGCCGTCGGCCCCCACACGTTGGCAGCCAGGCCGTAGACCGAGTCATTGGCAAGGGCGACGGCCTGGTCCACGTCGTCATACGGCAGCACCACGCTGACCGGGCCGAACAGTTCCTCCCGGGCGATCTCGGCCGTGTTGTCCACCCCGGTCACGACAGTGGGCTCGTAGTAATAACCCTTCGGGAATGCCTGTGGTGCCTTGCCGCCGGTCAGGACCTTGGCGCCGGCATCAACTGCCCGGTCGACGAAACCCGTCACCCGTGCGCGCTGCGCGGCCGACACGAGCGGCCCGACCACAGTGCTGGCGTCCTGAGGGTCGCCGCATCCCATTTCCTCTGCCGAGGCCACGGCCGCAGCGAGGTATCGCTCGTAGTCCGGCCGGTGCACCAGGGTGCGGGTCAGGGAACTGCAGCCCTGCCCGGCGTTACCGGTCCAGCCGAGGACGCAGCGCATCGCGAGCGATTCCACGTCAGTACCCGGCAGGACGACGTCGGCAGACTTGCCGCCCAGCTCCAGCACGACGCGCTTCAGGGTCGGTGCCGACAGTTCCACGATCCGCTTGCCGACTGCCGCCGAGCCGGTGAAGGTGACGAAGTCGACGGCTGGGTGGCGGCAGAGGTGCTCGGCCACCTCGGGCGGCCCGTAGACGAGGTTGAACGCCCCCGGCGGCACGCCGGCCTCCTCGATGAGCGCCGCGAGCGCCGTCGTGGACAGCACGGACTTGGGGGAGCACATCAGCACGATGCTGCAGCCAGCGGCGAGTGCGCCGCCCACCTTCCAGGCGGCCAGGTTCAGCGGGAAGTTGAAGGCAGTGAGGCCGAGCACGACGCCGATCGGCTCTCTGGTGAGGAGGGTGGCGGTGCCCTCGCCTGCCGCAGTAGCGGGGATCGTCTGGTCGGGTCCGGCTGCGAGGCCCGCCGCGGCGTCGGCGAACCAGCGGAAGTTACGGATCGGGAACGGCACCTGCATGAATTCCGCCACGGCGCGAGGCGTGCCGATCTCGGTGATCATGAGGTCGGCCAGCGAGCCCTGGTCGCGCTCGAGAAGGTCGGCGAGCCGGTGCAGCATCTGGCTGCGTTCCCTCGCTGGCACTCGGCTCCATGACCCGCCTGCGAACGCGCGCCTGGCGGCCGCTACCGCCTCGTCGGCCTGCGCGGTGCTCAGGGCCGGGACGGTCGCGAGCACTTCCTCCGTCGCCGGGTTGATCACCTCGAACGGCTCGCCGTCTCCGGTGATCCAGCGCCCGTCAATGTAGGCGCTGGCGGTTGGTAGTGACATGTACTCTCCCTTGCTCACCGGTGACCGGGCCGTTTCACCAGGGCGCACTGCCGCCGTCAACGTTGAGCAGTGCGCCGGTGACGCCAGCGCCCGCATCGCTTGCCAGCAGCACGGCCATCGCCGCGACTTCGTCAGCACGGATCAGCCGCTTGATCATTGATTCCTGGGCATAGCGGTCCAGGAACTCCTGGTAGCTGATGCCCGCCGCGGCTGCCGCTTCGGCCCCGGCGTCGCGCATGGTGTCCGTCTCGATCGCGCCAGGGCAGATCGCGTTGGACGTGATGCCGTCCGGCCCGTACTCGTACGCGACCGCCTTCACGAAGCCGTTGATGGCATGCTTATTCGTGATGTAATGACTGACCGCTGGCTTGGTCGCCTGCTTGCCCTCGACCGATGAGACGGCGATGATCCGCCCCCACCGGTTCGGCAGCATGTAGGGCAGGGCGCGCCTAGTCGCCCAGAACGTTGAGTTCAGGTTCCAGGCGATGGCGTTGTTCCAGGCGTCGTCGGTCAGCTCGTGGACTCTGGCAAAGCCGTCAGTGCCGCCGGCGTTGTTCACCAGGATGTCTAGCGCGCCGAAGTGCCGGGCGGTGCCGTCGATGAAATCCTCGACCTCGTCTTGCTGCCGCACGTCGCAGGCCACGAAGTAGCCACGGTCACCGGAGTTCATCTCGTCGAGCGCGGCCTTGCCCTTCTCAGCGGACCGCCCGCAGATCGCGACACTCGCTCCTTCGGCAAGCAGTGCCTGGGCGATGGCCCGCCCGATGCCGCGGCTTCCTCCGGTCACCGCGGCAACACGGTCCGTACACTTACCTGCCACCATGCAGCTAATTGCAGCGCTAGGACTAGGCAGCTGTCAAGATATTCCTTACGATGATTCCTATCTAATTTCTGATCGTGAGCGAGGCAGGGACCATGCCGAAGCTACAGGGAAAGGTCGCGCTCATCACTGGCGCGGCCCGCGGCCAGGGCCGCTCGCACGCCGTACGGCTGGCCGAGGACGGTGCGGACATCGTTGCGGTGGACATCGCGGCGCCGATCCCGACCGCATATTACCCGGCGGCGACTCCCGCGGACCTGCAGCTCACGGCCAAGCTAGTCGAGGCTGAACGCGTCCGGGTGCTGGCCGCCGAAGCCGACGTGCGGGATCAGGGCGCGCTTGACCAGGTTGTCGCGCGAGCGCTGGCCGCCTTCGGGCACATCGATATCGTCGTGGCCAATGCCGGGACAGCATCCCACGCACCGACCTGGGAACTAACTGACGACCAATGGCAGAACGTCGTTGACGTGAACCTCACAGGCGTCTGGCGTACCGTCAAAGCGTGCGTTCCCTCGATGATCGCTCGCGGTCTGGGCGGCGCAGTAGTGCTCACCAGCTCGCTGGCCGGGCTGCACGGATACGGCAACATCGCCGGATACGTAGCGGCCAAGCACGGTGTCAACGGCCTGATGCGCACGCTGGCAAACGAACTCGGCCCGTACAACATCCGGGTGAACACTGTCTGCCCGGGGCTGATCAACACCGACATGATGATGAACGACGAGACTTACGCGATGTTCCGGCCGGACGTCGAGTCTCCGACACTCGAGGATGCCAGGGCTGTGTTCCGGACCATGCAGCTATTGCCACTTGACTGGCTGGAGCCTCGCGACGTCAGCAACGCGATCGCGTTCCTCGTGTCAGCTGAAGCCCGCGCTATCACCGGCGTTGCACTTCCCGTGGACGGCGGCCAGTTGCAGCGCGGCTAGGTCCAGGCAGCCGACCGGCCGGCCCGCACCGCCGGATTGCGCTGATCTGTCGAGGGGTACTTAGACACGGTCGCTCGGCGACTTTCCGTTGGGCTTACTACTTCGCGAATCACCCTTGACCGACGAAATCTAGGGCGCAGGGGGAGAACCGAAAGCTATGCCTCCGGACTGGGGTCCCCGGCAAGCGCGCCGGGAAGCGTCGGCAGAATCACGGCGCCGCGGGACCAGCCAGACGCGCAGCGACAAAACCGCCGCTAACGGGCATTCCCTCAAATCTCCTGCGGCCGAATGGGTGCGCGACCAGCCGGCTCTGCAAGTGCGCGAGCCGGGCTACTCCGACGGCAATGGTTACCCCCGGAACGGTCACGTCCGGGTCGCGTCCGCCACGCTGGGCGCGAGACGCGTCCGAGAGTTGCATGGCAGGCTCTCCCGCTGGAGGCCAGCGGTCTGGCCGCTCATCCTGGCGTTCGTGATCGACCTGGTGATCGTCGGCTGGTACACCAAGCCGTTCGGCGGCCTGCTCGGCTGGCCGCTCACGGTGCTGTGGACCTGGCCCATCCTCACCACGTTCATCGGCATCGCCGGGATCCGGCGGACTCGCAAGGCGCTGCGCAGATCCAAAGCGCACTGGCCTGACCAGGAACCGGTGACAAGCGAGGATTTCCTGGTGGTGGTCGTTTCGACCATCGGCAGGCACGACACCTACCCCGCGCTCGAGCGCTCGGTGCTGTCCTACATCGCGTATCTCCCCAGCTGCTTTCCCCGGCTCAGGGTGGACATCGTCATCGACGAGGGCAGCGAGGCAACTGCAGCGATCGAGTCCCTGGCGGCGCGAAGCGAGCTGATCCGGGTCGTCACGGTACCGGCGACCTATGGCACGCCGAACGGAACCAGGTTCAAGGCGCGTGCCAGCCACTACTCCCATGAGCTGCGCATCAGCGAGCATGAGGCCCGCGACGACGTGTGGATCCTGCACATGGACGACGACACCGGCGTCGGTCCCGACACCGCCCTCGCCATGGCCCGGTTCATCGAGGAGCAGCGCCAGGCCGGCCCGCAGGCCAAGCACATGGCCCAGGGCATCCTGACTTACCCGCGCGAGTACGCCAGGAACAGGCTTACCTGGCTCGCGGACTCAGCCCGGCCAGCTGAAGACGTGGCGCGCTTCTCCGCCTGGACCGGAAGCGGCACGCCGCGGGCGGGCCTGCACGGCGAGCTGCTGCTAGTTCGGGCATCGATCGAGGCGGCGATCGGCTGGGACTTCGGTCCCCGGAGCATTGTCGAGGACGCTCAGTTCGCGCTCATCTTCAGCGCTCGTTACCCGGGCCGCAGCGCCTGGTTCAGCGGGCGCTCCTATGGCGCGTCGCCTGCCAGCCTCCGCGATTTCGTCCGGCAGCGCGAGCGGTGGTGCTGGGGCCTTGCGGCGCTGGTGTTCAACCGGTCGCTGCAACTGCGGAACCGGCTGCTCATCGGATATTCGGTGATGTCGTGGGTCGTCGGCCCTATTCAGAATGTCGGGGTTGTCATGCTTGTCGCCTTCCTTGTCGCGGATCACAGCACCTCTCCAGTGACGATCTTCATCGTCCCGCTCTGGGCGCTGAACATGGCCTACGTGATCTGGATGTACTGGGAAGGCCTGCGCCTCAACGCGGGAGTATCCGGCGGTGGCCGGCGCAAGTGGTGGGAGCCCTGGGCGGTGATCCTGCTGATCCCGGTCTTCGGGCTGATGGAAGGGTTCGGCGGGTTGCGCGGATTCGTCAAGTTCGCCAGACGTACTGAGAACAAGTTCGTCGTCATCGCCAAGCCGTCATGACGGCGCCCGGCCGCCGTGCCTCCTTCATGGTGGCCGGCCCGGCGCTGGTTGTCAGCGCCGCGCTTCTGCTTGTCCTCGTGACAGCGTGCTCGATCCCGTCCAGGCCGCTCTGGTGGCCGAACCAAGCAACCCCTCCGGCCGGCAACACCGTCACCGTGCCGGATCCGTGGCACCCCGGCATGCGGCAACTGGGGATCCAGGTGTACTGGACGGCCAACCGCAACGACTCATCAGATGCCGTCGTCCGCGCGAAGGCCCAGCGGATCATCGACTATGCCATCAGCCTGCACGCGAACGCGATAGCCGTCACGTTCCCGTTCTTCACCTACGGGGTGACCGCGGACACCGTGTATGCCAAGCGGAGTCTGACGCCTAGCCCGAGGCACATCGAGGTGTTCCTGGCGGCGGCCGCCCAGGCGCACATGCGAGTCACGCTGCGGCCAGAACTCAGCGAGAACGCGCTGATCGCGCAGAACCCGCAGGCCTGGCGCGGCTCGATCGAGCCGGTCAACCGCGCTGCCTGGTTCCGCAGCTACCGCAAATTGCTCGTTCCCTATCTCGTTGCGGCAGAGGCAGGTCACGCCGCGAGCTTCGTGATGGGCACGGAGCTGGATTCGATGGAAGGGTCCCCGCAGTGGCCCGGTCTGGTCCGCTCGCTCAGGTCCGTCTACCACGGCCAGCTGGCATATGACGAGAACTACGACGCGTTCGCATCGGGCACCGCGAACCCGCCCGTGCAAAGCCATGACGTCGACGCCTACCCGCAGTTCGGCCTGCCGGACAGCGCGTCGGTGGCGCGCCTGACCTCGGACTGGGATGCCTGGCTAGGGGCTCATCCGCTGTCGGTGCGGCGGCAGCTGACGCTGAGCGAGATCGGCATCGACGCGGTTGCCGGATCGTATGCAGCCCCGTGGGCCTGGTACAGCACGATGTCCGCGCCCATCGACACACGGGTGCAGGCCGCCTGGTACCAGGCGGCCTGCAACGCGGTCTCCGCCGAGCAGATCGGCGGCGGGGTCTACTGGTGGGAAGTCAATTTCGACGCCAATCCGGCCAGCCCCGCCCCATTCGAGACAGATCGGCTGACGTTCCTGGATCGTCCGGCCCAGCAGGTCATCAGGAACTGCTTCGCCAAGCTCTCAGCGGGCTAACCGAGCCGAGCCAGATCTGCACGATCTCAGGGATGCCGGGCTGGCACCGGGACCGAAATAGTGGGACTAGCGGTCCGCATGGCCTGGGGGCGAGGCGCCGTAACCGGAGGTCTTCATGGGAAACGAAGACGAAGTCGTCGATGTGATCGTGATAGGCGCAGGACCGGTAGGGGAGACAGCGGCCATGCGGGCCGTCCGCGGCGGCCTGTCTACGGCCGTGGTCGAGCGCCGCCTGGCGGGCGGGGAGTGCCATTACTACGGCTGCATTCCCAGCAAGGCGATGCTGTTGCCGATGGAAGTCGCTGACGAGGTGGACCGCATGCCGGGAGTGGACCTGACCGGCCCGATCGACGCAGACGCGGTGTTCGCGCGGCGCGACGACTTTGTCTTCCACCGAGACGACACGCCTCTGGTGAGCCAGATCACGAATTTCCCGGCGACCTTCGTCCGGGGTCAGGGACGCCTGGCCGGGCCCATGCGGGCCGAGGTATCGGCTCCGGACGGCAGTGTCCGCAGCCTCCAGGCACGGCATGCGGTGGTCCTGGCGACTGGCAGCGACCCTTACATCCCCGACGTTCCCGGCCTGCGGGACGCACGACCCTGGACGAACCGGGAGGCGACCAGTGCCGAGCGAGCGCCCAAGCGCCTCGCGGTGATCGGCGGCGGGCCGGTCGCCACTGAGATGGCCCAGGCGCTGCACGCCCTCGGGGCGCAGGAGACGACAATGCTCGTGGCAGGCGAGCGTCTGCTTCCCAAGACGGAGCCGTTCGCCAGTGACCTGGTGGCGAAGTCGTTCGAGCGGGCTGGCATCGACGTGCGCCTCGGACGCACCGTCACCCGCGTCGAGCGCCCGGCCTCCGGCGGACCGGTCACCGTTCACACCGACGACGGCTCGCAGCTAGAAGCCGACGAGCTTCTTGTCGGCACCGGGCGTGAGCCGGTCGTCCGCGGCATCGGCCTGGACACGATCGGCCTGGAGGCGGACGGGCCGATCGAGGTGGACTCGAGCATGCGCGCCACAGCAGTACCCGACGGCTGGCTCTACGCGATCGGGGACGTTAACGGCCGCAACCAACTCACCCACATGGGCAAATATCAGGCCAGGATCTGCGGCGACGTGATTGCCGCCAGGGCTAACGGAATGCCCGACGAAGCGCCCGCCCTGCACGACATCGCTGACGACAAAGGCGCTCCGCAGGCCATCTTCACCGATCCCCAGGTGCTCGCCGTCGGGCGCACCGAGGCGAAGGCCAGGGCGGACGGCTTCAACGTGCGCACTGCGGAGTACGACGTCGGCGACGTGATAGGTGCGCAGCTCCAGGCGGACGGCTACACCGGCCGGGCGAAGGCGGTCATCGACGAGGACCGCCGCACGCTCATCGGCTTCACCCTGGTCGGGCCGGCCGTGGTCGATCACCTCCACGCTGCCACGATCGCGGTGACGGCCGAGGTGCCCATCGACAGCCTCTGGCACGCCGTCCCGGCGTTCCCGACGGCGAGCGAGTTCTGGCTCAGCCTGATGGAAGCCTACGGGCTTTGAGGCGGGCCAGCGCGCAGCGGATGTGATGGCTGTCGCTGCTGCCCCGGCCGAAGAGGGAGATATGTCATGACCGCACACGCGCGCAAGCGGCACGACGGAGCGCAGTGATGGCCGCCGCGGAAGATATTTCGGGCGAGCGGCATCCGAAGATCCTGGACATCCCGGTCGGGCTGCGTGCAGCCGGCTCGCGGCGCGAGCATGACAGCCTCGGCGAGGTCGAGGTGCCAGCCGACCGGTACTGGGGCGCGCAGACCCAGCGCAGCCTGGAACATTTCAACATCGGCAACGACCGGATGCCGGCCGAGGTGTATCACGCCTACGGATACGTGAAGAAAGCGGCCGCCGTGGTGAATACCAGGGCTGGCCGGCTGCCCGGCTGGAAGGGCAAGCTGATCAACCAGGTCTGCGACGAGGTCATCGGCGGCGCGCTGGACGAGAACTTCCCGCTGTACGTCTTCCAGACCGGGTCGGGCACCCAGTCGAACATGAATGTGAACGAAGTCATTGCCAACCGCTGCAACCAGCTAGTCGGGGCAACCCTTGGCTCCCAGCATCCCGTTCACCCGAACGACCACGTGAACATGGGTCAGTCAAGCAATGACACGTTCCCGACGGCTATGCACATCGCAGCGCACAAGATGACGACGGAACGGACAATCCCGGCGATGCGCCGCCTCCGGGACGCTGCCGAACGCAAGTCAAAGAACTGGGCGAACGTCGTCAAGATCGGCCGGACCCACCTTGAGGACGCTACCCCGCTGACCGTCGGCCAGGAGTGGTCCGGCTACGTCGGAGGCCTGGATGACGCCATCGCGGAGGTAACGCATGCCACGCGCGGCTTGCTGAAACTCGCCATGGGCGGCACCGCGGTCGGCACCGGGCTGAACGCGCCGCAAGGTTTCGGCGACGAGGTCGCGGCCGAACTCGCAGGCCTGACCGGGACGGCCTTCCAGAGCGCTGACAACAAATTCACCGCGCAGGGCACGCTCGACCGGATGGTCCGCGCGCACGCAGGTCTCAAGGCAGCCGCGGTCACTCTCTTCAAGATCGCCAACGATCTGCGCTGGCTTGGCTCTGGTCCGCGCACCGGCATTCACGAGCTGATCCTGCCGTCGAACGAGCCCGGCTCCTCGATCATGCCGGGTAAGGTCAACCCCACCCAGGCCGAGGCGATGCTGATGGTCGCAATCCAGGTCATCGCGTCCGACGTCGCGGTCACCATGGGCGGCGCCGAGGGCAACTTCGAGCTCAACGCGTTCCGCCCGATCCTGATCAGCAACTACCTGCACTCCGCGCTGATCCTGGGCGACATGTGTGACCACTTCCGCACGTTCATGGTCGATGGCGCCAAGCTCGACGAATCAAAGCTCAAGAAAGACATCGACCAGTCCGTCATGATGGTGACGGCGCTGTCCCCGGTCATTGGCTACGACCGGGCCTCGGTGATCTCGCACGACGCCATCGACCGCAACCTGACGCTCAAGCAGGCGGCCCTGGCCAACGGCGTGAGCGAGGACCTGTTCGACCGGGTCGTCAACCCGCTCGCGCTGACCCGCGGCGGCTCAGCCGACGTGCCGGACCGTGGTAACTAAGCACGCCCCTAGGGACTAGGGGCTGCACCATCGGAGTAGGCCGGCTGCCACATCGCGTCCTGCACCGCCTGGACCGTGTTCCCGATCTTCTTGCCAGCGACGCCGTCCGCGTTCGCGGCCTTCGCGACGGCGATCGCTGACGTCGCGGACGAGGCCCTCAGATTCTCGACGGCCGGCAGCAGGGCGGCGCCGGGCTGGCTGACGTCGACCTGGCCGGCGACTGCCTCTGCCGCGGCGTGCAGCATCCCGTCGGTGACCTTGGATGCGCCGGACACGATCGTGCCGAGGCCCAGCCCCGGATAGACCAGGGCGTTGTTCGCCTCGCCGAAGAAGTAATCCACGCCGTCGTAGCTGAACGGATCCCACGGCAGCCCGGTGGCGATCAGCGCCCGCCCCTTTGACCAGGTGATGATGTCGGCTGGCAGGGCCTCGATCTTGGAGGTGGGGTTGGACAGCGGGAAGATGACCGGCCGGCTGGCGCTGGCGCTCATCGCCTCGACGACGTCTTTGGTGAACGCGCCGTGCGCGGTCGAGGTGCCGATGAGGATGGTCGGCTGCACCTTCTGCACGACGGTCTGCAGGTCGATGATGCCCGAATCCTGGCGCGCCTGCTGGAGGGCGGCCATTTCCGGCCAGCGCACCGCTGCCGCCGGGTCTATCACCACCGGCGACCTCGCCCAGCCCGCGGTCTCGGCGGCAGGGCGGACGTACGGGCGCTGGTAGTCGAGCATGCCGTCGGTCATGTCGTCGGTGAGCAGGCCGGGCAGGTCGACGATCCAGATCTGCCGGGTTGCCTCACTGCGATCCAGTCCGTCGCGCACCATCTGGTCGCGGATCTGGTCGGCGATGCCGATCCCGGCGGTGCCGCCGCCGAAGACGATGGCCCGCTGGTCTCGCCACCGCTCGCCGGTCACCTTGAGCGCGCTGAACAGCCCGGCCATGGTGATCACGCCGGTGCCCTGCATGTCGTCGTTGAAGATGCGGTACTGGTCCCGGTACTTAAGCAAGATCCGCCGCGCGTTGTCCGCGCCGAAGTCCTCGAAATGCAGGAGCGCGTCCGGGAACCGGGCCGAGGCGGTCCGCAGGTACTTCTTGATGAACGCGTCGTAGTCCGCGCCGCGGACCCGGGCGTGCCGGTTCCCCAGATAGAGCGGGTCGTTCAGCAGCGCCTCGTTGTTGGTGCCGACGTCCAGCGATACCGGGACGACGCGACGAGGGTCGATGCCCGCCGCCGCGGTGTAGACGGCGAGTTTGCCGACCGCGATCATGCTGCCGGCCACGCCCCAGTCGCCGATGCCCAGGATCTCCTCCGCGTCGCTGCAGACGATCAGGTCGACGTCCTGCGGCCCGAGGCCCAGGCTGGCGAACGCTTTGTCCATGTCGTCCGGCTTGTCGATGGACAGGTACAGGCCCCTGGGGCGGCGGTACTCGTGCGAGTAACGCTCGATCGCATCGCCGATCACCGGGTCGTACACCACCGGCAGCAACTCGGCGAGATGGTCAGCGAGCACCCGGTAATACAGCACCTCGTTCCGGTCGTGCAGCTGTTCCATGTACACGTTCTTGGCCAGGTCGCTGTCCTGCCTCTGCAACTGCTGGTAGGCACGGCTGGCCTGCTGATCAAGCGTCAGCACTGCCGACGGCAAGCGTCCGGTAAGCCCCAGCGCGTCGCGTTCCGCGTCGGTGAAGGCCGTGCCCTTGGCCCGGATCGGATCTTCCAGTACGTCCGGGATAGCGGGAACGGGCTCGGTTCGGGTGCTCATGATCTTGGCCCCCCGGTTCGGTCAGAATGGGTGCGTTTGATGCGGCCTGGTCTTGGCAGGCTCGGCAGACAGCCGGTCCAGATCGTGCCCGTCCGCTGCCGGATCGAAGCCTGGCCGCGCCGTAACCCGGGGGTTCGTCACGCTGGACGACCCGGTGCGGCCGTGCCGCCTGGCGCCGGCCGGCCTATGCTGGAAGGTCCAGGGGGGATCTGCCGGGAAACTGCCCGGCGGCCGATCATGAGCTTGACCAGCACCTATGTCAGGACGCGCTTGAGCGGGCGGCGCCGTGAATGCGCGGCGCTTGATGACCTGCTGGGCAAAGTGCGCGCCGGTACCAGCGGGGTCCTGGTGCTGCGCGGAGAGCCCGGAATCGGGAAGACGGCGCTGCTGGACTATGCGGCCAGTCATGCGAGTGGTTTCCGGGTTGCCCAGGTCTGCGGAGTTGAGTCCGAAGCGGAGCTGCCGTTCGCCGGACTGCACCTGCTGCTCGCACCGATGCTCGGGCGGCTCGAGCATCTGCCCGGGCCGCAGCGCGAGGCGCTGGACGTCGCTCTCGGCGCGCGCGAAGGGCACGCGCCGGACCGGCTCCTGCTCGGGCTCGCGGTCCTGAGCTTGCTAGCGGACCTGGCAGAGGAGCAACCGCTGGCCTGCCTGGTCGACGATGCGCAGTGGCTAGACCAGTCCTCGCTGCAGGCGCTCTCGTTCGCGGCCAGACGGCTGCTGGCCGAGCAGGTCGCCATGATCTTCGCGGTGCGGGATCCCAGCGATGTGATCGAGCTGAACGGCGGCCTGCCGGAACTGTCCGTGCGACGGCTCAGCGACCCGGATGCGCGCAGCCTGCTCGCCTCGGCCGTGCACGGCCGCCTCGACCCGTCAGTGGAGGACCGTGTCGTCGCCGAGACCCACGGCAACCCGCTGGCGATCCTGCAAGTCCCCCGCTGGCTCAGCCCTGCTGATCTGGCAGGTGGCTTTGTCATTCCCGGCACCCGGCCGCTGCCGGACCTCATCGAGACCGGTTACCATCGCCAGTTCCAGTCGCTGCCAGGTCCGGCCCGCCAGCTTCTGCTCACTGCCGCGGCTGAACCGACTGGTGACGTGATGCTGCTGTGGCGCGCCGCCGCCTTGCAGGAAATCGGAACCGACGCGGCACTCCCGGCCGAGGCCGCTGAGCTGGTCGAGTTCGGAGTGCGGGTGCAATTCCGGCATCCGCTGGTACGGTCCGCGATCTACCACGCGGCCACTCCGGCTGAGCGGCGCGCGGTACACGGGGTGCTGGCCGAGGCCACTGACCCCGGGCTCGATCCGGACCGCCGGGCGTGGCATCGCGCCAGGGCCGCCACCGGCCCTGACGAGGCAGTCGCCGCCGAGCTGGCACGCTCGGCCGGGCGGGCGCAGGCCCGCGGCGGCGTCGCCGCGGCGGCCGAGTTCTTGCAGCAAGCGGCCGAGCTGACGCCCGAGCCGGGCCTCCGCGGCGCTCGCGCACTCGCGGCAGCTCAGGCTAAGTTCGACGCGGGCTCGGCGGACGCCGCTTCCCGGTTGCTGGCGACGGCGGCTGCCGCGCCGCTCGACGCCCTTCAGCGAGCCCGCATCGAGCGGCTCCGCGCGCGGCTCGCGTTCTGCAGGACCCGCGGCAGCGACGCGCCTGCTTTGCTGCTCAGCGCCGCCCGGCATCTCGCGCCGCTCGACGCGGGGCTGGCCAGGGAAACCTACCTCGAGGCGATAGGGGCGGCGATCTTCGTCGGTCGGCTCTCGGGCAGCCTCGGACTGCCGGAGGTCGCGGCCGCAGCCCGGAACGCGCCCCCGGCGCCGGAGCCGCCCCGGGCTATCGATGTCCTGCTCGACGGGCTCGCCACGCGATTCGCCGATGGCTATACCGCGGCAGTCGCCCCGCTGCGGAGCGCGCTGCAGGCCCTCCGGAAGGATACGGCCTGGCCTGCTCAGGAGGACATGCTCTGGTACTGGCTCTGGGTCGAATGCTCGCTGATCCCTGAGCCCGTCGCACCTGACCTGTGGGACGACGAGGCCTGGCACGAGCTGGCGGGCCGCGCGGTCAGCCTTGCCCGCGAGGCCGGGGCGGTGACCGCGCTCCCGATTGCCCTTAGCTCATACGCGTGCGCGCGCATGCATGCAGGCGACTTCGGCGACGCCGCCGTGCTGATCGACGAAGCGCAAGCGATCTCGGACGCGACCGGCAGCGCCGCGATTTCCTACGCTCACCTGGTGCTAGCCGGCTGGCGCGGTCATGAGGTGCAGGCGCACGAGTTGATCGAAGCCGTCATCAAGGACGCCACCTCGCGTGGCGAGGGACGGGCAATCGGCGTGGCAGAGTTCTCGACGGCCGTGCTGTACAACGGTCTCGGGCAGTACGAGGCCGCGATGGCAGCCGCCCAGCGCGCCTGCCACTACGAAGACCTGGGGTTCTTCGCGTGGTCGCTGGCCGAGCTCGTCGAGGCAGCCGTTCATGCCGGGGATCTCAACGCTGGCGCCAAGGCTCTGGCGCTCCTCGCAGAGCGGACGCGCGCGAGCGGCACCGACTGGGCGCTCGGAATCGAGGCGCGCTCCCGAGCGCTGCTCAGCGACGGTCAGGAGGCGGATGAGAGGTACCGCGAGGCGATTACGCGGCTTCGGCGGACCCGGGTCACCATGCACCTCGCCCGCGCGCAGCTGGTCCACGGCGAGTGGCTGCGCCGCGAGAACCGCCGGCAGGAGGCGCGTGAGGCACTCCACCAGGCCTACGGGGTGTTCAGCAGGGTTGGCGCGGAAGCGTTCGCCGGCCGGGCCCGCCGCGAGCTGATGGCTACCGGGGAAACCGTCCGTAAGCGCACGGTGGATAACTGTGCGGACCTCACCGCGCAAGAAGGTCAAGTTGCCGACCTGGCCAGGGAAGGACTGACAAATCCGGAGATTGCCGCCCAGCTGTTCATCAGCCCGAAGACTGTCGAGTGGCACCTAAGCAACGTCTTCGGCAAGCTGGGCATCACCTCGCGCAAGGACTTGCGCTGACAAGACGTCCCGTTGTGCGCCAGGGACGGCACCCCGGGGACGGAACACGGGTGTTTCCCCGGGGCGACCAACGCGGCCGTGGGCCAGAGTATTCAGGTCAGCGAACCGCGCACTCGGTGAAGAGGGGGCAACGCCGCCATGAGCGCGATCAGCAGCTTCGTACAACCGATTAGATCCCTGGAAGCGCCGGAAATAGCGGAACAAGAATGGGTATCGGGGCTGCTACGCAGGGCCGCGGGCGGTGAGCGGGATCGGCTGGGCATGGTGAGCATGCTTGCCGAGAACGATCTGTGGCGGATCTGGCAGGGGACGCAGCGCAGAGCGACGGCACGCGACCGGCGCACCCACGAAGCAACCGGGGTAGAACTGGCGCGGCGCGGCCTTCTCAATACGACCCAGCTGCCGCGTCGTGCGGCGGCTGACGTCACCCCCGACGAGGACCGCAGCGATGTGGCCTGAGCTCACCGCCCGGTACGGCGGTCCCGGCGTGCAGCCAGAACGCGAGCGAGCGCGACGGTAGCGGCGAGCCCGATCGCTACGGTACGGCTCGCGGCACCCGGCCGTTCCGCTGGTCCAGCCGGCGCTGGCGGGGGGCTAGCCAGGGCTGGACCTGCGGGACGTGCCGCATGCAGGTGCTCGCCCGTCAGGACATGCCTGCCATGCAGGGCGAAGAGCAGGGCGAACGAAGGTCCGATCAGCAGCACCACGATGATCGCGAGCACCACCACAGCGACGAGCGTGGCGTGCGGAGCACCGGCGTTGGACAACGTCATCCCGGTACCCGGCAGCAGCACGGGGTACTGGGCGACGCCCCAGCCCCAGATGACTGCGGCGACCCCGAGCGCGGCAAGGACCCGGATCCCTGCGGGCCGGCCCGCGGCGAGCAGGCCCGCCGCGGCTAGGCCGCAGACTCCGGCGATGATGACCAGCGGCAGCGCGCGCCCCGTCAGCCGGCCGAACAGAGTCGGATCCAGGTAATTCAGCTCCAGCAAGGCGGCCAGCGACAGTGCTCCGGTCACCAGCGCCGCGGCTTGCGCACGCCGGGCGAAATAGACCTGCATCTGCTGGTTGCCGCTTCTCGCGGCTTCCCAGCTGAGATAGACGCCTGCCAGGAAGCCGCATGCGCTGGTGAACAGGAAGCCGGTCATCAGCGGGATGACGCCGGTCCACGCGGCCAGGCTGGCATGAGTGGCCTGCGCAGGCACCTGGCCGCTCGCGATCGCTCCCACTACCGTGCCCATGAAGAACGGGGTCAGCAGCGAGGAGAACGCGAACACCGCGCCAGCCGCGCGCTGCATGCCGAGCGCGCGTGTCTCCTTGCGAAAGGCGAAGCCGGCTCCGCGCAGCACGATGCCGCCCGCAGCGAGCCAGAGCGGCAGCGCAAGGGTGAGCATGACCGCCGCGAACGCATGCGGGAACGCGGTCCAGAAGATGACGAGGTCGAAGACCAGCCAGACGTGATTGGCTTCCCACACTGGCGTGATCGACTCGTCGATGAACTGCCGAGGCGCGGCGCCTCGCCGGTCGCCGCCTGCCAGCAGGTCCCACAGCCCGCCGCCGAAGTCCGCGCCGCCGAGCACCGCGTAGAGCGTGACGGAGGCCAGCAGAATGGCGCCGACAGCCGCGGCCACGATCATGGCCTGGCCTGGCCCGCAGCCCGCTGCGCCTCTTCGCCGGGCGGCCCGAGCTCGCCCGGCGGCCCGTACGGGACCTCGGATTCCCCGGCCTCGCCGCGCCGCCAGCGCCGGGACAGCGCTCGCAGGATGAGCAATGTAGCGGCGCCGAGCGCGGCGTACACCACGATGATCAGGGTCAGCGTGGTGACCACGCCGCCGTTAGTGGTGGCCGCAGCTGCCGTCGTCTGCAGCCGGTACACCACCCACGGCTGACGGCCGACCTCGGTGACCACCCAGCCGCACTCCATTGCCACGATCGCCGCCAGCCCGCTGACAGCGCCCAGCAGCCAGAACAGGCGCTGTGGTGGCAAGCGGCGGTGCCGCCAGTACTCCAGCAGCGCCCACAACCCGGCTAGCAGCAGCAGGAAGCCGAGGCCGACCATGACGTCGAAGCAGAGGTGGATCAGCCAGACCACGGGCGGCCGCCCGGCCGGCGGCACGCTGTCCCAGCCGGTGACCCTGGTGCCCGGCGAGAACCCGACCAGAACCGAGTCAAGGTCCGGGATCCGAAGGCCGCCGTAAACATGGCCGCCCCAGTAAAACCCGCCCAGCCACTCCGGCACATGCGTCGAGGTCCGCGGGACGTACTCCATGGAGGCGAACTTCACTGGCTGGTCATGCGCGATCGCGCGGGCCGCGGTGTCGCCCACGAAGATCTGGACCGGGGTCAGCGCCGCCGCCGGGACGAACCCCAGCGCGAACCCGGTGTGGTGGTAACGGTCCCGCCGGCCGCGAAGGATGCCCGCCGCGTAGATGCCCGCGACGGTGAACCCGCTGACCATGTAAGCGGCAAGGATCATATGCGGCATCTCGTAGATCGCCGCGTGGTTGAAGAAGACCTGCCACGGATCGACCGCAACGATGCGGCCACCCCGCTCAGTGAACCCGCCAGGCTGGTTCATCCAGGCGTTAACCGCGATGACTGACATGGCTCCAAAGACGCCGCTGACTGCGATCGGCACCCCGGTCCACCAGTGCGCCCAGCCTGGCAGACGCCGCCAGCCGTACAGGTAGATCGCGGTGAAGATGGCCTCGAGGAAGAAGAACAAGCCCTCGACGCCGAACGGCAGCCCGAGTACGGCCCCGTACCTGCGCATGAGCCCTGGCCACAGCAGACCCATTTCGAACGACAGCACCGTCCCGGTCACCGCGCCGACTGCGACCAGCACGCCCATTGCCTGCGACCAGCGCCGCGCGAGGAGCAGGGCGACCTCATTGTGCCGGCGGAGCCCGATGTACTCGGCCAGCAGCACGATCGTCGGCAATGCGATTCCCAGGCACGCGAGGATGATGTGGAAGCCCAGCGTGCTCGCCATCTGCGCGCGCGCCGGAACGACGTCAGCGCCGGTCCGTGCGGCCGCTACCAGCAGGTCAGCTGCGGCGGACATATCAGGCTGACCTGGCGGGCCTCGCCCACCACACAGTTCTGCGGCAGATGGCCGAGAACGCCGGGGTGACAACCGCCTCGGCGGCCGGCGGGCCCGCCGCCAGGATGAGCAGCTGACCGGTCTCCGCGAGCCTCTCGATTCCGGAGACCGGCGCGTCCACGAACAGCACATCAGGCCTGAGCCTGCTGAGCCGGCCGGTGATCTCGGCAGTTGCTGCGCCGCCGATTGTCCTCATCTGCGCCCACACCGCACCAGGAGCGAACGCTTCCGCCACGCCGCCGTCGAACACGACCGACTTCACCGCACCCGCGGACGGCAGCATCGTGATGACGACGTGCGCGTCGCCAGCCGCTTCCGCCGGTGACGTCGCGACGGTCGCTCCCGCATCGGTCAGCAGCGCGGTCGCCGCGGGCGACCGGTCCCAGACCGTGGTGCGCAATCCCGCTGCCAGCAGTTTCCGGGACACCGCAGATCCGAGGATGTCGGCCCCGAGTACCGCTACCCGCAGGTCGTTAGGTTCACCATCACATGGGGTCATCGCCCCGCATATGTTCCCCGGATGAACTGAGCGGATCTTCTGACATGCTCAAAATCTGGACAACAGGACTGTCAACATCGTCGGGCCCATGAGCGCGACCGCCTGGCGAGGGCAGGCAGCAGATCAGGTGAGCCGCTGCCAGGGTGCGCGGCCAAGCGGCTGCGGCCGCATGCGCACGCCCAGCCGATCTCGCAGCCCTGGCGCGCACACGGCACCAGCCGCGGCCGAGGCGCCGCGGCGAGCGAAGCGCAGAGCTGAGACGGCGAGTGCCCGGCCGGCCGCACCCCGGCGATGCGGGCTGTCAGGCGGCGCTGAAGTGGCGGGAACGGTTTCGAAACTGGCCAGGAGCTGCGCCAGGCGAGGATCTGACCGGCGGATCCCGGCCTCAATCCTGCGCAGCGCCCTGCGTTCCCGGCGGGGAATGCTCATCGCGCACCTCCGGGCGACATCCCGGCCGCAGTGCCTGGTCGGCACCACCTGCAGGACAATCGCATCACCGGCAGCCAGTCTGCGCAAGTACAAAAGTGCCCGGTTCGTGCCATGACCGACCGGGCCGTCACGGCGATCGGGTTGGCGCGAGAAACTGTGCTAAAGCAGGCTGCGCCTGAGGGGGCTCGCTATGTCGGAAGGAAAAGTTCGGGTACGCCGGGTATATGAGGATCCAGAAGCCACTGACGGCGCCAGAGTGCTCGTCGACAGGATCTGGCCGCGGGGTCTCACGAAGGCTAGAGCGGCTCTCGACGACTGGTGCAAGGACGTTGCGCCATCCGACGATCTCCGCAAGTGGTACGGGCACGAGCCTGGCCGGTTCGCCGAATTCTCGCGGCGCTATCAGCGCGAACTCGAAGAACCGGACCGGGCGGAGGCAGTGACGCGGCTGCGCGAGCTTTCGATGAAACGGCAGCTGACGCTACTCACCGCGACCAGGCATCCGGAGATCAGCGAGGCCGCGGTACTGGCAGGACTGCTCCGGGCCTGAACAGGCCGAAATCAGGGCGCTGCGGTCGCGGCGCTTTACCGGTCTGGTCAACCTGCGACATGGTCTTCTGCAGCGACCGGAGTGACGCTTCACGCATCGCGAGAGCTTCGATCTCGCGCCGGAGCCGGCTGTTCTCGCCCGGCTCGGCGTCCCGTGCCTGATCCGCCTCGTCGAGGACGTCGATTCCGAAGCGAGACACCCGCTCAGCCTCGTCCAGAGCGGTCTTGATGAGCGCGAGCTCGGTCTCGGTCATCGTGACCTGGTACCCGCCGCCGGTCAGCTCCCTCACACGTGCCACCTGAGTAACCTCCGTGTCGCACTGGCTCGTTCTGTGATCTGACATCTATGTTCCCTGCGGAGGCCGCCCGCGGCATCGCGGCAAGCCCCCGTTCCCAGCCACCGTTATCCGGAGTCCGGGCCTACCTGCTAGCAGGAATGCCACGGTGCTAGCAGGACAGCCACGGTGTCAGCGCGACTCGAGGAAGGTCACGACCGCCATGACACGGCGATGGTCGTCATCCGCCTCCGGCAGGTTCAGCTTGGTGAGAATGCTCCGAACGTGCTTCTCAACGGTCCCCTCGGTGACCCAGAGCCGCTTGGCGATGCCGCTGTTCGAGCGACCTTCGGCCATCAGCGTGAGCACCTCGACCTCCCGCGCACTCAGTACTGCGAGCGGGTCATCACGGCGCCGGGCGGTCACCAGCTCCTGGACCAGCGCCGGATCCACGACCGAGCCGCCGTCAGCAACTCGCTGAACTGTGTCGAGAAAGTCTGCCACGTTAGTAATGCGGCTCTTCAGGAGGTAGCCGATCGCCCGGCCGCTGGCCAGTAGCTCCATCGCGTGCTCGACATCAGCGTAGGCAGACAGGAGCAAGATGGCGATGTCCGGCCATTCGCCGCGGATTGCCTTCGCGGCCTCCAGTCCCTCGGTGGTATGGCTCGGCGGCATCCGGATGTCGGCAACTACCAGGTCCGGAACAGTCTCGCGGACCAGCGCGAGAAGTTGCGCGCTGTCACTCGCCTGGCCGACGACGGTGAGGCTGGAGCGTTCGAACAGGCTAGCCAGACCCTCACGGAGCAGGACGTCGTCCTCGGCCAGGACAATTCGCAATCCGGCTCCGGCGGGTCCGTCAGCGCCCGGTCCGGACTGCTCGGCGCCGCTGGTCACTCCTCGAAAATAGCGGGCCGTCCCAACGCGGTGACGCTGCGGGGTCGGCAGTACGGGCACGGCTTCGATGCCGGTTTTCAGCGCTCTGCGCTGAGAATCCGTCGATTACGGATTCTTTCCGGCGAGCTGAGTACGGGCCTTGCTGCGGCCGCTGTCGATAACGATCCGCCGAACGGCATCCACCGACAAATCTGACTTCGGCAAGAAACCCGCTACCGGACTCATGGCAACCAGTTCGGCTATGTCGGCGGGGGAGTAGGCCGAGATCAGGATGATCACCGGAGCGCTTCCGCTGCAGGCCGCGGCCAGATGCCGGGCAAGGTCGAGCCCGCACTCCTCGCCAAGCGCCATGTCGACCAGCACGACCTGCGGCTCCAGCTGCGCAGCAAGCGCCATTGCCTCCGCCGACGTGCATGCGATGCCGACGACCCGCTCTCCTCCTCGCTCGAGGAGGAGGCGCGCCAGTTCGGCGAATGACCGGTTGTCATCAACTATGAGTAGGCCGCATCCCACCGATTCAGGATGGCAGGGCCCGCCCTCGCGCCGCATTGCTGCTAGCCGGAACCTCGGCCGGAACCCGGGCGCCCGCCAAGTCAGGCGGCAACCGGGAGATCGGCATCCAGGCTCGTCCCTGCGCCTGCCGGGCTGCTGATGGACATCGTCCCGCCGAGCGATTCGACTCGGTCTTTAAGGCCCATCAGGCCCGAGCCCAGTGCCGGGTCGGCACCACCGTCGCCGTTGTCAGCGACGTGCAAGTGCAGGGCATTGCCCGCTATCCCCGCACCGACCTGAACAAACGACGCGTTCGAGTGCTTAGCCGCGTTGGCGAGAGCTTCGGAGATCACGTAGTACGCCGCGACTTCGACCGGTTCCGGCAGCCGTGCCACGGCCTGTACGTCGAGTTCGACCGGGACGATGC
>Ga0335073_10002701_pt1 | contig 24353 bp, 22 predicted proteins | sample Lox_Sample_22_FD_207093 | JGI IMG/M metagenome (GOLD analysis project Ga0335073, IMG submission 207093) | Soil microbial communities from Loxahatchee National Wildlife Refuge, Florida, United States - Lox_Sample_2.2 | ecosystem: Environmental > Terrestrial > Soil > Wetlands | place: USA... | reverse complement strand
GGGTGGACGCTTCGCCGAGGTGCTGCTGGATGCGACGGTTGGCTTGCCGCTGATTGCGGGAGCGGTGTTGGAGCGGATGAAGCGCGGCGGATCGTAAGCAGGCGGAAAAATAAGAAGCAGTTTCCTTCAGCGGCTAAAGCCGGAGTGATCTGGCAACATTTCCGGACGGCCGGAAGGCCGTCCCCTTCCCAGAACCTGACATGGTCAGAGGTTTCCTGAAGGTGCGCGCCTTCCAACCGCACCCGGCTACTGAATGCCGGAGGTGACGAAGATCGCCTTCTTGCGCGCCATCTGGTGGCGCACAAAGCCGATGACGTCGTGCAGAATCTCGTCCAGACTGTGCTTGGGATAGAAGTGCAGCCAGCGCTGGGCCTTGGTGATGTCGGGAATGCGGCGCGCCATGTCCTCGAAGCCGGGGCCGTATGCCTCACTGTAGGGGACATAGCGAATCACGCTGGACGATCCGCTGAGCGCGACGATGCGGCGCGCCAGATCCTCGATCGTGATCTCTTCCGTGTTGCCGAGGTTGAAGATTTCGCCGGCGGTGGTTGCGTCGGCCGCGACGGTTAGAAATCCATCCACGATATCGCTCACATGCGCAAAGCAGCGCGACTGGGTGCCGTCACCGAAGACGGTGACCGGCTCCTGCAACAGCGCCTGGCGCACGAAGGTCGGGATCACCATGCCGTACTGGCCGGTCTGGCGCGGCCCGACGGTGTTGAACAGCCGCAGAATGGTCACCGGGAGCCGGTGCTCGCGGAAATACGCCAGCGCGAGAAACTCGTCGATGGCCTTCGAGCAGGCGTACGCCCAGCGATTGTTATAGGTGCTGCCGAGCACAAGATCGTCGGTCTCCGCAAACGGCAGCTTGACGGACTTGCCGTAGATTTCCGACGTGGATGCGATGATCAGACGACGCTGCTTCTTGGCGGCGAGTTCCAGCACGATCTCGGTGCCGCCGACGTTGGTTTCAATGGATTGTACGGGATAGTCGACGATCCGCTTCACTCCCACCGCGGCGGCCAGATGGAAGACGATATCGACCAGATCCACCAGTTCCGCCATCAGCCGGCGATCGAAGATGGAGTCGCCGTGAAACTCGTAGTTCGAGTGATTGCGGAACGACAGGATATTTTCCATGCTTCCGGTGGAGAGATCATCGATGGCGACCACTTCGTGCCCCAGTTGCAGCAGCCGCTCCGAAAGATGAGAACCGATGAATCCCGCACCACCTGTGATCAAACAGCGCATCTGTCTTCCTCGAGGGCTTTTCCAGCTTCCAGCCCGCAACTCACAGCGTCATCAGAGGATACCACCGCACTGCATACTCCCATGCGATAACCGGGTGCAGCGATGGCTTCGTCAGCCGCGCTGTCGCCCGGCCGGCGAATGCAACTGTGATCCGCGTCACCAATTCCATGGCAGGCGCTTCCGTAAAATGGAGCTGTCATGCTCGATGCTTTTCTTGTTCCTGAAAAAACGGTGGTCACGGCGAAGGGCGACAGCCAGCCCCTCGATATTACCGCTGCGGCCAGCCGCGTCTTCTTGCTGACGCTCTCCATCACGTCGATTGTTGAGCAGGAGTCGATTGAAGTCGGCATCTTCGCTTCGCCTGACGGATCTACGTGGGAGGCCAAGCCGGCAGCGACGCTGCCGACGAAGTTCTATCCCGGCGATTATCCGCTGCTGGTCGACCTCTCTTCGGTGCCTGAGGCGAAGTTCGTCCGCGCCCATTGGGAGATTGTTCGTTGGGGACGCGGCCTGAAAGAGCCGAGCTTCGAGATTGCCGTGCGTTTGCGGGAGATCTCCTCCGAAGCGCTGCGCGAAGCCCAAGCCGAAGCGCAGACGCGCTGATGAAGCAGAGGGATGGTGTGTGTGGTTCGTGCATAGAATCGACCCCTATCCACCACTCGCCGCTCTATCCACCAAAGCAATATTTCAATTCCATCTCTTCCGTGCCCATTCAAGAGTACGCAGCGAACTCAAAGCCTACGCGAGGAAAAACGCGACCGCGTCGCTTATCAAGTGAGCGATCATATTGGTTCCGAGATCCCGCCGAAACAGGTACAGGATCGTCAAGACTGCGCCCTGGAACGCCACCGCTATCAAACTGGTCCAACCCCAATAGCTCAAATGTGCGAGGGTAAAAGCTGCCAGTGAGATCAACGCGGCGAGCCAACGCATCCCGGTGATCTCCGTCAAGCGTTCGATCGCGAAACCGCGATAGAAAATCTCCTCGAACACAGGCGCTCGGACAAGCACCATGAGCTGAAACCATAATGGCGTTGCCTGCACGACCCTCAACCCCGCTTCGTTCGCCGACAATCCAAGCGCAGGGAACATGACCAGGTAGATAAAGGCGGCCCCGGCGACCATGCCGAGAGCCCCAATCACACCAAAGCCAAGGCTTTTCCAGGTTGGCCGTTTGAGTCCAATCGACGATAGTGGTCGCTGCTCGATGAACCGAACGTAGGCCAAGACAAGGCCTGTGAGTATCCAGAAAATTGCTTCCTGGGCTACCTGCGTAAGCAGCCCTTTACCCGGCACCAAATCGCCCAGGGGCAACTGACCGATAATCAGAAGCAAAATCGTGCCGGCGATGTGGGCTCGCGAAATGCGCCTGCGATCGGGTGCCAGGGCTGTGTCGCTGCCGCCCTGTTGTATTGCATCGCTCGAAGGCATTGTCCCTCCAGTCGGTAAGGGGCGGCGGAAACGCGGCGCGATTCTCCGCTCCCGGGCTTGTTCAAGAGTGAGTTGAAGTGTAACGACCGTTACATGTAACAATCGTAACATGCACACCCGACGGAAACAATTGCAGGATGCCGCGCTGGAATACCTGTTGGAGCATGGCGTTGCCAAACTCTCGCTGCGGCCGCTTGCCGCCAGGCTCGGCACCAGCCCTCGAATGCTGATGTTTCACTTCAAGTCGAAGGAGGGTCTGCTTCGAGACGTCCTGGCAGAATTGCATGCGCGTCTATTGAACTCTTTTGCGACCGTGACCTCTGCCGAGCCCACTTCTCATGGTCAAGCGCCCTTGAAGCGGTTCTGGAACTGGGCTATCCGCAAGAAAAACTTCCGATACCTGCGGCTCCTCTACGAACTGCAGATCATCGCTGTTCAGAATCCCGACGAGTACGGCCGGTACTGGAAGAAGATGTCGATGGATTGGCAAAAGACGACCCTATTGGCCAGCTCGGAATCCTTGCAAACCGAAGCGATGGCAACCCTCTGCATTGCCGTGTTTGATGGACTGTTCCTGGAACTCATGAGCACCGGAGATCGTGCCCGTCTGACGCGCGCGCTCGATCAATTCAGCTCCATGGCGACTATGGCAGTCACCGACAGACCCAGGCAGCGCCGGAGAAATCCTGCGGTGCGCAAGCGTTTTTGAGCACTATACGCTGACAGTCACTCTGCCGCGACCGGCTCGGCTTCATCCGCGACCGGCTCGGCCTCGTCCTCGGGCGCGGGTTCGATCACCAGTTCAACCGGGACCTCGGAAGTGCCGGCGGTCACCTGCGCTTCCACGGCTCGCTGCACTTCCTGGTCGGTGATCTCGGGCAGTCCCGCTTCCTCGGCGGTCAACTCGCGCAGCAGAACCACCGACCTGCCGGCGACGTCCAGCTTGCCGTCGAGAAACTGCTCGCCGAACGGGCGCTCCAGATCGTAGGTGTTCAAGATCAGTTTCCATCCGCGATTCAGCGGCGACTGCGGCAGGGTGTAAGTGACACGATCGGCGTGTGAGTTCAGCATGATCAGGAAGGAATCGTCCTGGACGGCTTCGCCCATTTCGTCGGCATCCCGGAGGGTCTTGCCGTTCAGCATCAGCGCCAGGCTGCGCATCCAGCCGGTCTTCCACTGCTCTTCGGTCATCTCCTGGCCGTCGTCGCGATACCAGGCTACGTCTTTGGACGACGAATGGTAGACCTCGCGGTCCTGGAAGAATTTGCGCCGGCGAAGATTGGGATGCTGCCGGCGAAACTCGATCAGTTTGCGGGTGAAGTCGAGCAGATGGCGCTTTCGCTCGTCGAGGTTCCAGTCATACCAGCTGATCTCATTGTCCTGGCAATAGGCGTTGTTGTTGCCCCGCTGGGTGCGGCCGATCTCGTCGCCGCCGCACAGCATCGGCACCCCCTGCGACAAGAACAGGGTGGCCAGCAGGTTGCGTTTCTGGCGCTCGCGGGCGGCGATGATGTCGGGATTGTCGGTTGGCCCTTCGGCGCCCATGTTCCACGAATTATTGTCATTGGCGCCGTCCTGATTGTTCTCGCCATTGGCTTCGTTGTGCTTGTCGTTGTAGCTGACCAGATCTTCCAGCGTGAAGCCGTCGTGGGCAGTGATGAAGTTGATGCTGGCGTAGGGCCGTCGCCCGTCGTTCTTATAGAGATCGCTGCTGCCGGTCAGCCGGTAGCCCAGATCGGAGAGTTGGCCCTCGTCGCCCTTCCAGTAGCGGCGAACCGTGTCCCGATACTTGCCGTTCCACTCCGCCCAGAGCACCGGAAAATTGCCCACCTGGTAGCCGCCGCTGCCGACGTCCCACGGCTCGGCGATGAGCTTGACCTGGGAGATGATCGGGTCCTGGTGAATGATGTCGAAGAACGCCGAGAGCCGGTCGACATCGTGTAACTCGCGCGCCAGCGTCGCGGCCAGGTCGAAGCGGAAGCCATCGACGTGCATCTCCGTCACCCAGTAACGCAGGCTGTCCATGATCAGCTTCAGCACCTGGGGATGGCGCACGTTAAGACTGTTGCCGGTCCCGGTGTAATCCATGTAATAGCGGAGATTGTCAGGCACCAGCTTGTAGTAGGTGGGGTTGTCGATGCCGCGGAAGCTGAGCATCGGGCCCAACTGGTTGCCCTCCGCCGTGTGGTTGTAGACCACATCCAGAATCACCTCCATGCCTTCGCGATGCAGGGCCTTGACCATCGCCTTGAACTCGGCGACCTGGGCGCCATTGTCGCCGGCACAAGAGTATTTTGACTCCGGGCTGAAGTAATTCAGCGTGTTGTAGCCCCAATAGTTGCTGAGGCCGCGATCCACCAGCACCTTGTCGTTGACGAATTGATGCACCGGCATCAACTCCACCGCGGTCACGCCGAGCTCCCGCAGGTAGCGCAAGGCCGGCGGCGAGGCCAGTCCAGCATAGGTGCCGCGCAAGTCCTGGCGGACGTGCTCGTTCAACATGCTGAAGCCGCGCACGTGCATCTCGTAGATGACGGAGTCGCTCAGCGGCGTGTGCGGGGGACGATCGTGCTCCCAGTCGAAGTAGGGATTCACCACCACACACTTTGGCATGCCGGACGCGCTGTCGCGCCGCTCAATGTTGAGGTCGGCATTGTCGCCGCCGAATTTGTAGGGATAGACCGGCTTCGACCAGTCCACGTGGCCGGAGATCGCCTTGGCATAGGGATCAATCAGCAGCTTGGCGGGATTGAAGCGCAGACCCTGCGCCGGGTCCCATGGGCCGTGAACGCGGTAGCCGTACAACTGCCCGGGTTGCAGGCCGGGAATGTAGGTATGCCAGACAAATGCCGTCTGCTCGGTAAGGGCGAGGCGGGCCGCTTCCCGGCGCGCGCGAGCGTCGTAGAGACACAGCTCCACCCCGGTGGCGTGTTCCGAATAAAGAGCAAAGTTGACGCCGGAGCCGTCCCAGGTGGCTCCCAGGGGATACGGTTTGCCCGGCAGTGGGTGACGTTCCATCGATCTGCTTTCCTCCGTGGCGCATATCTTGGATGCAAAACCTGGTTCCGACAATGCTCGATGTTTTCTCACCAGCGCACTCTTCCTGCCCGCCGCGCATCTCACGATCAGACCATGCGTGTGACTGCTCACAAATGCGCGAATCCGGAGTGTCCGGCCGAGTTCAAGCGGCTGGGCACGGGACGGATCTACACCCTCCAGGTCACCAAGCCGCAGGCCTGGGGATTGCCGGCGCACATCAAGCAGAAGGTCGCATGGCTTTGTCAGAGATGTGCGCTGGATTACGAGGTGGAATTTGACCGGCAGAACTGCCAGGTGTCGCTGGTCAGGCGCGAGCGTTCGCGGCGGCAGACGGCGTGATTTAGCTCAGTTGCCGGAGACATGACTGCGGCGCTGCCAGGCATCCGCACTTTCGGATGCCTGCGAAAAAAGAGCACCCTCGTTACTCTTTCCCCTTCGTCCAGTCGATGATGTTCGTCAGCTTCCAGGGATTTCGAAAGAGGTTGAATTCCACCTGACCCTGCTTGTTCACGGTTAACTTGACCGACGGGTAAAGTACGCCTGTGCTCGCATTCTTGTCTTTGTCATTGATCTCGATTTCACCGAAGGTCACGTCGTATTGCTTGGAACGGGTATTCTGCGCGTTCTCGTAAAGCGTTAGCACGCGGTCCGTGGCGAAGCGGATTTTGCGGCCGGTGGGGGTGGGGATCGAGACGGCGTAGGCAATCGGATAGCCCGTGTTGCTGGGCAGGCGAATGCGACCGACAGCTTTCATCTTCGCCAGAGTCCGCACCAACTGGTCATGGCCACCCTTCTGAAAAGCTTCCACCAGAGCTTGCCGGTCTTCTGCGGTCGAGAACTGATCGATACTAACCTTGATGTTGACCTGCTGCCCCAGTTGCGTGCTGGTGCCGCGCGCAATAGCATCGATGGTTTCCACCTGAGCGACCGCGACGGCTGCCGCCATCACGACCACCATGAGAACGATGTACTGAGATGTCCGGCTCAGCTGTTGGTTCATCTACTCTCCTTTTAGGTTGTTTATACCACCACGAAGCAACTCGCGGATAGAATGTGCGCCCGCAGGAACGACGTTGGGTACTGCCATACAATCGAGGGGTGAAGACCTGGGATGTCGTCGTCATCGGCGGAGGGGTGATCGGGCTCTCGCTGGCATGGCGCTTGCGACATAGCGACGCCACTGTTCTGGTGGTCGAGAAGGGCGAACCGGCGCGCGAAGCCACGTACGCTGCCGGCGGCATGATCGCGCACTGCGATCGCAACCATCCTGCGGAATTGAAGCCGCTGATCGCGGCCAGCGCGCGCATGTATCCAGCGTTTGTCGATGAGTTGCGTGCCGAGGCTTTTGAATCTCCTGACCTGCGCAGTGACGGGACGATCGCGTTCGTTGCCGATGACGAGCCAGCGCCATGCACCGAAGCGCGGCCGCTGGGCACGGACGAAGTTTCCCAGCTGGAGCCGCTGGTTGCGGGCCGCGGGCGAGCTTACTTCCTGCCGGAGAGCAGCGTCGATCCGCGCAAGCTGGGCAGCGCGCTGGAGAAAGCGGCGCGAACCTTGGGAGTTGATTTCGTCACCGGCGCGGGTGTGAAGGAAGTTGCCGTGCTTGCGGGCCGAGCCACGGGCGTGCGCACGGCAAAATCGTATTACCCGGCTTCCATCGTGGTGAACTGCGCCGGCGCGTGGGCCTCGCAGATTCAGCCGTTCGGCGCGCCGACACGGCCGGTGAAAGGACAAATGGTCTGCGTCGTACCGAACCACCCAAGCAAAAGAAGCTTGAGTGGCCCGCCCGGGCCGAGTGGGGCACCCGCGAGCGGGCCGCTGATTCGGCACGTTGTGCGCACGCCCGAGGTTTACATCATCCCGCGCAGCGACGGACGCATGCTGCTGGGCGCGACGCTGGAAGATGCGGGTTTCGACAAGCGCGTCGATCCAGCTACAGTGCAGACGCTGCACCGCGCTGCCATCGAGACGATACCGGAGATCGCGCACATGCGCATTCACGATGCCTGGGCGGGGCTACGCCCCGGCACGCCCGATGGCCTGCCGATTCTGGGTGAGACTTCGCTGAAAGGATATTTTGCCGCGACCGGGCATTACCGCGACGGCATCATGCTGGCGCCGATTACGGCATCGCTGATGACGCAGCTACTGACCGGCAAGAAGCTGGATTTCGACCTCACGCCGTTTTCGCCGTTCAGATTTTCCTGAGCTTACTCAACCCGGTAGTTCGGCGCCTCGCGCGTGATCATGACGTCGTGCACGTGGCTCTCACGCAGACCCGCGCCGCTGATGCGCACAAATCGAGCTTTCTGCTGCAACTCTTCGATACTGCCACAGCCGACATAGCCCATGCCGCTCTTCACGCCGCCGACCAACTGATACACGATCATGCCGACGGTGCCGCGATACGGCACGCGTCCCTCGATGCCTTCGGGAACGAGTTTGGCCAGGCGATTTCCGTCGCTGCCGTCTTCCGACATCACTGGAACCGAGGAGTCGCCGTTGTTGTCCGTCTGCTGGAAGTAGCGTTCGCTGGAACCTTGTGCCATTGCCGCCAGCGATCCCATGCCGCGGTAGGCCTTGAACGAGCGGCCCTGGTAGAGAATCGTCTCGCCGGGACTTTCTTCGGTTCCCGCCAGCAGTGAGCCGATCATTACGCAATCGGCGCCGGCGGCGATCGCTTTGGTGATGTCTCCGGAGTACTTGATACCGCCGTCGGCGATGACCGCAACGTCACTGTCGCGCGTGGCGCGAGCCGCCTCGGCAATGGCGGTGATCTGCGGCACACCGGCGCCGGTGACGACGCGCGTGGTGCAGATCGATCCCGGCCCGATACCGACCTTGATTCCATCGGCGCCGGCGCGCGCCAGTTCGCATGCGCCGTCGAAGGTGCCGACGTTGCCGGCGAGCAGATCGACCTGCGGCAGCGCGGACTTGATTTTCCTGATCGCCTCGATCACGCGCGTGGAGTGCCCGTGTGCGCTGTCGATAGCCAGCACATCAACTTTGGCGCGTACCAACTCCTGCGCGCGCTCCAGATAGTCGCCGGTCGCGCCGATGGCCGCGCCCACACGCAGGCGGCCATGATCGTCCTTGGCGGCCGTCGGGTACTTCATCCGCTTCTGAATGTCCTTGACCGTGATCAGGCCCTTGAGGTTGTAGTGATCGTCGACCACCAGCAGCTTCTCGATGCGGTGCTGGTGCAGGATAGCCTCGGCGTCGTTCAGCGTGGTGCCGACCGGGACGGTGATCAGGTTCTCCCTGGTCATCACCTCGCTGATGGGGATGTCGGTGCGGGTTTCAAAGCGCAGATCGCGGTTGGTGAGGATGCCGACTAGCTTGCCTTTTTTGGTCACCGGCACACCGGAGATGCGGTAGTGACGCATAACTTCCAGCGCATCGGAGATCTTGCGCTCGGGTTCCATGGTGATGGGGTCGACGATCATGCCGCTCTCGGAGCGTTTGACCTTGTCGACCTCGCTCGCCTGCTGCTCGACGGAGAGATTGCGATGGATGATGCCCAGCCCGCCCTGCTGCGCCATGGCAATCGCCATGTGCGACTCGGTCACTGTGTCCATGGCGGCGCTGATGAGGGGGACGCGAAGTTCAATATTGCGGGTCAGATGGGTGGTGGTGTCGACGGCGGCGGGAACTACGTCCGATTTGCCCGGCAACAGCAACACGTCATCGAAGGTCAATGCCTCAGGGACAGGAAAATGGATCATGGTTCTTTGATTCCGTGGAGGGATAAACGATTATTGTAGAGTTGCGCTGCGCGTTAGGCAAACGGGACGGGGCGCAAACCCGCCGTATAGCAGTTGGAGTTGCGGGCTGAACGGGTGAATCTTTAGCTCGCTCGTATTCGTATACGTCAGTAGGCTCAAGGGGGAGCGGCGAGGTGTTCGATGCAGCGCAGGGATTTCCTTAAGGGGGCGGGAGTTTTCACCATCGCGGTCGTAGGCGGCGGCGTGTGGCGCGCGTGGGACCAGGGCGTCTTTAGCGTCGATCAAGGACCGGCCCACGAGCCGTGGAAGGATTGGCGTAACGCCAAAGACAGTCCACTCGCTCTGGTGAGCGCCGCGATTCTCGCCGCCAGCCCCCATAACACGCAACCCTGGCTGTTCAAGGTGCGCGATTCCACGATCGAGTTGTACATCGACAAACGCAGGAACACCGGCGCGCTCGATCCCTATCTCCGCGAGGAACACATTGCCATGGGATGCGCTCTGGAGAACCTGGTGCGCGCTGCTCCGGCCAACGGTTACGCTGCGATCGCGACAGTTTTTCCGGGAAAACTGGGGCCGATTCCCGCGGAAACAAAACCGGAGCTGCTGGCGCGGGTGGAACTCGCACCCGGCAATCGCGAGCCGGACGAACTTTACGACGCCATCCCTCAGCGCCACACCAATCGCAGCATGTATGACCCGCACCAACCGCTTCCGGCTGAGTTTCTGGAGGCGCTCAGCCATCTGCCGACGGATCAGAACGTAAAGCTGTTCTTGTTCACCAAAGACGCCGACCGAAAGAAGATCACCGCAATCAGTTCCGCGGCCAACAAAACGCTTTATTCCGATCCCGCCGTCCTGACGGGCACCCATCCCTGGTACCGCCTGCAGTGGAGCGCCGTCGAGAAGCATCGGGACGGCCTGGACATCGACGATTTCGGACTGCCTCCTGCCACCACGGCCATGGCCAAAAGCATGCCTCAGTGGATGCTGGAATGGCTTGGCTCGCACAGCGCGAAAGAGCAATACTCGAACCTGATGCTTAGTGCGCCGCTGTTCGGCTTTATCGCAGTGCGCGACCGCTACGATCAGCAGGACTGCCTGCTGGCCGGCCGCACCTGGCAGCGCTTGCACCTGTTCGCCACGGCCCGAGGCATCGCGGCGCGGCCCGATAATGAGGCAGTCGAGATGGTCGACCATCAGCGATGGCTGGGGAAGCCGGCATCCTGTATCGCGTCGTTGAACCAATTCACCGGCGATCCGGCTTGGCAACCGACGTTCATTTTTATCATGGGCCATCCCACGCTGGCGGCCCGCGAGAGCCCCCGCCGTCCGGTAGACTGGGTGACCATCTGAGGGTAATCGTGCCGTCCGCAGTGGGGCGTCTCAGTTCTTGAGTTTCGACACTTTTCGGCGTATATTTGCTTCTGTACTGTTGTGTTTTGTGGTTCCTGCCGCCGGTTCCCGGCGTGGCAGTGAGCCCGGCAGATTCGGCGAAGCACACCGGTGGGCAATCGCCCACTTTTTATTTGACCGTCCCGACTGGCGCAGGCGCGACGCCGGTTGAGAACCGGTTTTTATTTCCACCCGTTAATCCGCTGTAGTACGGCGAGTCCAGGTGGTTGCGAGGGCCTGACGGGCGCTCTGTGCTTAGTCACCGCAATTCGCGCCAGCCGGCGCGAATCGGGGAACCGCGAATCCAGCCGCTCCGGCGGACGCAACCGGCGTTGGTCGGGGGCCGCGGCCAGGTCAAGGCGCGGCGGGGATGGTACGGAACTTTTGGGGAGCACCCGCAGGAAACGTCATGGCAGCGGGAATGGACAAGATTCGCGAGATCGCCGACCGCGTGGCGCAGTCCGACGGTCTGGAAGTGGTCGAGATCGAACTGCTGGGCGGCGGCAAGTCCCGCATGCTGCGGATTTACATCGACAAGCCGGGCGGCGTGACGCACGACGATTGCTCGAATTTCAGCCGCGAGGTGGGCACCATCTTCGACGTGGAGGACGCGGTGCCGGGCGGCGCGTACACGCTGGAGGTTTCGTCGCCGGGGCTGGATCGCAGGCTGACGAAGCCGGAAGAGTTCCAGCGCTTCGCCGGCAGCCTGGTGAAGGTGATGACGCGCGATCCGGTGAACGGCAATCGGCATTTCGAGGGCCGGTTGAAGTCGTTTCAGGATGGGCGGCTGCATCTGGAGCTGTCGGCCAGGAAGAAGTCGAAGAAGAGCGAAGCGGTCGAAGCCGGGACCGAAGTCGAAATCGACTTCGCCAATGTGGAAAAGGCAAACCTGGTTCCGGAGTTTTAGGCCGGAGCGGACGCGACGAGCTTCGAGGTACTCATCGGGCAAGGTGGCAAGGAAATTATGGCAAGTGAACTGTACAACGTAATCGACGCTCTCAGCCGGGAGAAAGGTATCGATCCGCAGATCGTGGTCAGCGCGGTCGAGGATGCGATTGTGGTCGCCACCCGAAAGTACTACAAGACGCAGGAAAATCTCCGGGCCGAACTCGACAAGGAGAGCGGCCAGATTCGGGCCTACGCCGTCCGCTCCATCGTGGAAAATCACGATCAGATCGAAGATCCGATGCAGCAGATTGCGTTGGACGACGCGCGCCGCATCGATCCTGCCGCTGAAGTTGGCGGCGAACTGCGCACCTACAAGCCGACCGACGTTCTCGGCCGCATTGCGGCGCAGCTGGCCAAGCAGGTCATCTTCCAGAAGGTGCGCGAGGCCGAGCGCGACACGGTTTACAACGAGTACATCGGGCGCGTGGGCGAGATCATCAACGCCACGGTGAAGCGTACCGAAGGCCAGGACGTCATCATCGATCTCGGCAAGGCCGAGGGCCGCATGCCGCGCAAGGAACAGTCGCGGCTGGAGTCGTTCGCGCCCGGCGAGCGCGTTCGCGTCGTTCTGGTGCGCGTCGAAAAGGCTTCCAAGGGTCCGCAGGTCGTCGCTTCACGGGCGGCGCCGGAGCTGGTGACGCACCTGTTTCAGACCGAAGTACCGGAGATTTACGACAACACGGTCGTCATTCGCGCGATCGCGCGCGAAGCCGGCGAACGCACCAAGATCGCGGTCATGTCGAAGGACAAGGACGTCGATCCGGTGGGCGCCTGCGTCGGCATGAAGGGTATGCGCGTGCAGTCGATCATCCGCGAGCTGCGTGGCGAGAAGATCGACATCATCGAATACCACGAAGATCCGGTGGTCTTCGCCGAGAAGGCATTGCAGCCGGCGAAGGTCAGCCGCGTGACCGTGCTCGAAGGTCAGGAAAAGCACCTCGAGGTCATTGTGGATGACAGCCAGCTCTCGCTGGCAATCGGCAAGAAGGGCCAGAACGTTCGCCTCGCCGCCAAGCTGCTGGGCTGGAAGATCGACATCAAGAGCGAGGAAGAAAAGCGCCAGGAAGTCGAAGAACAGATGCGCGGGGTCATGAACGTCACCAGCACGCCGCTGGAGTCCGTGCCCGATCTCGAACCCGGCATCATCGAGAAGCTCGTCGCTGCCGGCATCACCACGGTGGAGCAGGTTGCCGATATGACGCCCGAGCAGCTCGAGGAAGTGCCGGGTATCGGCCCGAAGACGGTGGAGAAGATCAGCATTGCCGTGAACAACTATTTCTCGAGCCTCGAAGGCGTTACCGCCGTTGAGGGCGCTGCGGAAGAAGCCGCGCCGGCAGGAGAGGCCGCTCTGGTCGCGGCAGCCGGCGAAAGTGAGCCTGAACCAGACCTCGAAGACGGCGGCGAGGCGATCGGCGAGGACGTCTCGGCAGAGGAAGAAGCGCGCGAGTTAGCCGAGGACGAAGCCGCTGAGGAAGCTGCCGATGAAGCCGACGCGACCGAGCGCGATGAGGAATCCGAGCAGGGGCCCGGCGCTGAAAGTGACGTCGAGCCTGGCGAAGAAGGCGGCCAGTCAGGGGATGAGGAAGGCCTTCCCGATGTGCCGGAATCGTCTTCCGAGAGCGTCGAAGAGCTGGCGGACGAAGGCCAGGCGTTTGAAGCGGAAGTTATCGATGGAGTCGAAAACGCTCCGGACGCCGATGCCGGCGAGCACACGATTCACGAACGTCTGGAAACACCGAACGAGAATGTTTCCGACGAAGAAGAGCCGGGCGAGCGGAAATCGTAAAACCCAGTTGCCGGTTGTCCGTTGTCAGTTGGGCTCAGAGAGGTTTCTGACTGACAACTGCGACCGACCGCTGACCACTGATTCACAACCATGAGGATGCTATGAAGGCGTAACCGCAGACGGGGAACAACCACGGAGGAAACGGGGCGTAATGCAGCACAAGATTCGAATTAACGATCTGGCGCGAGAACTCGAGGTCAAGAGCCGAGAGATCCTCGAAGTTCTCCCCAAGGTCGGCATCACCGAAAAGAAAACGCACTCCAGCTCGATCGAAGAAGACGAAGCCGAGCGCGTGAAGAAATATTTCGAGGAGCGCCAGGGCGCACCCGCCCGTGCCTCGCGTCCAGCGGCCGGGAGCGACGAGTTCAAGCCGAAGATCGATCTCTCGCACATCTCCAAGCCGGGCGATGTGCTGAAGGCGATCACGCAGCGCGTGGCTCAGCCGGCTGCACCTCCGCGTCCTGTCGCGCCGCCGCCTCCGCGCCCCACGATTGCGCCGCCTGCGGCCGTTCCGGCCAAGCCCGCGGCTCCAGCTGCGGGCACGCCGTCCGCGGCCCCCGCCGAGCCCAGGCCCGCGCCACGTTTCATTACCCCGCAGTCGGTGCCTCGTCCGCCGGCGCCGATCATCGTTCCGCCGCGGCCTGCCGCGCCGCCTGCTCCTCCGCAGGCGCAAGCACGCCCGGCATCGGAGGCCGCCTCCGCCAGCGAATCCTCGATTGAAAGCAGAACCGCGGTTCTCGAGCCCGAGCTGGAAGCGCCAGTTGCCGTAGCGGAGGCGCCGGCTGCAGAAGCCGCCACGCCCGCTGCTCTTCCCGCGCCGACGCCGCTTGCGCCACCGACGCGGCCCAGCGCTCCTCCCGCCGCGCCGGCGAGCGAAGAGCGTGCAGCGACGACCGCAACTCCTCCGGCGCGTCCGGTTCAGCCGCCGCAGCCTCCGCCGCGCCGGCTCATCGTGCCCCAGACCGGACCGCGTCCGGTATACACGGCGCCGGTGCGTCCGGCAGCCAGTACGCCGCCGCGGCAGGTCATGCCCGAACGCGGCAAGCCGATCTTCCAGCGCCCGCGCCCGGGAATGCCTGCTGCAGGCGCTCCCGGCAGCCGTCCGCCCATGCGGCCAGGCGAGCGCCGTGGTCCGCATCCCACCCGGTCTGGTCCTCCGGGAGCTCGTCCGGGCTTCGCCGCAGGTCCAGGGCTTGCGCCGCCTCCACCGACAGGCCAGCGTCCCGCAGGACGTCCGGCCCGTCCGGGTCAGCGCTATGTTCCGCGTGGTGTAAAGGAAGGCCCGATGAAGGGCTTCGTTCCGCCGCCGCGGCTGTCGCTCTCAAGCGAGCCGCTGCCCATCACGCGCAGCATCACGATTCCTGAAGGCATCAGCGTGAAGGACCTGGCCGAGAAGCTGGAAATTCGCGCCAAGGACCTCATCGCCCGTCTGCTGGCACGTGGCGTCTTCGCCACCGTCAATCAGACACTGGATTCCGATCTGGCCTCCGACATGGCTCGTCACTTCGGAGCGGAGACTGCTGTTATCACCTTCGAAGAGCAGCTGGCCAAGGACACGACTCCCGCCGAAAGCGCGGGTGAGGACGGCGCCGGCCAGGGCGTGCCGCGTCCGCCGGTGGTCACCATCATGGGCCATGTCGATCACGGTAAGACCAGCCTGCTCGACGCAATCCGCTCCACCAACGTTGCCGAAGGCGAAGCCGGCGGCATCACCCAGCACATCGGCGCGTACAAGGTCGCGATCACCGATCCCAACTCGCCCGCCTACGGACGCGAGATCGTCTTCCTCGATACCCCGGGTCACGAAGCGTTTACCCGCATGCGTGCTCGCGGGTCGAAGGTGACGGACATCGTGGTGCTGGTGGTTGCAGCCGATGACGGTGTCATGCCGCAAACACTCGAGGCTATCGATCACGCCAAAGCCGCGAACGTGCCGATCATCGTCGCGGTCAACAAAATCGATAAAGCGGACGCGCAGCCTGATCGCGTGAAGAAGCAGCTCGCCGACCGCGGCCTGATGCCGGAAGACTGGGGCGGCTCGACCGTGTTCGTCGACGTATCGGCGAAGCAAAAGACCAACCTCAACCTGCTAATGGAAATGATCTGTCTGGTTGCCGACCTGCAGGACCTGAAGGCGGCGCCGGAGCGTCTGGCCAGCGGTACGGTGCTGGAAGCCAAGCTCGATCGCGGACGCGGTCCGGTAGCGACGGTGCTGGTGCAGAACGGCACGTTGCGCACCAGCGACAACTTCGTGGTCGGCAATGTCTTTGGCAAAGTACGCGCCATGTTCAACGATCGCGGCGTCGCGCTGGACACGGCCGGCCCGGCAACTCCGGTCGAGGTGCTCGGCCTGGAAGGTCTGCCGCAAGCCGGCGATCAACTAGTCGCGGTGGCCGATCGCGAGCGCGCGCGCGACATCTCCGAATACCGCGAGGGCAAGGCGCGTGAAGCGGCGCTGGCCAAGAGCTCGCGAGTGTCGCTCGAAGGTCTCGCCGAGCAACTTAAGACCGCCGGCCAGAAGGAGCTGTTCATCATCCTCAAGGGCGATGTGCAGGGCTCGGTGGAAGTGTTGGGTGATGTCCTGACCAAGCTCTCGAACGAGCGCGTGAAGATCAATGTCATGCGCGCCTCGGTCGGTGCCATTACCGAGAGCGATGTGCTGCTGGCCTCGGCGTCGAATGCCATCATCATCGGCTTCAACGTACGCCCGGAGCGCAAGGCGCAGGAACTGGCTGAGCAGGAAAAAGTCGATATTCGTCTGCACTCGATCATTTACGAGGTGCAGGACGAGATCAAGAAGGCGATGACCGGCTTGCTGGAGCCAATCGTGAAAGAGACCTATCTCGGACGCGCCGAGGTTCGCGATACCTTCCGCGTACCCAAGGTTGGCATGATCGCCGGTTGTTACGTCAGCGATGGCATGGTCAAGCGCGACGCCGAAGTGCGGCTGCTGCGCGATAACGTCGTGGTCTTCAAGGGCAAGGTCGGATCGCTGCGGCGCTTTAAGGAAGACGTCAACGAGGTTCGCACCGGCATGGAGTGCGGCATCTCGATCGTGAACTACGGCGACATCAAGGTCGGGGATGTGATCGAGGTGTTCGTCACCGAGCGCGTGGCCGCAGAGGCGTTCGTGTAAAGGCGGTTGCCGGTTGCCAGTTGTCGGTTTTCGGCTGTCAGTTGTCGGTTGTCGGTGGGCGCCGCATGGCAGCTGAAGCCGCGAAGCGGCGGCATTTGCTTTAGCCGTGGGCGTAAGCCCGCGGTTTGCATAAGGAGACTGAGGACTGAGCCGCGGAGCGGCGACAACTCCTGCAGCAGCACGGAATCAGCATCCGTCCCGGAACTGAATCCTCCCTCATCGAGGAGCCGGTATCCGGGACGTTGTGCAACCGGACGAAAGATGATCGCGTACCTCACGCTGGAGATTCGCATCGAGGGCGCGCACTCGCTGAAGGACAAGCGGCAGGTGCTGCGCAGCGTCAAAGACGGCCTGCGCAATCACTTTAACGTCGCCGTCGCGGAACTCGACGCGAGCGACGCGTGGCAGCGGGCGACGCTGGGCGTGGTCAGCATCTCCGACTCGCGCGACTATCTGGAGGGCCTGATGCGCAACGTGGAGCGCCATGCCATGCGGGCGGCCAATAACAGCGGCGGCGAGGTGACGGATTCCTTTTTGGACTTCTTCTCGGAAAAGGAATTCGGCGACGGTGTCCCCGGGGAACCGTGATAGTTATCACCACATGCCCGACAGAGTGGCGTATGCTCTAACGTTCCCCTCGGGAGCTCTTAGCAAGCCGGAGCGGGCGATTACGCAGTGCGGTGAATCGAGTCGACAGGCGAAAAGCTAAGAGCTGAACGCTAATAGCTGCTATGGAAAATCGGGGACAACAATATCATCGCGAGCGGCTGGCGGATGCGTTGCGGGAAGAAATCGTCGCGCTGGTGGAAGGTGAACTGGGCGATCCGCGGATCGGCCTGGTGAGTGTAAGCGAGGTCCATCTCGCGGTCGACGGTAAGTCAGCGCGGGTGTTCATCACGCCCTCGGGTGACGAGAACGAGGCGCAGCAGAGCCTGGAAGGATTGAACGCAGCCCGCGGTTATATCCGTCATGAGTTGACGCGGAGGCTGGCTGTCCGCCAGGCGCCGGAGATTTTCTTCGTGCTGGACCGCTCCGAGCAGTACGGCGGCCGAATTGACCAGCTGTTGCAGAGAATCGAGAAGAGGAAAAAATAGGAACCACAGAGACACAGAGGTTTTGAAAGAACGATCATGCAGAGCGGTTCGCGACAGGCCGATGGAAACTTGAGACTTCTCTGTGACTCTGTGTCTCTGTGGTGAGCCCGATGTTGGATGACGTTCTTAACGAAATTGCGAGACGGGACAAGTTCATCCTCACCTCGCACGCGCGGCCGGACGGCGACGCCGTGGGGTCGGCGCTTGCCTGCTGCCAGATTCTGCGCAGCATGGGCAAGGAAGCCAACGTGGTTCTCAGCGATGGCGTGCCGACCGTCTATGGTCCGCTGCCTTTTGCCGACTCGGTGCTGCGCAGTACGGCGCAGACTCCCGACGCGGAGACCGCCATCATCTTGGAGTGCGACAGCGTCGCGCGCACGCGGTTGACCGGCCTGGAGCATCAGTACCTCATCAACATCGATCACCACGCGACAGCGCGGCCGTTCGCGAACGTCAACTGGATTGACCCGAACGCGTGCGCGACCGCGGAGATGATCTTTCGCCTGGCGCGCGAAGCCGGGGTGAAGATTTCGCCTGAAGTCGCCACTTGTCTCTACACCGCGGTGCTGACCGACACCGGTTCGTTCTGCTTCCACGGCACCACGGAGCAGACCTTTGCGCTGGCGCAGGAGCTGGTGCGCTGCGGCGCCGATCCGGTGCGCATTGCGCAGAACGTTTACTTTTCGACCCACATCTCGAAGATGCGGCTGTTGGGAGCGGCGCTGAGCAATCTGCACCGCGACGGCAGCCTGGCGTGGATGCACGTGGACCGCGGCACCATGGAGCGCTGCCAGGCATCGGATGAAGACTGCGAAGGCTTGGTGAACTACGCGCTGGCTATTCACGGCATCGAAGTTGCACTGTTCTTCCGGGAACAGCCGGACGGCCGCTTCCGCGTAAGCCTGCGCAGCAAAGGACAGGTTAATGTTGCGCTGGTCGCCGAAGCGCTTGGCGGCGGAGGGCACTCTTGCGCCAGCGGCTGCGGTCTTGACGGCCCCTTGAGCGACGCCGTCGAAAAGCTGCTGTCGCAATTGCGCATCCGCGGCTACGACGCCCACGTGCAGTAAAGGGAAACAAGCCTTCACTCGCCGTTGCCGATGGCACCGGGTTCCGGCTTGAGTATCGCAATACCATCACAACTCTTCGCTCTGAAATTCACTTGACTTCCCGCCGGACCGGGCACAAATTAGGCGAACGCGCGCAGGATCCCGGCTGGGGCCTGCAGGGCCGTTCTTCGGCGGCGCACATCTCGATTCCCGCACAACTAGCAGGAGGGATGGTCATGAGGTGCCCAAGGCAATGTGGCGCAACTCGTCGCACAGCGGTGATGGCCGCTTTCTTCGTCGTCCTCGCGATGTCTGCCGCCATGCAGGCACAGAGCTTCACCATACTGCACTCTTTTGCTGATGGCGAGGATGGCGCTTATCCGAAGGCTGGGCTGGCGATTGATCGTGCCGGAAACCTGTGGGGAACGACCAGTGGCGGAACCTCGAATGCGAGCTCGGCTTTTGAGCTCAAGCAGGCCGGGTCCGGCTGGGTGCTGAAGCCCCTCTTTGACTTCTCCTATAGCGACCGTGGAATGTACGGGTATGGCCTGGCGAGCAAGCCGGCGATTGCGCGCGACGGGACACTGTATGCGGCGGCGCCGCAAGGCGGCAACGACAACTGCCAGATTGACTGCGGGCTGGTGCTCAAGCTGCAACCCCCGCCAAACATCTGTTCGTCGGTTATTTGTCTCTGGAATGCAACCGTGCTCTATGCCTTTAATGGCCTGTCGGACGGCATGGCTCCGGACCAGATCATCCTTGATTCCTCGGGAAATATTTATGGCACGACACTGTATGGAGGCACAGGCGCATCGTGCAGCGGCTACGGCTGCGGAACCGTTTACCAGCTCACGAATTCCGGCGGAGCGTGGACCAAGAGCACTCTCTACGAGTTCCAGGGCAGTGATGGGCAGTACCCTATCGGGGGAGTGATCTTCGATGCTGCGGGAAATCTTTACGGAGTAGCCGACCGGGGCGGCGCCGATAATTACGGAATCGTTTACGAGCTAAGCCCGGTTGGCAACGGTTTGTGGACAGAGACCATTCTGCACTCATTCCTGGGGACCGACGGTAAGTATCCGCTGGGACCGCTGCTTATGGATGCGTCGGGAAATTTGTACGGCACCACCCAGCAGGGCGGCTCCGACATCGGGGGCACCGTGTTCGAGCTGTCTCAGAGCTCGCCGGGCACCTGGACCTTGCAGACCTTGTACGCCTTCTCCGTGATTCCCAAAGCCACTGGCGGCTTGGCAATGGACTCCGCCGGGAACATCTACGGCACCACGCAACACGCGGGCGCCAACAACGATGGCACCGTCTATAAGCTGACACCGAGCAATGGGAACTGGATCTATACCGACTTGCACGACTTCAGCGCCTCCGATGGATCCACGCCCAACGGCGGCCCCATCGTTGACGCGAACGGGAACATCTACGGCACATCGTACTCTGGAGGATCTCAGGGGCTCGGCACCGCCTGGAAGCTGACGCCCTAGTCTGGCGAAGAGTTGCCGTAGAGTCCAGCCGCTGTTGAAAGAAATGCCTCGTAGGATAATTAGAGGGCAGTTGGAACCCGGCTCGTATGACTTCTGGGCGACGCCTTGGGGTCTTGGAAATCGTGTCGGGACGAGGGCCTGAGGTACGCTTATTTACCTTAGCGGCTAAGCCGGCCCCTTGGGAAGCGCTAGAGATTGCACCGCTTAAAGCGGCGCTCCACCCTCGCGGTAATGAGGCTGGCTGGCTGCAGCGAAGGAAACGCAATGCGACGGTACCGTCGACTGTTACTGCCCTGTCTCGCGTTCGTATTGTTTGTCGTTGGGGCGGACGCTCAGAATAACCGGCGATACGCCGTCTCGGTTGATAATTTGGCTCTGACAATAGATGAAAGGATTACGAACTTCGAGATCCAGATAACCGCAGGCGCTTTCCGCGATATCTCAAACCTGCCGGTCGGCTGGGAGATAGATGTCGACAATGACGCGTCATGGCAGACGACGGTCAAAGCGAGTTGCCAGGTTGGCGCGGCGAGTCTTGAACCCGAGGAATTCAAGAAGCTCAAGTTCCTCGTCGAGAAAAGCGGCGGCGAGGATCTTAAGTTCGGCTTGGGTGGCGCCGTCTACGTCACGAAGGACTTTCAGAAGGGCAGCCGCATACCGCTCAAGATGAGCGACTTCACAGTGACGCCTCTCAAGTAAAATTACAGATTGCGTCCCACTCCCGCCACAGCTTCCGAACGTACGCGCCGCGGCACTGACACGCTCGCGCTCATCGCCTTCTGCGGATTTCTCTTCTTCCTGGGAATTCAACTGGTCGGGCTGGTGGGCGCCGATGAGCCCCGCTATGCACAGGTCGCGCGCGAGATGCTGGCGCGGAACGATTGGGTGACGCCGGTCCTCTACGGGAAACCCTGGCTGGAAAAGCCGCCCCTCTATTACTGGTGCACCATGCTTTCCTACAAAGGTCTGGGCGTGGGCGACACCGCCGCACGCTTGCCATCGGCTTATCTGTCCTGCCTGCTCATCATCTTCATCTACGTCTGGTCGCGGCGTTTCCGTTTCGGCATGCAACTCGACGCCGCGCTCATCACCGCGTCGGCGGCGATGGTCATCGGCTTCGGTCGCAGCGCCTCCACCGACATGCCGCTGACCGTGATGTTCACGGTCGCCATGCTCTCCTGGTATGGGTGGTACGCCGAAGGAAAACGGCGATGGCTGCTCGCGTTCTACTTGTTTCTGGCGCTGGGAACGTTGGCCAAAGGGCCGGTCGCACTCGGCCTGGCGGCGCTGATCATCATTGCCTTCGCGGCGCTGCGGCGTGATGCGAAGCTGCTGGTGCGAACCCTTCAGCCCATCGGCGTTGCGCTCTATCTGGCTGTCGCGGCGCCGTGGTACATCGCGGTCGAGCGCGCCAATCCCGAGTTCTTTCGCGCTTTTTTCCTGCAGCAGAACCTCGAGCGCTTCACCAGCAACCTCTACCATCATCCGCAGCCATTCTGGTTTTACTGGACGATCATTCTGATCGCGCTGGTGCCGTGGACGGTTTTCGCGATCGAAGCTATCGTTGACGCCCTCCGCAACTGGCGTTACTCGACCAATGAGCCTGCCGGGAAGGAAGACCTGCGGACCTATCTGGTGCTGTGGCTGTTGCTGCCAATGATCTTCTTCTCGTTCTCACATTCGAAACTGCCCGGCTATATTTTGCCGGCGATTCCCGCCGGCACCATCCTGCTGGCCGACTTCATTCTTCGTCGCGAACAATCCGACACCAAGCCGGCGATGTGGATGGTTGCCCTGCACGCGCTGGTATGCGCGGCGATGCTTTCGGCGGCGTTCATCGTGCCGTTCAAACTGCTGCGGCTTCCCTTGCCGGTGAAGGTGCTGGCGGTGGCCGGGTCGCTGGCGATCGCGACCATTCTCATGCTGGTGCTGACGCTGCAGAACCAGGGTTATCGCGTGCTGCGTTTCGCAACCCTGGTTCCCGTGGTGATCGCCGTGGCGCTGACGCTGCGCGGCACCGCGCCGATGATCAATCTGCTGGCTTCCGAGAGGCCGGTGGCGCAGAACCTGGCAGAGACCGAGATCGGCCGCATTCCGGACATCGCGGTGTATGACGTTTCACCGTCTGTGGAATATGGCCTCGGCTTTTACCGTGATCACTTCGTCGCCAGCTATGAGCGCAACGAAATTCCTGCCGGCGATCATATTGTGGTGGCTGCGGCGGGTACGCAGAAAGAGCTGCAATACCGGCTTCCCAACCGCAGGGTTGTGAAGTTCGGCGGGTTTCCGTTGCAGCACCTGGATTTTTATTTCGTGAGCAAACCGGGCGGAGATTGAGCGGCGCCACTATTCATAAGCCAGGGCGTCGATGGGGTCCTTCTGCGCCGCTTTCAGCGCGGGATAAAACGCGCCCAGCAGCGCGCCGACGACAGCAATCACCGCCGCGCGTCCCAGCCATCCGACAGTGATCATCACCGGCAACGTCTGAAATTTCGTACGCAAGCCGATCCTGGCGCAGTAGCTGACGATGATGCCCAAAACAATTCCGGCAATCGCGATCACCACGGTCTCGCGCAGCACGACATTGACGACATAGAACTTGTCCGCACCCAGCGACTTGAGGATGCCGATCTCGCGCGTACGCTCCAGTACCGCGGTGTACATGGCCTGGAAAATCACGATGAAGCCGATGATGGCGGCAATGCCGATCACCACGTCAATCACCGTGCTCAGCCCGGGAATGCTGGCCGAGGTCATCAGCGTCAGATACTCCTTGATGGACCGCACGCCGAACTGCTGCATCCCGGGAATGTCCTTGATCTCCTTGACGACAAGGTCAGTGTTCTTGGGGTCGTCGGCCTTGACGTAGAAGATCGAGGCTTTGCCCTTCGCCCCGACCAAATCCTGCAGCGTCGTCAACGGTATAAACTCGCGGGCTCCTTTGCCATGCTCCACGATGCCGCTGATGCGGAACTGGTGGTTCAGCACGGTAATCGTTTGACCAACCTTCAAATGTTTGGACGAGGCCTCCAAGTCATCGACCAGGATGTCATAGGGGTCCTGGAACGGGCCGCCCGCAAGGTAACGGAATCCTCCGCTGACGGCATCGAACGATGGCAAGTCGATGCCGTCAATCACCTGTACTCCTCCCGAGGTTGAGAGCTGCGTAACTACCGGCGTGACCGCGCTAACGTGCGGCAGCTGCGCAATTTTATCCGCAACCTTCACCGAAATCGGCGCTCCGCTGACTCCCATGAACAACGACGCGCCCGGCGGCTGCACCATGATGTCGGCGCCAATACCGACTTGGCGGGTATTGTTGTCATTCAACATACCGAGCATGATGCCCACGATGAGCAGGATCAACGTAACTTCGACGCCAATGGCGACGATGCTGATGATGGTGCGCAAAGGCCGGTGCACCAGGTTAGCAAGAACGAGTCGGTTCATAAGGCGAAACTAAAATTGTATAGGATGCGGCTCGGTCAGGCGTCAGAGGGCACTCGCGCCGGAAGCGGTGGCGGGGCGCTTGCGTTGCACCACGCGCACGCCTTGGCGCCAGTTTTCGTCGATTTCGACCAGCGTCCACTCCACCCGCGGGGACAGATAACGCAGCAGCGTGTCCGTTGCGGGGTGTACGTGCAGCACGGGCGCGACCAGGTAGAGGAGCGGCGGAGCGCTGGACAGCTCGCGTCCGGCGAAGTACCCATTGCGTGCGAACTCGCCGTGTTGCTGATGCCAGCGCACACGAATCCAGTAGTCCAGGCCTTGCAGCGGCAGGTGGATGTCTTCGCCGGCTTTCAGTTCCACCACTGCCAGCCGGCCGTCGCCGGTCGAGGTGAGCACGTCGAGCATGGCGCGGTCGGCGGCGGCGAAGGCCGGCACCTGCGAATAGACGGAGTCGGGATCGAGCCGCTCGTCGATGAGACGGACATCGCGCGTGACGAGGCTCTCCAGCCATCGCTCCGGCGCCATGCGGAAAAACATGTTGGTATGCGACCCGGCG
>Ga0335073_10002700_pt1 | contig 24354 bp, 19 predicted proteins | sample Lox_Sample_22_FD_207093 | JGI IMG/M metagenome (GOLD analysis project Ga0335073, IMG submission 207093) | Soil microbial communities from Loxahatchee National Wildlife Refuge, Florida, United States - Lox_Sample_2.2 | ecosystem: Environmental > Terrestrial > Soil > Wetlands | place: USA... | reverse complement strand
AGCGGAGTCGCCGAGCCGGTGGGGCGGCCACGCAGCAGCAGCCGCTCCGGCATGTCCCCGTCGTCCCACACCTGTTCCGGGATCATGCCGCCGGGGGAGGCGCTGGCCGCCATTGCGCGCAGGGACGGCAGTGCATCGCCGCCGCGGCTCAGCTCGAAGTGCCCGCGCTCTCCGGCGAGCAGCGGCCACAGCCGCCCGCGACCGGTGCCGTTGAAGGGCGTGCCGTCCTCATGCTCGCCGTAACCGTCATGCGTGTAGCGGTACCAGTAGTGGTGCCCGTCCAGGTCGCGACGCAACAGCGCATCGACCAGCTGCACCGTGCCGTTCACCACCGGGTCCTGCGGCTGCCGCAGCCCGAAACGCACCAGCTGCAGGAAGTCCGTGCTGACCTGCTCGGTGGCGGCAATGCCGTCGCCGTCGCTGCGGTTGCGGATCGGGACGGGCCGGTCCACGGCGGCGGGATCGCCGATGACCTGCTCCGGGGCCGCGCGCACGTAGTAGCACGATACGCCGTGCAGCAGCCCGAACGTCGTGTTCTGCACGCTCAGCCACTGTTCGATGCGGGAATTCCAGAAGTCGGCCATCGCCAGGGCGAACGAGCGCGCCGGGTCCTCGAGGAACTCCGCGCCGCAGACGAGGGCGGCGATGCACACCGCCAGCGTGAACGCATTGAGCCCGGCATCCTCTTCCCAGCGGTCCTGCGGACTGGACGGCCCGGTGGTCAGCACGAAGCTCAGGGCACGGCGGATCATGTCAACGACTTCGATGCCGTGCAGTTCGTCGCGCTCGGCCAGCGCCGCGGCGAGCAGGACCGGGAATGCGGCCTCATCGAGCTGCACCCCCTTCCAGAATTCCCTGCCGCCCAACCACTGGTTCTGGTTCCAATGGCCGTCCGTGTGCTGGGTGGCCAGCAGGTACTGCAGGATCTGGCGTGGTTCCTCCGGGCTGCCGAGTTCCAGCAGCGCACTGCCGCACTCCACCAGATCCCGCGGCCACACCAGATGGTAGCCGCCGCGGTCGTCACGGCTGTTCCCCCAGGGAATGCTCAGGCTGGCGACCATCGACCCGGGGTAGATCTTGTCCTGATGCACCTTGAGCACCATCGCCGAGGTTGCGAGCTGCCCGATGAGATCGGGTGGCAGCCGTGACCCGGGCGGACTCGCGGTGGCACGATCGGTGTGCCAGACGCGCCAGGCCTGGACCTGTTCCGACCAGGTATATTCGAACGGCTTCATGAGCGCGGACACGGCCAGCGTCGCCGCCGACGGCTCGCTGCTGCCGAAGCCCAGGCCCAGCACCGCGCGGCACGGCAGTTCGCCCAGCAGCGCCACATTGCCGGGGCCGGCGGCCGCATGCTCCCAGGTCATCCGGCCGTTGTGGGCAAAGTCCTGCCAGCCGTCGCTGGCGCCCACGTATCCGGCGCTTGCGCGTCCCCAGGCGTCGCGCTGCCGGGGATCGACAGCCGCCAGGGCGAGGGAGAAGGGTCCCTGGTGCGCCCACAGAATCCTGCGGCTGTGGTATTGCGACACCGCCGCATGGTTGTCGTGGCCCGTGCCGCCCAGGTGCGGCGCCAGCAGGGCATAGGGCCGCAGTTCCGGATCCCCCTCCAGGTGAACGTCGATCAGCAGCACATCGCGCCTGGTACCGCACACGATGCGCAGGGTCAGCTCGAACCGCGGGTGCTCGTGCACGATGCGCACCGCCGGGACGCCCGCCCCCGCGGCCTCGACGCGGTGGGAGTTCAGCCGCTTGACCTCCACCCAGAAGTCCCGCCCGTCGGCGACGATGAACCCGAGATCCCGGATTTGCGGGATGTCCACGCGGGGATAGTAGACCTCGTTGACGATGCCGCCGCCGACCGTGAACCACAACCGCGAGGAACCGAGCGCACAGCCGACCATCTCCTTGTTGCCGGCCGACCAGGTGGGCGGTATGCCGGGGGCTCCGGGAGCCTGGGACCGTGTGCCTTGATCTGCTGCCGTCATGTTCGCACTCGCTTCACCCGGATGATGGCCGTGCCCGCTTCGGTTCGATCGACATTCTGGCATACGGCGCCGGCAACGGCGGGATGGCCTCGTGTACCGCGCCGGCCTGCGACGACGCGAACCGGCGCATGACGGCCGCAGGGTTGCGCCGCGTCGGCGTGCATCTCAGTCCTTGCCCGGTTGCGCAGGCGCGAGCCGCACGGCCGCCACGCCCTTGATGTCGGCGATGGCCACCACCAGCGCCTCGACCCCGCGGCGGCCGCTGACCTGGAACTGGATGGCGCGGGTCTCGCTCTCCGGATTCCCGTCCGCCAGTTCCACCGCCAGGTCGTGGATGGAGTAGCCGCGGCCGGTGCACATCTGCATGACCTTCTCGATGGCACCCTTGCCGGGCGTGTACTGCACATGCAGCTCGGCCCGTTCGGACAGGATGCGCTTGGTCAGCGGCGTGTAGCCGTAGACCACGAGGAAATGGGCCGCCGTCACGGACAGCGCCAGCAGCGGCAGCCCCGCGCCGCAGGCCATGCCGACGGCGGCCGTGAGCCAGATGATGGCGGCGGTGGTCAGCCCGCGCACGATATCGCGCTGTACGAAGATCAGCCCGCCGCCGATGAAGCCGATGCCGGACACGATCTGCGCCGCGACGCGCGAGGGATCGAGCACGACGGCATTGCTGATGATGGTGTCGCCGAAGCCGTATTTGGACACCAGCATGATCAGCGCGGCGGCGACGCCCACCAGGGTGTGGGTGCGCAGCCCCGCGCTCTTGGCCCGGAACTCGCGTTCCAGGCCGATCAGCGAGGACAGCACCAGGGCCAGCCCGAGCTCTCCGAACTGCAGCCAGGACTGGCCCTGCGGTTCGGCGTAGAGGAAATCAAGCAGGTGCATGGGGCCTCCCCGTCCGCCTGCAGCGGACGCCGTTCAACCCGCTCCGCGGCGGGCGCGGGCGGGTCCATCGACGCGCGGCCGCACCTGCGGCCGTTGCGTCAGTCCATGGCGCGCAGCAACTCGTTGATGGACGTCTTGGAGCGCGTCTGCGCGTCCACCTTCTTGACGATGACGGCGCAGTACAGACCATGAGTGCCGTCCTGCGCCGGCAGGCTCCCCGAGACCACCACGGAGCCGGCCGGCACCCGGCCCTGCAGGATCTGCCCCGTGGCACGGTCGTAGATGCGCGTGCTCTGGCCGATGAACACGCCCATGGAAATCACCGAGCCGGCCCCGACGATGACGCCCTCGACGATCTCCGAGCGCGCCCCGATGAAGCAGTCGTCCTCGATGATGGTGGGGCCGGCCTGCAGCGGCTCCAGCACGCCGCCGATGCCCACGCCGCCGGAGAGGTGCACGTTGCGGCCGATCTGCGCGCAGGAGCCCACCGTCACCCAGGTGTCCACCATGGCGCCGGAGTCGACGTAGCCGCCGATGTTCACGAAGCTCGGCATCAGCACCGCCCCGGGCGCGACATACGCTCCGCGGCGCACCAGGGCGCCGGGCACCACGCGCGCGCCGCCGGCACGGAATTGTTCCGCCGAGTGCTGCGCATACTTCAGCGGCACCTTGTCGAAGAAGCGGGTCCAGCCGGCATCCACGACCTCGTTGTCGCGCGCGCGGAAGGACAGCAGCACGGCCTTCTTCAGCCACTGGTGCACCACCCACTCGCCACCGGTCTTCTCGGCCACCCGCAGGCGGCCGGCGTCGAGCCCGTCCAGGATCTGCTCCAGCGCCGCGGCGAGCTGCGCGGGCACGTTCCCGGGGGTGATTTCCGCGCGCCGCTCGAAGGCCGTTTCGATGATGTGCCGGAGTTGCTGGGTGTCGGTCATGTCGCTTTACTCTCGTGGACGAATTCGGCGATGCGGCCGGCCGCGGCCACGCAGTCCTCGACGCTCGCGGTGAGGGAGATGCGCACGCGCCCGGCGCCGGGATTGCCGGCCGCGGTTTCGCGGCCCAGGTAGCTGCCGGGCAGCACCGTGACGTTCGCCCGGGCGTAGAGCTCGCGCGTGAAGCGTTGGTCGCCGCCGCCGCGCACCCCGGCCCAGAGGTAGAAGGCGCCCTGGGGCCGCGCCACCTCCAGCACCGGGGACAGCAGCGGCAGCACGCGGCGGAACTTCTCCTGGTACAGCCGGCGGTTGTGCGCCGCGTGGGCGTCGTCGTTCCACGCCGCACAGCTCGCCAGCTGCACCATGGGCGACATGGCGCAGCCGTGGTACGTGCGGTAGAGCAGGAAGCGGCGCATGAGCTCCGGATCCCCCGCCACGAAGCCCGAGCGCAGCCCCGGGACGCTGGAGCGCTTGGACAGGCTGTGGAAGACGATGCAGCGCTGGAAGCGGTCGTGCCCGGCCGCGAGCGCCGCCTGCAGCAGGCTCGGGGGCGGGGCGGCCTCATCCGTGTAGATGTCGGCATAGCACTCATCGGCGGCGAGGACGAAGCCGTACCGTTGCGCCAGGGCCAGCGCGCGGCGCAGGTAGCCGAGGTCCAGCACGGCGCCGGTGGGATTGCCCGGGCTGCACAGGAACAGCACCTGGGTGCGCTCCAGCACCTGCGCCGGGATGGCGTCCAGGTCCGGCACGTAGCCGCCCGCCGCGGTGGCGTTCAGGTAGAAGGGCGTGGCCCCGGCGAGCAACGCCGCGCCCTCGTAGATCTGGTAGCAGGGATTGGGCGAGATCACCACCGGATCATGGCGCGGATCCACCGCCGCCTGCACCAGCGCGAACAGTGCCTCGCGGGTGCCGTTCACCGGCAGCACCATCGTGGCCGGGTCCACCGCCGCCGCCGGCAGGCCGAAGCGCCGCGCGAGCCAGCCGGCCGCCGCCGCCCGCAGCTCGAGGCTGCCGGCGGTGGGCGGGTAGCTCCCCAGCCGGTCCGCGCCGGCACGCAGCGCCTCGAGGATGAAGGGCGGCGGGGCGTGCTGGGGCTCACCGATCGACAGCGCGATATGGGCGAGCTGCGCCGGCGGGGCGACGCCCGCCTTCAGGGCCGCCAGCTTCTCGAACGGGTAGGCATGGAGGCGGTCGAGGTGGGGGTTCATGCCGCCTGCCGCCGGCCGAGGGCCTGCAGGAGGTTGTCCTTCAGGCGCTGCGCCGCCTCCTCGGTGAGGGGGCGGTGCTGGGAGTCGGTCACGTAGAACACGTCCTCGGCACGCTCGCCCACGGTCATGATCTTCGCGGTGCGCAGTTCCACGCGCTCCTGCATCAGCACCTTGCCCACGTCGCACAGCAGCCCGGGACGGTCGGCGGCGACCAGTTCCAGCACCGAGCGCCGGTTGGGCTCGTCCACGCTCAGGGTGATCTGCGTGGCGGTCTTGAACAGGCGCGTCTGGCGCGGCGCGCGGCGCGAGACCCCCGGCAGCGCCGCGGCCGGCCGGCGCAGCGCCCGGTCGACGCGCTGCTCGATCTCCTGCAGCCGGTCGGCGTCGGTGATGGCGGTGCCATCCTCCTCGAGGATGTGGTAGAGCCCGAGGCTGAAGCCGTCGTCGGTGGGGGTGATGCGGGCGTCCACGATGTTCAGGCCCAGCTGGTCGAGCACGGCGGTGGTGCGCGCGAAGCCGTGGATGCTGTCCGGCCCGAAGGTCAGCACGGCGGTGGTGCCGCGCACGCTCCTGGCCTCCACCGCGACCAGCACGTCGCCGCACTCCGGGCTGCGCTCGGCCAGCAGGCGCGTGTGCCAGGCCACCTCCTCGGGGGTGTGGTGCAGGAAGTAGGGCGCGGAGAAGCGCGCCCAGGCACGCTCGATGGCGGCGTCGTCGACGCCGCCCTGGGAGAGGATGGCGACTGCGGCCTCCCGGGTCTCGCGCACCAGTTCCTCCTGGTCGATGGGGCTCTCCAGGCCGCGGCGCAGGGCGCGCTTCACGCGCCCGTAGAAGTCGTGGAACAGCGAGGCCTTCCAGGAGTTCCACAGCTTCGGGTTGGTGGCGCGCACGTCGGCGCAGGTGAGCACGTACAGGTGGTCGAGATGGGTCTCGTCGCCCACCTTGCGCGCGAAGGCGCTGATCACCGCCGGGTCGGTGATGTCCTGCTTCTGCGCCGTGATGGACAGCTCCAGGTGGCTGCGCACCAGCCAGGCCACCAGGCGGGCGTCGTAGCGCGACAGTCCCTGTTCCAGGCAGAAGGCCTCGGCGTCGACCGCCCCGAGCACCGAATGATCGCCCCCGCGGCCCTTGGCGATGTCGTGGAACAGCGCCGCGAGGTAGGCGATCTCGGGCTTGGGCAGCTGCTGCATGAGCTGCGACAGCTCCGGGGCCTCGTGGTCGTAGCGCGGCATGGCCCAGCGGCGCAGGTACGACACCACGAACAGCGTGTGCGCATCGACGGTGTAGGCGTGGAACAGGTCGTACTGCATCCGCCCGACGATGCGGCCGAAGGCGGGGATGTAGCGTCCCAGCACCTCGTAGGTGTTCATGCGCCGCAGCTCGTGCGTGACCCCCACGGGGGCCCGCAGTATCTCCATGAACAGCCGGTGGTGGCGCGGGTTCTGACGGAACTCCTCGTCGATCAGCCACAGGCTCCGGGCCACGGCGCGCATGGTCGAGGCGCGCACGCCGTTGATGTCCGGGTGCTGCTGCAGCAGCACGAACAGCTCCAGCAGCGCCGAGGGAGTGCGGGCGAAGACGTCCTCCGAGCGCGCCTCGAGCGATCCGGAGCGCACCTGGAAGCGCGGGTTCAACGGCCGCGGCGGTTCGTCGACCCCCAGGATGGCCTCGCGGAACAGCTGCAGCAGCAGCTCGTTCAGCAGGCTCACGTCCATCGCCGTGCGGTAGTAGCGCTGCATGAACTGCTCGACCGCGAGCGTGTAGGAGGCGTCCTCGTAGCCGAACAGCTGCGCGAGGCGGATCTGGTGATCGAACAGCAGCCGGTCCTCGCGCCGCCCGGTGATGACGTGCAGTCCGAAGCGCACCTTCCACAGGAAGGACTGCGCCTGGCGCAGCCGGCGCAGCTCGCTCGGGGTGATGAAGCCGCGCCGCGCCAGTCCGTCGAGGGACTCGGCGCCGAAGTGGCGCTTGGCCACCCAGCCGATGGTCTGGATGTCGCGCAGTCCTCCGGGCGCGGTCTTGAGGTTCGGCTCGAGGTTGTAGGCCGTGTCGTTCGCCTTCAGGTGCCGCTCGGCCTGTTCGGCCACCTTGGCCTCGAAGAAGGCCTGTTCGGGCCAGACCCGGCCTGCGCCCAGGCGCTCCTCCATGGCCTCCAGCAGCGCCGCATCGCCGTGCAGCAGCCGCGCCTCCAGCAGCGTCGTCATCACGCTCACGTCGAGGGCGCTTTCCTCGGCGCACTGCTCCACCGTGCGCACCGAGTGCCCGACCTCCAGGCCGATGTCCCACAGGAAGGCGATCAGCCGCTCCAGCTGTGCGCGCCCGGCCTCATCGGGCGGCTCGGCCACCAGCAGCAGGATGTCGATGTCGGAACAGGGGTGCAGCTCGCCGCGGCCGTAGCCGCCCACGGCCACCAGCGCCCAGCGGCGCGCGCCGGTGCCCAGGTGCTCGTACCACGCCTGCCGCAGCACCGTGTCGATGAGGGCGGCGCGGGCCTGCACCAGGATTTCCACCGGCTCCTCGTCCAGGAAGCGCTGCCTGAGCTCCTCGTGCGCCTGCTGCAGCAGGCTCCGGTACTGCGCGCGCGAGCCGGGAGCCGCCGCCAGCAGCGCAGGCAGCCGCCCGAGCAGCGGCCAGGCCGGGGCGGGGCCTGCCGGCAGCAGCTCCTCCGGGGCTTCGGGTTCGCGCACGCTCATGGCGTGTCCTCGAAGCGGGATGGCCGCGCGGGCTCAGTGCCGCTCGGCCGCACCGAGGGTCAGCACTTCGACGCCGGTCCCGGTCACCAGCACCGTATGCTCCCACTGCGCCGACAGGGAGTGATCCTTGGTGACCACGGTCCAGCCGTCGTGCAGCAGCCGCACGTGGCGCTTGCCCGCGTTCACCATGGGCTCGACGGTGAAGGTCATGCCGGGCTTCAACTCCATGCCCGTACCCGGCTCCCCGTAGTGCAGCACCTGCGGATCCTCGTGGTAGATGCGGCCGATGCCGTGACCGCAGTACTCGCGCACCACCGAGAAGCTCGAGGATTCCACGTACTCCTGGATGGCATGCCCCACATCGCCCAGGCGCGCCCCGGGGCGCACGACGTTGATGCCCTTCCACATGGCCTGGAAGCACACGTCCGCGAGCCGCTGCGCGGGGGTCGGGGGTCTGCCGACGAAGTACATCCGGCTGGTGTCGCCGTGGAAGCCGTCCTTGATGACGGTCACGTCGATGTTGACGATGTCGCCGGCCTTCAGCCGCCGGTCATTGGGGATGCCGTGGCAGACCACGTGGTTGACCGAGGTGCAGATCGTCTTGGGGAAGCCGCGGTAGTTGAGGTTCGCCGGGATGGTCCCCTGGACGTTGACGATGTACTCGTGGCAGATGCGGTCCAGCTCCTCGGTGGTCACGCCGGGCACGACGTGCGCCCCGATCATGTCCAGCACCTCGGCCGCGAGGCGGCCGGCATCGCGCATCTTCTGCTGCTCTTCAGGGTTCTTGATGGTGACGTGCATTGCTTGCCGTGTGTGACCCGTAAGACATTGTTCCGACGGGGCGTTCATGGTATAAAGCGCGGCCCTCGTTGGCAACGACGCGGGCCAATCCCATACGCGTATCCTGTACCCAGGCGGCTGGGTGCTTCCGGCAGACAAGCGGAAGTGGCCGCCCGGGGGTGCGCGCAAGGCTCAACCCGACAATCAGGAGTTCTCATGTCCGGCGTGTCCATGCGACAGATGCTGGAGGCGGGCGTCCATTTCGGACACCAGACCCGCTTCTGGAACCCGAAGATGGCCCCCTTCATCTTCGGCGAGCGCAACAAGATCCACATCATCAACCTCGAGAAGACCCAGCCGCTGTATGTCCAGGCCGCGGCCTTCGTGAAGAGCGTGGCCGCCGACGGCGGCACCGTGCTGTTCGTGGGGACCAAGCGCTCGGCGCGCGAGGCCGTCCAGAAGGAGGCCGAGCGCTCGGGGCAGCCCTTCGTCAACCAGCGCTGGCTGGGGGGTATGCTGACGAACTTCAAGACCATCCGGCAGTCCATCAAGCGTCTGGCCGAGATCAGCGAGCTCTCCGCCAGCGGCCAGCTGGAGAAGCGCGGCAAGAAGGAGGCCACACAGCTGCGCCGGGAGATGGAGAAGCTCGAGCGGAGCCTGGGTGGCATCAAGGCCATGGAGTCCCTGCCGGACGCGCTGTTCATCATTGACGTGGGGCACGAGAAAATCGCCATCCACGAGGCCAGGAAGCTGGGCATTCCGGTGGTGGCGGTGGTGGACACCAATTGCTCCCCCGAGGATGTCGACTACGTCATTCCGGGCAACGACGATGCCATGCGCGCCATCATGCTGTATGCCTCCGGCATCGCCGACGCCGTGCTCGAGGGCAAGGCGCAGGTGCCGCAGGTGGCGGTGGGCGAGGACGACTTCGTCGAGCTCGACGAGGGCGGCCAGCCGCGCAGGAAGGCCGGCAAGGGCCGCCACAAGCCCCAGCCTGCCGTGCGCGCCAGGAAGGCGCCCGCACGCCGCCGCACGCCGGTCCAGGCGCAGGTGCAGGTGGAGGGAGCGGAGGATCCCGCCGACGATCTGGAGGAGGGCGAGGAATCCCCGGCCCGCGGCGGCCGCAGTGATGCTCCGGGGCCGCAGGCCTAGGCGATGAACATCACGGCAGATGCGGTCAAGCAGCTCCGCGAGCGCACCGGCGCGGGGATGATGGAGTGCAAGAAGGCGCTGGTGGAGACCCAGGGCAACCTGGATGCCGCCGCCGAGCTGATGCGCAGGCAGGGGCTGGCGAAGGCCGACAAGAAGGCCGCGCGCGTGGCCGCCGAGGGCGTGATCGTGGTGGAGCGCGCCGCCGACGGCCGCGCGGCCGCCATGGTCGAGGTCAACTGCGAGACCGATTTCGTGGCCCGGGAAGCGGATTTCCGCGCCTTCTCCCAGGCCGTGGCCGCGCAGGCGCTGGCCGCCCGTCCGGCCTCGCTCGCGGCGCTGCTGGCGCAGAAGCTGGACTCCGGCGAGACCGTGGACGAGCGCCGCCGGGCGCTCGTCGCCAAGATCGGCGAGAACATCGGCGTGCGGCGTTACGCGCTGCTGTCCTCGTCCGGGGCGGTGGCCGCCTATGTGCACGGCACGCGCATCGGTGCGTTGGTGGCCCTGGAGGGCGGCAGTGCACCGCTGGCGCACGACGTGGCCATGCACGTCGCCGCCAGCAGCCCGAAGTACCTGTCCCAGGCGGATGTTCCGGCCGAGGCCGTCGCCAAGGAGCGCGAGATCCTGACCGAACAGGCCAGGGGCGAGGGCAAGGCGCCGGAGATCGTGGCGAAGATGGTCGAGGGGCGGCTGCGCAAGTCCCTGGGCGAGATCACGCTGCTCGGCCAGGCCTTCGTCAAGGAGCCGGATCTGACCGTGGAGAAGCTGCTGAAGAACGCCAAGGCCACCGTGACCGCGTTCGAGCGCTTCGAGGTCGGCGCCGGGATCGAGAAGAAGCAGGAGGACTTCGTCGCCGAGGTCATGAAGCAGGTGAAGTCCTCGCAGGACAAGCCCGAGGAGCAGGACCAGCCCGACGGGCAGGACGAGCCGGGCGGCCCGGGCGGGCCAGGCAAGCACTGAGCTGCCGAAGCTGGTAAAAGATGACCCCGCTGCGGCGGGGTTTTCTTTAGCGGAACCGAGGTACGGAGATGAGCGATTCCAGGCAGTCCCGCTACGCGCGCGTGCTCGTGAAGCTCTCGGGCGAGGCGCTGCTGGGGGGCGGTGACTACGGCGTCGATCCGGCCATGCTCCGGCGCATCGCCGGGGAGATCCACGAGATCACGCAGCTCGGCGTGCAGATCGCGGCGGTGATCGGCGGCGGCAACATCTTCCGCGGCGCCGGCCTCGCCCGTGCGGGCATGGACCGGGTCACCGCCGACCACATGGGCATGCTCGCCACGGTGATGAACGCGCTCGCCATGCAGGACGCGCTCGAGAGCCTGGGGCTGCAGTCGCGGGTGATGTCGGCCATCCGCATCAACCAGGTGTGCGAGGACTACATCCGGCGCCGCGCCATCCGCCACCTCGAGAAGGGCCGCGTGGTCATCTTCGCCGCCGGCACCGGCAACCCGTTCTTCACCACCGACACGGCGGCCTCGCTCCGTGCCATCGAGATCAACGCCGACGTGCTGCTGAAGGCCACCAAGGTGAGCGGGGTCTACTCCGACGACCCGGTGCGCAATCCGTCCGCCAGCCGCTACGCGCACCTCACCTTCGACAAGGTGCTCGCCGACCGGCTCAACGTGATGGATGCCACCGCGATCGTGATGTGCCGCGACAACCGCCTGCCGCTCAAGGTCTTCAATCTCAACACCGCCGGCGAGCTGGTACGCGCGGTGCGGGGCGAGGACGTGGGTACCGCGGTCACCTTCGAATGACCGGTGGGGGAAGGTTCACATGCTCGACGACGTGAAGAAGGATGCAGCCGCGCGCATGCACAAGTGCGCGCAGCAGTTCCAGGCCGACCTGAAGAAGATGCGCACCGGGCGTGCGCATCCGAGCCTGATCGAGCACCTGAAGGTCGACTATTACGGCTCGGACGTGCCGCTGCAGCAGGTGGCCAGCATCGCCGTGGAGGACGGCCGCACCCTGGTGGTGTCGCCGTGGGAGAAGAGCGTGGTGCAGGCCATCGAGAAGGCCATCCACAAGTCCGACCTGGGCCTGAATCCCATGACCGCCGGCACCGTGATCCGCATCCCCATGCCGCCGCTCACCGAGGAGCGCCGCCGCGAGTTCACCAAGGTCGTCCGGGCGGACGCCGAGAACGCGCGCGTGGCGGTGCGCAACGTGCGCCGCGACGTGATGGGCGACCTGAAGGAACTGCTGAAGGAGAAGCTCATCTCCCAGGACGACGAGCGCCGCGGCGAGGCCGAGATCCAGAAGCTCACCGACCGGTACATCGCCGAGATCGACCAGCTGCTCGCGGCCAAGGAGAAGGAGATCATGCAGGTCTGAGCGGCCTGCCTGGTCGATCCCATGAATGCGGTGCGTGCGGCAACCGGCCTGCCGGGGCATGTGGCGATCATCATGGACGGCAACGGTCGCTGGGCCGCCGCGCGCGGTCTGCCGCGGCACGCCGGCCACAAGGCCGGCATCGGCGCGCTGCGCGGATGCGTGGAGGCGTGCGCGCAGCGCGGCATCGGCGCGCTCACCGTGTTCGCGTTCTCGAGCGAGAACTGGCGGCGCCCCGAGGATGAGGTGGCGCGCCTCATGGGCCTGTTCGTCGAGGCCCTGGACCGGGAGCTGGCCCGGCTGCACGAGAACGGCGTGCGCCTGCGGTTCATCGGCGAGCGCCAGCGGCTGTCCGTGCGCCTGCAGGCTCACCTGGCGGCCGCCGAGGCGCAGACCTCGGGCAACGGCGGGCTCGCCCTGCAGGTGGCCATGAGCTACGGCGGACGCTGGGACATCACCTGCGCGGCGCGGCAGCTCGCCGTGCAGTGCGCGGACGGCAGGCTTCAGCCCCGCGACATCACCGAGGATCACCTGGCGGCCGAGCTGTCCGTGTGCGGCATCCCCGATCCGGACCTGTTCGTGCGTACCGGCGGGGAGCGCCGCATCAGCAACTTCCTGCTCTGGAACCTCGCCTATACCGAGCTCTACTTCACCGACACGCTCTGGCCGGACTTCGACGCGGCGGCCCTCGACGCGGCGCTCGGGTTCTATGCGGCGCGCGAACGCCGCTTCGGGCTCACCTCCGAACAGGCCCGGGGCGCGGCCGGTGCTTAGGGCCCGCATCATCACCGCGGCGGTGCTGATCGCGCTGCTGCTGGCCATCATCCTGCTGCTGCCTCCCTGGACCACCGTGGCGGCGCTGACGCTGGTCGTGCTGGCCGGCGCCTGGGAGTGGTCTGCGTTCCTCAAGCCCGTGGGCGCCGGCATGCGGGTCGGGTACCTGCTCCTCATCGGGGCGCTGCTGCCGCTCGCCTGGTGGGGGAGCACGGGCCCGGTGGGCCGCCTCGCCGTACCGGCGGCCGCCGTCGCCTGGTGGCTGGTGGCACTCGCCTGGGTGGCATTCGCCCCCGGCCGCACGGCGCGCTGGTCGGCGGCGCTCGCCGGGGCGCTGGCGCTGGTGCCGGCGTGGCTGGCGCTGGTGCGGCTGCGGCTGGACCTCGCGCGTGGTGCACAATGGCTGCTGTTCGTGCTGGCGCTGGTATGGGTGGCCGACATCGGCGCCTATTTCGCCGGCCGCAGCTTCGGGCGACGGCGACTGGCGCCGCAGGTCTCCCCGGGCAAGACCTGGGAGGGCGTGCTCGGTGGTGCGCTCTCCAGCGCCGTGCTGGCATCCTTCGGCGGCGGCTGGTTCGGGCTGCCACGGATGGTGTTCGTGCCGCTGTGCCTGGTCGCGGTGGCGTTCTCAGTGGTGGGCGACCTCACGGAGAGCCTGTTGAAGCGTTTTGCGGGCCTGAAGGACAGCGGCACGCTGTTCCCGGGCCACGGGGGGGTGATGGACCGCATCGACAGCGTCACCGGCGCCGCGCCGGTGATCTTCTTTGGCCTGCTGGCGCTGGGAGTGACGCGATGAACGGCATCGCCGTCCTGGGCTCCACCGGCTCCATCGGGGTGAACACCCTGGATGTGATCGCGCGCCACCCGGACCGCTACCACGTGGTCGCGCTGGGGGCGCACCGCAACGCTGCGCGCATGGCCGAGCAGGTGCGGCGGTTCCGGCCGCAGTATGCGGCCCTCACCGACCCGCAGGCGGCGCGCGAGCTGGCCGGGCTCCTCGGGCCGGCCTGCGGCACCCGGGTGCTCGCGGGGCCCGCAGCGCTCGAGGAAATCGCCGCCCTGCCCGAGGTCTCCCAGGTCATGGCGGCGGTGGTGGGGGCGGCCGGGCTCGCCTCCACCCTGGCCGCGGTCCGCGCCGGCAAGCGCCTGCTGCTGGCCAACAAGGAGTCGCTGGTCATGGCGGGCCCGCTGCTGATGGCCGAGGTCCACGCCTCCGGGACCGTGCTGCTGCCCATCGACAGCGAGCATAACGCCGTGTTCCAGTGCCTGCCGCACGGCACGCGGCCGGGTACCGAGCCCCCGGGAGTGCGCCGCATCCTGCTCACCGCCTCCGGCGGCCCGTTCCGGGACTGGCCCCCGGAGGCCATCGCGACCGCCACGCCCGAGCAGGCCTGCGCCCACCCCAACTGGGTGATGGGGCGCAAGATCTCGGTGGACTCCGCGTCGCTCATGAACAAGGGCCTGGAGCTGATCGAGGCCTGCGTGATGTTCGGCCTGCCGCCCGCGCGCGTGGAGGTGGTGGTGCACCGCCAGAGCGTGGTGCACTCGATGGTGGAGTATGTCGACGGCTCGGTGCTCGCGCAGATGGCGGCCCCGGACATGCGTACCCCCATCGCCTACGCGCTGGCCTGGCCGGAGAGGATCGAGGCCGGCGCCGACTTCCTCGACCTCGTCCGCACGCAGCGGCTGGACTTCTGTGCACCGGATACGACACGATTCCCCTGCCTGGCTCTCGCACAGGCGGCCGCCCGCGCCGGGGGCCTCACCCCGGCCGTCCTGAATGCGGCGAACGAAATCGCCGTGCAGGCTTTCCTGGAGCGCAAATTGAACTTTCCGGCCATAGCCGTAGTCATTGAAGCTGTCGTCTCGAAGGCGTCCGGGGGGGAGATGCGCGGCCTCGAGGACGTGCTGCAGGCGGACGCGGAGGGACGCGCCCTGGCGCTGGAGTTCTGCCGGGGTGGCGCGGTACGCGCCTGATGCGCGCTCCTGCCCGGCCTCTGCACCGCTAAGACTTGAACAATTCGCAGGACCTGCAAGCCTTTACATGAAGCGTTTTGGATTGGCGACCACCGTCGCGCTGTTCGTGCACTCGGCTGTTTGTGCCGCCCAGACACCGCCCACCGGGCAGACCCCGGCTCCCGCGCCCGCGCCGGCCGCGGCGCCCATCCCGGCCGGACCGGTGGCAGGCGGCAATCCGGCAGCCTATTTCACAGTCGGCAACATCCGCCTGGAGGGCCTGCAGCGCATCTCCGAGGGCACGGTCTTCAACTACCTGCCCATCAACATCGGCGACCAGCTGAGCCCGGAGCGCATACGCGAGGCCATCCGCGCCCTCTACGGCACCGGCTTCTTCCGCGACGTGCAGATGCGCCGCGAGGGGGACACCCTGGTGGTGGTGCTGCTGGAGCGGCCGGCGATCGAGAGCTTCGAGATCACCGGCAACAAGGACATCAAGACCGAGGACCTGCAGAAGTCCCTGCGCAACGTGGGCCTCGCCGCCGGCAAGACCTTCGACCGTTCGGTGCTGGAGGAAGTGAGGAGCTACCTCATCGACCAGTACTTCAGCCGCGGCAAGTACGCCATCCGCATCGACGAGAAGGTCGAGGATGAGCCCGGCAACAAGGTGAAGATCAAGGTCGACATCAAGGAAGGCGCGCGCGCGAAGATCCGGGCCATCAACATCGTCGGCAACCACCGCTACACCGACAAGGAGGCCGAGAGCGCCTTCGAGCTGCACACGCCCAACTGGCTGTCCTGGTACAAGCAGGATGACCGCTACTCCAGCGAATCCCTGGACGGCGATCTGGAGAGACTGCGCTCCTACTACATGGACCGCGGCTACGCCAACTTCCAGATCGACTCCACGCAGGTGACCATCGCCCCCGAGAAGGACGACATCTTCATCACCATCAACGTCGAAGAGGGCGGTGTGTTCAAGATCTCGGGCTGGAAGCTGGCCGGAACCTTCCCCGTGCCGAAGGAGCAGCTCGAGCGGCTGGTGCTGATCGAGAAGGGACAGGTCTATTCGCGCAAGCTGGTCACCGCCACGCAGGAGCTCATCCAGAACCGGCTGGGGATGGATGGCTATGCCTTCGCCAAGGTCGATCCGGTGCCCACCACGGATCCCGCCACCGGCACGGTGGCCATCACCTTCTTCGTCGATCCCGGCAACCGGGTCTACGTCCGCAACATCACCTTCTCCGGCACCAAGCGCATCAACGACGAGGTGCTGCGCCGGGAGCTGCGCATCCTGGAGGGCGGCTGGCTGTCGAACGTGGCCCTGGACCGCTCCAAGCAGCGCCTGCAGCAGCTGCCCTACATCACCAAGGTCGATTCGGAGACCAACCCGGTGCCGGGCTCCTCGGACCAGGTGGACGTGGACTACAAGCTGGAGGAGGGGCCGGGCGCTTCCATCTCCGGCGGCATCGGCTATTCCGAGATCTACAAATTCGAGCTGAACGGCAACTACACCGACGCCAACTGGCTCGGCACCGGGCAGCGGGTGTCGGTGAACCTGGAGACCGGCCTGTACAACAAGGTGTACAGCATCGCCGAGACCAACCCCTACACCACGGTCGACAACCTCACGCGCACCTACTCGCTGAGCTTCCGCGACGTCTCCCAGTTCACCTCCACCTCCTCGGACTTCTCCACCAAGATCCTCACCGCCGGGGAGAGCTTCGGCTACCCGCTGTCCGAATACCAGGGCGTGAACCTGGGCCTGAACGTCCAGGCGGTGCAGCTGGTCGCCGTCGAGGGCAGCAGCGCGCTGCAGGCGCAGGAGTGGGTGCGGGACAACGGCAATACCTACTCCAGCCAGGCCGTCGGCCTCACCTTCGACCCCATCACCGCCTCCTACATCAACGGCTACTACAACGTCTACGGCTCCAAGTACGTGACGCCGGAGGTGGTGGGCGGGTGGAGCTACAACACGCGCAACCGCGCCCTGTTCGCCGACCACGGCATGCACCAGACCCTGTCCTTCGCGTATGCGCCGCCGGTCACGGGCGTCTCCTACTACAAGGTCAACTACGAGCTCTCGCAGTACATCCCCATCTACAAGAAGTGGGTGTTCTCGCTCACGGGGAACCTGGGCTACGGCGCCGGCTTGGGGAAGACCACATCGCTCCCGCCGTACGAGCTGTTCTACGGCGGCGGGCCGGACTCGGTGCGCGGCTTCATGGAGGGCACGCTCGGTCCCAGGGACCAGTACGGCAATCCCTACGGCGGCAACATGAACGTCCTCGGCCGCGCCGAGCTGATCCTGCCCATGCCGGACAAGGTGGCCTCCAGCGCCCGCGCGGCCCTGTTCTTCGATGCGGGCAACGTCTTCTCCACGGGTAACAACCCGCAGTTCTACGGCCCGCCGACGGGAGTCTCCACCGGCACCTCGGTGCTCAACGCCCTGGGGCCGCCGATCTCCTACGGCTTCGCCTGGAACCGCCTCAAGTACTCGGTGGGCCTCGGTGTGCAGTGGCTGTCGCCCATGGGCCTGTTCCGGTTCAGCTACGCCGTGCCACTGAACGCCACGCGCGAGGTCGACGAAGTCACCTGGGGCGATGACACGGAACGCTTCCAGTTCTCCGTCGGCCAGGCATTCTGAAGGCCTGTGCGGCCCCGATCCCGGGGGAGCCGGGTGCTCGACCGCGCGACCCGAGCCCGGGCGGCGGCAGGGGGGCGGGAGGGCCGGGCAGGCCCGAGCGCCCGGGCAGGGGTGGGATGAACGGGCGGCGGGCCGACTTGGAACATCCCTAGCGTCCGGCGGCGCCAGTTAGGCTATTATTCGCATCCTTTTTGGTTGGGGCCGGCACGGTGCCGGTCCGCGTCTATAGCATGGCCCCAAAGTGGGCGTAGAGCCCCAAAGTGGGCACAGAGGAGAATCGTGAAGGGCGTGGTCAAGAGTGTGATGTGGGGCTCCGTCGGAGCCATGCTGCTGGCGGCGGCGCCGGTGTGGGCGGAGCTGAAGATCGGTTATGTCAACTACAGCGAGTTGCTCCAGGCGTCCCCGGAGGCAAAGACCATCGCCGAGGAGCTGCGCGCGGAGTTCCTGCCGCGCCAGCGTGAGCTGCAGACGCTGCAGCAGCAGCTGAAGGCCCGCGCCGACCGGCTGGAGAAGAACGCCGCGACCATGACCGACGACCAGAAGGCCAGGGAGCAAAGCGAGATCAGCGACGGCGAGCGTGAGCTGCAGCGCAAGCAGCAGGACGCGCAGGATGACTTCAATGCCCGCCGCAACGAGGAATTGTCCACGCTGCAGAAGACGCTGATCGAGCAGGTGCGTGCCTATGCCAAGGCGCAGAACTTCGACCTCGTCATGGCCGACGGGGTGATCTACGCCACGGGCGCCGTGGACATCACCCCGCAGGTGCTGGCGGCGCTGCAGGCGCACGCGTCCAGGCCGGCGTCACCGGCGGGCAAGTAAGCCCACCGTCTCGATGGCCGTTTCCCTCGGCGAGCTGGCCGTCCGATTGGGCTGCGAGCTGCGCGGGGATCCGGCGCTGCTGGTCGACGGCGTCGCGACGCTCGCGGATGCGCACCCGCGCTCGGTCGCTTTCCTGGCCGAGCGCCGCCATCTGGTGCAGCTGGCGGGCACCCGCGCCGGCGCGGTGGTGCTGGAGGCACGGCACGCCGCAGCCTGTCCGGTCGCGGCGCTGATCAGCGCCAATCCCCGCGCCACCTACGCGCGCCTGGCAGCGCTCCTGCACCCGATCGCGGCAGCCGTACCCGGGGTGCATCCCACCGCCGTCGTCGCCGCCGACGCCCGCGTCGATCCTTCGGCCGAGATCGGGCCCTGCGCCGTGGTCGGCTCCCGTGCCGTCATCGGCCGCGGGGTGCGGGTGGGTGCGCACTGCGTGATCGAGGAGGACGTGCAGGTGGGCGCCGAGACTGTGTTGCATGTACGGGTGACGCTGCGCCACGGCGTGAGCCTCGGCCCGCGCTGCATCCTGCACCCCGGCGCCGTCGTTGGCGCCGACGGCTTCGGATTCGCGCCCGAGGCGGGTGCCTGGGTGAAGATCCCCCAGGTGGGGGGCGTGCGCGTCGGCGCTGACGTGGAGATCGGCGCCAACACGACCGTGGACCGCGGCACCATCGGCGACACCGTGGTGGAGGACGGCGTCAAGCTCGACAACCAGATCCAGATCGGCCACAACGTGCGCGTGGGCGAGCACACGGCCATTGCCGGCTGCACCGGCGTCTCCGGCAGCACGGTGATCGGCCGGCGCTGCCAGATCGGGGGTGCCTGCGCCATCGGCGGCCATCTCAGCATCGCCGACGATGTCGTGATCACGGGTTTCTCCATGATCAGCCGTTCGATCCTCCGGCCCGGCGTATACTCCAGCGGCATCCCATTCGAGGATGCACGCACCTGGCGCCGCCTGGTGGCGCGGTTCAAGCGCCCCGGCGCCGCCCGCGCGCCCGGCGATCCCGCCCGCGGCGACGATTCCGACGATGCTCCGCACAGGGAAGATCCGCACAGGGAAGAATAGATGTCCGAACCCGTACAGCTCGATATCAACGGCATCCTCAGGCAGCTCCCGCACCGCTATCCGTTCCTGCTGGTGGACCGGGTGACGGAGCTGCGCCCCGGGGAGACCATCCGCGCGCTCAAGAACGTCACCTACAACGAGCCCTACTTCACGGGGCACTTTCCGCACCGGCCGGTGATGCCGGGCGTGATCATCATCGAGGCCCTGGCCCAGACCGCCGGCATCCTCGCCTTCGTCACCGGCGGGGTGATTCCGGACGCAGACACCCGGTTCTACTTCGTCGGCATCGACAAGGCGCGCTTCAGGAAGCCCGTGGAGCCGGGCGACCAGCTGGTGCTCACGGCGAGGATCGAGCGCATCATGAAGGGGATCTGGCGCTTCTCCTCCACAGCCTATGTGGGCACGGACGAGGCGGCGAGCGCCGACATGATGCTGTCGCCGGGCATCGCCACCGGGAGCGGCAGGTGATGCGCGGCGCGGCGGCGGGAGAGCGGGCGTGATCGACTCCCGTGCTGTCATCTCCCCGCAGGCGCAGCTCGCCGAGGACGTGACGGTGGGGCCGTTCGCGGTCATCGGGCCGGGCGTCAGCGTCGGTCCCCGAACCATCATCGGCGCGCACGCAGTCATCGATCAGCACACGCACATCGGCGCCGACAACCACATCTTCCAGTTCGCCTCCCTGGGCGCGGCCCCGCAGGACAAGAAGTACCGGGGCGAGCCCACGCGGCTGGTGATCGGCGACCGCAACGTGTTCCGCGAGTTCTGCACCGTCAACCGTGGCACGGTACAGGGCAAGGGCGTGACCACGGTCGGGAGCGACTGCCTGCTCATGGCCTATACCCACGTGGCCCATGACTGCGAGATCGGCGACAAGGTCATCCTCGCCAACTGCGCCACCATGGGCGGCCACGTCCAGATCGGGGACTGGGCCCAGCTCGGCGGGCTTGCGGCGCTGCACCAGTTCTGCAAGGTGGGCGCGCATGCCTTCGTCGGCGGTGGGTCCATCGTCAGCGGCGACGTGCCGCCCTATGTGACCATCGCCGGCAACCCGGCCCGGCCGCACGCGGTGAATGCGGAAGGGCTCAAGCGGCGCGGCTTCACCGAGGAGCAGATCCGCACGCTGCGCACGGCCTACCGCATCCTGTACCGCTCGGAGCTGAAGCTCGCCGAGGCCCGGGCACAGCTGGTGGAGCTGGCCGCCACCGAGCCGGTCGTGGACGCGCTGGTGAAGTTCATCGACGCCTCGGCGCGCGGCATCACGCGCTGACGTCCGGAGCCTGCCTCAAGGTGCCCGGGCCGCTCACCATCGGCTTCGTCGCCGGGGAGTCCTCGGGCGACCAGCTGGGCGCCGCCCTGATCACCGCGCTGCGCGCGCGTTTGCCGCAGCTGCGCTGTTTGGGCGTATGCGGACCGGCGATGCAGGCGGCGGGCTGCGAGGCCTGGGCCGACTCCCACGAGCTGGCGGTCATGGGCCTGATAGAGCCCATCCGCCACCTGCCGCGGCTGGCGCGGCTGCGGCGGATGCTGCGCCGCCGGTTCCTGCAGGAGCGCCCCCAGGCCTTCATCGGCATCGACGCGCCCGCCTTCAATCTGGGGCTGGCCGCGCGGCTGAAGGCCGCGGGTCTCACGACCGTGCAGTACGTCAGCCCGCAGGTGTGGGCCTGGCGGCAGGGCCGGGTGCACCGCATCGGCCGCGCCTGCGACCTGGTGCTGTGCCTGTACCCCTTCGAGCCGGATTTCTATGCCCGCCACGGCGTGCGCGCCGCGTTCGTGGGCCATCCGCTGGCCGACCAGGTGCCGCTGGACCCGGACCGCGCAGGTGCGCGCGCGGCGCTGGGACTTGCCGTGACGGACACCGTCGTGGCGCTGCTGCCCGGCAGCCGCGTGGGGGAGGTACAGCGGCTGGGAGCGGACTTCCTGCGGGCCGCCGCCTGGGTGCACGCGCGCCGTCCGGCGGTATTCGCAGCTCCCATGGCCGCGCCGGCGGTGCGGCGGGTGTTCGAGGGCCAGCGCGCAGGAATCGCCCCCGCGCTGCCCCTGACGGTGCTGGACGGCAGGGCGCGGGAGGTGCTGGCGGCCGCGGATGCGGTGCTCGTGGCCTCGGGGACCGCGACGCTGGAAGCCCTGCTGGCCAAGCGCCCCATGGTCGTCGCCTACCGCTTCAGCGCGCTCACCGCCTTCCTGGCGCGGCGCCTGGGACTGGTCAAGGTGAGGTACTTCTCGCTCCCCAACCTGCTGTGCGAGCAGCCGCTGGTGCCGGAGTTCCTGCAGGAGCAGGTGACGGGCGCGGCCCTCGGCAGCGCGCTGCTCGGTCAGCTCGAGGACGCCGCGGGACGTACCGCCCTGGAGCAGGCTTTCCGGCACGTGCACGAGCGGCTGCGGGTGAACGGCGCGGACTGCGCGGCACAGGCCGTGCTGGGACTGCTGCAGCAGACCGGGGCGGCGGGTTCCCCGGGTACGGCGCCCGATGGCGGCGCCGCAAGCCGCGCTGCGGCACCATGATGCCGGCTGCGGTGCGCTGCCTGCGCGTGGCCGGCGTGGATGAGGCCGGCCGCGGACCGCTGGCCGGGCCGGTCGTGGCCGCGGCGGTGATCCTGGATCCCGCCCGGCCCATCGAGGGCCTGAAGGATTCCAAGGTGTTGAAGCCTGCGCGCCGCGAGCAATTGGCCGCCCTGATCCGCGCCCGCGCGCTCGCCTGGGCGGTCGCCGGCGCGGACTGCCAGGAGATCGACGCGCTCAACATCCTCGAGGCGACGCTGCTTGCCATGCGGCGTGCGCTGCTTGGCCTCGCCGTGGCCCCCGCGCATGTGCAGGTGGACGGCAACCGCCTGCCGGTGCTCGCCGACCTGGGGCTGCGCTGCACGGCCTGCGCCATCGTCCGCGGGGATGCCAGCGAGCCGGCCATCAGCGCTGCTTCCATCCTGGCCAAGACGCACCGGGATGCGCTCATGCGCCGCCTGGAGGACTGCTATCCGGGCTATGGCTTCGCCCGGCACATGGGCTATCCGACGCCGGACCATCTCGCCGCGCTCGGCCGGCTCCCGGCCTCGCCGGTGCACCGGCGCAGCTTTCGTGCGGGCGTCGGGACCGCGGCCCAACCCCGGTCCCCGGCGGCCGACAAGCCGGTAGAATCCGCGCCATCCGTTCCCTCGCCTCAAGGGTCCCCGAGGGCCTCCTCGCGGTAAGCCTCAGGATGACGCCGGACTTCGTCCACCTGCGCCTGCACACCGAGTACTCGCTGATCGACAGCGTGGTGCGCGTGCCCGAGCTGATGGCGGCCACCGCCGCCGCGGGCATGCCCGCAGTGGCGCTGACCGACCAGAGCAACCTGTTCGCGATGGTGAAGTTCTATCGCGCGGCGCTGGAGCAGGGCTTGAAGCCCATCATCGGCGTGGACCTGCTGGTGGCGGAGGCCGGCGAGCGCCGGCAGCCCTCCCGCCTCACCCTGCTGTGCCAGTCCGAGGCGGGCTACCGCAACGCCACCCGCCTGGTGAGCCGCGCCTACCTCGAGGGCCAGCACGGCGGGCCGCCCACCATCGACCGGCGCTGGCTCACGCCCGGCAAGCTCGAGGGCCTCATTGCGCTCTCCTGCGCCGCCGAGGGGGACGTGGGCCGCGCGGCGCTCAACGGCAGGCCGCAGGACGCCGCCGCCGCCCTGCGGCGCTGGCTGGAACTGTTCGGCGACCGCTTCTACCTGGAGGTCCAGCGCCTCGGCCGCGACGGCGAGGAGGCCTGGGTGGCCGCCGCCGCCGCCCTCAGCCACGGGTTCGGGGTGCCGCTGGTGGCCACCAACGACGTGCGCTTCCTTGCGCAATCGGACTTCGAGGCGCACGAGGCGCGCGTGTGCATCCAGAGCGGCGCGCTGCTCACCGACCCGTCGCGACCGCGCCTGTACAGCGAGCAGCAGTACCTGCGCACTCCGGCGCAGATGGCCGCGCTGTTCGCGGACCTGCCGGAGGCCCTGGCCAACACCGTGCGGATCGCGCGCCGCTGCAGCCTGGTGTTGAAGCTGGGCCAACCGCGGCTGCCGGATTACCCCGTGCCCGGTGGGATGACCACGGAGCAGTTCCTCGAACAGGAGTCGGTGCGCGGACTCGCCGTGCGCCTGACGGGCGGCGCGCTCGATGCGCCCGCGCAGACGCCGGGGTCTGGTGCCGGGGCGCCGGCCGCGACGCCGGCCGCGACGCCGGCCGCAGAGTCCGCCGCGCCGCTCGCTGCGGCGCCCGCCGCGCAGGATCCGCGCCTGCCGGCCTACCGGGCGCGCCTGGACCTGGAGCTCGGGGTCATCTGCAAGATGGGCTTCGCGGGCTATTTCCTCATCGTCGCCGACTTCATCCGCTGGGCACGCGGCAACGGCGTGCCGGTGGGGCCGGGGCGCGGCTCCGGCGCCGGCTCGCTGGTGGCCTACTGCTTAGGGATCACGGACCTCGATCCCATCGCCAACGACCTGCTGTTCGAGCGCTTCCTCAATCCCGAGCGCGTGTCGATGCCGGACTTCGACGTCGACTTCTGCATGGACGGCCGCGATCGCGTGATCGACTACGTGGCGCAGAAGTACGGCCGGGAGCGCGTCTCCCAGATCATCACCTACGGCACCATGGCGGCCAAGGCGGTGGTGCGCGACGTCGGGCGCGTGCTCGGCATGGGCTACGGTTTCGTCGACAAGATCGCGAAGCTCGTGCCCTTCGAGCTGGAGATGACGCTGGAGAAGGCACTGGGCCAGGAGCCCGAGCTCAAGCGCCTGTACGACTCGGAGGACGAGGTCAGGAACCTGATCGACCTGGCGCGGGCGCTGGAGGGCCTGACGCGCAGCGCCGGCAAGCATGCCGGGGGCGTGGTGATCGCCCCCTCCGTGCTGACCGATTTCGCGCCGCTGTACTGCGAGGAGGGCTCCGCCGGCGTCGTCACCCAGTTCGACAAGGACGACGTCGAGGCGGCGGGCCTGGTGAAGTTCGACTTCCTGGGGCTGCGCACGCTGACCATCATCGACCGCGCGGCGGCGATCATCAACGCGGGGCGGCGCGCGCGCGGCGCGCCGGAGCTGGTGCTGCAGCATCTGCCGATGGACGATCCGGCGACCTACGAGCTGCTGAAGTCCAGCCGCACCACCGCGGTGTTTCAGCTGGAAT